>Ga0115031_1000771_pt1 | contig 23178 bp, 19 predicted proteins | sample Maine_Asex4_meta_FD_87301 | JGI IMG/M metagenome (GOLD analysis project Ga0115031, IMG submission 87301) | Marine algal microbial communities from Maine, USA - Maine_Asex4_metaG | ecosystem: Host-associated > Algae > Red algae > Unclassified | place: Maine, USA | collected 2015-01-05
ACTGTAGCTGACACTTTCCGCCTGCAGGTTGAGGCCTATGACTGGCACACTTAGCGTCTCATCAGCAGGCCTTAGCAATGCGTCGGTTGTGCCTTCACCCTCCCTGGGCATCCACAGATGGATGCTGCCAGAGCCAGGCAAGGCTCCGTAGGTCAAAACGGCTATTTCACGCCCGTTTGGGTGAAGATCCACACCTGTAATTGCGTTCGCAAAACTCTCTGATGGCAAATTGACCATGCCATTGAACTGTAGTGACAGGCTACCCTCTTCTAGCCCGCTAGAAAGAGAGCCTTTCCAGATCGATTGATCAGACGTTTCTTGATTGTTTTTGGTAAGAAGCACAATAGTGTCGTTATCACCATCCACAAATACAGCCTCGGCATCGTACGATAATCCATCTGAATAACTCAATGCGATTCTTTCGGCTGTCAGTTCCAGCGAGAACCCTGCATCCAATTCACTTAATATGGGTTCCTCTAAAACCCACAGAGTAAGATTTTGCCGTTGTCCAGCATTGTTACCGATATCAGCAATGACTAACACGTTGCGTCCATCACGCCGCGCACCAGCCAGTGCTTCCCAGTCATTAGATTCTGCATTGGCAATATCCATTGTTCCAAATACCTGCCCTGAAGCATCCGAAACATAGATCAGCGAATCACTACCGCTATCATTGTTCACGTAGTAGATACCGTCCGAAATTAATGAACGCTGTAGCCCACTGACTTCAGTGAGCCGGGCATCATCAAAAGTATTACTGAACGGAATCTCAACTTGCATTGATACGGTTTGCTCTACAACCGATGGCGAACTGTTTGCATTCGGAGACAATGAGGCATCCTGGGCATCTGAATCGTTGCTGCAACCAATCGTTGTATACAGCATTGCCAATACAACACTATTGCGGCAAATTGAGAATCGACATTGATACATGTTGGTTCACCGGTAGGTTGAATCAGCAGCGCCTTGTGCCTTCTGATGACGTGATACTTCGATGACTGAAATTCGTGGCTCTTGCTGCTAGTGTTGCCAGCACTAACACTGAATGCCGAATGGTAATCGCATGTTTAGCCATCGAATACCTAGGCTAGCATTTACCCTGTTCAGATGCCGTAAAGTAGTGTGAATCCTAATGCCACTGACGTAGTCCCTGTGAGCCGCATGCAGCGTCTCGTTATCGACGCCTATTGACGACATGACAATTTGTAGGGAGTTTATGGCGTTACGGCGATTTGTCCGCTAGTGTTTGCTGAATCTGCCTGAGATACCTCCAGTACTAGTGTAGTGCGCTCATCGACAGTGCTGCCTTCGACAGTATCTGCAACAGACAGCTGTGAATTGCCGCTGTCAGTGGTGCACGCCGTGCCAAGTAGCAGCACCAGGAATGCCGCAGCCACGAAGGTTGGGTTCGATTTAATCAAGATCGCACTCAAGATGGTTGGCCGTCGCCATTGAATATATTGTCAATTGCGCGTGCCATAGCCTAACTCCCAGACGTATTGATCTATTCCATGTTGGGTTGTGTCGACACTCGAGGGTTAAAACGTTTTAATGTCCGAGATACCCTTCCGAAAGCTGAACAGCAGTATCAGGGCAATAATCAACAAGGCGACGAACCAGGCCAGTGACCACTCGCCCATGCTGAATCCGAGGAACGTCCAGACAACCTCTGCACAATTGCCATCGCCCTTGAACAACAGCGACAGAGTCTGCAGCCACGGCTCGTTCTCCAGCCAGTACTGTAGTCCGGGCCCACACTCCGGCACTTGATCCTTGGGGAGATGCTGTAGCCAGACCTGACGACCGGCAGTAGCCATGCCACCCAGTGCAGATAGCGCCATCAGAATGGATGCCACCCGTTGCACCAGGTGATTTCTGGCCATGACCAGACCCACTAGCGCAAACAATCCAATACCGATGTAGAACAGTCTCTGTGTGATACACAGCGGGCACGGATCAAGGTACAGCACCTTCTCAGCGTATATGGCATAGCTCATGAGCCCGATAACCGAGAACAATGCGGCAAGCCACATCAAGCGGCGGGAGTAGACAGTCGAGAGATTCATACCAGGGTGCACGATGGGGTAGATAGTGGTTCTAGCATAGCAAATACAGTGCTCATCGAACGATCATCATCATTCATCGATGGCTGATTACGGTTCGGCTACACTACTTGCAACATCACCCGCGACGAGACCTCGATATGGAGCAATGGCAGACATTTCTCAAAAACGACTACGCCGACGAAATCATGATTGGCTTAGGCCTGCTTTTTGTACTTTTCGGTGTCATGAAGATTGTCAGTAGCAGCCTGAAAATGGTGTTCTGGGTGGTAATTGTCGGCCTGGGTGCTGTCTCGCTGTCTTACGGATTTCAGAAATCTCCATTGAACCTGCCCGGACTTGATAGAGCCCGGATACCCAGCCTCACCGAAGTGGCCGCCAATGCCGACAGCGATGTGGTTCGATTCATCTGCGAGAAATTCAACATCCAGTAATAGCGCACAAGTAGCCCGAATCCACCGCAAAGTCAGCTACCGACAGTTCCGATTCACGCCTCTACTTTTACTACGCCAGCTATTGATCTCGCAAGGTACCTACCCGACACGGTAGCGACCGGGCGCTAGTGACTCATCGCATAGATCAGGTAATTTATCCCGAATCGATAGGCCAGTGACGTCATGGGTACGGGGTAGACAGGATCATTTGCATGCTCCCAGGCATCGCCCATATCCATGTTGAAATTGATGGCCACCATCAATCTGCCCTGATCATCGCTGATACCTCTCCAGCGAGCAGGGCTGAACGGCATGTCTACCTTCACGGTCCCGCCTGCAGCACGACGCAAATGACGTCTTCCGGGAATCTGTGTATTCGGATTGAGCTCGTACAGCACATGCATCAACTCATCTGACTGATCCAGCTCATCGAATGCGTAGCCTGGCAACACGCGCTCCATAACTCGAGCAAAAATCTGCCATTGTTGCGGCCCATGAAAATCATCGACGACCAGAAAGCCACCCCGTTGCAAATACTCTCTGAGCATCAGCACCTCTCTGTCGTCCAGATACCACCTACCCACCTGCTGCGCGAAAAGCCATGGATAATCAAACAGCCTATTATCTGACAGTGGTACGTGAACACTGTCCTCTGCTACATCAATAACCGTGTATCGCTTGATGCCACCAGTGAAGTGAAATTCGGCGTCGGGCCAGTCGATCCGCCACCAAGGCCTGCCAGGCCCCCAATTACTATGAGCGCCATGATCGAATGCGAGCCTGGCAATATGCAGTTCACTGGAAGGCCCTGCAGCGGGAGGAGAATTGATCAGCTCGAAAGATTCGGATGCGAAGCTGGTGAAACTGCAGATCTGAAGAACTGCTGCACTGAAGACTGTCAGCGTTCGCATCCGCGTGACTCGGGAGGGATGCAGAGCAGAGTTTGTAAAGCCGATGGTCAAATCCTGCGCCTATCCTGTGGACCGGAAAAAGCCTAATGCAGCATGAAGTGGTCAACAAAATAACGACCACCTTTCAAGGCGACCGTGGTCAATGCGATCACCTCGTCATCGGTACGTGTGAATTGTTGATTCCAGATCAGGGAGAAAGACTTCTCTCTACGGAATATGGAGACAAGCTCCCGATGCCCCGGTAAACCCCAGCCTTTGTCGCGCAGATCGCAGGCTGCGAGGAACTCATCGCTTCCTAGCACACTTTTCAGGTTCACCGAAAAGTGGGTAGCGTGCAACGTATAATCACGCCGAGACGCGCCGAGCATGATGTCATCCATCATTGGCTCAGCTATCTTGACAATCTCGGCGTCGGTTAATTCCAGGCAGCTCATGCGCCTGATATTACACTACAGCTTATGCTTCTTCGCGGTTTTGTTTACCCATTCGGTACCCACGATACCACTCACTTTCCAGTGCCTCATCCGCAAAGTAGGAATGATGACAATTTGAAGGGGTAGTCCCTTTGATACCAGCGTCCATTCCCGCCTTGCGAGCAAGGGCAGGTGTGACCTGGTGCAACGGCTTGAATGCTTCTGAAATAACAGTATTCAAACCAACGAAATCAAACGTGCGCTTCATTGAGGCGACTCCAAACAAAGATTTACAACCGGGAACACCCCGGATTTGCAGCGACGTTATCACGACGAAAAAGTTGTCTTGTACTACTGGTTCTCATAAGCTTCCTACGGCAATCTACACCGTAGGACAGAGACCCGAAAGTCAGAACGTTGACGCATAAATACCTTGGAAAACACGCAACAGACACGCTTTCATTGAACAGCCAGTAGCCCTCATAGCGCCCATCGCGCTTCTCAACTATGGCTCAGAGCCAAAGGTTTCTGAACAGCCGAGGTCAATGATCGTACCGCTAACGCCATGTCATTTTTCAATCTGATCTCTCGCTCCCGCTGATCACGCTGACTGATCGCTCTCAGCACAAAAGCCGGGTGCGAGGTTATCAACAATTGTGTTGCAGCACCGAAGCGTTGTAACTGCCCTCTCTCCTGCTCAATCTTGACTGATCTGCCTAACAACGCTCGCGCTGCACTCCCACCCAACGCTATCACCAGCGCCGGTTTAACCACGTTAAGCTCTTCAGCAAGCCAGGTACGACAATGTTCTATCTCGTCTGCTGACGGATTCTGATGTATCCGCCGTTTCCCTTTCACAGTGTATTTGAAATGTTTCACTGCGTTGGTGAAGTAGATCTCATCCTCATCCAGCGATAGTTCAGCCAGTAGTCTTCTGATCAGCTTTCCCGACGGTCCGACAAAAGGGCGTCCCCGTACATCCTCGATATCGCCGGGTTGCTCACCCACTATCATGATCCTCGCCGATTCAGAACCTTGGCCAAAGACAGTTTGCGTGGCATCACACGCGTGCGCACACACGTTGCACGAGCGCGCCGCCTTGCTGAGCTGTTCGATAGTGCGGCACTTGCTGATCACAGGCTTTCCATCAGTATCCACAGGTGTCTGGACTGATACAGCAACCGGACTCAACGCCGCCTGCGTATACCGCGGAGCCTGTGTAGGTGCAGCTTCCACCATGTTCTGAGTCTGCCTGCCAGAGGCGTGAATCAGTTCCGCAATCAAGGGTGCCTCTGGCAGGTTCTTCCAGTATTTGACGGGCATTTCAGACTGCATTGCAGCAATACGCAACCGGGCCGGATTGAATATGTTGGCAAAGTAGGTTCGCCATAGGTCCTCCATGACCTCCCCTTGCGGAATATCGCCACGAGTGCCTGCAGCTCCGTACACTATGTCCTTACCGTTCCAGTGCGCGCTGCCCTCAGGCGTATAGATAGACCAGTTCATGTTGGAGAAGCGTTTACAGAAAAACGGCGTAGTCAGTCGCAGGATGTGATGTGAAGGTTCGAACCACGCACTGTAATGCTCAGGCTGCTGTTTATCCGCCATACCTCCGGTTTTACGAAAACGCACAAACGCTGTCATCTTGTGCCGATCTCGTGACACCGCCTTGGCAAGAGCGCTTAGTGCATGAATGTCATCGTCGGTGCACCGCGTCAGCACATCTGACTCGCCGTGAGTCATGCGCCACAGAACGCGGTATAGCAATGCAAAGCGCTGAGGATCGCTATGACAAACGACGCGCTTTGCCTGATCCATAAATGATTGAGGTACACGGAACGCAGACGGTACTCGAACCGGTTGCTCGACGCCTGCGGATTCACTCGATGAGAACAGATCGCCTGCTTCATCGGCAATCTGCCAGTTGATCATTGAAGGATCAAAATTCTGTGCCAGCAGGCTCCTCGCCTGATCTCGCCAACCGGTAAAATCTGCGCAATGTTCCAATACGGCAGTTTTCATCGCTTCATCTCCTGTCTAAACAGTATCTATCTGGCCAGCGATCGTTAAAACAGATCCAGCTGAGCATGCTTCTGCGTGAACTGCGATCGTAGAGATACACCGTCCAGCATCTTTGCCGGCGACCAGTCTCGCGTCACAATAAAAGGCATCATGCGCTTGATGGATCTCGATACACGCTTCAGATCAGCCAGTCGCAGATACCCGCTACGACGGCTGAGCATGACCTTCTGTACACCTTTTATCCCCAGCCCCGGGATGCGTAGCAACTGTTCTTTGTCTGCACGATTGATATCCACCGGAAACCATTCACGGTGTTTGAGTGCCCACGCAAGTTTGGGATCCAGCGCCGGATCCAGCATACCCGCCTCTCCACCCGCTACGATCTCCTGTACCCCGAAGCCGTAGAATCGCATCAGCCAGTCCGCCTGATAGAGACGATGCTCACGCATCAGATCCGCAGACTTCAGTGGCAATGCAGCACTGGCATCAGGGATAGGACTGAACGCTGAGTAGTACACACGCTTGAGTTTGTAGCTTGAATACAGCGTGTTACTGCAATGCAGAAGCTCGCCATCCACAGCGCTATCGGCGCCGACAATCATCTGGGTACTCTGCCCTGCCGAGGCAAATTTTGGGGCTCGCTTGCCCTGCAGGCTGGTATCGCTGGCTTCGTCTCGACGCACTCGAATAGCCGCCATCGAACGTTTGATACTGGCAGCATCTTTCTGTGGAGCTAAGTCCTGCAAGCTGGACGGCCGTGCAAGTTCAATGTTGATCGATAACCTGTCTGCGTATAGACCCGCAGCACTGAGAAGATCAGGCGAGGCCTCTGGAATGGTCTTCAAGTGAATGTAACCACGAAAATCGTGCTGAATTCTCAGGCGCCGCGCGACCTCGACGATTTGCTCCATCGTGTAGTCCGGACTTTGCACAATTCCCGATGAAAGAAACAATCCTTCTATGTAGTTTCTCTTGTAGAACGACAATGTCAGATCAACGACTTCGTCCACAGAAAAGCGTGCACGAGGAACGTTGCTGGACACTCTATTAATGCAATACAGACAATCATAGGTGCAGAAATTGGTGAGTAATACCTTTAGCAAGGAGATGCAACGCCCATCCGGTGCATAGGAATGACAGATGCCGGAGCCGGTGGTGGACCCAACCCCCTTGCCATCAAGTGAGTGCCGCGAGTCTGTGCCACTGGATGAACAGGAGGCATCGTATTTGGCAGCATCCGCAAGAATGGCAAGCTTGGATTGTAACTTGATGGGTACTGCGGGAATGGCTGCCTGTGCTGCAAGCGCGGATCTGGTCGAAATGATAGTTCGTGTTTCATTGCTGCTCATATATACAGTATACAAATACACAGTAGTTATGGCAATCAGTAACGTTTTGGCCGCCAATCAGGGCTGACGGGTGGATAACCTGCACAAGGCGACGAGAGTCCTCTGCGCGTAACCCCGGAATTACCCTACAGAGCAACAGGTAAGAAACTTTGACGAGAAACGCCGATTTAGCATAGATCTTGATGCATAAACCAGACATTTCGCCAAGTCCTGTCAATTTCCTTACACTCAGCTAACACTCTTTTGTCGTATTCCGAGCTCACCAATGATCCCCGCCTGGCAACCCTTTCAGGGCTTTTGGTGCCGCTGTGGGTCTTCGATACCAATCTCATGCGAGTTGTGTGGGCTAACAACGCAGGCTTGCATTTCTGGGGTACCAACGACGCAAACGAACTGTATGATCGAGATATGGCGTCCGATGTGTCTGACTCCGCCCGCACGCGCCTCAGCCATCTGGTAACAGACTGCTATCAGCGCGATTCCGTACTCAAGGAAATCTGGACGCTTTATCCCACCGGACTCCCTCCCGTAACCGGCGAAGTAGCGCTCAGCGCGTTCCCGATTGCAAACACGCAGCACGCGCTGCTTGTGGAAGTTGTCAGGAACATCAGCGAATCCAGTGCCGAAACGTTACACAGTATCACCGCGCTGAACCACACAGCATCCATGATCAGCCTCTACGACGAGGGCTATCGGTTACTGTATTCGAATGCCTCGGCCAGGAATGTTCTGAAAGAAAGGTGCAACGCACTAGCAGACGTGCTGGTGAACGACTCTGATCTGTATCACATTGAAGCGGCACTGGAAAAATACGAATCTTGCACTGTCGAACTGGAAGTCAATACCATCGAGGGGCCACGCTGGCACAGCATGATGATCAGGCGAACACTGGACGCGCTCACAGGCAACACCGCCATACTGGTCAGTGCTATCGATGCCACTGAAAAACGATTGGCACAGCAAGCCGCCTACAATCTGGCGTACACAGACTCCCTGACGGGACTACCCAACCGGGCAGCGTTGGATATCTACATGACCGAATTGCTTAGCGAAGAGGCGAGACAAACCACGAAGTTCGGCCTGTTCTTTCTCGACCTTGATCGCTTCAAGGCCATCAACGATTCGCTTGGACACGCAATAGGCGATCAATTACTGATTGAAGTAGCGTTGCGGCTCAAAAAATCAATCGGCGCCAACGGCATGGTGTCGCGATTGGGAGGAGACGAGTTCATTGTCATTATCAATGGCCAGACAGATGTCGATCAACTGAGTTCAATTGCGCAGAAAATACTCAATGACATGGCCATGCCGGTAAAGCTGGACAAGCATGAACTGAGAATTTTACCGAGTATGGGTATTTGCAGATTCCCCGATGACGGCCAACTCGGCTCGGAACTTCTGGAACATGCCGATGCAGCAATGTATCTGGCAAAAGATCATCAAAGTGGTTTCTGTTTTTTCGATGAAAAACTGACGCATAACTTGTCAGAATCCGTGAAGGACAGACTGGCTCTCGAAAGCGATCTTGTTGCGGCGATCAGCGGCCATCAATTTGAGCTGTACTACCAGCCCAAGATATCCTGCCGCACTATGTCTGTTATCGGCGTTGAAGCACTCATTCGATGGAACCATCCCGTCAGAGGTCAAGTATCGCCAGATGAGTTCATCGGCATTGCTGAGGAAACCGGTCAGATTATCCAGATAGGAAGCTGGGTGATGGACACGGCGATGCGGCAGCAAAGACAATGGCAGGATAAGGGTTTGATCATTCCCATGGCGATCAACATATCTCCCCGACAATTTGAAGACGACGAACTGCTGGGCAACGTATCGGAATGTCTAGTCAGGAATCGGTGCGATTCGACCATGATCGAGCTTGAGATCACGGAATCCATGCTGTTGGGAGACGCAGAAAGGACTCAGACCACCCTGCATCAGCTCAGTGCCATGGGTATCAAGCTGGCTCTGGATGACTTTGGTACAGGCTATTCCAATTTGGCGTATCTGCAAAAATACCCGCTGGATACACTCAAGATAGACCGCGCGTTCCTCGCTGACCAGACGCGTTCCATGCTGTTGGGCACCATTCTGGACATGGGCAAGGTTCTGGGTCTTAAAATCGTCGCTGAAGGTGTCGAAACAGCCTCTCAAGCCGACTGGCTTATCGCTAACGGCTGCGACCAGTTACAAGGTTATTACTTCAGCAAACCACTACCGGCAAAGGTTGCCGAGAACTATCTGATCGAAAAGAGAGCGGGTAAACCGACAGTTCAAGGTAAAGCTGCCTGAGTAAACCTTAGGGTAAAGCCTGTCGAAAAATGGCGCTCCGCAGAATTGACTCTGGTCCGCCAGATAGATACCTCACTCAATTCAACGCAAAGAGACTGGGATCAGCAAGATCAGGTAGCCTGAACACAACCCGCTGTCATTCTATCGCCACACATCATCAGCCCCACCACTTCGAGGCGGCTTCGTTGACTTCACTGGTATGAAAACGCGCCGCTCGATTACTCGGCGGAAGCTCTTCCGAGTAGAAAAACTCTGGTAATTCGTCATCGCTTTGTGAAAAACCGGCAGCCTTGTTGAACTGGTTTTCCAGACGTAACGTCTCTTTGCCCAGTGCCTGAAAAAAGCTTTCATCAAGCTCCACATTATGCGCATCGTTAATAGCCTGAACGATGAAGTCGAGTTGTTCATTAGTCACAGAACGCCCGAACACGCATAGACCCAGCGAATCGACAGCGGCGCACATCACCTGCATGTCGAGGCTGACAGCAACCAGTTCTTCAGTCGTCTTGCCCTTGCTGTCATAGGATGGCAAGTTGCCCGCGGTATGGTCAGCGCCTTGAGCGGTCATCATCATCGTAAGGCCAGTAACCTCTATAACCCGAGGATCATAAGCACTGATCGCCTGACGCTTGATCACAGGAACGCGTTTGACCCCTAGCTCCCTACCTACTCTCCAAGTACCCGTAGCGTAGAACTTCCCCTCTATTGTGCCGTGCCTTAACGCATCAAGTACCGATTGCATGAATTGCGTATCACCGAACTCACCCTTGCCAGCATCCATCAAGACGCCGATGGTACCGCCCAGCTCTATGGTATCGATGCCCAGATCATTAGCTTCGTAGTTCAGCTGAGCCAGCTCATCAGGATCGGTCAGGCCACAGTTGGTACCAAGCAGGCCGATGGTTTCGTACTCCACCGGCGATACCACTTCGTTGCCGTTTTCATCGGCATACACATTACTGCACTGGATGATGCAGCCAGGCATGCACGCGTGTGTCTGTACGCCGCCGCGTGCCAGGTTCTGCTCGCGCAGGAAATCTCCACCGAGCTTGAATGGGCCCGTTTCAGTATCAACTGCCTGTCCACCGGTGAAGTTGCGCACCGGTATTCCGCCGACGTGATTCGTATAGTCGGCGACCATGGCTGTACCCGTCTGCTGAAACGCCTGAATGGCAGGCTCGGCATCGAGCAGTTTCTTGTACTGTTTGACCGCACCCATGACTTTCTTGCGCTCATGCAAGGGCGGCATTCTATCCAGCTCGACAATAATTGCCTTGATCTTCTTGGACCCCATCACGGCACCCACACCACCGCGCGCGGCCAATCGGCTAGGGCGTAGATCCACATCGCTGAACGCGATACCAGACAACAGACCCTGATACTCACCTACTGGACCGCACAGCGCCAGACTGACTTTCTTGCCAAAGCGTTCGTGCAGCTTCTCAGCCGTTTCGAAGTTGCCCATACCCAGAAAATCGCTGGCGTCGAGAAAATGAATCTCTCCCGCTTTGGTGAAGTGAATCATTGTCCAGCTATCAGCCATTCCTGTCAGCGTGAAGCCTGCGATCTTGAGTTGGCCCAGACCAAATGCGAACGTACCGCCGCCATTAGCCTCCTTGATGCCAAGCGTCAGTGGGCTTTTACAGCCCACGCTAACGCGATTCGCGTTGGAGAAATTAGTACCAGCAAACGGGCCTGCCGAGAATATCAGTGGATTGTCGCCCGACAGCGGATCTACATCACCGAGCGCTTCATCGGTCAGTGTCTTGGCAATCAGGTAGCGACCAGCCCGCACAATGGCTTCGCCTTCCAGATCCTCCGTGCGGATCTGGCGAGTGGACAATTCGATATGGTGGTAATGGCGCATGGTTTTAATGATTGTCTGTGTGACGGTGGTCGTCTGTGTGGCAGTAATTTACAATTTTCGGGGTGTCTGGAGACTTGCTGTTCAGCAGCTACTCTCAATAATAACTTGAAACGGGCAATCCTCAAAACCAGGAGGATCAGCCTTGTAGCTGAACCGGCGCATTATCAGTAACCAGGCGATCGATCAGTTCTATCCAGTGCACAACGGTCCGACCACTACCGCCTTGTATATGCAATTGGCAACCAATGTTGGAGGTGGCGATGATGTCCGGTTCGTCCGCCAGCAGCGCCTTCACCTTGTTATCTCTGAGCTGGTGGCTTAGCTCAGGTTGAAATATGGAGTAGGTGCCAGCGGAGCCACAACAGGTGTGCGAATTAGCCACGGGGCTCAGGGTAAAACCGAAACGCCCCAGCAGTGTTTCTGTCACCAGCGGTAACTTCTGGCCATGCTGCAGTGTGCACGGAGGATGATAAGCCACCTTGCCCATCGCGCTTGCCGCCGATTCATAACCGGTGAGATCTTCCTGTTGCAGCACCTTTACCAGCACTTCTACAATGTCAAAGCTCATCTCGCTTATCCGCTTCGCCTTGTCTGCGTACTGAGGGTCGTCGGCAAGCACGTGACCGTAATCCTTGACCATCACACCACAACCACTGGCAGTGGTAATGACAGCTTCACAGCCGGCTTCCACAAACGGCCACCACGCATCGATATTCCGACGCATGAAATCTTTCGCTACCTGTTGTTCGTTCAAATGAAAATGAACAGCACCACAGCAGCCTGATGAGGTGGCATTATTCAGAGTGATACCCAATGCGTTCAAGACACGCGCTGCACTGGCGTTGGTAGCAGGCGACATGGAAGGTTGCACGCAACCATCAAGTACCAGCATCTTGCGTTGATGCGTTTCACGCGGTGCCCATGGCACCTGTTGACGTGGGGGAATACTGCTGGCAAGCGCACTCGGTAGCAACGGACGCACCAGTTGCCCCATCTTGACCAGAGGCCCTACCCGTCTTGAATACGGCAACACGGCCAGCAACGCACGGCGGATGAACTTGCTAGCGCCACTGCGTGGGACCTTCTCCTCCACCATTGAGCGCCCCAGATCTACCAGGTGACCATACTCCACACCCGATGGGCAGGTGGTTTCGCAGTTACGGCACGTCAGGCATCGGTCCAGATGGGTGCGAGTCACCTCCGTGGGCTCATGCCCTTCGACCATCTGCTTGATCAGATAGATTCGACCTCGAGGGCTGTCTTTCTCATCGCCGAGCAGATTATAGGTTGGGCACGTGGCTAGACAGAAGCCGCAATGAACACACTTGCGCAACACCTCCTCTGCAGCAATGGCTCGTGGATCGTCAATCAGCTCAGGCGCTATCGTTGTTTGCATTTTCTCGTCAGTGTCCTGTTTTGACGGCTAGTCGAGTTCCGGGTGAAAGCGACCCCGGTTCAGTATTCGCTGCGGATCAAAGCTGTCTCGAACGCGCGACTGCAATCGCTGCATCGGACCTTGCAACGGCTGAAACGCTGGCTCATCTGCAGCTCCTTGGGTGTATCGCATGGCGTGTCCACCTGCAGCTTCTGCTGCTGCGAATATGGTCTCGCTCGACTCGTCACTTTTGAGCCATCGCTGAGCGCCAGCCCATTCATGTAACCAGCTGCCTGACAGTGACAAAGGCGACGCGCCGTCAGGAACCGATATACGCCACAGAGACTGATGTGCCTTTGAGTCATCACTTGTAGCGAAAAACTCGTGAGTCTGATCCCTTACCGCAGCCCAAAGTGAGTCGGCGTCAGTTGCCTCGTCACCACCCAGAACCGCAGCAGCAGCACGCACTGCAGACTCGCTGCCACTAAGCCTGAGGTAGCGTTGATCATCAATCAGCATGGCAGCTGACAGAGGTAACGACTGACGAAGCAATGCAGCAAACGACGCTGTATCTTGCGCAGTAGCCTGATGGCGCAGCGTGATTTCCAGCTCTGGCTTAGGTAACACTTTCATTGACGTATCAACCAATACACCCAAGGTACCCCAGGCACCGACCTGCAGCCGTGATACATCGTAGCCCGCTACATTTTTCATGACCTGCCCACCAAATGACAAGTCCTGCCCCTGCCCGTTGATCACGCGCATACCCAGCACGTAGTCTCGTGCGGAGCCTGCAAACGGCCGACGCGGACCGGACAAGCCACAGGCCAGCACGCCACCAATAGTACTACCCGCAAAGACGGGAGGTTCGAAGGGCAACATCTGGCCTGCATCACCGAGCGTCTGGTTGAGTTCGGCAAGAGAGGTGCCCGTTCGCACAGTTACCACCAGTTCAGTCGGCTCATACTCAATCACACCGGTGTGCGTTGTTGTACTCAGCGTCGCATCTGTCTCGCCTGGTTGATGGTTACCCAAGGCTCGCTTACTGTCGCCACCCACAATACACAAAGGCGATCCTTCAGCCGCAGCACTCTTGACGCACTCGACCCAGGCGGCGCTATCATCATTTGAATTCACAAAATTTCTCGGCGTATCAGAAACGTTCAAGTTCAGGAAAAGGCAACTCACCATGATGCACATGCATGGCACCAAACTCGGCACAGCGCTGCAACGTGGGCACCGCTTTGCCGGGGTTCAGCAATCCCTCTGGGTCGAAAGCCGCTTTTACCGCGTGAAACTGAGTGAGCGTTTCAGCGTCAAACTGAACACACATCTCGTTGATCTTCTCCATCCCCACACCATGCTCACCGGTTACAGTGCCTCCAACTTCAACACACAGTTGTAGTATGCGGCTGCCCAGTTCTTCGGTACGATGTAGCTCACCCGGTTTGCCAGCATCGAACATGATCAGCGGATGCAGATTGCCATCACCGGCATGGAATACGTTGGCTATCGGCAAACCGTACTCCTCAGACATCTCTTCCATGCGTTGAAGGACGTGCGACAACTGCTTGCGAGGTATGGTGCCGTCGATGCAGTAGTAGTCCGGCGCTAAACGGCCCACAGCCGGAAACGCAGACTTGCGACCTTTCCAGAGCAGCAGCCGTTCAGCTTCGTTAGCAGCGACATGCAGGCTAGATGCCTTGCACTGTGAAAAAACATCGGACACCCCCTTGATCTGCACATCAACCTCTTCCGCCAGACCATCCAACTCGCATAACAGCAGTGCAGCTGCATCGGTCGGATAGCCACACTGTGCAAAGGCTTCAGCGGCTACGATGGCTGGTTTGTCCATTAACTCCAGACCCGCCGGGATAATTCCGGCGGCAATCACCTTGCCGACCGCATCGCCAGCCGCTTCAACACTATCAAAAGCCGCCATGACCAGCTTGGCAACCGGAGGCACTGGCAACAGCTTCACCATGACTTCCACGGTAACGGCCAGCATGCCCTCTGATCCCGTGAGTAAAGCCAGCATGTCATAGCCTGCCGCATCATGACCCGCCCCACCGAACGTCATTATGTCGCCATCAATCGTAACCACCGTTGCGCTCAGCACGTTGTGAACGGTCAGCCCGTATTTGAGGCAATGAACACCACCAGAATTTTCCGCCACGTTACCGCCAATCGTGCAGGCAATTTGCGACGAGGGGTCGGGCGCGTAATAGAGACCCTGTGGTCGGGCCGCATCGGAAATGGCCAGATTAGTTACACCCGGCTGCACCCGCGCGTAGCCCTGCTTTGCGTTCAGTTCCAGAATCTTGTTAAATTTTGCCAGACCGAGAATAACGCCATCCTCATGAGGCAAAGCCCCACCAGACAAACCCGTGCCGGCTCCGCGGGCAACGACAGGTACGGCGTTGTCACGCGCCCATCGCATGAGCGTCTGTACCTGCTCGATAGTGTCAGGCAGAACCACCAGTAAGGGCGTGGCTTTCAACGCGGTCAGCCCATCCGACTCATAGGGTCTGAGCTCCTCTGCCGTGGACAACACCGCAGCGGCTGGCAGCCAGCTTTTGAGCTCCTCTGCGAATCGTTCACGTCTGGACTGCCGTTCGCTGGCCGAAAAGACAGAAGGCTCGACACCCGGATTCGCAGGGGGTTGAGCATCTGACGAAACAACGACAGGGTTGGCTGACATCAGCACGCTCCGGTTAAGGGTTGAGGACAAGTGGGTAGAATACCTTACCCATTGGCGGCCAGAGCTGCCAGGGTTTCTACTATTACGAGCCAACAGGCTTGCCAGCCTGCTACCTCACTCTTGTAATTTGACTACCTTTCTAGAGATCGATAACACGCGAAACGATCAATACACGGCAAGATACGGTAAACTACGCCGGTTGAAGCGCGGCGCTAGCCAACTGAACGACGCTACCTACTTTGTGTAAGTTAACTACAATACAAGCTGACATTCGATGAGACGAACACGAAACGCGAAAATTATTGCCACACTCGGACCATCGAGTAACGACCACCAGACCATCCTGAAGTTGTTCGACGCCGGTATCGATGTCTTCAGGCTCAACTTCAGCCACGGCACCCATGAAGATCACGCCAAAACCCACAGCATCATCCGTGCTGTCGAGGAGGAGCGTGGCCGACCCGTTGGCATTCTGGCCGACCTGCAAGGCCCCAAACTCAGAGTAGGCAGCTTTACCAACGGCAAAGAGATGCTGGTTCCCGGTGAGACATTTACACTCGATCAAGACCCCACGCCCGGCGATGCTACACGTGCACCCCTGCTTCACCCCGAAATTTTCAAAGCGCTGACAGTGGGTGCGCAGCTACTGATCAATGATGGAAAAATCAGACTGAAGGTACTCGAATTCACAGCCACCAGTGCGCTCACCGAAATCATGGTGGGTGGTGAAATAAGCGGCAACAAAGGCGTAAACGTACCTGACTTGTATCTCCCTATTTCACCCCTGACCGAAAAAGACCGCCGCGACCTGACTTACGCACTGTCGCTGGGTGTCGACTGGGTCGCCATATCGTTCGTACAACGCCCGGAAGACATGACCGAGTTGCGAGATCTGGTGGGTTCCCAGGCTGCCATCATGGCAAAACTGGAAAAACCCAGCGCAATCGACCATCTCGAAGCCATTGTCCAGCTCAGTGACGGCGTGATGGTTGCGCGTGGCGATCTGGGCGTGGAAATGCCACAGGAAAAAGTACCTGTCGTACAGAAACAAATTTTGAGATGTGCCCGCCAGGAAGGAAAACCGGTTGTCGTCGCCACGCAGATGCTCGAATCAATGATTCACTCGCCCGTGCCAACACGCGCAGAGAGCTCCGACGTGGCAACGGCGGTATACGACGGTGCCGATGCCGTCATGCTGTCTGCAGAAACGGCGGCGGGTAGTTTCCCGGTGGAAGCCGCAACTGCGATGAATCGCATCATCATAGAAGTGGAAAAAGACCCGCATTACAGAAAAACAGTAGATGCTGCCATGCCCACGCCGGGCGATACCGTTGCCGATGCCATAAGCTCCTCGTTGCATCACGTGGCAACCGTCATGCCCTTAGCAGCCGTCTTTACGTATACGGAATCCGGATTTTCCAGCTTCCGTGCAGCACGCGAACGACCTAAATCCCCCGTTATCGGCTGCACACCCAACAAGGAAACAGCTCGACGCCTGGCTCTGGTATGGGGAGTTCACGCTGTCATCCATGAGGTCATGAACAGCATCGACGAAATGGTCTCCATGGCGATCAACATCACGCTGGACGAAGGTTTTGGAGAAATGGGCCAGATTATCGCCATAACCGCCGGAATGCCATTCGGTAGAACTGGCACCACAAACATGTTGCGATTGACGCGTCTAAAGGAACTACCTAGATAGCGAAATTACCTCAAGATCTCTGTTAATGTAGCCGCTACTACCTGTTATTAGTACCGTACCACCTTAGCATCGAAGGGTACCCGAGTCGGGTATCCTGTACTCAAGCTACCTTAATTGTCTCAGAGCGCACATCGTGAAAAACCGATCATTGTCGCCGTTGAGCGTCGCGCCGTTAACCTGCAGCATGTTGACGTGCTTCGCACTCTTTGCCCTGCCGGCGCAGGCCAGTACGCATGTTATTTCCGCAGGAGAGAGCATAACCCCTGCTCCTTCGGCAATCATCTCGCGTGATGTTGAAGCCAGAATGGGCGATACTCTGGTGTCGATAGCCCAGAGAGAGCTTGGTCGCACCGGTTTTGCACCACAACTCGCCGAGTTTAATAGTCTGGTAGTGAACGCCCCTCTCACGGCAGGCGACATCATCCGCATCCCCATCCACGTGCCCGCCCGCGGTGAGTTTGCACAGGTGGTGTTTTCCAAGGGAAGCGTATTCGCCACACGAGCAAACGACGATACATTTCGGGTCGAGTTGCAACGCGACTCGGAAGTGGCTTCTGGCGATACCATTTCAACCGGCGACAACAGCTACATCAGCATAGAATTCTCCAGCGGCTCAGTCATTAATCTCCAGCCCGGTACCGAAGCGACATTATCGCGGCTCAACTGCTTGCCAGGTGATGACAGTTGTATTATAGAAATCCGTACGCTTAAGGGTCAGGTAACCTCAGATGTCGAGTCCCGGGATCAGCAACCGGTAGATTTCCGTATTAGCACACCGTATGCCTCTGCAGCTGTGCGTGGCACGGTCTTCGATATAGAAGCATCATCCGGAGCGCTTCTGGTCGGCGTTACTGAAGGTGATGTGGATGTTTCCGCACTGGATCAGGACTTGAGCCTGAATCTCGGCTACGGCTCGGTTCTCAAGGCTGGCGAATTACCTGGCGATCCCATCCAGCTACTCCCTGCTCCAGTATTCAAGCGCGTCCCTGCCAGACTGGCTCCGGGCGACACCATTGCGTGGTGGTCGTTCACTGACGCAGATCGCTATATCGCTCACGTGTCCACCGACAATGACGGTATCCAGGCCTTAACCTCATTTGGCGTCACCGATGACAGAGTGGGGTTAGACAGTGTTGACGCTGGCGACTATTTTCTACAAGTCAGAGCTGTGGACTCCAATGGCCTGAGAGGCTTTACGTCCAACACACGGATTACGGTGGCGTCGATTGACAACGATATCGAACCCGTTGCCACTACGGTCACCAAACAAGGCAGTGAGTTTCTCGTTACCGTGCAGGATCCGCCTGTAGAAGCGAATGGCTACGAAATTCAGATATCCGGCAACGAGCAGTTCGATGATCCATTGAGTGTTGATGTGAACTCCAAGGGCGCGGCCATATTCCGGATTGAAGGCGATCGAGTATTTTCCAGAGCCAGAGTGCTGGTCGACCCATTTACAGTGTCTGCGTACGGGCCGGCAGCCAGCAGCGATTAGCGAGCCACGAACTGTTGGTTTGCCTGGCCGCCAAGCGAGCTGTCCGGTGACTGACCTTTCACACAAACTTGAAGTCGATGGCACGTCTGGCGCGAGCCAGCTGTTCGAGCATGTGATCACCACCACGCACCGCAACGCCCACGGCTAGTACATCCAGTACCACCATCTGCCCAAGCCGTGATTTGACCGGCGAAAAGATGTCACTGTCTTCGTTGACGTCTACAGTTAGAGCAATATCGCTGCATTGCGCCAAGGGGGATCGCGTAGCGGTTACCGAGATAACCTTGGCCTGAGCCTGACGCGCTATCTCGACTGTTTTGAGAATGTCACTGCTACGCCCGGAATGAGAGATGGCAATGACCAGAGCACCCTTGTCCAGCAATGCTGCAGCCGCATGCTGTATATGCGGATCAGAATAAGCGATGGCAGGCTTTCCCAGCCTGAAAAACTTGAGCTGAGCATCTTCTGCCACCACTGCAGAACCCCCTGAGCCATACAGCTCGACGCGGTTGCATTGCTCATAAAGTGCAATGGCCTGATCCAGAGCATCTTCATTTATCTGTTCACGAATCTGTACCAGAGATGCAATAGCGCCATCCAGCAGCTTGTTTGCAAGCTCTCTACTTGAATCCTCTGCTGTAACGTCCTGATAGAAAAACGTACCACGCCTGGCAAGATCCTGTGCCAGCTTGAGTTTGAATTGCTGAAAGCCAACGCATTCCAGTGCCCTGCAAAACCGGATAACCGTGGGCTCACTGACGCCAGCACGTGTCGCTATCGCCTGAATGGATGATTGAACACTGGCGTCAGGATCAGCAATAACCACGTCGGCTACTTTCTGTTCCGACTTTCTCAGCGTATCGCGTGCTGCCTTGATTTTGGACAGCACGGAACTAGGGGCTCCAGAAGACTGATACGTTAGCAGGTGACTCTGTCAGAAGGCCCACTACCGGCTTCATGCCCAACTGCCATGAACCGTTATCAGCTTCCTCCAGCGCCGCTGCAAGAACCCGACTCTTCTCCTCGCCGGTGATATGCAGATAACGATGAACCGATTGCAGCAAAGCGGCTCGTGTCAGAGATATGCGAGCCTGGCTAACGGAAGGCGGATGTAGAATTGCGACGCCATGAGAATTATCAAGTGACATGGCAGCAAGCAACTCCGCATCAGGAGCATCGGGAAAAAGCGATGCCGTATGGCCATCTCCACCCATGCCCAGAATGACGGCTGTAAACGGTGTATGCATTTCTCTCAGGTCTGCAGCAACGCTTGCTACAGCTTGCTCGGGATCAACGTCTGGGCGAAACAGAGAAACGAAGGCTGCGGCCCCAGCCTTGTCTACTAACAAAGTATCGCGAACCAGAGATTCGTTACTATCGGCATGCCCGAGTGCCACCCAACGCTCATCAGCCAGGGTGACCCTCACCTTGGACCACGGTATGTCGGCGCTGGACAGATGAGCGAACACGGGTACAGGTGTACTACCACCGGACACCACTAGCGAGGCGCTGTCAGTCGTTTCGATACTGGTCAGCAGCTGTCGGGTTATCGCATTGGCAAGCGACTCTCCCAGCGTCTTTTTGTCAGCTTCCTCGTGCCATTGCATGCCACAAGCGATTACGCGCTCTTTTGCCATAGTGTCTGTATTACTCATGTTTGGCTGGTTATCCGTTTAATCTTCATTCCAGCGCAGGCCGTCTTTACTGATCAACGCATTGGCAGCACTCGGGCCCCAGGTGCCCGCGGTGTAGTTCTTGGGCGCGTACTGATATTGGTCCCATGCTTCGCGAATAGGATCTATCCAGGCCCACGCAGCCGCTACTTCGTCACGGCGCATGAACAAGGTGGGGTTACCACGTATCAGGTCAAGTAACAGACGCTCGTACGCAATCATCTTGCGTTTCTGGAACACATCGTTGAAATCCAGGTTCAGATAGACTGGCTGTAGCTGTATGTCATCGCCCCACGCTTTCACATAGATACGCATGCGTATTTTCTCTTCCGGCTGCAGACGGATGATCAGCTGATTGGGTGTGCTGAAACCATCGGCGGTAGGGAAAATGGAGTGCGGTATTTTCTTGAAGTTGATGACTATTTCGGTTGTCTTGCTTTCCATACGCTTGCCGGTACGCAGGAAGAAAGGCACACCTTCCCAGCGCCAGGATCCGATCTCTGCGCGTAATGCCACAAATGTTTCCGTGGTGCTGTCATCGGGGATGTCGTCGTTGTCCAGATAGCCGGGTACTGGTCCATCACTATAGGCACCGGCTTTGTAACGGCCGCGCACAGAGTTCTCGATGGCGTCGATTCCTTTTAAAGGCTTCAGCGCACGTAGCACTTTGATTTTTTCGTCGCGTACTGCATCCGGGTCAATACTGACTGGCGGCTCCATGGCCAGAATAACCAGCAGCTGCAGCAGATGATTCTGCACCATATCTCGAAGCGCACCAGTTTGATCGTAGAAAGCACCCCGCCCTTCAACGCCCAGCGATTCGGCAATGGTGATCTGCACATCATTGATTCTTTCACTACGCCATAGCGGTTCAAACAGGGCATTACCAAAACGCAGCGCCAGCAGGTTCTGAACAGTCTCTTTACCCAGGTAGTGGTCAATGCGGTATATCTGATCTTCATTGAAAGCATCCGACAATCTGTCGTTGATTTCTTCTGCTGATGCCTGATCGCGCCCCAGTGGTTTTTCCAGCGCAACGCGACTACTCGGCGTAATCAATCCGGCTGCCTGCACGCCATCGGTGATGTGCGTAAACAAGCTTGGGGCTACTGACAGATAGAACACGCGGACATGTTCCTCGCGACCGGCTAACGCATCCGCCAATGGCTGGTAACTCTTGGGAGCCGTCACATCTACCGTGAAATACAGAACGCGCTCAAGAAACGAGTACCACAGGGACTCGTCAAAATCCTGCTCAGGCATGTGCTGCCGTACTTGCTCATCCAGCAGTTTGCGAAACTCCTCCGTGCTGTACTCGGAACGAGCCACTGCCATGATGCGACCATCTTCGGGCAACTGCTTCTCGCAATGCCGGAAATACAGTGCTGGAATCAGCTTTCTGATAGACAGATCGCCTGTGCCACCAAACAGGATGAAATCGAAAGGCTGTAGTGATTCGTTCGTGATCAGATTCATTGTGTAATTTTACTACAAAAGAGACAAAGGCACCATAGCGGCCTATGGTAAACAATCTGGTGTAATTTTGCTGCATTGCAATACGGGCATTTCGGTGTAGATATGACATAATTAGGTAATTCGCTTACACCACTGGATTGAAACTTTCATGCCATCATTGAGCAATGCAGTTGATGACGTCACGCAACGGATCATAGAGCGCAGCGGCCCCAGTCGTGCCGGCTACCTGGAACGTATCAACAAGCTTGCCGATGCACCGCCCAAGCGCGGTGCGATGGGATGCACCAATCTAGCTCACGCATTTGCCGCCGCACCGGCCAGAGACAAAATCGTGCTGCACGCCGAACGTGCACCCAATCTGGCGATTGTGACCTCCTACAACGACATGCTCTCGGCCCACCAGCCCTACGAGCACGCCCCGGAAAAAATTCGCGAGGCTGCCAGAGCTGTCGGTGCGACCGCACAAGTGGCAGGCGGTACTCCCGCCATGTGCGATGGGGTTACACAAGGTGAATTGGGAATGGAGCTATCGCTGTTCAGCCGCGACGTCATTGCCATGTCCACGGCTATTGCGTTATCGCATAATGTGTTCGACTCTGCCGTATTCCTGGGTGTATGCGACAAGATCGTGCCAGGGTTACTGATGGGCGCCCTCTCCTTCGGCCACCTACCCGCCGTGTTTATCCCGGCAGGCCCAATGACTACCGGCATTCCCAACAAGGACAAAGCCCGCACACGTCAACGTTTTGCCGAAGGCAAGGCCACTCGTGAAGAACTACTCGAATCAGAAAGTGCGTCCTACCATGGTCCGGGTACGTGTACGTTCTACGGCACAGCCAACAGTAACCAGATGATGATGGAAATCATGGGCCTGCACCTGCCAGGCGCCGCCTTTATCAATCCGGGGACAGAGTTGCGTTCTGAGCTGACAATTGCAGCGGCTCAGCGCGCTCTGGCCATCAGCTCACGTGGTAACGAATTTACACCGCTGGGCCGTATGGTGGATGAAAAATCAATAGTCAATGCATTGATCGGGTTACTGGCCACCGGTGGCTCTACGAACCACACCCTGCATCTGGTTGCTATTGCTCGCACAGCAGGCATCATCATTAACTGGAACGACTTCGATGATCTCAGCCACGCTATCCCGCTACTCACCCACATATACCCAAGTGGTCAAGCCGACGTCAATCAGTTCCACGCGGCAGGCGGCATGGCGCTGGTTATCCGAGAGCTACTCGATGCGGGCCTGGCACACAACGATGTACAGACCATTGGTGGACCGGACGGCCTGTATCAATACACACAAGAGCCTTGGCTGAACGATGGCACGCTGGCGTGGCGCGATGGCTTGAAAAAATCAGCAGACGAATCGATTGTCAGCAGTACGGCCAAACCGTTTCAGGCC
>Ga0115031_1000782_pt1 | contig 23084 bp, 23 predicted proteins | sample Maine_Asex4_meta_FD_87301 | JGI IMG/M metagenome (GOLD analysis project Ga0115031, IMG submission 87301) | Marine algal microbial communities from Maine, USA - Maine_Asex4_metaG | ecosystem: Host-associated > Algae > Red algae > Unclassified | place: Maine, USA | collected 2015-01-05
CAGTTTCAAGCCCAACAATAACCGACTGGTGAAGATTCGATCGCTGATTGACGCCGAAAGATGGGGCAGAAATTTATCGCCACTGACCGACATGGAACCGGCGATATCAGCGATCGCCATGCGCTGGACCTGCCACGGTTTCAAATTGATCGCCTCATAAAGATCGGCCTCGAAAGTTGCATCCGCCGCATTATGCACCGCGACGGTTAATAGCTTCTCACGATCCAACGTTGCGGCGATCGACTGCTCAATGGATGGATTGAGCACGACACAGGAAGGCCGCTGAGTGCGTATCTCGGTGACCAATTTCCGGATCACCGCCGATTGCTGCTGCTTGGCGTCTTGAACATCGGGTAAATGTAACCGATGAAAAACCGCGTTGCCGCAACGACTGGCCGATTGATGCTGATGTGTGCTGATGTCGTCTGTTGCGACGGTGCCGCAGATCACATCGTCTTCGCAAGCGTATTGGGCCAGCAATTCCAGCGGCAGTTCCGCCACATCGAAACAGACGCTCAGTAAACCGACGTGTGTTTGATTGCCTCTTTGGATCTGCCACGTCCCACCACCATCGGTGGTTGCAAGAACGATCCCCAAATCCCCCACCGCCCAACCGTGGCTCTCATCAACGAACGTGATGCTATGAATGGCTGATGTAATCGGCGTCGGATGTAATTCGGCAGCTCCGCTTTGCCGATCGACCGAAACCAAACAGCCACCTGGTTTCCCCGCCGCCCAAATTTTTGTCTTCGTAGTCGCGACCGCAAGAAGATCAATTTGCGCCAAAGGCAAGCCGCTGTTTTGAAGTTCTGGTGGCACTTGCCAAGACAGCCCTTGGTCTCGGGAGCGAAAGATTGCTCCCAACGCTCCAACCGCCCAGCCGTCGGTGGCACTGGTCATTACGATATCGCTGAAGTGCTGCGCGGTGCTGGCGAGGACACCACCGTTATCTATTTTTTTTCCCTGCGAAAACTTCAACTGCCCTTTCGTCGAAACACCGACCAGTCGCTGACCTTGACGATCCGCTGCCACCCAATCATGACGTTGCTGAGGGTCTGCCAAAGGTTGATCCTGCCACGTCTGTCCACCATCGTGCGTGAAAAAAATTCCTGAAGCGAACGAACTGCTGGAATCACCAATCGCCCATCCGGTATTGGGATCGGAAAATTCAATGTGTTTAATGTGCGACGGCATCGTGTTGGTGATGATTCGCCAATTGGCTCCGCCGTCCACCGTTTTCAGTACGACGCTGCGGGTCCGGTCCAGTAACGGCACGGCGCAACCTCCAGCCGCCCAACCATAACGCTCGTTCAAGAAGAATACAGAGTTCAGCTGACAGGTAACCTTCGGCGATGAAGAACGCGACGTCGCGACGGCTCCCTGCACGCGGCGATCTTGAACGCCCCGCAGTTTTTCCCTCAACGACAACTCGCCGGCGGCGTGGTTCCAATCTTGGATCGAACGGTTCACATCAGCGACCGCATTCCAGTGCTGCCCACCGTCGGCGGTCTTTAAAATGACGCCTTGGTCGCCAACGGCCCAGCCCTGGAGCGTGTCGATGAAATGAAGGTCTCGCAGCGCCGATTCCTGCTGCCAGGATTTTGGCAAGGGTTCATCGATCAAGCCTTGTCCGGCCGCAGGCGGACCGAGCAAGACAATGTTGCTCAGCAACAGAGTGAAAAAGATGAACTTTCGTTTGGCAAACATCTCGGAAGTCTACGAAAATTCGAATAACAGGCCCAGATGAATCTTGCAGGGTTATATAATCGCTATATTTGTCGGTTGAGCAAAATTCATCGGGTTCAAAACGGCCAAACGTCGAATTTCTAAAGACAGCGGCGTGGTTTTTCCTTCAGCGGCGTCGTTTGACTTACACCCTAAATCTATTCCTTGATAAACCCGAGAATCCCGTGGCCCAGCATTCAAAATACCAACAGAACATCATCAAAAACTACTATGACAACCGCGAAAATATCTCGCTGCAACGTTGTCAGGAACTGGTGACAGAATTGTATTTGTCCGAAGGCAAGAAACGCGTTAAGAATTGGGAGCGTATCGAGGGGCATCTGCTAAAGTTAGATGTCAAACAGCAAACCATCGACCACCTCAAATCGCAGGACGATCCGCAGCTGGTGGCGAAATTAGTCGAGCGATTAGGCAAAGAAGTTTCTTAAGCACTATGAAAACTCTTAATGAAACTGCGCGTCAGCAGCTGCGTGGGACGACAAAAGTCCTTCAAGCGGTCACCGCTTCGATGGCGGCCGCAGCGATCCTAGGCAGCATCGTCATCATCGGTCTGGTGCCCGAAGCCCTCAACAATGATCCAAACATGTTGGTCATGTTGGCCGCCTTTACTGCGCTGGTTTCGTACGGGCTATCGTTTGTTGTTGCCTCCATTTTCAACCAACCGGTTGCCGCAGACGAAGTGCCCTCCGAGGCCCAAATAAAAAAAGCGGCGCAGCAGATCGCAAACTCTCACGTCATCCGCTCGGCGATCATCGAAGGCGGCATCTTTCTAAATTTGATGGTGTTATTGCTGGAGCGTAATTTCATTTCGGTCGCAGTGATCGCGTTGGGATTTTTGCTTTTGTGTGTTCTCTTTCCCACACACAGTCGGTTCACAAACGCGATCAGCCGCCGATTGAAGTAACCTTTTAACATGTTTGGCAAAAGATACTCTGATCGTTTGCGTTTTTAAGTCGAAACAATGGTGCTGGGTAATGGAGGGTGCGCGAGCGGCCAAGGCACTAGCCGCCGGTTCGTTGCAGCGTCTACCGGCGGTTAGCGCACGATGACATTTACTTCTGATGGACGGGGACTCGAAATACAAACCCGCAACGCGAGCAAGTAAGTTTTTCGGTTCGTTGACATACTCACTCGACATACTTACTCGCGCGTCGGGTTGTATTGTATTGCGGGGCTATCGCCCTAAAATGTCTAAAGTAAGTGTCCTTGGGTTGGCACCTTGCCGCTCACGTTTGCCGCTCAATATCGCAAAAATTGCCGGCCTCCCAAATGGTCAACATTCCCCATGGTCAACATCGCCCATAGTCAACATCGCCCATGGTCAAAACGATTTTCAAATTTTTGAGACGGAGTGGGTGGCAGGTTTCAAAGATTACGATGATAACAACGAAGCTAATCCGAACTCAGAACTTTGATGTAATGCTATGCCCGAAACCATTCCTCCACCTGTTAAACCAGACACTCAACCAGACACTCAACCACGACCAACCAAACCTACTCCCAAACCGGTTCCCAAGCCTTCGCCTTTCAAGCCGGACTGGCCACAAGACAGGCCATTACCGCAGCCAAAAGGATTTTTCCTGCGGCCGTTTTGCTGCACGACAGAATAATAAGATTCGCAAGGCAGGTTGACAGCATCCGCATACTTTTGATGGCAGACTGGCAGCCTGCCCTTTGACAGAACCAAACGCATTGAGCAATTCTAATCGCAAAAGAACTAGAGATGAACTGTCGCCCGAGTTGCGGCACTTGGTCAATAAACGACTCAGCCTGAACATTCTTATCCAAGGTGCGGCCTCTCACGCGCACCTTTCGGCTCATTATTGGGTTGCGGAGAAGCTGAACGCGATCGATCCAAAGTTGGTTCACCTTTACGATCGAGCGATCGCCGGCGCAACACTCGCATACTGGGACGGACTGATTCGCGTAGTAAATGGACGCGGCATTCGATTTTGGTCAAAACTGCACAAACCGAAGAACCCGTTTTTCCATCATCGCTTCTTACGCAGGCATGGCAAAACGCTGGCAACGAACGCCTACGAATCAGCGCTTGGTCGCTGCAAAGAGAAACAGATGCCAACCAACGGTTTGACGTTGGAGTGGAAACTGGCGCAGGTTTCGCTGGAGATCATGGAGAAGGAACCCGGTCATGAATCTGCGCTTCAGTCTATCGCCAAAGACGCGTGTTTGCAGATTATTGATATCCCACGCCGACTGCTCAACGCTGAGATAACTCGCATTCCCGCTTGGGGGACCGTCAGGCCTCCTCAAACAGTTGGGGGTAAGTTGCTGATGATGGCGATGGTCGGCTGGGGAGGAGTCGACAGAATCGACGGAGAATTACAAGTGGTTGCGAAGGCTGTCTTTTGGCCGCTGCTGGTTCATGAATTGGTGAAGGGTTCCATGGAACTAATTTGCCTTCATGGTATCAGTGATGTATCCGACGGTGACTACAGCATTGTGATGGACCATACTGAGCACGTCGAATATGAAGTGCCGATGATCCAAATCGGTCCCGTCATCTATCAAGCGTTTTTAAAAGTGCTACCTCGGCCCGATTCATTGGCGGAGTGCACAATGGTGCTGGCCCAAATGGAGCCGATCGAGTTGGAAGAATTTCTATTCGAGATGATCGAGGATCCCGATTCGGCGCAAGCCATCCTCAAAGGATTGGTCGACGATGAATAGACGTATTGGATACGGCGGCGTGTCTTATCCGGCGAGCGGACTTAGGTGCTGGCACGTCGGATTTGCATTGCTACGCGTTGCTTTTCAATTCTTCGCCCGGAAACAGCTCTGCTCGCAGCTTCGTCCAACGCTCCGCCAAGTACTCGAAACGCTCGTTCAATTCGAACCGCAGCGCGGTCAGTTCGGCGATGGTGCGGCCGTCGCGGTCGTATGCCCGGTTCTCGGCTTCACTACACTCAGTCAAGGCGGTTACCGTTTTGCTTAGCGCGACCTGAGCGTCGATGACATCGTTTTGCAACTGCATCACTTGGAACTCTACGGACTTGGTTTGCCTTTGGCGTTGATCTAATTGTGCATTTCGGTCGGCGATCAAATTATGCTCAAGCTGCATCTGGCGTGTCCAATGATACTGCTCGGATCGCAACTGAGCTTGCTGTCTTTCCAGTTCGGCTCGCCAGCGGATGAGGTGGCGACCCATCTGCTGAAGTTGTTTTGTGTCCGAAAATTGGACCGCCGCTTCGTCTTGAGGTTGATGCAGCCTTAGCACGGGGCGCAATTCCGAAGAATCCGTGTTTGCTTCTCCCGGCGAAGCAACGTCGAACTCGAAATCGTGCTCAATTCTCGTCACACCCAAGCCGTTTAGAACGGTGGCCAGTTTAGAGACCGGCGGTGAAACGGATTGTTGCGCTCTCAAGGGCATAGAAAAGCTCGGCGACGACGGGGATGGAAAAGGCTTGTCCTGTACATTTCATCGGCACGGCGCTGGGTAAACTGGCAGATTGAAGCGCGGTTCCGAATGTGCCGGTTAGGTAATTAGTTTTTATCTCAACAGGGATGCCAGCCGAATTAGAATTAAGCTTTGCTTTGGATCCCTTTGCTATGCAACTGAGGACACCGACAACTACATTTCTTGGACCTCGCTGATGTCACTTGGGACCCGCTACCAAGGGCGCGACGACAATTTCATTGATGAACGTTTCCTCCGATTCCGATTCCTTCCCAAAAAATGTGGCAACCGGAGCGCCCGGAGTGAACACAGGTCCTGATAGCAAAGCAGCTGCAAAAAAAACTTCCATCAAACATTTACCGCCCACACAGCTGGCAGCAACCCAACAACCGCCCTCCCCTGGGGACAACTCCTTCGCCATCGACACCGCTGGCGAGTCGATCGACCCGCGATTGACGCAGCGATTTAGACGCAACCGAAAATCCATCTCGTCGATGTTGGCCAGTTTTATCTTCCACGCGCTGTGGATCGCTGCGTTGTTATATCTGGCGTCTCCGGTGAAGCCGAGCCCGCAAACGATCTCGATCACGGCCACGATTGAATCGGTTCCCGCCGACGGTCCCCTTGAAACTTTCACGCCCGCTGAGATCCTCACCAAAGTTGTCGAGCCATTCGAATCACCCAAAGAGAACACCCAAGAGAGTCTTTCAGAAGCCCTGGATCCCGCTGCGGCTGAACCAAAAATGGTCGCAGTTCCCAAAGTCGCGATTGAACCCGTACTGCCCACGACCGCAACCACCGATGCAAATAGCGCCGCCGACGCGCCGATGGCAAGTGTCACCGGTGGCGGCATTGAAGGGCGTGACCCTAAGTCGCGCGCCGCAATCGCGTCCGCGCGTGGCGGCACAACTCAAAGTGAACAAGCCGTGGAGGCGGGACTGCTATGGATCGTTGAACATCAAAATCGCTACGACGGTGGCTGGAGCTTTCAACAGCAGTGCAAACAATGCCGTCATGATGGAAGTTCACAATCAGACAACGCCGCCACGGGACTATCTTTGATGGCACTGTTGGGAGCCGGTTACACCCATCGCTCGGGGCCCTATCAAGACAGTGTGCAGTACGGACTGGATGCACTTGTGCGTTATCAGGACAAACGCAAAAGCGAATTTGGCGGTCCTTTTGTCGACGTGTCCGGTGCTGGCATGTATACCCACGCGATTTGCACCATCGCCATCGCCGATGCTTACGCGATGACGCGAGACCCAAAGTTGAAGCAGCCTTTGCGGCTGGCTCATCAGTACATTCTCACCGCACAGCATAATCAAGGCGGTTGGCGATATCGCCCCAACAGCCGAGGGGACATGCTGGTCACCGGTTGGCAAGTGATGGCACTGAAGTCTTTGGAGCGGTGCGGCATCGAGACGCCCGCGGGGGTTTACGATGCGACGATCGCGTTCGTTCAGTCTCTTCAGGAGAGCGACGGTTCAGAATATCGCTACTACGTTAGCGAGCCCCGTAGTCGGGACGTGCCCACGGCGGTGGGATTGCTAAATTTGATGTATTTAAAGGGATCCAAGGATTATCCGTTGCTAGAACGCGGGGCCAGCAATTTGGTTGACCGGAGAGTGTCCAAGGACGATATCTATTTTAATTTTTATACGACTTTACTGCTGCATCACCTCCAGCACGAGGGCTGGGAATATTGGAATGAGGCGGTCCGAGAGCGCTTAATTAAGACTCAAGCAAAACGCGGCCACGAGACGGGCAGCTGGCATTTCAAGCATCAACATGGCGACGTAGGCGGCCGTTTATACACCACCACAATGGCCGTGATGACATTGGAAGTATATTATCGCTACAGCCCTTTGTTCGGCTCCGAAGATGTTCTCAACACCAACACAACCAATACAAACAACCCATAAACCGACGGCTCCGCAGTCCCTCCCTTGAGCAGCAGTATTATGACCGACATCATCAGCCCCGTTATTCCGGTTTTAGACATCATGATCGGGCAAGTCGTCTGGGCCAAAGGTGGCCAACGCCATGACTATCGCCCCGTGGATTCAAAGCTGACCCAAGACAGTAATCCGGTCAATGTTGCCCGCGCAATTTTCAATCAGACCGGATGTAAATGGTTGTACGTGGCGGACATCGACAGCTTCGCCGGTGCCAATCCCAACTGGACCGCCTATCAATTACTGATCAACGCTGGATTCAAATTGCTGATCGATGCAGACTGGGTCTCTGGCGATCGAATTAACACCGTGATTTCGAAATTCGCTAACTCCCAGCACGTAAAACTGATCCTCTCTACCGAAACGATCGAGACAACCAGCCAATTCGATTTTCTGAAAAAACTTCTCAACGCTGGCATCGATGTGTGCTTCAGCATCGACATGCAGGGCGAAAATGTCATCGCCAAAACACCCGATGTCGCCGCGCTGTCGCCGTTGCAATTGGTTCACGAAGCCTATCAACAGGGTGTCCGCAACATCATCTTGTTGAACCTGGAAACCGTTGGCACCGATTCTGGCATCGAGATCAAAACTTCGATGTTTGATCGCAAGGCGCTGATCACGGAGATCGCCAACGAACTGCCAGACGTGCGTCTAATTTCCGGTGGCGGCGTTCGTGACCACGCTGACTGCCAAGCGTTTCTGTCTGCCGGCTGCCAGCAGGTTCTGGTGGCCTCTGCAATTTTTGATTGTCGCATCACGCCCGATGAAATCGCCATGCTCGAACCCTTTCGCAACCACAGCAAGACCCGCGACGCGTTCGTGGCAAAGGCGTAGTTGCCAGCTCAAATTCGAGCATCGTTGTCCCCAATTGTCGGCCAACGATTGGAAAAAGACCGAACCTTAGCGTCCTGCTCTGTATCAAGGCCGCTTTCTGAGCAATTTGTTGGCCCAATTGCAATGTTCCGCAAATCGCGTCCTTCGATTACGATGCTCTGCTGGAACTACTCGAAGAAAACAAACATAAGGCGTGAGATACGATGAAGGTTGGATTGGTGGGTTGGCGAGGCATGGTCGGTTCGGTGTTGATGCAGCGCATGCGCGCCGAGAACGATTTCGATTTAATTGAACCGACCTTTTTCAGCACCTCAAACGCAGGCGGCGACGCACCTGAGGTCGGACAAAGCGAAACCAAACTTCAAGACGCCAACGACGTCCAAACCCTTGCCAAACAAGACGTCATCATCACCTGCCAAGGCGGCGACTACACCAACGGCGTGCATCGGGCGCTTCGCAAAAGCGGGTGGGAGGGACACTGGATCGACGCCGCCTCCGCCCTACGCATGGCCGACGACGCGATTATCATGCTGGACCCCGTCAACCGGGAATTGATCGACCAAGGCATTGAAGCCGGGTGTCGAAACTGGATCGGCGGCAACTGCACCGTCAGTCTGATGCTGATGGCGTTGGGTGGACTGTACCAAGCAGGACTAATCGAGTGGATGACGGCGATGACTTACCAGGCCGCCTCGGGCGCAGGCGCAAACAACATGCGCGAATTACTTTCCCAGATGAGCGCCGCGCACGCTTCGGTCGCCGACCAATTGGCCACGCCATCGTCGGCAATTTTAGACATCGACCGCGACGTGGCGGCCGCCATGCGCAGCGATGCGTTTCCGACGGAATATTTTGGTGTTCCGCTAGCAGGCAGTTTAATCCCCTACATCGACAAACAGTTGGACAACGGACAATCCAAGGAAGAATGGAAAGGCCAATCCGAAACCAACAAAATTCTGGGGCTGACCTCAGGCACAATTCCCATCGATGGCGTCTGCGTGCGGGTCGGAGCCATGCGTTGCCACGCTCAAGCGCTGACAATCAAGTTAAACAAAAATGTTTCGATCGCAGAAATTGAAACGATGTTGGCCAATCACAATGATTGGGTGGAGGTCATTGCCAACGATCGCGACGCCTCCATCGAGCGTCTGACGCCCACAGCAGTTACCGGAACCCTCAAGGTTCCTATCGGTCGTTTACGGAAATTGAATATGGGTGACCAGTATCTCGGCGCGTTCACCGTTGGGGATCAATTGCTGTGGGGTGCTGCCGAACCCCTTCGTCGCATGTTGAGAATCCTGCTTGAATCATAGCACGGAAATCGATTTGTAAATCGATTTGCAAATCAATAAAAGTGAAGGTGGTAGCCAGTCCTCTTGTGACTACTTTTGAGCAATGTTTGTTTTGTCTCTGCGATGAATTGAGAACAGAATGTCAACCTTCTTTCAAAAATTTTTCAAAAGAAATTACGCCGACGACAGCATTCAAAAAATTGCGTTTTGATCGCATTGATCTTCTGCGCTCTTGCAACTGTATTTATAATAGAGGCGTTGTTGCAGATCGCAGCCCGAAGAAGGATCGTGTAAATGTTCAATTTGGCTGAACTGTTTCAACGCTGACTATTTATTTCGTTTTTGAAACGGCGTTTGCGTGTTATCGGTTCGACCAAAAATTACCGACCTTAGCTTCCACCTCTTTGGCAGATCTCTTCACCCAGAACTGTTTAAGCTTGGCAACAGTCGTAGCTACGAACGTGAGAATTATTCTCTGAAGGTCAACATCACGACCGACGGTCATTGGATGGCTTTCAAGCACAAGAACTTCGTTTTCACCGAGGTCAGCGCAAGTGCTCATCATCCGCTGCCATCGTCGCAAGTACTGATTTCCCATCCGATCGAAGGCGTCTGCCGCAACGACTTGCCGTTGTTAGAAGGTCAAATTCGATACGAATCAAAAGTGCAGTTTGAAAGCGTCGATGCGAAAACTTTCGTCACCATCCAGCAGCATTTAAGCAATCAAACGGATCACTCGGAACCCAGCGGTTTGGTTTACCGATTCGAATCCAACGGAAGGCTCGACTTCGGGGCCGTCAGTTACGTCGACGTGCAATCATTTATTAAACACGTCAAGATTCGTGCTTTTCACACCTTCCCTGATACGTGTGCGGTGCTCAAAAGCGAAACGTTGTTCAAGATTGTTTGAAGCTCTCAACGATGCCACGTCTATCACTCGAAGCCACTGTTTGGTCGTTTGATTCCCGGATGATTTTTGCGCTGAACTGAGCGTCACGGCGCTCACATTTACCAAACGATATAGCACCACAGCAGCCAGAGGATGACGCCGATCGGTGCCAGCAACGTCCACCACGTGTCGATCGGACCGCCACGATAGAACGTTCTGAATATCTGTAAAGCATGCCACGGAATCTGAATCGCCACAAAAAGATATACCACCAGGCTGGCGGAATTGAACTTCAATGCTTTGTTGATCTCTAAATCGCTGATGGAAATAAAGGCGCGTGACATCCCGCAGCCGGGGCAGTCCACTCCTAACAGGCTTCGGCTGCCGCAAACTTCTGGCAGGGGTTGGCTGGAAAAAGGAAAATAGACATCACGATCGTCTTTAATCGTCATCACAAATGACAACCAAAGCGCGGTGAACGACAACAGCAAAACCAAAACACGAAAAATCAGCTCCGGCCTGTAGATTGGATTTCGTCGAACTGACATGAGTTACCGCAGCTGAGGCGAAAAACGGAACGAGAAAATCACTTCGGACGTGATCATTGGTCTCGCCAAAATCCCGGTGCCAACAGAACCAAAATTGGGAACACTTCCAATCTGCCCAACATCATCAACCAAATGAACAGCGACTTAGTCAACGGGCTGAAACTGGCGTAGTTTTGTGTCGCCCCCACGGTGCCTAATCCCGGCCCAATATTATTGAGCGTCGCGGCAACAGCGCTGGCCGAATCGATCAGTTTATTTTTGCTATCCATGCCCCAAGTTGCGTCCGGTTCGAAGAGGATCACAAACAGGAAACCAAACGCGAAGAGGGTGGCAATCAAACTGAAATACACCATGATCGAATGCCGCAGATTCTGATCGTCCGATGGCTTACCGCCGATCTTCAACAATCGAACGACCCGCGGTTGATACGCATGTTCAATTTCCAAACCCAAAATTTTCACCAATAAAATATAGCGAATCACTTTCAGCCCTCCGCCAGTGCTGCCCGCGCAGCCACCGACGAACATTAGCACCAACAATACGCCGCGTCCAAAATTATTCCAAACGTCGAAGTCGGCCGTCCCATACCCCGTCGTCGTGATGATCGAGATCACTTGAAACAGACCGTTTCGAAAACCGTGTTCGAGCGTATCAAAATCGGAATCGCCGTGAATATATCCCGACACGCAAACAAACAAAGTAACCAATGCTATGATCCCAACATAGGAACGAAACTCAATGTCCTTGATCAAGGCCAGCGGATTACCGGTGAAACATAAAAACAATAATGTAAAATTCGTACCAGCCAGTAGCATAAACACGATCACCGTGTACTCGATCGCGATACCATTGGTTCCCTCTTTGACAAAGTGGCCCAGACTGGCGTTGTAGGTGCTAAAGCCTCCGGTGGCCATCGTCGCAAAGGCATGACAAATCGAATCAAAAGCGTTCATCCCGAAAAAATACAGAATGATCGCCAGTAACACGTTCAGTCCCGCATAAGTCACCGCGAACAACCACGCCGTATGCTGCATCCGCACGCCAGCGGTCTCTTGCGATGGGCCCGGCGTCTCGTTTCGCATCAGCGACTTACCGGCTGACCCCTGTCCCAATAAAACGACGAACAACGCGATGATCCCCAACCCGCCTAAGAAGTGCGTGCTTGCTCGCCAAAACAAAATGCAGTGTGGCACCATGTGGGGATCTTCTAAATCGCACAACACGGTGGCTCCCGTTGTGCTGAATCCCGATTGGGCTTCGAACATTGAATCGACAAAGTTCATCTTCACCCAAGCCTGACGAAAATGAGACGCGCGATCCGCCGGAGCATCCGGAAAATCACCCGGCCCAACGATCCGATGTTCGAAATCTGGCTTGGTTTGTAAAAAGCGAAAGATCTTAACCGCGTTTTCAACACCCGACCGCTGCACAAGAGTCCGGCGGTCAACACCGCGCGCATTGGCCTGAGCCACACATTTGAGGACTTGGTATTCGCGCGGCTCAATCTCTACCTTCCGCCACGAACGCCAAAACAAGTAGGGCGTTTGATCGACCATCACCGCCTGGTGTTGGTCGAAAATTCGAATCGAGGGACCGCGCGAGGTTCCGCTCAACATGTACGGCATCGCACCGAGCACCGTCGCCAGAATCCAGCTCAACCCCACCACGGCCATCGCTTCCTTGCGAAACAGTTTTCCCCGGGCGGACTTACCGTGCAACATCAACAGACCACCGACGATCCAACTGATCACCGCGCTCGCGAGCAAGCCAATGATTCCACCAATCTCCCAATGTCCAGCGTCGACGACCTCATCTGTGTGCGACCCCAGCCGCGGCCACGCCCAAATTAGACTAAACAACATCCCCACACCAATCAGTATGGCGAGAATACCCAAGTATTTTGAAAGCAAACGTGTGTTCATTTTTGCATAGCAGCGAAGCGTGAATGGCAACCGCAAGACTCCACGTGCAACGGAAAAGTCCTGCTAGAAAATTAGTTAGGGAACGGGAAATTTGGGAACGGGAAAATTGGGAATGGGAAGATGGGGAGCGGGATCGCTGGCAAAGGAGAACATCTCCGGATAAGCATTGGAAATAATAACGTTAAATAATAACGGTTTACTCCAACAGATGGTCGTCGAAGTCTGCTTCGGTTTCTACGTCGGGACGCCAACCGATCTTGCCACCAAAAACCGTCGCCAATGCCATCGAGATCATCGACAGCAGAATCATCCAGCGAAATTCATTGGGGCTGTCACCGGAGATCAACTGTTGCAGCCAACTGACAAAGACGACTACCGCTGCAAAAACCACATGTCCAAAACGGGCAAAAGGAGCTATTTTTACCACGACAAAACCTGCCAGAAAACTCCCCAGCAGACCGATCCCCAACACCCACCAAAAGAGCGTGTGGGGGACGACTTGCGACGCGTCATTGGCCAACTGCTGCTTAAATTGTTCCGATGGGAGAGCCCAGACAGCCGCAACTTCCGGGAAGAAATTCGGCATCGATACCAACACCATCAGGCTGCCCACCCAGAAAAGGTTGCTAATTAAATATCCGATCGCCACAGCGGAGAAGCTGCGGATCATTTGACCTGGCGGAATGGGTCCCGAAGAATTCGACAAAGAAGTGACTCACTTGCGTAATGGAATTTTTCATCAGTTTACCAAAATTTTCCAAAAATGCTTGCTGTCATGAATCCAGGTTACTATTGCAGCCAACGGATAATTATTATCCATTAACGGCAGTCTGAGCCACAAATGTGCATCACTCACCTGATCAACATTTTTTGACTCGACCCATTACAATTACGAATTACAATTACAATGATCACGAAGCATAGAATTAGCGACACTCGGTTGTTATCACTCAGTTGTTATTCATGTTAGACGATTGTTTCAAGACACTGATTTGACATTTTTAGGGAGAGACCATGACCATGACCCGAACTAGTTTACTTATGGCAGCAGTTTTGATTGCCGCCACCTTTGCCGAAACGTCTTCCGCTCAGACGATCAGCCAACTGGGCACCCGCCGCGGTGCGGTTGCCGGAGCCATCATCGGCGGCATCGTCGGACATCAGAATGACGAAACACTTGCTGGAGCCGCAATTGGTGGTTTGGTCGGTGGCGTCGCAGGCCGCGCAATCGGCAACCGCGTTCAAAATAACACTTACGGAAATGGTTACAGCTACGCGCCGCAGCAGCAATACTACGCCCCGGCTCAGACTTACTACCAACCGCAACAGTACCAAACACAACAATTCCAAACGCAACAATTTCAAACACAACAACAGTACCCAACGCAACAATATCAGGTTCAACAGGTTCAACCCCAGCAGTACGAGGTTCAACCAGCTCAACAGTACTACGCCCCCCAACAGCAGTTCTATTCAGCGCCCGTTCAAGAACAAATCCAAGGTCAAAACGGTGGATTCTTCGGCAATGGTGGTGGCATAATTCAACAAGGCATCTTCGGTCGCTAACCCAGCGGCTTAGCAGCACAACTCGGGGACGAAGCGACGACCCTGAGCTTTTTGCCGGACAACAATAACAGCTTCCTCATCCTAGGATGAGGAAGTTTTTTTCGTATACAGACTCTACAAAAGATGACAGCACTTCTCCCAAAGCCATACCAACCGCCCAATGTCAACAGATTCGCGGCGTTTGAGCCCGTTTCCGGCTTCGCGATAAAATTTTCGATGCTTTTGAATCCAAATACTTCCGCTTGGCGAAATTCATCTTGTTATCGCCGATGAAAGAAGCTGAAACGTTTATGATAGGGTTTCAGCTACAACGTAAAACTAGATCCGCCGGTAACTTACGACGGCGATTGTCAAAACCATGAGTCGATAAAAAGGAGTTTCATTGTCTAACGCACGGCCGGTGCTGCCTAGGATAGCCGCCGGAGATCACACAGCGGTTGATGAATGCTTGCAACGGTACGGCGGTTTAGTCTGGTCTCTTGCTCGCCGAAGGTGCGCCGATGTGCAGTTAGCCGAAGACGCCGTTCAGAACATTTTTCTGCATCTGTGGAAAGTGGCCGCGACATTCGACGAAAGCATCGCCACAGAAACGACTTTCATCGCAATGGTGGCTCGACGACGGCTGATCGACTATCAACGCAAGCAAATGTCCAAGAAAGATTTCGTCCACTGCGAATTTGACTATTTGGAAATGGAGTCCGTTGACCCCTCAGAAAAAATTGAAATCACCGAAGAAGCAGCTCGTGCCGAAAAAATACTCAAACAACTGCCTGCCGATCAACAAACGGTGATTCGGCTTAGCGTGTTCGATGGTCTTTCGCATTCAAAGATCGCCGATCATACAGGGCTTAAGTTGGGAACGGTGAAAACGCACATCCGGCGCGGACTAACGAAAATTCGCGAAACACTGTTCAAAGAGAATCTGGCAGAAGATAAAACAACCAACACCCATTCAACAAACGCTCATTCGACAAACGCTCATTCGACAGACCGAAACAATCTCAACAGTGGCGGTACCCCGCACGAGAATAAAACGTACTCACTATCAAACAGAAATCGCCCCAACTCTGCCGCCGGAAAACTCGGTGGGTTGAGCTCCAACTAAATTGACTGCTATGAATCTCGACCCCGTTATCCTCGACCTGATCATCGAACGTTGCACCTCTGGCCTCTCGTCAAACGATCAAATTAAGCTGGACCAACTCATCCAAAGTTCGCTCGACCCCCACTCTGTCCTTGCGCAGATTGAACAATTCGAACTCTCCCTCGCGGCTTTGGAGCTTTCGCAGATCAACGCGTCCCAAACTACAGAAGCTCCTTCGGACGAATTGACAACGATTCAACCGACCCTAAGCCCTGCACTTCAAGAACGGATTCGCCTTGAGTCGGCCGAAATAATCGAATTCAACGCTGCCGCCGCTGACGATGACAATCGTCGTACCCTCAACAAACCCACGGTCCCATCATCCCAAGGCGTACTTGGCGGTCGATCTTCGATGTTCAAAGGTGCTCTCACCTGGATCATTGCCGCGGCCAGCCTGTTGGCATTGGCGATGTTGATCCGTCAAAGTCCAGATCCCGAACAGGCGATCGTCGAAAACCCGACGACTCAACCGGTCCGACCGCCAGAGGATTTGGTAGAAGACATGATGCCCAACGATGAACAGATGAAGCGGTTTCTGGGATCCACTCCTGAAGATTTACTGACGTTATCATGGACACCGGTGGATAATAAAAATGTCACCGGCCAAGTGTTCTGGAGCGATCAGCAACAAACAGGATTCATGTCGCTCAGAGGACTGGAAGTTAACGACCCGCAACAAAGACAATACCAAGTTTGGATTTACGACACCGACACCAAGGAGCAGCGACCCGTCAATGGTGGCGTGTTTGATGTTCGCAAAACAGGCCGCTACGTGGTTCCGATCGCCCCTCTGAGCCCGGTCAAAAAAGCCGTTCAGTTTTCAATCACGGCTGAACAACCCGGCGGCGTCGATGTTTCGCAACAGCAAAATGTACCGACGGTAGCCTCCAAACCCTTCTAATCACGCTCGCGCGGCGGTTATTGGCCGTCATTGGTGGCTTTGAAACTCTTCAGTGGTCGTGTGAGTGTTGGATGCGTGGTCTTGTTTCTGTTGTCTGATAAGTTTTCGAAACAGGATCAGGTGTGCGATGAATGCCCCAGTCACGGCAACAGATAGGATGTAGCTGTAGGGGAAGTAAAACGGCAGCAGCAATGGCGGGTCATTGGTAAACTGCCTGAAGGGTGTTGGCACTGACGTAATCGCGATCGAAACGACAGTCAGTAACAGTAAAAACCCCACAATGTTGAACAACCAGATGATGAACCTCGGGGGCGACGCACACTTTGCCCAAAGCGCAACTGCTAATGCAAGGACGCCCGTTGTAATATCGAAGTTGTAACCTTCATAAGTCATCTGGACCGGTATTGTTCCCGACACGTACCAGCGGTGTAGGATCAATTCCAGCGGAAACCGGAACACGTGGACGCCGATCAACCAATAAGCGGGCAACGACACCAGCCTCGTTCCGATCTTCGAAACGGCGAAGATGGCTCCCACTGCAAAGCAGACAAACGCGAACACCAGCCCCGGCGGCGGCAGGAATTTTACATGCAGCAAACCCGACAACGGCAATGCTGCGCCTAACGCCAACCACGCTATTAATCCAGTAACCAACCACCCAATACGGCGTCTGTCCGCAGGCTTCTTTAGGCCATCGCCGGCCATGTAAACACTGGCTACCAACCAGAGTACGACGAATAAAATGATGGCAACGAAGACAGCGATCGAACCTGGTGGCGGTTGTCTAATCGCCGGTATTTCTGGGAAAAGATTTATTGGATTACTGCTGTTTGAGATACTTAATGGGCAACCTGCAAACTGCCAGCGATGACAGTCACGCGATGGCGATCAAAGAGTGAGTCGTATCGTGCCTGCTGGCGGCGTTAGGAACTGTCAGCTTTGAATCTGAAAAAACTTCTCTTGACGCCCCGTTTTCAATTCTCTATCACCGAAATTCTGATCGAGAAAATCCCCCCAACAACCCTGATAGCATGAATGACCAACCCTCTATATCAGACGCTGAATGGCGTGTAATGCACGAAGTCTGGCAATCGGAGCCCGTGACCTCCAGTGAAATCATCTCGCAATTGGCTTCAACCACCCAGTGGACCGCCGGCACGATTAAAACGCTCCTACACCGGTTAGTGCAAAAAGGGATCCTCGACTTCCAACGTAAAGGCAATCGATATTTGTACCGCTCGAACTTTACCGAAGCCCAATGCATCGATCAAGTCAGCGACCAGCTTCTCCACACAGTTTTTCAAGGCCGCCCCATCCCCATGCTGACCTACATGGTTCAGTCAGCTCGGCTCAGCGGAAAAGAAGTCGACACGCTCAAAAGTATGCTGGAAGAGCTACGTGATCAACTGCCCCAAGTCAGCCACCAATAGGCAAGCAATAGGCCACCAATAGGCAAGTATTAGGCAAGCAATAGTCCATCAATAGTCCACCAAACACGAGACCCTCAAGGCTCCATCCAACCCCATCTTCGCCTTTCATTAAAAGGGCCAAAGGCGAGACTTGCTGAGGCTGAAAAATTCGAGCCTTCTGGTCAAAATTATTTTGGCCCGGCACGCTATTTAGCAATACCTTTGGCTTCTCTTAAGACTAAAATGAAGGCTCGAAGCTGAGCCTACGCCAGTTTCGAAGCCCTTGTACTGCCATACCGCTTTCCATTTTACCAAACCGAATCTGTGCAGGTTCGTGGGGATCTTATGCCTATTATCTTGGTTGTCGACGATTCGGAGATTGATCGCAAGCTCGTTGGAGGACTACTAAAGCCACAGATTGACTGGATCGTTCAATTTGCCAGCGATGGCGTCGAGGCACTCGACACCATCTCCGAAATCTTTCCCGATGTGATTGTTACTGATTTGCAGATGCCGAACATGGACGGCATTCAGCTTTGCCACGAAGCAAAGAAATCCGCTCCTCACGTGCCGATCATCTTGATGACTGGCAAGGGCAGCGAAGAACTTGCTGCCGAGGCACTGAAGGCCGGCGCTGCCAGTTACGTCCCCAAAAGCGCGCTCGCTTCGTCGTTGTTGGACACCGTTGAACAGGTCCTTTTATTGGCCAGTCGGAATACCTCGATCCACCGGTTGATGAAATCCAATTCACTGGCCCGCTATCGTTTTGATCTTGAAAACGACCCGACCTTGATCGCTCCGATGACCGATTTTGTCAAAATGACAATGGAGAGCATCGAATTAGGGGATCAGGGCGATCAACGCCATTGCGCTTTAGCCATTGAAGAAGCGCTGATCAACGCCATGTTCCACGGTAATTTAGAACTTGAACCCACCGAAGTCCAAGCCGCCCGCAAAGCCATGCACGAGGGAGAAACGACGCCCGAGGCCAGCGAACGAAGTCAATTGGAGCCCTACTCCGATCGCAAGGTCCACATCGACATCGAATTCAAAGCAAACGCCGTCACCATGTTGATCCGAGACCAAGGGCAAGGCTTCGATGCCGCTGGTGGATTAGAATGCGCGAATCAAAACAGCCAGCTATCCGGCGAAGGAGGCCGTGGGTTAACGCTGATCCGAAAATTCATGGACGAAGTCCAATACAACAGCCACGGCAACGAAATTAAACTTCAGCTGAAACTCAGCACCGTCCCAGCCCCCAAGGCGCGGGCTCAACGCAGCAAAGTGCGATAGCCAGATCTTGGGTAATCGTAAAAATCTAGAAAGCGAAGCGTTGAAATACAAACCCAACGCGTCAGCCAGTGAGTTCTCGGCCGCCGGAAAAAAAAAAGACGCGCTCGGCCATTGTGTCTGTCGAGCTAGAATTCGCACAACTGCCAGCTTCCGCCTCAGCCCGACAGCCCATTAAGATTGTGCCAGTTATGCACTCACCTAAGAGCGCAATGGTGCCCAATCTCTAACTCTCGCCCGCATTGAATCGTAATCGCGGCCTTCTTCGGATTTTCGAGCTTGAATTCAACACCAATGCTTATAAATTAAGCACGTCAAGCCGTATGCATTTATCTTCGGTTTGACCGCGTGTTGATCTGGCATCATTCCGGCGTTCTTGACGCCAAAAATGCCAATTTTGTCGGCACAGACCACCACAAAACCACCGTATATCCATGAATTCTCCTTTCGAAGCCGTCGATGGTTCGCCGCTGCCTGATCTGATCGGGAACTCTCCCGCGATGATCGAAGCCTATCGCATGACCCGTTTGGCCGCCAAAAGCCAAGCCTCGGTGCTGCTGTTGGGGGAAACCGGTACGGGCAAAGAACTTTTCGCCAGTGCATTGCATCACCTCAGTGATCGAGCAAGCGGGCCCTTTGTTCGTGTCAATTGCGGCGCGTTGACTGAAAGCCTGTTAGCCAGCGAATTGTTTGGGCATGTGAAAGGTTCCTTCACCGATGCGGTTAAAGACCGAACGGGACGTTTTGAAGCCGCACATGGCGGCACCATTTTCCTGGACGAAATCAATTCAACCTCCTCCACTCTCCAAGTCAAATTATTGCGGGTCTTGCAAGAGCGCGAATTCGAGCGCGTCGGCGATACCAGATCCGTATCGGTGGACGTGCGTGTGATCGCAGCCAGCAATTGCGACTTGGCCAAAACGGTCGCCCAAGGGAGCTTTCGCGAAGACCTTCTGTGGCGATTGAATGTTCTACCCATCAATTTACCGCCGCTACGCAAAAGAAACGGCGACGTCGAACAGTTGGCCGAATATTTTTTAGATTACTACAACGAAAAAAATAACGGCAACGTAAAAACGATTGCCCCCGCAGCACTCGACGCAATGAACAACTACAATTGGCCCGGCAATGTCCGCGAATTGCAGAATTACATCGAACGCGCCGTCGTGCTGGCTCAAGGAACGGAACTTGAACCCTATCTGCTGCCGACAGCCATCACCGGCGATCGAGCAGACGCGCAGGCCGCCGTCTTCCGCCCGACGGATGAAATATCTCTGGTACGAGAGTTCGTCTATAATCGAGTCTCCAAAGCCGAAGACACTGCTGACGATCTCTACAAACAAATCGTCGCGCCCGTTGAGCGCGAACTGTTGGAACAGGTCATGGAAAGTTGCAATCACACCCAAACGAAGGCCGCTCAGATGTTGGGGATCAATCGCAACACGCTGCATAAGAAGCTTCAGGATTGCGGATTAACCAAATCTAAACCGTAAACCCTAATCGTAAGTCCAGAACCTTTCGCCCTGAATCGTGAACACCCAACGGTAAAACATCAATCCACACCTCATGAACCATTGAGTTGACCTGCCGTGGAATGGCTACAGAAAATTTCGATCACCTGTTTTGCCGCCAGCTATCTGGTTGTGTTTGGGATCGAATTGTCGCGCGTGTTCTTCCAACTGGATCTACGCCGTTACGTGCGAATCGGTGTAACGGCCGCTGGTTTGTTCGCCCATACGGTGTTTCTGGCGTATCATACGCAGCTTTCTTTCGACTCCCAAGGCATTTGGTTAGGTAGTTGGTTTGGTTGGTGTCTCTCAGGCGCATGGGTGTTAGCTGCCGTTTACCTCTGGTTATCGTTACGCAAACCACAATCAATGATTGGCATGTTCTTACTACCTGTGATGTTGCTGTTGATTTGGTTTGGTCATGGTTTTTCAGATACCGCACCCTTTTCTCCCGGTCGCGCAAAATCGGTCTGGAACATGATCCATGGTAGCTCCTTGCTGTTGGCGACGGTCGTCGTAGCATTGGGATTTGTTTTCGGAATCATGTACTTGATCCAGTCTCGCCGACTCAAACAAAAACGCTCCGGTAGTTTTCGGCTGCCTTCGCTAGAGTGGTTAAATATCTGGGCTGAACGCACTTTGTTCGCATCAACGGTATTATTGTTCGGAGGGTTTGCCTCGGGGATCGCATTGAAAATGGTCCAACAATCTTCTTCTAATCCCAACGGGTCAATTCCTTGGTCCGATCCGGTGATTTGGACCTCAGCGGTGCTCTTTTTATGGCTACTTGCGGCAACGATCGTCAACGCGTTTTACAAACCTGCACGTCGCGGGCGCAAGATCGCTTACGTCGTCACTATCAGTTTCCTGTTCCTGTTGTTGGAACTGATCATCGTTTGGCAAGTCGGGCATGCCACCGACCAACAGACACGTAGCAGTCTAAGCGCCGTAAGTAAATTCCCAGCGTTCTTTCACCGAAGTAAAGACAACGATCATGGAGGCGTTCTATGAACCTCCAAGTCATCGGCTGCAGCCACCATCAGTCGAGTGTTTCGGTACGAGAAAAATTAGCCTTCACTGAAGACCAGGTCCGCGCATTTCTGAACAAATATCATCAAGCCTTTCCCAAGTCAGAAGCGGTTCTTCTGTCTACGTGCAATCGAACGGAGTTTTACGCCGCTGGCAAAAGCGCTGATGGTGTACCCAGTTCGCAGCAGATGATTGAATTTTTGGCCAACCACCGGGGACTTAAGACGGGCGAAATTTCCAATAATCTATTCGCTCATCAAGACCGCGCCGCGATCGCGCACCTGTTCAGCGTCGCAGCCTCCCTAGACAGCATGGTCGTTGGCGAAGCTCAAATTCTCTCCCAAGTCAAACAGGCCTATCAAATTGCGGTCGATACCGGACAACAGATACCGCTCACCCACCAAGTCTTTCAAACGGCGATGAAGGTCGCCAAACGTGTCGCCAACGAAACCGATATTCATACCACGCGCGTCAGCGTCCCCAGCGTTGCCGTCAATGTACTGACCAAGCAGATCTTCGAACGACTTGAGGACAAGCGGATTCTAATCTTGGGCGCCGGGAAAATGGCCGAAGAGACTCTGACCTATATTGTTGCTCTGAACGGAAAAGATATCGTTGTCACCAACCGAACCCGAAGTCGCGCGGAGGGACTGGCAGAAAAGTTCAATGGTCAGATTGCGGATTGGAACGATCTGGATAATCAACTGATCGATGCGGACCTCATCGTCAGCACCACCGGAGCGACCCAACCTGTGGTGACCCATGAGCAATTCAAGTTGGTCGCCCAAAAGCGTCAGCAAAAGACGCTGTTGATCTTGGATTTGGCCATTCCGCGTGACTTCGATTCCAAAATCGGTGACTACGAAAGTGTCTATCTGTATACGCTGGACGATTTGCAAAAGGAGTGTGAAGAGAATCGAAAATCACGGCAAAGCCAATGGCCTAAGGCTCAGAAAATCGTCGAGCAGGAAACGGCCAACTTCTTTCAAGACGTTCACCGCCGCAACAGTGGTTCAACAATCGCGCTGTTGAAAAAGCAGGCTAACGAGGTCAAAAACAGCGAACTCGAACGGTTATTGGGGCGACTGGATAGACTGACGCCGGAACAGGAATCAGAGATCGAACAGTCGTTTCATCGGTTGGTCAATAAGTTGCTTCACCCTCCACTGAAGTCGATCAACGCCGATCAAAGCAGTGAAGCCGGCGGATTGCTGGACGCCATGAAGCGGCTCTTTCAACTTGGCGATTGATCGGGCGCATCGATAGTAAAGCCGCTGTCCCCAGCTGCTTGGACTGATGCCAAAACTATGTTTTGCGTAGGAGAGACACGCGCAACCAAAACTATATCTTCAGATTCGCCCTTAACGAATCTTATTTTCGACCGGACTGTCGTGACGGTGGAATCGAGGCGCTTCAGTAGCTGAGACAGCGACTGTACTATCGATAGTAAAGCCGCTGTCCCGAGCTGTTTGGGCCGATGCCAAAACTATGTTTTGCGTAGGAGCGACGTGCGAGCAAAACTATATCTTCAGATTCGCCCTTAACTAATTTTGTTTTCGACCGGACTGTTGTGACGGTTGAATCGAGGCGCTTCAGTAGCTGAGACAGCGACTGTACTAGCGATAGTAAA
>Ga0115031_1000784_pt1 | contig 23073 bp, 37 predicted proteins | sample Maine_Asex4_meta_FD_87301 | JGI IMG/M metagenome (GOLD analysis project Ga0115031, IMG submission 87301) | Marine algal microbial communities from Maine, USA - Maine_Asex4_metaG | ecosystem: Host-associated > Algae > Red algae > Unclassified | place: Maine, USA | collected 2015-01-05
CCCGGGGGCGCGGGGGCCCCCCCCCCCGCCCGCGGGGGGTGGCCTCCCCCCCCCCCCCCCCCCGACCTCGAGTGTGGCCCTGGAGCGACCCTGCATCCGGCCAATGGCCAACACGGCCCAGCGCTACACTCGGTGCCATTGTGGCGGGTGATCGTGGAGGGGACGGGCGACTGCCTGAAGCAGCGCGTGTAGCGCGACCTCTCTGTACCCGCGCACGCCGCACGGCGGGCGTGGCAGTATGCGGAGCTGTCGTTGTGGGCTTGGGCGGGCCTGGCCGCGTGCCGGGGCCACCGTGCCTCGCTCTGGCTCTCTGCGCTGCCCGCGTCGGGTGTGGGGGGGGTCGCCATTTTTCGGGCGCCGCCATGCGGGCGGCGGTGCGCCTGTGGCTTGACGTGGCGCCGCGTTCCACGCCGCCGGCGCCGCGCTACCGCTGCGGCGCCGACGTTGACTCGGACGGCCGCCACCTCCTCTTTACCTGCCCGCAGCAGGAGCTACGGCGCGCCCGCCTCCACCACCCGATCGTGGGGTTGGTGGCGGCGGCGCTGCGCCGCGCCCCGGGCTTGGAGGACGTGGTGGTGGAGACCGGTCGTGACGACGCCCACAGCGTGCTCCGCCCCGACCTTCGGGCGAAGAACGGCTCGTCGGGCGTCGTCACCTAGGCCGACGTCTCCGTCGCGTGGCCGTTCGCCGCCCGAGTGGTGGCGCCGGTGGCGGACGCGCCGCTGCGGGTGGTCACGGGCGAGGCGCGGGAGGCGGCCAAATCGGCCAAGTACTCCCCGTCTCTGCCCGCGACCGCCACCCCACACGAGTTTACACCACTCATGTGGGAGGCTTACGGACGCGTGGCACCTGCCACCGACCGTTGGCTGACAGAGGCGTTTCGGGGCCCCACGCTGGCGGCGGTTCGCGCTGGGCTCCTGCGTGACGTGTCGGTCGCCATCTGGCGATCACACGCGCGGGGCGTGGCCGACCGTTACGCCCGCTGCTTTGCTTTGCAGGCACCCCCAGTGGGGGGGGGGTGCTACTGTGGAGGGTGTAAGCCCACATTTGGCTGGAATTGGAGAGTAGGGGGTAACTCCCGCGGGAGATGGTCAGGGGATGTGTCGTCTCTTAGATTCCGATAAACAGAGCCCATAACCCAGACGGCGGTGGATCGAAACCACCTGGTGCTAGACTCTTCTCTCCTTTTGACGGGAGAGGTACGTGCGGGGGGATGCAGAGTACCCTCCGGTCGCGCGGGATGACGAAAGGTGGTGGGGGAGCGAAACGATCCGGAGTTTGGCGAGAGGGCCGCGTCTGCGAGGCCTGTGACGTCGGTCATATCGCGTAGCGACCAGGGATTGGTGGAATCTGAGATTTCGCCAGTACTCCGATACAATCCATGGAAATACATAATGATTGCATACCGGGCTCATGACAATAGCGAAAGCTCAAGTATCGAATAGATGAGAATTTCTGGAGAAGATCTCGAGTCAAATCGGATTGAGCATTTGCAACGATCTAGGATAAAATCCGATCGCGACATTCGATACGATCGCAACTCTCCTGGCATCGCGAGCGGGGCGGGGAACAAAGAAAGATTGGCCGGAGAGGCGACTGCCCTGGTTCTGTCGCCATCCGGTGCCCTCGGCACGACTGTCAGAAACACAAAAGTTGGAGGCTGGAACCAGTTCTCGCTGGCCCCATTTCAGAGCCTCACATCAGCAGTCGAGATGCGTATTGCAATCTTGTCAATTCTGGACCATGGGAGCAAGAGCAACCTGCAGTCCGCACAACTGCTGATTTGCCGAGAGCTCTTATCCGGCCTAATGCATGATTGCCTTACATCAGTTCAGCACAGTTCTTCTCGTCGGGATCGGCCAAAGCTCGGGAGACTGCGCTAACTGTGCTAGCACGAATAGGACAGGTGGCTTGTTTGACGATTCGATTGCACGCCTGCATATGAATCTCTAGGCGCCACTGCCGCTATCGCTTTTACAGATATTCTTACCGGATAAAGCGGAGTGTCCCAAGTCCGATCTGAGTACTGTCTACTCTGTCACAAGGGCTCCGATAAGGACGGCTCTACTCTTTTGTCTCCGAGTTGAGAACATTACGAGCTTCCAGCCTCAGCCCATATCCCGGATGGATACGAGTATCCTGTACGGATAAATCCTCTTAGGATTTATCCTCACCAACCCCTGGTAGCGACGCGCGCGCGATTGTAGAGGATGCACTGGAATTGCGCGGTTGCACTGGTATGGATGTGGTATCGGCCGCAACGGCGCCAGCGGCACGAGCGACAGGTTTGCAATGTCCGGCGCGACGCCTGCCCCATCGCCGCACCAGCCTGTAGCTCGGTGGGGAGAGACTTGACTGCCGCCGCGACCCCTCGGGGCGCTGCCGCGTCCATCTGCGGCGGCTTGGCTGCTGGGGCGTTGACTGCTGCTGCCCGTTCTAGCAGTACCACCGCCCCGCCTTTTGCGCCGCCACCACCCCTGCCACCGCCAAGCGCCGTCCAGCGCATGGTGGCGGAGGCGACCGCCAATGCTGCGCGCAGATATGCGGATACAGCCAACCCGGCGGCCCGGGTTGAGGGGGCTACTTTGCCGCCAGCCACGCCGCCGACCCGCGCGATACCCTCCGCAGCGGTCGGTGCACGGACAGCCGGCGCAGCGCCGCTCACCGTGTTGGCGCGCCAGCGCGGGGACGAACTGTCAACTGCTTCCCTCTCACGCGCCAGCTGCAGCATGTCTTTGCCTGCAATCGGCGATTGCCATCGGTAGCCCCCTTTGACTTGTCAAATCCACGTACTGTGTGGATTGGCCTGTGGCATGCCCTTTGGGGGGTTACTTCCGCCTTGTTTATTTTTGTATTGTTTTGTTTGCCTGTCCTATCTGCATGCCGGCACTCACTGCGATCGCTTGCGATCGGACGGTCGATCGACCAGTGCCCTCGTTTGTACTAAATCACCATGGGCCCGGGGTCGCCGTCGTGGGCACCACCCGGCTCCCCATCGGATGCCCTTCCACAAAACTTCCTTCTTCCTCGCCTCTACGGCGATAGAACTCTCTCTAATGCTTGGCTACGGTCGTTCTCAACACACAGGTAATTCAACCAACGTGATTAATCCCACACCGGCACTTGGGGTGGCCGGGGAGTCGCGGGATGTTTCCCGGTGCCCTACTTCCCCCGTCTTTCGGCGTCCCACCCGTGAGTAGGACGTCGGATGGGGGCGAGCTGTGACTGAGCTCTACCCCGGCGCGTCTCCCCGCCTCGGCGCCTGTACAATAAAGCTGCGGGAACGGCGGGGCGTGGCGCGATGAGCTCACCCGGACGTGCCCGCTCCGTAGGTGGCAGTGTGCGTGTGTGGGGTGAAAGCTTACGGGCTTCGTATGCGCTGTAGGTGGAGCCTGCCTGGCGGCGGTCGTTCAATCGGACCGACCATTTCATGGGGGCAAAGCAGGCGGGGCGTCATTTCAAAGCGGGCGCCGCCCTGTGGGTGTATGAGAAGGGAATCGTGCGAGGACTGGTCCCGAGACGTCCACGAGTGACAGAGCAGATATTTACATCTGCATCCGTACTCATCTCACTGGCGCATCCGTGCCAGCGCTCACCTTCGCGCACGGCTGGTGCAGGGACAAGATAACACATCGCCCAACGTGCCCCTGAAAATGTGGCACCATCGCATGCTATCGACGCGCGTGCCTTCTCCGACACGCGTCGCAGCGCCGCGATGCCGCGCGTGGGGGATCTCCCATCTGCGCGATGCACCGAAGGACGGGCAGTTGCCGACAAGGCATCTGCCGGGGGGGGCCCTCAGGCGGCCCGGCGTGCGCGAGCATGACGGCGCCGGGTGTGTGCCTCGCCGCACAATGCACGACGTGGCTGTCGCCGCTGCTGATGGAGCACTTGTTACTGGTCCAATGGCGTTCCGCGCATGTGGCGTCACAGGGTCCAGGGACGGTGATGGCGGAGCGGCCTTGTCCCGCCCCGCTCGTGCAGCGCCCAATTTGGGCAGTGCGCGGGCCGCACGGGCAACCCACTACACAGTAGCCACGGCCGCCAGGTCTCGGCAGTAGAGGCGCCGCCGCCGCCGCCGCCGAAGGCCGGTGGCCCGGCTGCTGTCACCTCCGTTTCGGACGCCGCCAATCTGTTTGCAAAGAACCCCTCTGAAAGGGCGAGCGCACGCGACGCGCTTCTGCTGCGCGGCAGTGCTGACGGCGCGTCGTCGGCGCCGCTTCTTGCGTCGTGCGCGATCGCTGCGCCGCATGCCGTCGGCACTTTTCGGCTCGTGGAGATTGTTGGGACCCGAGGCGCTTAAATGGGTCCGGCAGGAGCCGGATAGGCAGTCAGCCTGGCTCTTTCTTAAGCTGATGCCTGTCGCCACGCACGCGCCGGCCGGGTTGGGCGTGCTATTTTTGGCGAAGCTTGGTGGCGTGGGCACCGACAGCCTGCCGGGCCTACCCCTTCTGACACGCTACCTCAAGTGGGCGTACTGTAGATGGGTTCCGTGTTTGTTCGTGTGGGCGGTCCACGAGGCGGCGCCACCGCTGCCCCCGGAAGCGAGCGGCGTTGCGCCCTTGGGCGCAGGCGGCGGCGTCTCGCCGCTGCCTCCGCCGCCCTGATGGCTGCGTGCCGAGCGGGGCGCCCAACAAAGCGACGCGTTCGGCTACTTCTGAACACCGCCACCATGTGGCAGTTCTGGGGCGGCTGCCCACCAACCACCCGTGGGTCCTTGTCAGGGCATCTCACGACAGCGTCGGCGTCGTCGGGCCGCCGGAGCAGCTTCGAGCCGTGCTCGCCAATACGGCTCGGCAGGGTGGAAAGTTGGACGCAGAGTTGGCCGCGAAGGGATGTGTCGGTTAGTTCTCCTCAGTCGCGGCAGTTCCGCCAGGGTGGACCGCCTAGTAGAGCACCGCCCTACAAGAAAAATGTGTCGGTATATACCGGGCACGTGTCAACCTGATATCTCAGGTCGAACGGCCATAATACTCCGCCCACACACCCCCCTGAGAGTCGCATGACACGTTGGCATACCTAAGATTTCGGACGTCGTCCGTGCTGAAAATCACGGGGACACACCCTCTGACGCATGCTTCCAAGGTATTTGGCCAAACAGTCGTTATTCGGATAAATCCGTCCCGGTTATATCCGCAGTAAATATGAGAGGGCCGAAGAACGCACCACAGGCGCCGAGAGAACGGGCAATGTGGACTGCAAACAGATTTTTATTCCATCTGTTGAACATATTCTTAAACAGGATCAACTGACACAAGTCCGAGCTCATCCCGGAGGAATGCAACGCAATGTGGCCCGCGCAGATTGCCCGCCGGGTTGCCTGAAGGCGGACTGCCTGCGCAACAGGGCCAACGCTGAGCTCAGACGCCAACCTGATGACGTTCATCCTGCTGCTGACAACGAAAAGTTGGACGTGTCTTCTCCAGTAGCCATCATGGCCAACACGACGCTGCAGCGCGAGTTCGAGAGCGTCAGCGGTCCAGACCGTGCGCAGGTGATACGTCGCTGGGTGGTGGCTGGGACCGTCGTTGAGGCTGGCGATGAGACGGTTGACGTGGTTTTGGCTGGGGTGTACGATTAAGAGTGATGGGGCATGGTGGGTTGGTACGAGGCGCACTCTCGCGTGATCAGGTTCTGTGAAGTCAAGTACAATTGGATTTTATCTCGTTCAAGTTCCCCGTAAATGCTGTCTTTCGTACATTTCTTTCTTCCCATCAGTTTTGAAATCACCTCACGGCAGCCGATCGCAAGTCGAGCGAAAGGAGCCTAAGTACTGTCAGCTACTAAGAACGAATGGCGATGGACTTACACTTGCTCACAGGCATCCACGTGTAGACCTGTTGGTCTAAGAAAGCTCAGAGTCAGCTGTCTGATCAGCAGCCGCAACTTCAATGCAGCGCATAATTTGACTTTACGAACTTCAACATATAGTGAGGTCATCGGGAGTGCACTGATGTAGATACTGGGTCATAGTTGGCCAATACTGAACATGTGCTAGTAATGATGATGTGTGCTGGCTACTGTTTTTGTAACGTTTCATCGGTATTGTACATTTGTGGATGGATAGGATATGAGCGATCGTTTACTAAAGTTAGCTAGCCTACGCAATTGATGCAAAACCGTTACGCTGCGCCGTCGCAAGTGCGGCGGTATCATCATGCGCAACCTGTGCGGCCAGCGCTGCTGCTTGCCCGGGCGGGGCCTGCGGTGGTGGTGCCGCAGCGGGCGGCGTGCCTGCTGCCAGGCGCTTGGCATTCATGTGTCGGTGGTGTTCGTAGGCGTTGTTGACCCTCTTTGACAGCAGCGAGCAGCTGCGCCACGAGCACACACACAACGCTCGTGGAGCTCGACATGGGTGGTGGCGCCAGCAAAGATGTGGCGCGCTGGTTGGCAGAAGGAGCGGTCATTCTGACAGTACTCGATCGCGCTGGACAGCAAAAGGCGCAGTTGCTTCTTGTCAGCGTTGGAGATGCCCAAGTCAAGCTCGTCGAACACTCTCATGCAGTTAGTAGAGGGGCAGTTCTCAGGCATTTCTACGCTCCACCGCGCGGCGTGGGGGTCAATACCGAGGACAAAACCCATCCGCCCGTCGGTATTCCCCAGCCTCCGAGCCGGTTGCGGCGGCTGCGCTGCGGCATGCGCACCGCCAGGAGGAACCGCAAATGCCGGAGTGGCCGCCACAGAGATAGTCCCCGTGGTGGCCGGATACGGCCGCCCCATTCATACACTCCGCCGAGGCTGGGCCCGGTGGGATCTCAGTCGGCCCGTGACAGGTGGTGTCGGATGCCTATGCTGCTTGGACGCCACCAAGCGGTGAGGGGGTGGCCGTGGTCGTGTCTGGTGGGGCGGCAGCGACCGTTCTTGGGGAGGACGGGGTGTTGTTTGCGACCGGATGGGAGCTGGATGTCCCGCCAATGACGCGGCCTGCGACAGCGTGCTTTGCGGCCTGGTCCTTGGCGACTTGCGGCGGGGAGATGTTGCCCTCGTGGTTTGGTGGGTTGACTCCTCGACCGCCGGCACGGCAGGCAAGCCTGACGCCGCCGTTGCAGCAACAGCCAAATCGCCTGTCAAGAACGCACGTGCAAAAAGTCACGCACGAGACCCACATACCAGCAAACATACGAGCAAAATAAAAAAAAAGATTCCGGTTGGCCCATCACGATGTCGAGCAACTGTGACTGGAAGTGCTGCCCGCGTTTGTCACAACACAGAAGACTGCCGTTCACAGCAAAAGAAGACCGTACGGCACTCACGCTGATTGGACAGGCTCTATGGTGTGCGGCGCGCTCCGCGTCGTTTTTGAGATTCCACGGCGGAGATTCTTCGACGTTGCCCGGGCTCGCCGAGATCGAGATGGCCCAACACGACTCGACAAAGACTACTGCAGCGCCCTAACATCACTCTGTCGCCGACTTTCAAATGGATGCTTGCATATGATAAGTCTTTTGCAGTCTTCCCGATTCTAGCCGATCCGGACAAGAACAACCTACGGTCCGCACAACTTCTGATTGGTCGAGAGGTCGTATCCGGCCGGATGGATGGCTGTCGTGCATCTGTTCTGCACAGTTATTCTTGTTGGTATCGGCCACAATTGGGGAGACTGCAATACAAACCTTGAGGTAAACATGCCTTTAAGCACAAAGCATGTCATGGATCAAGAGAGAGAGCAACTACCTGCAAGTGATGAAAATCTCGAGAACGCCGCTCTCGAGCGCAGACCTACTGTCCCGCAAAAGAATGCTCCCTAGTAAATATTGCAAAGTGCTCCCCACCCCTCTCTCATATGCTAACAACGTCGCCAACAGCACAGGTGGGCACATAGTACGGCATCCCCGCTTGCCCGATGAAGCACTCGATCCCATACATGGACGAGGCGTATCGATACCGGCCACGCCGATCCTTAGCGGGCTTGACACATTCCACATACGCAAAGCCCATGGAGCGCCCGTCAATGAAGACAGCAGCGTAGTGCGGCACTGCTCGAAAGGTCGATACGGGGCGTACTGCCACAGTCCCGTCGGGAAAGAAAACCCTCTCGGTTAAACTGATGCGCACCAAGTAGTTCCGACATCGGTGTGTGTCACAGTCCGACTCAACCGGCTTTGAACCAGAAATTAGGTCCGAAGCCAGATTAGCTCGGAAGTTCTTCTTCGCCATAACATGAGTGGAAATTGGGTTGCATCTTCTTGAATAAGCACCGTGCGCATTGCCGCCAGTTCAGTGCCGACCAACGCGGCATGTGCACTTCTTGGTGGCAGAAGAGTGCAGTCGGGACCAGGACTTTGAGGCACTAGTACGTTTCCACAAGAAAGACCAGGAGCAACTGGCCGCTGGCCAGGTCTTTGTGCCCACTCGTTCGGCAGATTGTTGTCACCAAAAAACTTGATGAGGTTAGCTTTGCAGCGTCGCATTAGATTCTCCTGCACACTTGCATGAGATCCCGAGTGAGATCGGATGAGCTAGTTGAGCGTCTTGATCTTTCGCTCCATCGGGAAATAGCCAGAACAACCAGGCCAGGGTACACGCCCGCAGCAGCGGAACATCGTCTAAAAGAGTTGTGATTGTCGACAGACACAGAGAGAGTCTCGCGGACTTGCCGCGGTAGAACTTGGTGTAGTTGTTAGCAACAAAGTACTTGACGTCGACATCCGTCGCCGTAATGTCCGCCTCGAAGAGACCTCGTGGTCGGAGAAGCAAACGGAAAGCCCGGCTTCGCGCCACAAATATCGTGTAGGACGCGCTTGGCATGCGTCCAGCCAGAAGTACTGGTCCTGAGAACAGAATAAAGTGCATCCAGTCAACGGCCTTGATCGACTTCCGGTGCACGTCGATGTTTCGCATGGACCTTGCTTGGGTCCTTGGCACTGTCCGTCGGGAAAATAGAAGTTCTTGCCCGATCAGGGCGACGGTGGCCTAGGAAACGATATTCACTTCGTCCATGTCCTTTTCCACCCTTTTTCAGCCTGCAAACAGCTTCCAAATATGAGGTACGACGTTGAGCAGAATGAGGTGCATGAAGTTGTACGGGGCAGCCGTCGGACCGATGTCCCACACATGCTGAAGGTGCGGGTACGCCGCGCGCATTGCTGTGCTCGGCACAATGAGAAGGGAGTAGCCCTTGACACCGGCCTTCTGCTGCAGACGGGTTTGAACCGCCACACTCTTTCCCTCCGAGCGAGCATTTTCCGCGGCAGACGCGTTAGCAGCGATGTTTGCTACCGTGTGCTGCCGCGTCGCGAGGGTTTACACTGAAATTAGCTGCTGGTTGGCCCTACCCGGCGTGGGATCATGGGGTGGGCAGTAGACGTGGTTGCTTGCCGCCATGTTTGCACCTGCAAATTCGCGAAGCTGGTTGTACATCAAGCTGTTTAAGCCCTCAGAATCGAGAGAGCTTGTCGCTTGTCGCCACCTGGTTGGTCCGTAGTAAAGTTGAGCACTTCGGCTTTGAATACTTGCGTAGTTGGTAGATTAGGGACCTTGATCCCAGGAATCCCGAGTGCCAACTAGTTTACCTCCTCGACGATAGGGTGTAAAAATGATTCGAGGTCGACTCGTTGCTTAGAGCACGTCTATCGGTGCGCCAAAAAGCCATCTCAGATGGCATTTTGGCGATGAGGCATCTCTACCGGATCCTCAAAATGTCATGCGCCATCCTCAGATCGCCATCGCCATCCCCAAAATAATGACTTTTGGGGATGGGGATCGCGATGCGCCGAACGACAGGAACCAATCATATGAGCCTAATCACCGACGCTCAACAGAATCACCCAGGGTCCTGAACAATCCACCTCTCCCTCGTGCCTCGTGATCCTGTCGTACTTTTCCGAGAAACTTCGTGCGCAAAAATCTGGCTTGCCACCAGGCCACACCGATAGAGATGCCGCGTCAGCGCCATCCTCAAACTGCCCAAAATATTGTACTTTGGCGACGGTGGGATGGTCCACCGATAGACGTGCTCTTACGCCCTCGCGTGACGGAGAGATAAAGCTGGCACTTGTTGTTGGATCGTTGTTTCGGGCTCAGACTAAGCGGGGTGGCAACAATCGGCCAGCCTTCAGATCCGTTCTGCCGCTAAACTTGAAGGCCATCGGTGCTTAAATTGACGGGCACGAAGGTGCTGCCGAGTACCCCTCGGTCCCTTAGGAAATGGAACTTTTTCAAGTGGTAGTAGTCGAGTGCTCCGTCGGCATCCTCATCCGCGGCGAGGCGGGCCTACTAAATGTTTCCCAGGATGGATTTTCTGATGACGGGGTCGCCAAGAAGGTAAACTAGCCATGAAGCCAGGGACCAGTACGTCACCTGTCTCGCTGAATTCCTGTTGCTTTTGAAGCGTGGAGCGCTCCATGCACCGCACGCTGTTTGCTACGCGCGTATGAACGTGAAGGTGAGACAGCCGTTCACATAGCAGTCAACATCCCGCGTCTGGATGTTAACACCTGCGTCAATAATCTGCTCCATGAGGTAGGGAGATCGGTGCTTGGCAGCTGACGTGCTCAACTCAAGTAAATCTGAAATCGCCGTCTGCGTCAGATCGTGAGGAACCGTATAGGATTACAAGGCCAAATCGGCTGCGCGGTCCTTGAACTCTTGCTCCAAGAGTTTAATCTCGATTGTATGTATGGTTGTCTGATATCTCGGCGCAAGTGGTGCTTCATCGTGTGCTTCCGGTTCGGGATCTTGGAAAATTTCGGGTGGTGGAATATCTTGTGGACCTTCATCAGAGCAAACATCGCCACCTGCGACTCTTGACTCTGGCGTTTCGTCTGCATCGCATCGCCGGACGTTCCTTAATCCTCCTTGAATCACGGCAGCGCCAGATGCTGAGCAAAAGCCAGGAGTGGCCGGCGCGCCCCCACCTGACGAGCCTCCGGCTGACACCGCCTGTGAACTTGGACTTGCTGGTTGTCTCGCTGTCGTACCTCCAAGGGACAAACGTCGGCGCTTCTCGGGCGTACTGCGCAAGAACCACGGCGCAGGCCACATCACCTGCGGGCCGGCCCGGCCACTGTCCGTACACGCGAAGCAGGAGCAGGGGTATCTGTCCTCTCCGTCGGAGGACTGCATGATGCTGGCGGGGGGTTGGGAGGGGTGAGGGGGGGCCTGGACAACTCGGAACGGATGGACACGGCGATGTTGAAGTAGTTACAACCACGGGATTTAGTGTCCTCGGCGGTGTGATGGTTTCAATGGCTAAGATGTGGAAGCACAGTGGATGCCGGAGGAGCGGTAAGTATACTGATTTCAATGTCCCATCGGACCAAGGGCGGACCAGCATTCTGGCGAAACACTGGAAGGTCTCGGAACAGCGGGATGCCTTTTCGATTTTTCCAGAGCCTGCTAAAAAGAGGACCAGCAGGCCGAGCAGCTGCTCTTCTGACCCTCAGCTTTCACGCGAGAGGGTGTCATTATTTTGTAGGCCTCCACGTCTTTGTCCGGTTTCACTTAATGTGACCTGTCACGTCCAAGCGAGAGGCCGTCGATGCCTTGCTGCGGATTTGGAGCTCCACCTGCGCCACATAGCGCGATGAGGTCTGCTCGCTCACCCTCCACTTCTTGGCATCACTGTTCCCGCAGCCCGTTTTTCCACACCAATCTTCCTCTTGTCGCGCAGACCTGAAGACCTCGACAGGGCCCATCCCCTCCGATCAGAAGTTCGGTAGGACGTGAGGATGGTTTGAATCCGTCAGCAGTCGGGCGCGTGCACGCTGATACGCTTTCATTGGAACATGTTCGAATTGCCACATGTGCCGATCACTGCAGATGAAGCCAGAGTGCCGGAAAATTTGTGGAATAACTGTACTAGTTCGTGACACCATGACTGATCGCGTGAGGATGTCTCTCCACGCCTCGCTCAGAGTGCCTACCCCGCTGTCCTAACGCGCTTGCCGCCGCACGACATGCCCGCACACCCAACGCGGCTGCTCCTTTCAATATCAGGCCAGCCGCCGCGCGACACTCCCTCCTCCGATGATTTGCCCGCCTTCCCGCCACGCTCTCTTCTGATGATTTGTCTGCCGTTCCGCCACGCCTCCTCGATTCAATGACTTTCCTGTCGTACTTCAACGACTCTGGCTTTGCAACGTGCCCGCAGTCCGCCCGAAATCCGTTCCTTCAATGGCTTTCCTGCCTTCCTCCCACGCACCATTCCCGACGACGTGCCCGCCGTCCCGCCACGCTCCCCTCCTGATGACTTTCCAATCATCCCTCCACGCTGCCTCCCCAATACTTTGCCCGCCGTCTGAACATGTCTCCTCCCGCAATGGCTTTGCAGCCGTCCCGCCGCGCCACATGCGCTGTCCATTCCGCACCCCAGAAACTTTCACGCGATTGTTGTTTGGCCGCTTGCACACACTGGGCAGAAACGAAGCGCCACACAACAACGGACGGCGGCATTGAAAGACGTGCATGAGATGCCAATGACCGCCGATGCAGTTAGGCCGCCGACGAGGCAACCATTCCGATTGCACGCAGGCGGCCCTCACCCTCACGCGCCGAATCATTGGAAAGCTTCGTCCAAACCTCTTGCAGAACCTGGTTTTGCTTCTCCTGCCGCGTGAGGTGCTGCGCTTGTGCAGCCGCCGCCGCCAAGATCTTCTTCTGCTGCACCTTCTTCTCGCGGGCGCCCTTGGAAGCGTCATTACAATCTTTACCGCCTATTTGGCAGCCGCCCCTTCAGCTAAAACGGCAAGCACCTCAGGTACAGTCAGTATTGTTCCACGTCTGGCAGTTGAGAGTGTCCCTTTTATTACTCACGGGTGCACGGAATCTTAGCGCACAGTCTGGATAAGATGCCATTTCATCAACTCGAGATCGACGGTCGTGACCTGCGCATCGGCCATCTTGCTGAGTTCCTCCACGCTCACGACCGTGGGGTCCAATAGCCACATGCCGACACGACGAAGAACTGTCAGCAACGCGTCTTCCGTCAGCGCGTCTGATGCCGCGCGCGCAATACAGCGCATCAACTCTGGCGTGTTGAACTGGGTGCCGGCGTCGCGACACTCACGCGCAATCTTGCGGACTCGTGACCGGATTTTGGGTTGATAGCGCCCGAACACGCTCGAAGTGTCCAGCGCCTGCAGGATGAGCGACAAATTTTGACGGCTCGGCGATGACATGCACGTTCGCACGTAGTAGATTCAGCAGATCCGTAGAGGAAAGATGGACCTTGGTACCATCTAGTAATAGAATCTTGGCCGCCTCCGGGCAGTATGAGCGCGCAAGCTTGGCAAACTGCTCCGCCCAAACATCAAACACGGCCTTGTTGAAGCCAGAGTCTAAGCGACGCCACACAATCGCCCAGTCACTCAGGTGCGATGCAAGCGCCTCGTCGCGCGTAGAGCCGTTCAGTTCGAAAACAGAAGCAATGCGTACCCAGGAACTTGACAATCGACCACCACAAACTGAGGCGCCACAAGACCCGCTGCTGACACGCCAAACGCGGCCGTGCACGCGCCCGCCCCAGACGCAGAGGGTTGCAGGATGATCTCCGGCTCGGTGAGGCCGACGCCCTCAATCATTTTGCTTGTACCCGCAATCTTGAACGTCCGCGAGTAGATGCGGGTCTCATGCATGTTCCAGACCTGAATGGAAGAGGTGATGCTGTAATCGCGGTAGATTGAACGCAACAGGGCGTACCAGCCCGCCACCACGTCAAACCTTGACTTCAGCGCCCGGCCGTGCTCCAGGGTGCCTTCGTACATGCGCCTCAGCTGCAGGCGTCAACACAAAAAGAACATCACCGAGCTGCGCCAGGCGAACGGGAGCCGTTGAAGTGAACACGTGCCGTAGCCGCACGCTCGCCAGATAGCTTCGACAGGTAGCAAGCAACAACTCGCGACTGAGCATCTTGTGACAGACTGCGGCCGATGCTCGCATTGATGATCAAATATTCGTCCAGCAGGTACTACTCGGCCGGCGTGAACAGGGGGCCGGGACCTTGCTTGCGCAGGTCCTCGTCACGAAGGATGATTATGCGGACATGGGAGGACGCCCGCCGAAAGCGCTGCGCAAGAACCGCGGTCGTCAACGCGCTGCTGTGAACGAGAGGTAAACCGGCGATTACTTTTTCGTGGAGCGCATGATCATCCTACTCTAGGGTCGCGCGCCCGCCGGGTGCCATCTTGGAGCACGCGAGGGGGAGGGGGAGATTACAGATTGAGCGGCCTTCCTCGAGGGGAGTGCCCGCGAGGGGGGAGCGGAGCCCGCAGCACTGAGGGTGAAAACACCTGATGAGGGCGGTTGCAGAGGCGCCGTCACCTGTGTGTGGGTGGACAAATACGGGCAATACTGCTCGGTCGGGTCGCCAGTACCTGTATGTACTAACTAGTTTGATTACCACGAGTGCGCCCGATTTTGTCACCAGACGACGCCCCGTGGTGCCTCGCCCCGCTTTCCGCGCGGGCGTTATACCGATGATGAGCCCTTGAGTTGGCGCGTACAACGGTGGGCGACACTGTTTCCGTTCCGATTTTACGGATTTCCTAAAAAGTTTCTACAAACAGTCGGGGGCTTCCCGGTGTCGATTCGACTGCGATCTTATGGGAATACACAGTGGACTTCCCACGCAACCCCAAATTGTCAGGAACCGGTACAGGTGTCACAAACTGGGGGAAGGCAGATACTACAAACGGCACGTCGGGAGTGGTGACGTGGGGCTGTTGTATGTGCTGCGCGGAATAAAAACTCCCCGCCTCTGATCAAGACCGCCATCCCACACGAGATTAGACCAGTCGTGTGAGAGACTTTCGGTCGCATGGCTCCCGCCATCGACCGACGGCTGACGGACGACCCTTGGGGCCTCGAGCTGCACCCCACGACTCAAATAGGTCACCCATTGAGTAAATTGCTTCCGGCGGGGCCATATGATGGGCGGGGGCAAATCGACGCCTTGCGGTGCCGTCACGGTATCAGGCATACCGGCTACAGCGGGCGATCCCACGACAGCAGGGCCGTTGCCTACGCAACTCGGGGTAGGGCGGCTTGTCCCGACGAGAGGGCGGGGACGTGGTGACGGTGGGTGCACCCGCGCCATCAGGCGTTGCGGGACCATCGTCAGCTTTCAATCACATGAATCGTAGTGCAGCGTATGTCTCACATGTATGTCTCACATGCGAGGACTACCGGCACAGAAATGAAACAGATGGTCCTATCGATTGGTCCCTTTTCCATGATCAATCCGAACAACGGAACGAGGTGCTGCGTGAAGTGTCGGAGAAGCAAAGGGCGTGAGCTCTTTGGCTCTGTGCTGTGTTGGGGCAATATGCCCGCAGCTATGAACCTCACGGCCGCCGCGCAACGTACAGACACGTATAGACTCTAGGCGCGGGGGACAGGTGCGCCTGTGGAAAGAGACGACACAGTGACATCCGAGTCGTCGGCGCTCCTGACGTCGCAGCCTTCGCACGCACGGGCAGCAGCGGCCAACGCGGCTGCACGTTCCGCCCGGCGGGTGGTCTTTCCAGCGACCGCGGCGGCATCTCCCGCTTCGAGTGTGAACGCCGACTAGGCGGGAGAATGTTCCGGACGACTTTGAGGGTGTTCGTCTTCGATTGCTGGTTGGTGCGCATGCATTGGGCTTTGTGCTTCTTGCCCTTAAATGCACTCATCGCCGTGCTGCTGTTGCACTGGCTACCGTGGTCGCTTATTGCTTCGAGGACGTGGCGCAAAAGCGGGTAAATTTGGAGCCGTACATTGGCCGCATGACGGGCGTTGTAAACTCGTTTGTAAACAGCGATGCCTCGTTCTGGATGCTGCGGGCGTCGATCAGGGTCATCGGCGAGGTGGAATGAGTCGCTTACGTACCCGGTCAACCGCTTGTACAAAAGCACAATTGCAAGAAACATAGCAGTGACGGCTTTGTCGTACCGCGTGTCGCCGAAGGCGAGATGACACGCCGCCCAGTGGTACGTGAAACTTTTATCCACGCGAGTGGCTGCTTTATCGTCACCAGCCTGATAGCCGCTCTTGTCGCGGGACTGCACCGAGGCGCCCGGTCTGCGTCACAGTCGCGGAAGTATCACTGTCGGGCACGCCTGCTGGCGAGTCGCCGTCAGCTGTGGAAGCAGGCGGCTCATATTGGAGCTTGAACGTGTCCGGGACAGCGAATGGCACCATGTGAACGCCTTGGTGTTGTTCCTGTCCCATGAAAGTGACCTGCGTCTCATTTGGACCGACAATGTATATGACAAAAAAATAACCAGGAAGAAACACGAAAATTGGCAATCGAGAATAAAACAAAAAGCAGACAAATTCTTCAATATGAGCATCTCGTTCATGAAGCGAGTATTGCTTACCTCCGAAAATTGACAGTTCCAAAAAGGAAGGTGGCAGAGCCGAGGACGCGGCGTAGAGATAAAGTCGAGCCGGTTGATTGACAACCCAGGTCGAACTATTAGCAGAGAGTTACCGCCTGTAATTTTGCAAGCCAGTCATCATATCTCGCAGGAGTCACGCAGAGCCATTTACATCCACAATGAGAGTTCCTGAGAATTTGGGGCTGCCTGCTTGGGCCCGAAAACAGCATGGAGAGGATTCTGAACAAGACTGATTATTTTTCATGAGATCAACAAACTTCTTGAGACATTTTGAGATCATGATGTGCGTTCTCAGTGCGCAAAGCTGCATGGCGAGACTCTGTGATGAGCGCTGAGGATTAAACGTCTTTTCACATGTTCACGTACGCTGTTGAATAACTGCAAGTACTGTGCAACCGCCCTTTCTTGGAGGTCAGCAATACCATCTCCGTATTGAGCGGCCTTCGTACTGAATTGATGGAGACTCCGGCGACAGAAAAAAGTGAAAACTTGCCCTGTTGCCGTCCTCTACGCTTTTCTGCGCCGGATGAGCGTGCAAATCCGAACATTGAAGATCCGGTAGACAGTGGGTGGGAAGCGCAGAGCGGGGGGACAGACGGCACAAAGGCTGGGGAGTACATGCACGAGCAGGCGCATCAATGCCCTTGAGACACCAGATTAACGAACTTCTGCCACAACATCGCAGACTCTCCGTCAGAGGTGGTAGTAGAAATTGGCAGAGGAGCTCGTCAGAAGCAGCTCATAGAGCAGCACGGAACCGAACGCTTAAAAATGCTCGACAGAGAAGAGAAACGCACGCCACGCACATGAAGCATGTCATAACCGATCGCCTGCTTGATCATTATGAGCCCGGTGCTCAGCGCATCCATCACCGCGATGGCAGGCACAAGTGTGGGATTTATTACGTTGCTTCGTTAACCAGTCGATAGTGACCGACCGCAGACGCACGATAAAGCGAGCCCTATCGCCCAAGAGTAGAGGAAGAGGGACTTTTGTGCGTGCAATCTCTGATGGGGAGCCGGGGACGCAGACAATGGCCATACGCGGTCCCATAGTGCTTCTAATGGTTTGATGGTGAAGGGGCGGGGTGGATTGACCGAGCGATCGGAAGGATCGAACAAACCACCGAAGCAGGGACGACGAAGAAAGGAAAGATAATGAAGACGGCAGCAGCCTCCCAAAAAGCCATTCGCAAGTCGGTTGATTCCTCCGCAAGAACAGCGACTAGACAGGGGGGCTCCCTGGACTGAACATCAATGATTCAGAAGATATGCTGCAATAAAGCTCGTAAGGCTACCGTCGACTTCAAGCTCAATGCTCTTTGCGCTTCGGAGCGACAAGTGATGATTTCGAGTCGCCTCTGAGTGCCGACGCAGGGTGCGCAACACTTGGCGCTTGTTAACCTTGACCACCTTGGCCGTGCCGCAGTCATTCAGTGCCATGTCACAGTGTGAGCGGTGGTGATGGCACCAGCATTGCTTCAGAGCCAAAACTGCCCTTTACTCGAGTTGGTCGGCAGTGTACGATAAGAGCCGGAAAAATGCCGTCAGCGGCGTGCCATCATTCGTGAACGCCGCCACGCCCGAGTTGCTCGCGTTGCAAAACCATCTGAATGCCATGTAAAGAACGCGCTACAACACGGCGCTGCGCCGCAATTTAGCGCACTCGTCTGCCGCCGACTCGCTGAGCTGCTTGAAGACCGGCAGGTACGCGTAAGTCACCCACAGCCGTTCTTTGGTAACAACGCCGACAATGCGAATCCGGATTGCGTACAGTGTATGGGCTGTGGCGAATGGAGAGGAGCAGAACAATCACAAAAGGAATTCAGAAACGAAAGAAAGAGAAAGCGAGCCGAGGTCCCATCGTAAGTGTTCGAAAACACCCAAACTCCCTCACTCACTGATCACCAAAGTGCCCGTCCCCGAAAACGCACGGGGAACGAGGCTGCAAACCCCAGGGGTTACGGGTAACGACCCGGACACACATGACTATCTCTGAATACATGTAAGCCCCAAAACACTTTGCCCCGTCCCTTTCTGTGCATGTCCATGTGTGAGAGACGAAAGACGTCACCGTCAATCGGCGCTTCGCTCTTCTTAGTCAACTTGGCAGGGCCATCTGCGCCGATTTAGCACAGACGTTTCTTGGTTTCGGCCTCCACGTGCATCATGACGTCTAAAACCGGCAGTTCGAAGGCCTCACAGTTGAATCCCACTCGACAAACTCGCAATGCATATATTGCAGAACGCTCAATTTTGGCCGATCCGAACAGGAACCCGAACACAAGGGGTACTTTCAGTGTCAAAATCAACTTTTTTACATTCTTTGCGTCAGCCCAGCTTGAGACGTCAATTTCCAATTGACGTCAGAAAGACATCTGATGCAGTGGCGCAAGACAGGGCTGGATCATCTGCAACGACGACAGCGTCACGTTCTTCCAACCGGGATCGCAGCGTAACGAGACCCCCAGCTCAGCACAGCGCACGACGAGACACAGGCGGCTCCTCGTTTCCTCTATCCTCGAACTCATGTCCCCGGTACAGCATCACACGCCAGTCTCCTACGCCAGGACACCTGGACCGGCTGGTGCTGCGGATGCCGGTGCCACACCTGCTGCTTGCGGGTTGGTACAGAGCGGTATGGATCACGAACTTTGGTGCTCTTGCCAGTGAGTTTGTTTTGAATTATCTGCATTTCTGCCGTCTCCTTGCATGTCTTCCCGAGAGGTCCACGCATAGTGATGACCAAAATTCGTTCCTTTTTATACTCACGTCGCTGAGCTCTGTGACCGCTTTTTTCCTCTCGTGCTGGTTCTGTGCGTCTGTGGCACGTGCGACTCAGGGAACGAGCGGAAGTGCGATACTTGCCGTGTGGCAGGCCCCACGATGACGCGCTGTCTCGTCAACAAGGCGCAGAACAATCGTTGCGGCTGCAACGACGAGTCCTGCATGTCCTGATCGGCGATGTGCGCCGTCTGCGACGTCGCGGGACATGAGCCCGACAACGTCGACGTGGCCATTGTCGCCAGGGCCTCATCTCAGTGGTCGTGTGAAAAGCATGACATGACGGGCATGCAGGTGCGCCTTCGAGGGGCGATCAAGAGCATTCCACCAAAAATTCGTGAGCAGAATGAGGCTGCCAGCGAGCACAAGTGGGCGCAGACGGAGATTCACCCAATAGACGGGCAGCGGCTTCGGGCCCATGTGGCTCAGTCGGACGTTATCGATCTGACTGGTATGGGGGGTGCGGCCGCAACGACGGCCGTTAGCACGGCTGTGGGCGTTGCAGCAGCGGCCCAAGATGCTGGGGCCTCGAGACCTGCTCCTCGCATTTCAAGTGCATATGCCTCAGATGTGGGTGCGTGGCTCGCTAGTGTGACGAGGCAGCCAATTTACGCGCATCTCGATAAACGCGGCAACCGCCTAGGGTGGGCGCCGCGCAAGCGAACCCAACGACGCCTACTACACGTAACGTCAACAGCTTCGCCGGTGGCTCATCCAATCAGCTGTTGCCGTCGTCGGTTTCGCTTCCAACGCCATCCAACTCTCTGAAGGGGCGTCGGCAGACTCGCTCTAACTAGCAGATGGGTTCTAGCTGGATCCCGATCTTCATGCAGGTCGGCGGACAGTGGCGATTCCGGTAGCGCGATCGATCAACCGAATGAAGGTCGTCGGTGCGTCGCCGCTTGGAATAGCGGCGACGGACGCCAACCGCTTGCGGGCCCTGGCGCGCCGGGCCGCCGCCGAGTTTGCCCGCGGCGAGGGCGAGCGCCACACGTTCTGCTCCAAGACTCGGGCGGCGACGGAGAAAGCGATTGCCTACTGAGAGCGCAACGACCCCCGCCTCGCCGCCTGCGAGCGGTCCTGGGAGGCGTGCGCCCTCTTCTCGAGGGCTACTACCAACGCGTTTGACTACGCCGGCCATGTGGCTGGGAGGGTCAGCCCTCTCGAGCCACCACCAGCGACGTCTACGTCCGTGACGGTGCCGCTGTCGGGCTCTCGGGGACCGGAACCGCCCGCTCTTCTGGGTGCGTCGAGTGACAGCGCTGGCGGTGCCACGGTGCAGCCGCGGACCGGCCCGGACTCTTTGGCAACCATTTCATAATCATAGTTTTTGTCATGGAAACCATACACGGACCATTCATACAGCAAAATCTGAACGACAGAATGACCATCTCCTAAGAGCCCAGCGACCATACATTCCCTCCTCCTGGAAGCACTGTTCAACAGGGAGAATTCAAATGCTGTCGTCTTTTTGCCAGTCACCGCCACTGTAATCTACATAAACAGAGGAGCAATCTAATACGTCTGTTTCTTCGTCGACATCTTCAGTTCCTTTCAGCTGGCCGAGAGTCGGGGGGTGGGGTGGCGCTGAACCCATACATTCTTCCTGGCGAGCGTGATGGCCGAGTCCCCCAAAATACGCCCTTCAACTCATGTGGGGGGGGTGCAGGGCTGGGGGGCAATATGCGAATGGAGAGGGGAGGGATTACATATCTTTACTCTTCCGCAGCGGGCGCCCGGCCGGCCGAAAACGCATGTTTGCAGCTGGGATTGCGCAGGCAGGGCTCATCCTCCACTTCCTGGCGCGGTCCCGAGGAATTCGGATTTTACGCTATACTCTGGCGCCCGAACCGCTGGATGACACCGACCATCGGCCGCTCCATAATTTGGAGGAGCCACTCACCATGCGCCACAAATCGAGTCGAGAACGCTATACTATGGCGTTGCCGGGCACCGCTGGGCTTGCTCTAATCGGTCAGAATTGGGTTACTGTCTTCAAGGCTCAGTAGCTAGGTGCACAAAAAAAAACTGAGAAGACGCTTCTACTTCTCTGCCGGCGGGTGGCCATGGGCCACGACCCAATATTACCAAGATAATAATTATCTCATCAGCCACGGCAATGCTTTCTTTTTCAATATGTGAAGTTCCTGTGCCCGTTCTTGTTCACTTCGTCCAAGCTGGACAGTGTCGTGAGGACCACTGGTCGCCAACCAGTAAGCAACGTGGCGGCCTGGGAGCGAATCGCAGTCCAAAGTATCCCGGACTTTCCATGGCACACCTGGAGGCCTGTGGAGCACCCTGTATCCATGTATATTCCGGGAAAGCCGGTATTTTTAGTGTGCCTGGTGACTGTCTGGACGCAGTTTCTGTTCGACGAACCCAAGATGTTGCGACGCATAACCCGGGATGTTTCGATGCAGAACCTGGGGCTTTTAAGACGTTTTTTTCTTGTAGAGCAAGCTGTCGGTCAAGGAAGTCAAGTCGTATAATCTCAATGCGCGCCTCTTCCCGACCTGAAACGGCGTGACCATCAAACTGACAACGCTCTTCTCGTGCCTGACCAAATGCGTGCCGCGCTTGATAGAAAAGTAGCGCAATGTCATGGTGAACGCCTTTTTCTACTCCTTGGGGGATACCAGTCGTACCTTCGAAGTGGCGGCTCAGAACTGGCTGTAGCGCTTCTGGTACCAGACCTCTCCGCGCAGCAGGACCGCGGTCAATTGAGCCATTGAGTCCTTCCTCGTTTTCGCGGGATTGCGCGAGCGCAGTGCGACGCTATCGTCCAGTGGTGGGAAGGGCCATGTCGCGTGCGTGCTCGGCCACGTCAGCCTCGCGTGCGTCGCGGAGCGCTGGCACCTGGAGGTGCGCGCTGAAGTGCGCGTCGCCGCGCACAAGGGCAACTCTCGGACGCTTCACGCGGTTTGGCGGGACGAGACCAATGCAAATGACTTGGACAACCCTTTGCATGAAATGGTGCACGTGCGCATCCGACTGATGGACGGAAAGCACGTGCAACGGACCAATACATTTTCCAAGGAGGTGGTGTCCGACACCGTGTTGCGGGCAGCAGCGTGATGTGGCACCGGTCAAGGCGCAGATGCTCGCAGCATCATCGGTGGCGGATCGGGGCCGCTCGCCGGCGGCGATGCGCCAGCCGGTTCCGTCGGCCATGACGGGGACGCTCTCGTCGCTGCGGCAGCGGCTGAGCTGACCATAGACCTACGCACTGGTGGCGACAGCGACGTGCGCGCGACTTTCGGCGAGGTACTTGGGCACCAGCGCTGCGACAACGTGGATATGGGCGATGTCGATGGGAGCGGCAGAAATTCCCGCGGTCACGGGTGTCAGCGCAGTGGTGACTTTCTGGTGCGGCTCGCTGGCGACTCGGGCAGCGACTTTGGCTCCTAGTGTCTATTCCACCATGCCGTAGCATCAATTGAAGCCATTGCTGTGCTCAATTAATGTCTCGCGAAAATCGTGGATTCGAGCTCGCCCGCGTTTAAGAATGGACGATTTGGTGCCCACGAACAAACGAGGCTGCGCTTCCCAGCAAAACTCCTAGAGTTTAAATCATTGGATCAAGCTCTGCAGGGAGGCAACCCTCTCAGCTTAACATCTGCCCAGAACCCCTGGCACGATCGCACAAGAAACGCCTCTTTTAGCAGGCCCGACGTCGACCCTTCCAGCCCCCCACCCCCCCAGAAACGCCAGAAACGATAATTTCTTCTTGCAACGATCACACGGGCTTTTTCGATGGGTATCACGGTCGGTTCCGCCTCAGACGCACACGGCCATAGAGGCGAGCCACGAAGTGCTAACACGGCTATGTGTACACTTTATAGAGGCTTTTCGTGTCACAGGAGCAGGTACCTTTCCCGCTAGCGGACTCGTAAGCAAGACTAGAGAACAGGTGGCCGAGGCCGTAGGCCAGCCGGCGTCCAACCACCCCGCCCCGCCCCCCCCCCCCCCCCCCC
>Ga0115031_1000789_pt1 | contig 23037 bp, 22 predicted proteins | sample Maine_Asex4_meta_FD_87301 | JGI IMG/M metagenome (GOLD analysis project Ga0115031, IMG submission 87301) | Marine algal microbial communities from Maine, USA - Maine_Asex4_metaG | ecosystem: Host-associated > Algae > Red algae > Unclassified | place: Maine, USA | collected 2015-01-05
AGGTCGAGGACCTCCTGGTTGGTCATCCCGAGCTCTTTGGCGAGCTCGTGGATTCTGATCTTCTTTGCTGCCACGTTCCGATTCAACCTTTCCCAGTCGTCATTCCCTCGCCGATGTGCCAATGAATGCACATCGCACCGGCGTCACGAGGTGCCGGTGAGTCTTCTGATGTTCGTGATGTCGTTCGCACCGATATCGATGCGCCACGCCCGAGCAAATGCTCGTTTCGTGATTGCGGATTCGAGACACTCCTCCGCAATTCGACGTTGTTGATTTTCGTTCCCGTCAGAACTGGTGTCCTGACAGAGCCACGCCCCTCGACCGCTGCTGGGACCATCGATGGTGATGTCGGTTCCGGTCCGCGTGATCCGCACGAGTGCGGACTGCGGATGTCGGGTTCGACAGCCGATGCAGCTGCGGACGGGTTCGTGTCGTTCAGTCGTCTGCCTCACTGCTCGTCTCGGCGTCGGGGGCATCCGTTGCATCAGCGGCCTCCGTTGCGTCGGTGTCAGCCGCAGCCTCGGTTGCCTCGGCGGCTGGCGCCTCGACTTCCTCGGCGGCCTCAGTTGCCGCAGCTGCGGTGTCGTCGGTCGTGTCGGCGACGTCGTCGTCGGACGTGTCGGCCGAGCCACCTGCCGGGCTGAACCCGGCACCTTCGGCGGCGTCGATCGAGCGGAACCACAATTCGGCTCTGGTCTGGTCGTAGTAGCGCGATCCAGGCACGTGGTACAGATCGCTCTCCTCGTTGGCCTTGATCTCGAATCCGGGCGGCACCTGGTCAGGGTCAGACATCGGCAACACCGAGCCGGCCCACGTGCCTGCCTTGAGTTCTTCGGTCACTTCTGGCACAGCAGCCTCGTCGGCAGCAGCCTTGGCCTCTGCGTCTTCGACCTGCTTGTTCCACTCGGACTCGCTGATGACGGTGCCGTCAGCGGCGTGCCACTCGTTCTCGCCGGTCTCGGCGTTGGGGCGCCACTCGCCCACGGCGTACTCGACGTCGGAGTCACGACCATGGCTTGCCGGAATGCCCTCGGCGAGTTGCGTCTCGGATCGAATGTCCACCCGGACGCCGGTGAGGCGTGCCGAGAGGCGTGCGTTCTGACCTTCGCGGCCGATTGCCAGGCTGAGCTGGTGGTCGGGCACGATCACGTCGGCGGCGGTGCCGTCGTCGGAGATGTTGACCTGGGTGACCTTGGCGGGCGACAGTGCTTTCGCAACGAAGTCGGCGAGATCCTCGCTGAACGGGACGATGTCGATCTTCTCGCCACGCATCTCGTTGACGACCATACGGACGCGGCCACCACGGGCGCCGACGCAGGCGCCGACGGGATCGACGTTGTGGTCATTGGACCAGACGGCGATCTTGGTGCGGTGACCGGGCTCGCGTGCGCATGCCTTGATCTCGACGATGCCGTCAGCGATCTCGGGCACTTCGAGTTCGAAGAGCCGCTTGATGAGGCCCGGGTGCGTACGCGAGACGACGATCTGAGGACCCTTGGGCGTGCGGCGCACTTCGACGATGTAGGCCTTCTGACGGTCGCCCTGCGCGGGACGCTCGAACGGAACCTGTTCGGCCTGCGGCAGCAACGCTTCCGCGCGCCCCAGGTCGAGGAGCGTGTAGCGGGCGTCGGTGCGCTGGATGATGCCGGTGACGATGTCACCCTCGCGGTTCGCGTACTCCTCGAACTTGCGGTCCGATTCGACTTCGCGGATGCGCTGATTCATCACCTGGCGGAAGGTCATGGCCGCAATGCGGCCCATCTCTTCCTTCTTGGGCGTGTCGTCACGCTCGTTGACCCAGTTGCCGTCCTCGTCGACGTCGTAGCCGATGAAGGAGAACTCCATGGTCTCGGGGTTGACTTCGACGACCACTTCGTCGGCGGCGTCGTCGCGGCGCTTGTACGCCGAGGCGAGGGCGTCGACCAGCACGTGCAGCAATGTCTCTTCGGTGATCCCCTTTTCCTGGGCGATCATGCCGATGGCTTCACTCATGTCCATGTTGGTCATGACGACTGCTTCTCCTTCGATGTATTTGGCGATGTCTCCGGCGATGTCTCCGGCGATGATTCTGGCGACGTGGTTTCGGGTGTCGTCGTTGGTGCGGCCAGGTCCGAGTCCTGGTCGGCGGCTTCGGCGCGATCCGCGCTCGCCCGCTGCGATGCCGAGGGCTTGCGAGCTGCAGGCTGCTTCGCGAACTCCGCCGGCTTCTTGGAATGTTCCTTGGGGGCACCGGGCTTGGGTCCGGGACCCCACTCGAAGACGGTGCGCGCCTTGTCGACGCCGTCGAGTTCGAAGGTCACTTCTTCGCCGTCGTCGAGCAGCAGCGTGGCAGTCTTGTCGGTTGCTGACAGGAGTTGCCCGTCGACACGTCGGGGGTCGGCATCGGGGTCACGGAATCGGACGGTGATGTCCTTGCCGACTTCACGCAGGAAGTGCGCAGGAACCCGGAGCTGACGTTCCAGGCCCGGGCTCGTGACCTCGAGAGTGAAGCGCGTGGTGATCGGGTCCTCGTGGTCGATTTCGCGAGAGATCAAACGGGTCGCCAACGACAGATTGTCCAGCGTGATGCCGCCGTCGGAGCCGGGGTGCGTGTCAAGCGTGACGCGCACGGTGACGCCGCGGCGCTCGATGTCGTACACGTCGAGGTCGAGGTCGGAGGCAATGGGTTCGACGATGGAGCGGACCCGTGTGAGTTCTGAGTTCTCAGTCATGTCGATGTGCCTCCTCTCTTGTTTCGGGACGTGTCCCCGTTCAAAGAACAAGGCGTGAGGCAGAGCCCCACGCCTTGGTCACGAACCAAATTGCGAAAGATGATGCTAGCAGACAACCAACCCGTTCGGGCCGGGCGGCTGCGCCGTCGAGGTGAGTGCCCTACTCGGCGATTCCCTCCGCCGAGCCGGTCGTGTCTTCATCGCTGACGGGGTACACACCGCACAGAACCTCACGGTCCGTGATGGTGTTCCACGACATCTCGGTCGGGTAGATGAGAGAGACTTCCCAGATCGACTCCTCGTACGCCAGACCGATGAACGCATCGAAGCGCTCGATGCATCCCGCTTGAGCCTGCTCGACCACCGACTGCACGCCGGGAAACTCGTCGCCCGCCAGCTCGAAGCTGTCGAACAATTCAGAATCGTGCAATTCGCTGCAGGGCACGACGGGCGCCGACCCGACTTCGCCGACCGCTTCAGCAGCCAGACAGTCGCCGACCTCCAGTTTCAACACCCCGACGTCGCCGCCTTCGACGACTTCACCGGAGTCGTCTCTCGTGGATGCATCTTGGTTCGCTTCGTTGCCACCACAGGCAACGAGGGCCACGCTGGCGATAATGACGGACGATAAAAAGGACCGATACTGCACGTTCGAAACGTTACCGACCGCCGCTCGGATTGTGGCCGAACCTCGAACGCCCCGATCTCCTGTGCACCCGAGCGGGTAGCTTCGTTCCGTGCTCCGGATGTCGACCCTCTTTCTACGAACCTTGCGTGACGACCCGTCAGACGCGGAGGTTCCCAGCCACCGCTTGCTCGTACGTGCCGGCTACATCCGACGTGCCGCTCCCGGAGGTTTCAGCTGGCTGCCGCTCGGATATGAGGTCTTCCGCAACGTCGAACGGCTCGTACGTGAAGAGATGAACGCCGCAGGGTTCCAAGAAGTCCACTTCCCGGCTCTCCTGCCGATCGAGCCATACGTCGCCACCAACCGCTACGAGGAGTACGGCGACAACCTCTTCCGGCTGCAGGACCGCCATGGCGGCGACTTCCTCCTCGCCCCGACGCACGAGGAGATGTTCGCGCTGACGGTCAAGGATCTCTACAGCTCCTACCGCGACCTGCCGCTCGTGATCTACCAGATCCAGACGAAGTTTCGTGACGAGGCCCGTCCGCGCGCCGGCCTGTTGCGGACCCGGGAGTTCCTGATGAAGGACTCCTACAGCTTCGATCTCGACGATGCCGGGTTGCAGAAGTCCTACGACGCCCACCGCGAGGCCTACATCAAGCTGTTCGACCGGATGGGTCTGCCGTTCGTGATCGTTGCCGCCACGTCCGGAGCCATGGGCGGATCGGCCTCGGAGGAGTTCCTCGCCCCGCTGCCCGTCGGTGAGGACACATTCATCCGATGCACGTCCTGCGACTTCGCAGCAAACGTCGAGGCAGTCAGCACACCCGTGCCCGATGCCGTGCCGTTCGATGGCTTGCGCGCCGCTCTACCACACCTCACTCCGAAGACTCCGACGATCGCCAAGCTCGTCGACTTCGTGAACAAAGACCCCGAGACCCGCCGCCCCGATCGGGAGTGGACGGCGGCTGACACGTTGAAGAACGTCGTCGTCAAGCTCAAGCATCCGGACGGCACGATCGAACCGCTCGCGGTCGGGCTCGAAGGCCACCGCGAGGTCGACATGAAGCGGCTCGAAGCTCAGGTCGCTCCGGCCGAGGTCGAGCCGTTCGACGAGGACGACTTCAAGCAGTATCCGGCCCTGAAGAAGGGCTACATCGGCCCCGGTGCGCTGGGCGCCGACAAGGAGTCGGGGATCCGCTACCTGCTCGACCCGCGCATCGTCGACGGCACTCAGTGGATCACCGGCGCGGATGCATACAACAACCACGTCCTCTACCTCACTGCGGGCCGCGACTTCACCGGCGACGGCGTCATCGAGGCAGCCGAGGTCATGGAAGGCGACACGTGCCCGTCGTGTGGCTCAGTCGTCGAGATCGCACGCGGCATCGAGATCGGTCACATCTTCCAGCTCGGCACCAAGTACGCCGAAGCGCTCGAATTGTCGGTCCGCGACGAGAACGACAAAGCCGTCACGCCCACGATGGGCAGCTACGGCGTCGGCGTGTCACGCTGCCTGGCAGCAGTCGCGGAAGCGACCCTCGACGACGGCGGCCTGTGCTGGCCACGCGAGATCGCGCCGGCCGACGTCCACATCGTCAGTGCCGGCAAGGAGGGCACCCCGCACGGTCCGTACTCCGAAGAGCTTGCGGCGTCGCTCGAATCTGCGGGCCTGCGTGTGATGCTCGACGATCGACTGAAGGTCTCCCCCGGTGTGAAGTTCAAGGACGCCGAGCTGATCGGCATCCCCACGATCGTCGTCGTCGGGCGCGGGCTCAACGACGAGGAGAATCCGACCATCGAGGTCAAGGACCGCAAGTCCGGAGACCGCACCGACATCGCCACCGCCGACATCGTCGACCACCTCGTTGCCCTGACCCACTCATTACGTTTCGGGGTCAGACCCCATTGCGTAACTAGTTACGTTCCGGGGTCTGACCCCGAAGCGTAATGAGCTGTGGCGGAGCAGACCCTGGTCGATCACGACGCGTTCGTCGCCACCGTCCGCAGGGGTGGCGCTGGTCGTGAAAAGCGCTTCACCGTCGCCGGTCAGCCACATCCGCACGGTCAGCGAATCGCCGGGAATCACCGGTGATGCGAACCGTCCCTCGACGTGATGGAACCGTGTGGGATCGTCTCCGCACAGCGCAGACAGCAAACCACGCCCTGTGAATCCGTACGAGCAGAGTCCGTGCAGGATTGGTGTGTCGAAGCCGCCCATCGCGGCGAAGGTGGGGTCGGTGTGCAACGGATTGCGGTCACCGGACAGGCGGTAGACGAAGGCCTGGTCGCGATTGGTGACGTAGGTGACCTCGTGGTCAGCTGTGCGTTCGGGCGGCACGTTCTTCGGACCAGACGGGCCTCGGTCGCCACCCCAACCGCCTTCGCCCCGCATGAACGACGAACCGACATTGGTGTACAGCGGTTCGCCGTCCATCACCGCTGTGGTCTCGGACACGACGACCGCCGCCGACCCCTTGTCGTAGATACCAGTGATTTCGCTCGTGAGGGTCGCCGTGCCCGCAACCGGAATCGGTCGGTGCAGGGTGACGGCTTGCTGGCCGTGGACGAGCATGGCCGGATTGAACTTGCCGATCTTGCCCATGGCCGAACCCCGACCCCATCCGACAACGACCGGAAAGGTTGGGTAGACGAGTTGCTCGACGTCGTCACTGTTCTCGGTGGTGAACGCCAGGTCCTCGTGACCTGCGCCGATTCCGACCGCGTAGAGCAGGGCATCCTTCGACGTCCAACTTGCTTCGACGGGCTCGCTCTTGGATCCGACGGCGTCGGGATTGATGGCCATGGCGTGTGCGGTCCTCTGTTCGTTGGGTAAATTGACGCGACTGGCGAATCGACGTGACGGGTCAGGTGGTGACGGGTTTGCCGTTCATCCCGGTGCGCCCACGGGCGTCGGCGAGGAGGGACTGGACGATCTCGCCGAGAGCTTCGGGATCCTCGACCGGTGCGGTGCTCGGCCCCCGAACCCAACCCTCGGCAACGGCGAGGAACTGGCCGGATGCTTCGAATACCCGCCCGGTCACGCCGGCGGCTTCGTCCGAGCAGAGCCAGGTCACGATGGGTGCAATCCACTTCGGTGAGCGAGCCTCGGCCTCATCCGGGGTCTCGGGTGCCGGGCCGAGGTCTTCGGTCATCCTGGTGAGCGCGACGGGCGCGACTGCGTTCACCGTGACGCCGTACCGGGCGAGTTCCATCGCGACGATCTGGGTGAATGATGCGATTCCGGCCTTTGCTGCGCCGTAGTTCGACTGGCCGACGTTGCCGTAGATACCCGACACCGAGGTGGTGTTGACGATGCGGCCAGCCACCTCGTCTCCGGCCTTCGAACGCTCACGCCAGTAGGCGGCGGCGTGGCGGGCCGGGGCGAACGTGCCCTTGAGGTGCACATTGATCACCGCATCCCATTCGGCTTCGGTCATGTTGGCCAGCATTCGATCGCGCAGGATGCCGGCGTTGTTGACCACGGCGTCGAGGCCGCCGAATGTCTCGATCGCTTGGTCGATCATCCGCTTCGCACCGTCCCAGTCAGCGACGTTGTCGGCGTTGACGACCGCTTCGCCCCCCGCTGCAACGATCTCGTCGACGACCTGTTGGGCTGGCGATGTGTCGCCCTCGCCGTCGCCGTCGCGAGCGCCGCCCAGATCGTTGACGACGACCTTGGCACCGTGGCGAGCGAGGCTCAGCGCATGCTCGCGTCCGATACCGCGACCAGCACCGGTGACGATGGCGATCTTTGCTTCACACAGTCGGCTCATCGCCACACCGTAGGAATCTCGAGCACGCCGACCCGAGCCGGAGCTCCCAGAGACGCTGCACTTCAGAGATGTGGCTCTTCAGAGATGTGGAGTTTCAAAGATGGACGCCGGGCCGCTTCAAGAACTTGCGATGCCATCGAGTCGGCGTGACCACGACGGCGCGGGGTTCGTCTTCGAACATCCAGCGGGCGAAGTTCCGGCGACCCCAGGCACCGCTGCCAGCGACGATGCGAATGGCGCCGCGGGCACCCCACGGCTTGGCGAGTACCGAGCCGAGCGCCTTGGACATCTTGTGGTCGGCACGCAGGTGGTGCAACACCTCGGCGTCGTAGACAGCAGCGACGACGTCGGGCTGGGTTGCGCCACCCGCGATGATCGCCTCAGCAGCGAGGCGCCCGGTGAGGAGCGCCTGACCGATGCCTTCGCCGGTCATCACGTCGGTCGCCATCGCGGCGTCGCCAGTGAAGAGCACTCTTCCGTGCACGAGCACTGCTTCGTCGATCCGCGCCGGGATCGGCCATGCGGTGTGCCGGTCTTCGAGTTCGAACCCCGAACCGAGCGCTTCGACGACGTGCGGCCGCTGCAGCAGATCGAGCCACACTGCATTCATGTCCTTGGTCTTGCGAACGCCATCACGCAGTACGCCGAAACCGATGTTCACCCGTCCGTTCGGCAGCGGGAACGACCAGGCGTAGCCGGGCAGCAGATCTTCTTCGAACCATACATGCAGCTGCGATGCTGCGGTGCCCGTGACGCCGTGGGCGTATTGGCGGAAGCCATGCCATTCACCGAGGTACCCCTGCTCGTTCAACCCGAGCGACTTGCGGACCGGGCTCCACATCCCGTCTGCCGCAACGACGTACCGAGCCGAGATGGCGAGTGGGCCGGCAATGACGCTGACTCGGTCGTCGAACTCTTCGAGACTGTCGAAGGCAACCCCGTCGCGCACGTCGACACCGACGGATCTGGCGAGTTCGACGAGTGCATTGTCGAGTTGCAGGCGCGGTGCAACGGCGGCGTAGCTCCCAGGACCGTCGAGAGGGACGACGACTTCGCGGCCCGACGGCGAGCGCAGAGCGGCACCGTCGACCTCGAACCAGTCGCCGACCGTCGCCGGGTCGAACTGCAACTGTTCGAGTTCGCGCAGCGCCAGCGTCGTCAGGCCGTCGCCGCAGCATTTGTCACGGGGGAACACCGCGCGATCCAGCAGGACGACGCTTCGGCCCGAGCGACGGAGCTCGATTGCTGCCGCCGTGCCCGCTGGCCCGCCGCCGACGACGACGACGTCAGCCGAGATGGGCTCGATGTCGTGGTCCGTCACAGCAGTGAGGATACGAGTGGGTTGTCGGCCCATGCGTCACCGTGCCCGAGGAACAGGCCGGTGACTCCCGGCTCACGGGCCCATCGGTGGGTCGCCAAGTCGTGCTTGGTTGGTTCAGGCCTCGGCGTCGGGCGCGCTGCCCGGCAACTCGGTACGCACGTTCATGCCGCCAACGGTGACATCGATGCCGTCCTTGTCGATGTCGCCCACCTTGCCCGCACTCTCGGACACCTCTTCGATGTCGTCGGTGATCTCTTTGCCTTCGTACAGCTCGCTCAGGGTGACCATTGCCCCGGCCATGGCTGCGCCCAGCAAGCCGCCCTTGCGCCGACCGGCTTCGATCGTGGAGAGCTTGCGCGAGGCCCGATACTCCTCGCGTTCACGGATGATCTGCTGTTGCAGTGCCTCGTCAGGGTTGGCGTACTGGTCGGGGTCGACCGGGTCCGGCACGGTGCTGTCGACATGTTCGGCCATGTTCAAAGAGTACCGAGGAACGGTGGGACAACGCCATCGGCGGCGCGCTGTGAGTCCTGTGCATCACAGCTAACGTTGGCCGTCGAATGAGCGACTTCGAGATGGCGGATGACCAACCGGCGACCGGAACGGGGCCACCCGGAGACCCCTGGTCAGCGTCGTCGCTGACCGGCGGCACCGGGCAGTCGGCAGGCGTCGAATCAGGCGTCATGCCCATGAACGACTTGGCTACCGCTGAGACCTTCGAGAAGATCTTCTTCGAGCTCCGCAAGGTCATCGTCGGCCAGACACGATTGCTCGAGCGCCTCCTCGTCGGCGTGCTCTGTCGCGGCCATTGTCTCCTCGAATCCGTTCCCGGTCTCGCAAAGACACTTGCGGCCGAGACCCTGGCGAATGTGGTCGGCGGATCCTTTGCCCGCATCCAGTTCACGCCCGACCTGCTGCCGTCCGACATCGTCGGGACACGGATCTATCGCGCCGGCTCCGAGACATTCGACGTCGAACTGGGCCCGGTCTTCGTCAACTTCCTGTTGACCGACGAGATCAACCGTGCCCCCGCCAAGGTGCAGTCCGCACTGCTCGAAGTGATGGCCGAGCAGCAGGTCACGATCGGTGGCATCACGCACCCCGTCGACCCGCCGTTCTTCGTCGTCGCCACGCAGAACCCGATCGAATCGGAAGGCGTCTACCAGCTGCCCGACGCCCAGCGCGACCGCTTCATGATGAAGATCGTGCTCGATCATCCGACCGCTGACGAAGAGATGATGATCCTCGACCGGATGAGCGTCACCTCGGCGAAGCCCGTTCCGGATCAGGTCGTTTCACTGGATCAGCTGATTGCCCTCCAGGGTCGCGCTGACGAGGTGTTCGTCGACCGCTCGGTGGCGCAGTACGCCGTCGACCTCGTGCAGTGCACCCGCTACCCCGACCGCTTCAACCTCGCTGATCTCGGCAGTGTGATCGGGCTCGGGGCAAGCCCGCGTGCATCGCTCAACCTCGTGAAGGGTGCACGCGCGATGGCGATGTTGCGTGGCCGGACCTACGCCACCCCGCAGGATGTCTTCGACCTCGCCCCGGAGATCCTGCGCCATCGGCTGCTGCTCACCTACGACGCACTCGCCCGCGACATCACCGCTGACCACGTCATCCAGCGGATCCTCGCAACGGTGCCGGCGAACTGGGTGTCGCCGAAGCCGAACGACGTCTTCGGTCGGAGCTGACCGGTGTCGATCGGGGCGTCGGCGCCGCCGGCATCCGGCGAGCCGCCGCCCGAATCAGCGCGGTGGGCACACGGTCCGTCGTCGGCAACGGTCACCGAGTTGGTGCGTTCACTCGAGCTGACGATCAGTCGCCGGCTCGATGGTGTGCTTCACGGCAACTATCAGGGTCTCACACCCGGGCACGGTTCCGAGCCAGGCGAGTCACGGCCGTACCAGCCGGGTGATGACGTTCGCCGCATCGACTGGAACGTCACTGCACGGACCCAGGAGACCTACGTCCGCGAGCAGATTGCCGACCACGACCTCACTGCCTGGATCGTCGTGGATGCCTCGGCAACGATGAACTTCGGAACAGTCTCCAACACGAAGGCCCAGACTGCGTTGGCTGCTGCTGCAGCGATTGGCTTCCTCACCGCCCGCAACCAGAACCGTGTCGGTGCCGTGATGGTCGCCGGTCCGGACATCCACGTGGTGCCGCCCCGTTCGGGCGCTCATCAGATTCGTGCGATCCTGGCCACGCTGGCCGCTCCTCCAGTATCGGAAGGCATGGGCCCGGCCGACCTCGCGGGAGCGCTCGACCGTGTCGGGGCGCTGGCGAAGCGGCGCGGCTTCGTCGCCGTCATCTCCGACTTCGCCGGTCCGCAATGGAGCCCAGCACTGGGCCGCCTCAGCCTGCGGCACGACCTGCTCGCCGTCACTGTCCACGACCCACGCGAGTACGACGTGCCGCCGATCGGGCTGGTGCATCTGACCGATCCGGCAACTGGCCGCGACCGCGAGATCCGGGTCACCGAAGCAGTCCAGCGCAAGTTCATCGACGCTGCTGCAGCAAAGCGCTCGACCCGAATGGATCAGTTGGGTCGAACCGGCGCTGCGATCATCGAACTGTCGACGGACGGGGATTGGCTCGGCGCGATCATAGGGCACGTCCAGCGACGGCGCACGCAAGCGGTGCGCGGCGGGGTGTTGGCACGATGAGCACCGACTTCCTCGAAACGGGTCGACTCTGGTTCCTGCTCGTCGTCGTCGGCCTCGCCGCGTTCTACGTCGTCGTCCTGCGGTGGCGGAGCCGTACCGCAGTGCGGTTCACACAGGTCGACCTGCTCGACGAGATCGTGCCGGAGCGCCCCAACTGGCGCCGTCACCTCGTGGCTGCGATCCAGATCATCGGTCTGGCGGCAGCGGTGGTCGCCATTGCCCGTCCTGTCGACCGCAGCACGGAGCGCACCAAGAGCGAAGGACGCATTCTCGTGGCCTTCGACGTGTCGTTGTCGATGGACGCCGACGATGTCGAACCCAACCGGTTCGAGTCGGCCCGCGCGGCGGCACGCGACTTCATCGACGAGGTCGACGGCGGCGTCGAAGTCGGCCTCGTATCGTTCTCCGGAACTGTGAGCGTCGAGGTGAACCCGACCCTCGACCGCTCAGCACTCGATCGTGGTCTCGACCGTCTTGAACTCGATGAGTCCACTGCCATCGGCGACGCCCTGTCGGTGTCGACCCGACTCCTTCTCGATGGCGTCGACGACGGTGCTGACGACGAAGACGCCCCACGGCCGGACGACGACGTGGCCCCCGGGGTGATTGTCCTGCTGAGCGATGGCGAGACCACGGTCGGCCGTCTCACGTCAGACGGCGCAGCGGAAGCCGCTGCCGCCGGGGTGCCGGTGTTCACGATTGCGTTCGGAACCTCGAACGGTTCGATCGTCGACCCGGTCAGCGGCGAGCGCTTCCCGGTTCCGGTTCGGCCCGCCGACCTCGAGTTGGTCGCCGAGACCACAGGGGGTGCTGCATTCGAAGCGCGTACGGGAACCGAGTTGGTCGATGCCTACGACCAGATCCAGTCGTCGCTCGGTGACACGTTGGGTGAGGAGATCGAGATCGTCAAGGAGTTGACGTGGCGGTGGGCCATGGCGTCGTTCCTGCTCCTCGCTCTCGCCTGGGCACTCAGCCTGTGGTGGTTGCGCGGGATGGTCTGATCGAACTCAGGCTTCGGAGCGGGCCTTCAAGTTCGTCAATGCTGTGGCCGTGTCGGCATCGAGGTTCTGCAGTGCGGCCTTGGCCAGCCAGCCGAATCCTCGCTTGGCCTCGATCCCCTGGCGATAGGTCACGATGCACCCGGTACCGGTCGGCTCGATGCGGACATCTTCTGCCAGCGCCGCCACAAAGGCGAGCGGCGACTTCACGACTGCGAAAGCGAATTGCTCACCTTCGGTCCAGGCGGTGAATTCCTCGTGGAGCGGCAGGCGTTTGGATGTGACCTTGCGCTTGCCGCCGATTCCGGCCGGTGCGCCGGTGACCTCGACGGTGTCTAGCACCGGGAACCACTCGGGCCAGGCGACATGGTCGGCAACGTGCTGCCACACGTTTGCCGGTGGCGCTGCGATCTCGATGGTGTTGGTGAACACGATCGGTGCGGTTGCGATCCAGGCCGGTGGTTCGTTCCGATGAGTGGGCACGGCTACATCACCTTCCCGTAGTCGACCGTCAGCCATTGATCCGGGTGGAGGCGGACCACGACAGAGTCGGCACTCGGCGGGTTGTTCTTTGTGTACCAGGCACCCATCTCGTCGCCGAGGTAGCGCGCGGCCAGCGCTTCGATGTCGATGTCGTGCTCGCCAATGGTGACCACGCCTTCGACCATCACGTACTGATAGGGCGGCGCTTCCTGCTGGACCGTGAAGGTTGCACGACCGCGTTTTCGGAGAAGTTGGGCTTTGGCCGAGGTGCCGTTCATCGAGATCAGAACGTCGTCGCCGTCGTACAGGTACCAGATCGGCAAGGCGAGCGGGCCTTTGCCTTCGCGAGCAATCGAGAGCACGCCCACGTGCAGTCCGGCGAGGAACGCCTCGCGCTCTGCAACGGTCATGTCGGTGTCGGCCATCACCGCAACGTAGCCGGAGGACGACTTGGTGCCAGGCACCAAGTCGTGCCAGTCACCAAGTCGTCTCACTGGCCGTCCGGGTTCGTGATGACCGGTGCGACGGTGGTCGGCACGGTGACCTGTTCGTCGCCGTTGTCACCGTTCAGGTCCGACAGCTCTTCGGCAATCAGACGCACGACGAGTTCGTCGAGCGCGAGTTCTTCGTAATCGGTCGATGCAATGTCGGTTGCGTCGCCGGTGGCGGCACCTGCGGCGCCGTTGCTGAGAAAGACGAACGGCGCACCGGTCGCCTGGGCCATCTGACGGAACACGGCTTCGGCCTGATCGTCACTCTCCGAGGAGGCGACCGGGAAGATCTTGATGCCCCGCTCGATAGCCGTGCGGATCGAGTCGGTGTATGGCACATCGAGCTGGCGGCCGACCTGCGGCGGCGCGTCTGCCACCACGAAGATCAGTTGCACGGCGTCGGACGGATCGCGCCACGCCGGCTTTCCCAGCGCATCGGCGAGGCCTTCGTCGAGCGCTTCGGGGTAGTCGCCGCCACCGTCTGCAACAACGTCGGCAAGGGCTGCCTGGAACTCGGCGATGTCGCCGGTGAAGTCGTAGTTGGCCGTGACGAACGCGTCGCCTTCGTCGCGGTACAGCGTCATGGCGAAGCGAACGTCAGGCGCCGGGTCGAGTGCTGCAACTCGCTCGGCAACCATGTCGACCGTCTGCTTGAGCCGGTCGATTTCATCACCCATCGAACCGGTCGCATCGAGGAGGAACAGCACGTCGAGCGGCACGGGAGCACCGACGTCAGCACTGGGAGCGATCATCGTCACGTCCTCCCCGGCCGCCACCGAAACGAGTTCCATGTCGGCGGAGGCAAACCCGAACTCGGCCACACCGTCGGTCGGCAAGCCGTAGAACGCCGGATGGAATCGAGCGGTGCCATCGGCGGTGGTCCGGAGCGTGACGAGCTCGCTGCCGACGCCGACCTCCAGCGCAATGCCGGGAACCGGACGACCGGTTTCGTCCACGACGGTGATGATCGAGCGCCCGGTCGGGTCGAGGTCGCGGGTCGTCACACCGAGGTCGGCAATCCGATCGAGGTAGGCGAGGAAGTCAGCGAAGTCGGCATTGTCGTCGACGCTGCCCGCTCGCAACGGCGTGTCGTCGACCGGTTGACCGACCGGCACGGGCGCTTCGATGTCTTCGGCAACGGCTTCGCTGTCCACGGCGCCGTCAGAATCTGCGTCGGAGCCTGCGTCAGCCGTGAACGACTCAGATGACTCGCCGCCACCGGATCTCCAGTCCGGCTCGCTGCCGATCCACCCACCCTCGGCTGTGCGTTCGGGCACCGTCGTCTCCGCACCAGCGGCAATCGTGGACGTCGTGTCGGCACCATCGACCGTCTCGAGAATCGACGGCTCGCCGGCCGTCGATTCGGCGCTACTCGCGCACGCAGCAGCGAGCAGCGCCAGGCTCGCGATCGCCGCGATCAGTCGGTGGGCGTGGCCATGCGTGCGCTGCGTCATGGAGATTGGACGTCGGAGACTGATCGCCAGTTCCCGCGTCGTGAACTCGTCAGTCGAGCAGTCCGCGCAACTTCTCGATGGTCTCGACCGATCCGGCGCCGACCGGGTTGACCGACAGGTGCGTGACGCCGGCTTCTTTGTAGGCGGCGATGCGTTCCTTCACGTAGCCGGCCGGGCCGACCAAGTTGGTGTTGGCCAGCATTTCAGCCGGAATCAGCGACGCAGCCTTTTCCTTGCTGCCGTCGAGGTACTCGTCTTGGATACCGATTGCTTCGTCGACGTAGCCGTACTTCTGCATGATCGTGTTGTAGAAGTTCTTGTCGCGAGCACCCATGCCGCCGACGTAGAGCGCAACGCTCGGCCGTGCCATGTCGAGAATCTGGTTCGCCTTGTCGCCGACCAGATCTTCGCTGATCGCGACCATGCCGCCAGCGGAGATCTGCAACGGCGCCAGCGACTCGTCGCGCTTGGACGTGCCCTTCTTCAGTTCGTCACCCCAGACGTCGTGGAACTTCTCCGGGTCGAAGAAGATCGGCAGCCAGCCATCGGCGTTCTCCGCTGTTGCAGTCACCGACAAGCCCATCAAGCTCGCCCAGAAGATCGGGACGGAGTCGCGCACCGGGTGGTTGATGAGTTTGAGTGCCTTACCGAGGCCAGTGCCTTGGCCCTCGGGCAATGGCACCTGCACGGTCGGGCCGTCATAGATGACCTTCTCGCGCTTCAGGGTCATCCTGCAGACGTTGATGTAGTCACGGATGCGCGGCATCGGCTTCTCGTACGCCACGCCGTGGAAACCTTCGATCACCTGCGGGCCCGATGCACCCAGACCGAGGATGAATCGTCCGCTCGACACGAAGTCCAGGCCAGCAGCAGTCTGGGCCATGCACGTTGCGGTGCGCGAGAACACGTTGAGGATGCCCGAACCGATCTCGATCGTGTCGGTCTTGGCAGCGAGGTAGCCCATCTGCGAGACAGCATCGAAGCTGTACGCCTCGGGAACCCAGACGACATCGAGGCCAGCCTTTTCGAGTTCCTGAACCTTGGCGACATCTGCGTGGAAATCACCGGAGTAACTGATCTGCATGGAGAGCTTCATGCCGCTAGACGTTACGTGAACAGGCGTGCACCCGAGCAATCCGAGATGTTCGACGACTCCGTTTCGGTTGGGGTCTGACCCGAACTGAAACGGGGTCAGTTGTTCAGGTTGCCTGAGCGGAAGCCCTCGAGGTCGAGCGTGACGTAGCGGTAGCCGGCGGCCTTCACCGCGGCGACCACTGCGTCGCGCTGATCGACGACGGCGGCCAGGTCTGCGAGTTCGACTTCGAGGCGCGCCGTGTCGTCGTAGTGACGGACTCGGACCTGAGCGAAGCCGAGGCGATGCAGTGCGGCCTCGACGCGATCCACACTGGTCAGGATTCCGACTGACACCTCGGTGCCGTACGGGATCCGCGACGCCAGGCACGCTGCTGCGGGCTTGTCCCAGGTGCGCAGACCGAACTGCTGGGAGGCGGCGCGCACATCAGCCTTCGTGAAACCGGCATCGACGAGCGGGAACCGCGCACCGGCTTGCTCGGCGGCCTGCTGACCGGGCCGGTGATCACCGAGGTCGTCGACGTTGACGCCGAGCACGATGGTCGCCTCGGCGACCTCGGCAATCGGTGCGACCACGTCCATCAACTCGGCCTTGCAGTGAAAGCAGCGATCGGTGTCGTTGAGCCGGTAGGCGGCGCGTTCCATCTCGTGCGTGACGACGGGCGTCCATCGCAGGCCCCACTCGTCGGCGAGTTGGCGGCAGTCGTCGGCTTCGTCGCCGGCCAAGGACGGCGACACCGCGGTGACGCAGTGCGTGCCTTCGACACCGAGCACCCGGTGCGCTGCTGAGGCGAGGAACGCCGAGTCGGCTCCCCCGCTGAACGCGACCACGACGCTGCCGAGCTCGCGGAGTCCGTCATCGAGCGCTGCGATCTTGGTGTCGAGCGCGCTGTCGCCAGTCGTCATCACGGTCGCAGTATGGCGCGGCCAGCAACCGTTGGCGTTCAGCGCGAGCGCCAGAGACCGAACGGATCAGCCCTTGGCTTCGGCTTCGGCCTTGAGCTCGTTGTTGACCTTCTTGGCGTGGCGGGCACGGATCGTCGGGTCGAGCTCGACCTTGCGGATACGGATGTTGTCGGGCGTGACATCGACACATTCGTCGACACTGCTGAACTCGAGGGCGCCTTCGAGGCTGAGCAGCTTCGGCGGCGTGACCTTGACGGTCTCGTCGGACGACGATGCACGCACGTTGGTCTGCTTCTTCTCACGGCAGATGTTGACGTCCATGTCGCCGGCGCGGGAGTTCTCGCCGATGATCATGCCTTCGTACACATCGTCGCCGGCCTTGACCATCATCTGCGAGCGATCCTGCAGGTTGATCATGGCGTAGTTCGTCACGGGGCCGGTGCGGTCGCTGACGAGCACACCCTGCGCACGTGCCCGGATCTCGCCGGCCCACGGCTCGTAGTCCTCGAAGATGTGGCTGATGATGCCGGTTCCGCGGGTCTCGGTCATGAACTGGGTGCGGAACCCGATCAGGCCACGGGCGGGGACGAGGTAGTCGAGGCGGACCCAACCGGAGCCGCCCATGTTCTGCATGCGGCCCTTGCGGGTGGCGAGGAGCTGCGTGATCGCGCCGAGGTACTCGTCGGGCACGTCGATCGTGACGCGCTCGACCGGCTCGTAGACTTTGCCGTCGATTTCCTTGGTCAACACGATTGGCTTGCCGACGGTCAGCTCGAAGCCTTCGCGCCGCATCTGCTCGACGAGGATTGCGAGCTGCAGCTCGCCACGGGCCTGGACTTCCCAGGAGTCGGGGCGCTCGGTCGGGAGGACGCGGATGGAGACGTTGCCGATCAGTTCCTGGTCGAGGCGAGCCTTGACCAGACGAGCGGTGAGCTTCTTGCCTTCACGGCCGGCGATCGGCGAGGTGTTGATGCCGATCGTCATCGAGAGCGCCGGCTCGTCGACGGTGATCAGCGGGAGGGCGACCGGGTTCTCGGGGTCGGCGAGTGTCTCACCGATGAAGATGTCCTCGATGCCGGCGATGGCGGCGAGGTCGCCCTGGCGTGCGGATTCAACCGGCACGCGAGTCAGGTGTTCGGTGAGGAACAGTTCGGAGATCTTGGCGCGGGCGACGGTGCCGTCGACCTTCATCCAGGCAACGGACTGGCCCTTCTTGATCTCGCCTTCCATGATGCGGAGCAATGCGAGGCGACCGAGGTACGGCGACGAGTCGAGGTTGGTGACCCAGGCCTGCAGCGGTGCGCCTTCGGTGTAGGTCGGTGCCGGGATGCTTTCGAGGAGCGTGTTGACGAACGGTGTGAGGTCCTTGCCGGTGACCTCACCTTTCACGATTGCGTGTGCCTCGTCGAGATCCATCGTCGCCCAGCCGTCACGGCCCGAGCAGTAGACGATCGGGAACTCGACCTGGTCTTCACGGGCATCGAGGTCGAAGAACAGTTCGTAGACCTCGTCGACGACCTCAGCGGTGCGTGCGTCGGGACGGTCGATCTTGTTGATCGCAAGAATCACCGGTAGGTCACGAGCGAGCGCCTTGCGGAGCACGAAGCGCGTCTGCGGGAGCGGGCCTTCGGCTGAGTCGACGAGGAGCACGATGCCGTCGACCATGGTGAGTGCGCGTTCGACTTCGCCACCGAAATCGGCGTGGCCGGGTGTGTCGACGATGTTGAGGGTGATCTTCTCGCCGCTGGCCCTGTCGTCCCACACGAGCGAAGTGTTCTTCGCCAGGATCGTGATGCCTTTTTCCTTTTCGAGGTCGCCGGAGTCCATGACTCGTTCGATGACTTCCTCGTGCGCGCTGAAGGCGCCGGACTGCTGGAGCATGGCGTCGACGAGGGTGGTCTTGCCGTGGTCGACGTGGGCAACGATTGCCAGGTTGCGGATATCGGTGCGCGACGACAGCGCGACGCCGTCGGAGGTGGGGGTTTCGGTGGAAGACACGGCTGTCCACGCTATCGACTTTTCACAACCGAACGAACGATGCGCCTCGCGTCACATCGACGCCGCTGCCGGGGCTCGGCCGAGTCAGGAGCGATGTCGACGGAGTGCTTCGACGGCGAGGACCAACCCGACAGCAGGAATGGCCATGGAGAGCCACAGCGCCGCTCGGTAGCCCCCGGTCAACGACTGCACGAGGGCGAAGAACGCCGGGCCGATGGCGCTGCCGATCACCATCGCACTCATCTGCGCACCTGAGATCGCGCCGAGATGGCGTCGACCGAAGACCTTGGGAATGGCTGCCGAGGTCAGCGACGAGAAACAACCCTGTGAGACACCCCAGGTCACGATGGCGGCGATTGCGCCCCACGTGGTGTCCAGCAGCCCGACCATCGGGTACATGACGAGTTGGGCGCTCGCCATTCCGACCGCGATCACCAGCGGGGTCACGCGGTCGACGAGCCAACCCGTGCCCAGGGTGACCGGCACGCTGATCATGGCGAGGGGCACGAAGATACGCACGACCTCGTCATCTGTCAGACCGAGTTCGGCACCGAGGTCGACGATGTGGAAGGTGATCGCCGTGCTCGTCGAGGCCAGGGCTGCGACCGGAATCGTCAGCGCCCAGAATCGAATGTCGCGTAGTGCCTGGAACCGAGTCGCGTCTGCATCGGTTCCGATGACCGGCACCGGTCGAGCCGCTCGCTCCCCCTCGAAGTCGTCAGCGTCTGGAATCGCCGTTCGGCCGCGCCCGTCGATCTCGATTCCGGAGGCCTCCGGGCTCACCCGGTAGAAGACGATGATCACCGTGCCGACCACGACGACCAGCACGACGGCCATGATCCGCCACGCCGTCCGGAAGCCATCGATGTCGATCAGGGCGAGCAGCAATGCCGGTGCAGCAGCGAAAGAGAAACTGACAAAGGCGCTCGACACCGCGGTGACGAGCCCGCGCCGCTGGTCGAACCACTGGGCAACCATCGTTCGTGACGAGAGGGTGAGGAGGCCTTGCCCGCTGAACCGAAGACAGCCGAAGCCGACGGACATCACGACGAGGCCCAGCGGCGTGCTCATCGGGCCGATGACGCTCAATCCGAGCATCGTCGACGCGAGCCCGAGCGTCGCGCCGAGGGCGACGATGCGCGATCCGTACCGGTCGATGGCTCGGCCGCCAGCTCCGAGCAGGAGGCCGCTCGTTCCCGTTCCGATCAGGTAGGCAATGGCGAGCTGCAACCGGGTCAATCCGGTCGTGGAAATAAGGTCGTCGGTGAAGACGCTGACGCCGGCGGTCTGGCCCGGCACTGATGCGATGGCACCGATCGTTCCCGCGACCAGCACCACCCAGCCGTAGTAGAACGGCACCCGCCGTGGATCGAACGGTCGCGCGCCGAGCGTCGAGCGCTTCGTCGGCTGGCGGGTGTGACCGGTGTCCAGCGCTGGGCGGGCGTCGGTGGCGAGTACTGACTCGTCGGCTCCTTCAGCACTCATCCGACCGGGAGGCTATGCGCGCTTCGGCATCGTCGTCGGGTTTGCAGTCACCGACAGATGGTCATGCCCACACAGACAAGACATGGGCATCCAGCCGACCGGGTTCGGCGGTGAACGGATCGACGCGGTCGGTGGTGGCTGGTTGGCTCGGGTCCTCTCCGATCGAGACCTTCTGCGGGTCGGGGCCACATGCGGTTGCGACCACGATCAGTGCACCGGCCGACGCGAGCCCACGGCGCGTCGCCGAGTTCTGTCGACTGCGACTTCGGCTCCAAGACGGGTCGGACTGCTCACCGGGTCCGGCGAGATCCACATTCCTGCGAGCGGGGTGCGTTTTCGATGCCGGTTCGTTCGTCATCGCAGGCTTGGTCATTCGTTCGAGTCGGGGGCAGGAGCGGGGAGCACAGCGGCACACTCCGTCTCGACGATGCCGCCCAACCCGTCACCCGAATCGGGGTCGACTGCATCCATCCAGGCTTGGTAGGCGATGAAGTCGCTGGCGTCTTCGCGCACCTCGGGGTCGAGGTCATCGAGGCCAGGGTCATTCGGATCGTCGGAAGCCAGCACGTCCAGCGCCGGTTCGAGCGAGGCCGGGTCGATGTCGCCGACCCGATCAGCGAGGTCAACGATGTCGTTGAAGAGCGCATCGGCCTGATCGGGCCCCTCTTCGACGAGCGCCACGACGTACTGAGCGTTCAGAATGGTCACCTCGACGAACCACGTCGGCGAGTCGAACTCGACGTTCGTGATGCGCAACACGATGTCGCAGTAGGCGGGGGCGTCCGTCGATTCGTCACCGCCGTTGACATCGGGTTCGGACGACTCGTCGCCTTCGTTGACTGCGGGTTGCGTCGACGCACGACGTATCCGCTCGCCGACACCCAGGACATGTCACGAAGACAGTCGTTCAACGCATCCCAGTTGCGACCGAAGTACGGAAACTGGAACGCAGCTTCGATCTCGAGAACGAAGTCCTGTTTCGAGACGTTCTCTCGACCGTGGATCTCCGCGAGGAACAGTCCACTCTCTTGCATCTGCAGATCGGTCGGCCATCGCGTGGCGTCGTCGACGAAACGCACGTTCGGCCCTCGGATCGAGGTGAGTGCTTCGACAGAGATCATGGAGACACAGGCGGATCGATCCCGATGGAGGAGGACCGGAGAACTTCAACGGTCTTGGGGTCGAGTCCGAGAGTATCGTTCAGAGACCACACCATCTCGATCACCTCAGCCTTCAGCGGGGTTGTTTCGATGAGGAGATCGTGAACGATCAGATCGAAGGCCAGGCCATACTCCGCTGCGTCGAGGTACTCGACGACGAATCCGGTGGTCTGGGAAGAAAGCTGATCAGCGACGGCGATGAGCAGCCCTCTCAGCCGACCGTCCAGGTCGTCGAAGTAGGCCGAGGTCAGTTCACTTCCTGAGTACCGAGGGACCACAGAGTCGACCACGAGCGACTCGAGGCCTTTGATTGGTTGCTCGGATGCATCAGTGCCTTTCGCGAGGCGACGAAACTCGGAGAGTGTCTCGCTGGTGAGTGAACCGCCATTCTCGATGAGCCGTTCGACCATCCGCTCCAGCGTGAGCCTGTGGGCCCCGGCCTCGATCGTTGCGCGGAGGTGTCCGACGGTCCCGGGCGGAAGTTGATCGGCGATGTCAACCAACAGGGCGCGCAAGCGGCGATCGACTTCCTTCGCACTCATGGTCATGGCGGGTTCCTTCCAGATCGAGTGGAAATCCCATCAGCGGCACCATAGCTACGGCGAACCAATGGAGCCAGTCGAGGTGGATCGGTTGGCTCGTTCGCTCCCGGGACTCAGCAGCAAAAGGGCACCTTCACCACTCCGCCTGCAATGTCTGGATCGCTTCGCCAGAATAGGCGGTGTTCGACCTTCGTCGATCACAGAGAAGAGCGCATCAGCCTCCCGTCAAGCGTCGGATGCGATGCTGACGACATGGCAGCAACAGACAACGGCGTGTCCGAGATCGACGGGCGCTGGGTCTTTCCGATCGCAGGCGGCGAAGTCACGCAGGTACTCGTCGATTTCGCGCTTGGCCTCAGAATCGAAACATACGAGGAGCCCAAAGCCAACACACTTGTTCGCATCAACACCCCGTTCGCCTACGAGACCGACGGCACGACAACGAAGATCGATCCCGAGGTCACGCCTCAACTCGCCCCGCTCATCACCTTGCACAAAGCGACCGTCAAATCGGGCTCCACCTCACGGGACGGACACCTCTCAATCGAATTCACCGACGGTCGCGCCGTTCACGTTGCGCCCCACCACCAGTACGAGGCTTGGGAAGTCTCCGGGCACCTGTTCCCGATCGAGCGAGAGTTCCGGCTGATCGCCCTTCCGGGCGCCAGCGTCGCGCTGTTCTGACGCCCTGCCTCACAGCCAGACAAGGGGTCGGCCCTCGCGATGTCGAGGCGCCGTTGTTCACGAGCCAACGCTGTCGATCCTTCGAAAGAGAGCACGCGACGGGCATCGAGGGGTCGTCGATGATCACGACGGAGGCAACGGGATGTGTGCGAGAGGATCCGACGGACCAATCGTCCGGCCGGTCAGCGGATTTACCCTTTGACCGATCTCGTTGTGGTCAACGACAGAGCCATCGGGATACGGGTAGGGACCGCTCGTCGTCGGATCCATCACCTGATCTCCGTGACTCTTGGATCAATTCCGTCCTTTTCCTTCCGGCAACTGGTAGCGGGTGCCACGACCGTTGTCGGCCGGTACTCCCTGCGCTCCTGGCGGGACGCCGGGCAGGTCGGACCCGTCGGGCCCGGTCACACTCGTCGGTCGTTGCGCATCCGGCGATCCAGCGGGACTCAGTCGGAGGACCGCGACCGCTGCGACCAGTACCAGAGATCGCGCAGCAGCGAAATCTCGGCGGAATGGTGGACGAACTCATCGAGCATGTGCAGGACGTAGGCGGCCTTGGATGCCTCTGCCCACGGGCCGGCCACCGTACCAATCGGTTCGGCGAGCAGGTCATCACCGGCCAGGGCGAGGTGC
>Ga0115031_1000790_pt1 | contig 23010 bp, 17 predicted proteins | sample Maine_Asex4_meta_FD_87301 | JGI IMG/M metagenome (GOLD analysis project Ga0115031, IMG submission 87301) | Marine algal microbial communities from Maine, USA - Maine_Asex4_metaG | ecosystem: Host-associated > Algae > Red algae > Unclassified | place: Maine, USA | collected 2015-01-05
GTCCACGAAAGCGTTAATAGATCTTCGGGGGTCGACCCGAGGAACTTTTTCATCAGTTCGTCGGTAGGCATGATGTCTTCGACCAAATCAGCCGGCGGCTGGGCTGGAAGAATGACTGGACCTTTGACAAGTACCTGTTCTGGATCAGAGCTTTGGCGGATGAACAGCGCTAAGGCCAATAGGCTTGCTGCAGCAACGGTCCAAACGAGAATGTCTTTGAACCGGGAGCGCCGTTTGCCTAAAGTTGTTCCTGCCAAAGGCGTCGCAGGCCGATCGAGAATCGCTTCATCGTCATCAGCCAGCGCCATGTTGGATTTAATCGCTTCGATCGCCTGTAATTCAATGCGCTCCGTTAACGCAGGGCTCATTGAGGAGTCATCTGATTGTGATTTGTCGAAATTAGACGTTCGCCCGTTGTTCGGTTTAATCAAGGACAGCTCAACGGCGGCCAAAGAGAGCTCGAACCGTTCGATTTCCTCCAGAACAGAAGCTGGGTTTTTCGAATCTTCAATCAGTTGGTTTAGCTTGATTTGATTTTCTGCCGACAGGCCATAGGTGGATCGCTGGATGACCAAGTCGAGAATGTCAGGGTTGAGGTTCATAGCAGTTTGTTTTGTTGGAGCTTTACCTAATTGGAGCTTAACCCACCCAATTTTCCGGTGACGGAGTTGGGGCGATTTTTGTTTGAACGGGAATATGCCTTTTTCTCTGCCCCGGCACCATCGCCGGATAAAGCGCTTCCTTTTGACGTGTTGGTGATGGATGCTTTATCCTCTGCCGCATTTTCTTTGAACAGTGATTCGCGAATTTTCGTTAGCCCGCGTCGAATGTGTGTCTTCACTGTTCCCAACTTCAAATCCGTATGTTCGGCGATCTTAGAATGCGAAAGCCCATCAAATACGCTCAGCCGAATCACCGTTTGTTGATCTGTAGGTAGTTGGCTAAGAATCTTTTCCGCCCGTGCTGCTTCTTCAGAGATTTCAATCTGCGCCGAAGGATCAACCGAATTCATTTCTAAATGATCGAATTCACAGTTGACGAAATCTCTCTTTGACATCTGTTTACGCTGATAGTCAATCAGCCGCCGCCGAGCCACCATTGCGATGAATGTTGTTTCGGTGGCGATGTTTTCGTCGAAGGTCGCTGCAACTTTCCACAAATGAAGAAAAATGTTCTGAACGGCATCCTCTGCCAACTGCACATCAGCGCACCTTCGGCGAGCAAGCGACCAGACTAAACCGCCGTATCGCTGCAAGCATTCATCAACTGCTGTGGTGTCACCGGCGGCTATTCTGGGTAGCACCGGTCGCGCGTTAGACAATGAAACTCCTTGTTTCGACACATGTTTTAGACAATCGTCGTCGTAAAATGCTGGCGACTCTTGAGCTAGGTGAAAAGTAATCATAACCACTTCCGCGTCAAGAACCGTCGCGCACTTGGGTTTCGCCGGTCAGCGGCATTTGGATTCAAATGTGGCAAGTGTTTTTTGAGCCGGCCCCAAAATTGTCTATAAAGCACTGTAATTTATTAATAATCGTCAATAAAATTGGTTCGGTCGGATGCTGTCATCTCTCTAGGGAGGCCGCATCAACGAAAAAAACCTCTTCATCCGAAGATGAAAAGGCTTTGAGAATCAGAATCATTCCTGCGTATTAAGCAGGACCGAAGATGTTTACCATCCGCCGCAAGAACGACGGCCGTAGCCTCCACCATATCCACCGCCGTAAACAGGAGCCTGGTGGAATTGCTGTGGTTGGTAGTACTGTTGTTGAACCTGATACTGTTGAACCTGGGGTTGGTAGTAGGTTTGAGCCGGAGCGTAATACTGTTGCTGAGGAGCGTATCCGCCTCCGTAGTAGTTGCTTTCTGCACGGTTGCCGATTGCGCGGCCAGCGACTCCACCGACCAAACCACCAATCGCGACTCCGGCAAGCGTTTCGTTATTTTGGTTACCGACGATGCCACCGATGACGGCTCCGGCAAGTGCGCCGCGGCGAGTTCCCAGTTGGCTCAGCGATTGAGCGGATGAAGTTTCTGCAAAGGTAGCGGCAATTAATACTGCAGCCATTAGTAAACTAGTTCGGGTCATGGTCATGGTTTTTTCCTAACATTGTCAAATCAGTGGCTTGAAACGATCGTTAGTATAACAACTCAATGTCGTTAATAACTGGCGTTTCGGTTATGGTCTTCCGTCGAGGCATGATCTTGGTCAGTCAAGTGACGCTCGGTGATCCACGACGGCCGTCAATGGATAATAAATCGGCATTTACCGCAATAGTAACCTGAGATCATGACAGCAAGCATTTGTCGCGAATTTTGGTAGACTATCTAAAACTTCTTGTCAGTAAACGAGTCATACCATTGTCGAATTCTTCTGCGCCAATTCCGCCGGGACAAATGATCCGCAGCTTTTCTAGCGTGGCGGTTGGCTATTTAGTCAACGTTCTTTTCTGGGTGGGCAGCCTGATGGTGTTGGGATGGACGCCGAATTTCTTCCCGGAAGTGGCGGCTGTTTGGGCGTTGCCGGAGGAACAGTTCAAGCAACAAGTGACCAATGACGCCACGCAACTCGTTCCCAGTCGTCTTTTTTGGTGGGTGTTTGGCATTGGTTTATTGGGTAGCTTTTTGGCCGGTTTTATCGTGGTGAAAATAGCTCCCTTTTCCCGTTTTGGGCACGTCATTTTTGCTGCGGTTGTCGTTTTTGTTAGTGGGTTGCAACTATTGGTTTCCGGCGACAGCCCCAACGAATTGCGCTGGATGATTCTGCTATCAATGATCTCGGCGGCGTTGGCCACGGTCTTCGGGGGTAAAATCGGTTGGCGACCTGATGTAGAAACAGATGCCGACTTCGAAGATCATATGTTGGAATAAACTTTCATTGTTTTGGGATATTCACTTCCAGATTCGAGCGTGCTAAAGCTCCTCTGGCTAAAAATAGATGAACACTCGCTTACTTTCAAAATACCTGGGTATCCTTGCCATGTTGATTGGTGTGGGGATGCTGTTCAGTCTGATTTGGGCGTGGCCGCGCTTGGGCTGGCATACCGATGAAGTTGTCGCAGCCGAACATTGGGAAATCGGAGGAATTATTGGCTTGATCGCTAGCGCCGCTATCAGTTGGGTCATTGGCGGCCTGCTTGTGCTGTATGGGAAATCCTCACAAGGAAAACTGTTTCGCAAAGAAGCAATGGCTGTCGTCGGATTAAGTTGGATTCTGGCGACGGTGCTTGGTGCGCTACCTTACATGTTCAGCGGCACCTCACGCGGCCCTTCGATTCGAATCTTCGATCAACATCAGGCCGTCATGGTCGATGAATCGCCCTATCTGTTTTGGCGCTCCTGGCGGAAGGTAGCGATAGAGCCGCGCGAATACCAGGTCCTCAAGAGTGTCGCTCAATCCAATGCCCGTGGTATTGATCGACGCACGCTTGTGCAGCATTCGGGTGTCACCAATGCGGTCGAGATATTTCGCTTCCTACAGACCAAACCTGACTTCGAACATCGGATCGTAGGGCCGGGGGATCATCCAGGTGCTCCGGCTGATCGGGCGTCTCATTTTCGCCAGGCTTGGGTGAAGATGAATTTCGTCGATTCAATGTTTGAAGCACAATCGGGATTCAGCACCACTGGAGCTACCGTATTGTGCGATTTAGAAGACCCCTTCATGGTGCCGCATTGTATTTTGTTTTGGCGGGCGAGCACCCATTTTTTGGGCGGATTGGGAATCATCGCTTTGTTCGTCGTTTTGTTAGGTCAGGGGTCAGCGGGTAAGTCGCTGATGCGAAACGAGACGCCGGGCCCGTCGCAAGAAAACGCTGGCGTGCGGATGCAGCATACGGCATGGCTGTTCGCGGCGACTTATGCGGGACTGAACGTGTTGCTGGCGATCATTCTGTACTTCTTTGGGATGAACGCTTTTGATTCGATCTGTCATGCATTTGCGACGATGGCGACGGGGGGCTTTAGCACCTACAACGCCAGTCTGGGCCACTTTGTTAAAGAGGGCACCAATGGTATCGCGATCGAGTACACGGTGATCTTGTTCATGCTGCTGGCCGGTACCAATTTTACGTTATTGTTTTTGTGTTTCACCGGTAATCCGCTGGCCTTAATCAAGGACATTGAGTTTCGTTCATATATCGGGATCATCGCCTTTGTTACCTTGTTTGTTTGCGTGTTGGGATATCTTCACGGCGATTCGGATTTCGATACACTCGAACACGGTTTCCGCAACGGCCTGTTCCAAGTGATCTCAATCATCACAACGACCGGATATGGAACCGCGGATTTTGATGTTTGGAATAATTTTGGGCGCGGCGCGTTGCTTGTGCTAATGTTTGTCGGAGGATGCGCCGGAAGTACGGGCGGCGGGCTGAAGGTGATTCGCTACGTATTATTGGTGAAGATTTTGGGTTTAGAGATTGAGCATGCCTATCAACCGCGTGTTGTCCGGTTGTTGAAGATCTACGGCAAGCCATTGGCCGATCAAAACCTGCGTCATTCGATTGTGGTGTATTTTGCTTTGATTGCGACATTGTTTGCATTTGGATTCATGTTTGTTCTTCTGTTTGAACCGGACGCAACTTGGGGCATGAACACCCAAAACAAATTGGTCGATTCGGCGAGCGCAGTAGCATCGACGCTGAATAATATTGGGCCGGGTTTGGGGACTGTTGGGGCAACACAAAACTATGCCAGTTTCAGCCCGTTGACCAAATCGCTGTTCATCTGGTTGATGATGTTGGGCCGATTAGAAGTGTTTCCAATTTTGATCCTGTTGGCACCAGGGTTTTGGCGAGACCAATAGCTTTTACAATTGCTCTTCTTTCGCCGGTAATTGCAGCAACCGATGCCAATTCGACCAAATCACGTTTACAAACCCGAGCTGTTTTTTCGAGTTTTGGTTTTGCTGTTGGCGGTCGCCGCGATTTCGTTGTCGTTTGTGATGGCGATAGAAGACGACCAAGAGGTTTACTTTCCTTTCTTCAGCCAACCCATGCCTGAAGTTTGCGGCAGTCGAAGTCTTTTCGGAGTGGATTGTCCAGGTTGCGGAATGTCGCGCGCGTTTATTTCAATCAGCAACCTAGAGATAGAACGAGCACTGGCGTTCAACTCAGCCAGTTTGGTCGTGTATCTTTTTGTGGCGATTCAAATCCCATGGCATGCCACGCAAATTTTTAGAACGCTTTATCTTAGTGGTCCGATAGATACGTGGTGGACGTTGGTACCACTAATTGGCATGATCGTTTGGCTGCTGTGGTGTTACGTCGTTTGGTAAATGTGAGCGGCAAGGCCGCTAGCCCAATGGCACTTACTTTAGATTGATGCAACGCATCTGCGCATCAGCCGCCACGCGATAGCGTCCGGTTTTTAACGCGTAGGACCGGACGCTATCGCGTGGCGGCTGATAAAAATATCCCACGTTTCGTCTAAAGTAAGTGCCATTCGCCGCTAGCCGCTAGCGCCTCGCCGCTTAGTTCAGCGAAAGAGAAGTACTCGGGAATCGAAAGATCAAACAGCGGCCGAGATTGGCAGACGTGGTATCACCCAACACGTCAAACGATCTTAAATAACGTTTCGCTCTTAAGCACAGCGCAAGTGTCGGGAAACGTGTGGAAGGCGCGGATTTTGACGTGGTTGATAAATGATTGCACGTCAACGTAACTGACGGCTCCGAAATCGAGCCTTCCGTTGGATTCAAATCGGTACACCAAGCCGCTGGGTTCAGAGTGATCCGTTTGTCGGCTTAGGTGCTGCTGGATTGTGACGAACGTTTTTGCATCAACGCTTTCGAACTGCACTTTCGATTCATATTGAATCTGGCCATCCAACAGCGGCAAGTTATTGCAGCAGGCACCTTCAATAGGATGAGTGATCAATATCAACGACGACGGAAGCGGGTGATGAGCACTCGCGCTAACCTCGGTAAACACGAAGTTCTTGTGCTTAAAAGCGATCCAGTGACCATCGGTTGTGATGTTAACGTTGAGCGAATAATTCTCACGTTCGTACAGACGGCTATTACCAAGCTTGAACAGTTCTGGATGAAGAGATCTGCCAAACAGGTGGAAGCTAAGGTCGGTAATTTTTGGTCGAACCGATAACACGCGAGCGCCGTTTCAAAAACATAGTAAAGTCAGTGTTGAAACAGTTCAGCCAAATAGAACAATCACACGATCCTTATCGGGGCAGCGATCTACAACACGGGGCAGCGATCTGCAACAACATCCTTATTATAAATACACTTGCAACAGCGCAGAAGATCAATGCGAACAAAACATAATTTTTTGAATGCTGGCGTCAGCACTTTTCTTTTGAAACTTTTTTGATTGAAGGTTGACATTCTATTTTCAACCAAGTTTCTTCAAGAAGATTTCAGAGAAATATTGGGGTATCAGCCGCAAAGCGATAGCGTCCGGACCACCGATGGCAACCAAGGACCGGGGGCTATCGCCCAGCGGCTGATTGCAAAATCCTGCGGATTTGATTCACCTACTTCAGACGGCTGAAGAATTACGGAAAGGATATTTCCTCCTTTACGCTTCCAGTAAAATTCTCAGCATGCGGCGAAGCGGTTCGGCGGCACCCCACAACAGTTGATCGCCGACGGTGAACGCGCCAAGAAATTGATTGCCCATATTTAATTTTCGCAAACGACCGACAGGAACTCTCAGCGTGCCGGTGACTGCCGTTGGCGTAAGACGCTCGATAGATGCGTCGCGATCATTAGGAATTACTTCCACCCAATCGTTGTGTTGGGCCAGCATCGATTCGATTTCAGCGATCGAAACATCTTTGGTTATCTTGATCGTCAAGGCCTGAGCGTGACATCGCATGGCCCCAATGCGTACACAGACGCCATCGATTGGAATTGTGCCGGTGGTAAGTCCCAAGATTTTGTTTGTTTCGGATTGGCCTTTCCATTCTTCTTTGGATTGGCCGTTTTCTAATTGCTTGTCGATGTAAGGGATCAGGCTTCCCGCTAGCGGAACCCCAAAATGGTCGGTAGGAAACGCGTCGCTGCGCATGGCGGCTGCCACATCGCGGTCGATGTCCAGAATCGCCGAAGACGGTGTCGCGAGTTGGTCAGCGACACAAGTGTTGGCGGCGCCCATTTGTGAAAGTAATTCGCGCATGTTGTTCGCGCCAGCGCCCGATGCGGCCTGGTAAGTCATCGCCGTCATCCACTCGACCAGTCCGGCTTCATACAGTCCACCCAACGCCATCAGCATCAGACTGACCGTGCAGTTGCCACCGATCCAATTGCGACATCCGGCTTCAATGCCTTGGTCGATCAATTTTCGGTTGACGGGGTCCAGCATGATAATCGCATCGTCGGCCATGCGGAGCGCCGAGGCGGCGTCGATCCAATGTCCGTCCCAGCCGCTCTGGCGAAGCGCAGGATGCACGCCGTTGGTGTAATCGCCGCCTTGGCAGGTGATAATGACGTCTTGTTTGGTCAGCGCTTCGAAGTTGTTAGCGTCTTGAAGTTTGGTTTCGGTTTGTCCGACCGCTGGTGCTTCGCCGCCAGCGTTGGAGGTGCTGAAAAAGGTTGGTTCGATCAAATCGAAGTCGTTTTCGTCGCGCATACGCTGCATCAACACTGAACCCACCATGCCTCGCCAACCTACCAATCCAACCTTCATCGTTCTCACGCCTTATGTTTGTTTTTGTCGTGTCGTTTCAGCTGAGCATCGTAGTCGAAGGATGCGATTTGCGGAACATTGCAATTCGTCTAACGAATTGCTTAGCAAAAATTGCTGAGAAAACGGCCCTCGATGCAGGAGAGACCGTAAGCGGCAAGACGCTAGCCTAATGGCACTTACTTTAGCTTGATGCAACGCATCAACCCGTCAGCCGCTACGCGATAGCGTCCGGTCCTACTTACTTTAGCTTGATGCAAAACGCATCAACCCGTCAGCCGCCACGCGATAGCGTCCGGTCCTACGCGCCTAAACCGGCGGCTAGCGGCTTGCCGCTCACGAAAGTAACGCCGTCGAAGGAGAGGCTTCTAACCCATGGCAGGCAATCGCAATAAAGGACGCTCGAAATCAGACCTTGGCGACAAACGCATCGCGCGTTCTGCTGTGGCTGCGAAACGGTTTAAGCATTGCGATTTCATCGGGCGTGATGCGACAATCGAAGATGGCCGACGCCACCAGAACCTGCTGGCAACCGGCAGACAGAAACGCTTGGCAATCGGATTGGTCTCGGACCCCGCCACCAGAAATCAGCCGCACATCTGGCAGCTCGTTAGCGATCTCCGAGATCAATGCCTTTCTATCGAATGTCGAGGTCCTTATTTCGATGCCAGAACCGGTACCAACGGTTTCAAGATTTAACACGATAAAGTTGCGGACGCCTTGCTGGTAGGCTTCGTGAACTAATTGAAGTGGCGTTAGGGCAGCGACTTCAGGAGTTTTGGCGATGACATGTTCGCCCTGCATATCGATGCTGAAGCAAACATCAATGCCGGCATCGAGAAGTTTTTTCAGAACGCTGAACTGTTGAAGCGACTCCATCGTTTCGGTAGAAATAATTAGTTTTACACTGTCTGAGTTGGCAAAGTTTGAGATGACTTCGTCAATTCGACTTCCCGTCGTCCAGTCCGCGTCAATCAGCAACTTGAAACCCGCATCGGTCAGCGTACGATAGGCGGCCCAGTTGGGGTGGGCACCGGCAAAGCTGTCGATATCAGCAACGTAAAACCATCTACAGCCGGTCTGATAAAAAACAGCTTGGGCAACATTGACTGGACTACTGTCTTGGATAAGTTTTGATTCCACCGGGCGGTAATCGTTCCTTTGGCCGCCTTTGGCCCATACGACTTGCCCGATCATGATGTCTAAAACCGGAATAACGGGGCTGATAATATCGGTCATTGTTGCTACTGCTAAAAGGAAAAACTGCGGAGCCGTCGATTTATTGGTTGATTGAAATGTTGGTAGGAGCATCATCGGAGCCAAACAGGGGGCTGTATCGATAATATACTTCTAGCGTCATTACGGCCATTGCGGTGGTGTATAACCGGCCACCCACGTCGCCATGTCTGTGCTTGAAATGCCAGCTGCCCGTTTCGTGGCCCCGTTTTGCCTGAGTACCGATTAAACGCTCTCGGACAGCCTCATTCCAGTATTCCCAGCCATCATGCTGGAGGTGGTGCAGCAGTAAAGTCGTATAAAAATTAAAATAGATATCGTCCTTGGACACTCTCCGGTCAATCAAATTACTGGCCCCCTGATTCAAGCAAGGGTGGTCCTTGGGCCAATGCAAATACATTTGATTTAGCAGTCCCACAGCCGTTGGCACATCGCTACTTTCGTTCTCTGTGAAGTAATACCGATATGCTGATCCGTTACTCTCCTGCAGTGATTCGACAAATGAGATCGTAGAGTCGTAAACCTCAATACTGGTTTCTATCCCGCACCGCTGAAGAGATTTTAATGCCATCACTTGCCACCCGGTGATCAGCATGTCTCCTCGACTGTTGGGGCGATAACGCCAACCGCCTTCTTTATGCTGTGCGTTGAGGATGTACCGATGAGCCAGCCGCAGGGGTTCTTTGAGCTTCGCTTCTTTTGTCATCGCGTATGCATCAGCGATTGCAATGGTACAAATTGCATGCGTATACATGCCAGCACTCGATTCATCGACAAAGGGTCCGCCAAATTCGCTTGTGCGTTTGGCTTGATAGCGTAAAAGTGCATCCAACCCGTTCTGCACGCTCGTCTGATAAGGCCCCGTGCGGTGCGTGTATCCAGCACCCAGCAACGCCATCAAAGACAATCCCGTCGCTGCGTTATCCGATTGTGAACTTCCGTTATGCCGGCACTGTTTGCACTGCTGCTGAAAGCTCCAGCCACCGTCGTAGCGGTTTTGATGTTCGACGATCCACCGCAGTCCCGCCTCCACGGCTTCTTCGCTTTGGGGCGTGCCGCCACGCGCGGCCGCAATCGCAGCACGCGATTTTGGGTCGCGGCCCTCAATTCCGCCGCCTGTGATCCGCGCCACCGTCGCATGAGCAGCATTATTAGCATCGGTCGACGCTATCGTCGGCAGCACAGGTTCGATCGCCACGTTGGCAATGGCAACGGTCGCCGTTTCAGCCGCTTCAGGATTAACGGCGTCTGCAAGACTCTCTTCGATGTTCTCTTGCGGCGATTCGAAAGGCTCGACAACGTTCGTGATGATCTCAGCGGGAGTGAAAGATTCGGCAGGACCATCATTGGGTTCGGATTCCATGGTAGCCGTGATCGCAATCGGCTTGGGACGCTGCTTTACTGGAGACGCCAGATACAACAGCGCAGCGACCCAAAGAGCGTGAAAGATAAAGCTTGCCATCATCGACGAGATAGATTTTCGGTTGCGTCTCCATCGCTGAGCCAACCGAGGGTCGACCGATTCTTCGGTGATTTCGATCTCGAACTTAAGGGAGGGCGGCGGTAGGATTTCCCTTAGCTGCGCCGGTAGCGGAGCTTGGATGGTCGGTTTTTTCCCGGCAGTTTTTTCAGTCCCGCTAGTGTTCCGTCCGGGCGTTCCGGTTCCCATGTTTTTTGGGAAGGCGTCGGAATCGGAAGAAACGTTCATAAACACTGACAGCTTAGCGACAAAGTCGTAGCGGGGGCTTCCAGCCACCGTGTTTTTTGGTGGCTGGAAGCCCCCGCGATGGCAAATGTATTGAAGCAAAAGTATTGAAACTCGAGCCCTAATTCTAATTCGGCTGGCGTTGTTGCTGGGCTGAAAACTTTTTACCTAACCGGCACATCCGGAACCGCGTTTCAATTTGCCAGTTTACTCAGCACCGTGCCGATGAACTGGAAAGGACAAGACCTTTTCCACCTCCGTCGCCGCTGAGCCTTTCTATGCCGCTGAGAGCGCAAAAACCCAACTCACGGATGACTTCTAAGCCGAGCATCGTTCTCAATGGTCTGGGAGTTACGCGGATTGAGCATGATTTCGAAGGGGACGTTGCCGCATCAGCCGAAAAGACTGCCGACGATGCTGTTAATGCGCGGCCACATCGTCCGGTGCTTCGGCTTCATCAACCTCAAGACGAATCAACCGTCCAGTTTTCGGACACAAAGCAACTTCAGCAAATGGGTCGGCACTTGATCCGCTGGAGAAATGAGCTGGAGAGGCAACAAACGCAGTTGCGATCCGAGCAGCACCATTGGACGCGCCAGATGCAACTTGAGCATGAACTGATTGCCGACCGCAACGCGAAACTGGATCATCGGCAGCGGCAAACCAAGTCCATCGAGTTTCAGGTGATGCAGTTGCAAAACGATGTCATCGACGCGCAGATAGCGCTGGAGAAAACGGTGATCGCTTTGACCGAGTGTACCGAAGCCGAGAATCAAAAACACGATCGCGATGGTCGCACCATCGCCGAGCTAAAGACGCTGAGGTTTGAAATTATCGAGCGTTTTGAGTATCTGGCGAAGCGTTGGACGAATCTCCGAGCGGAAATTTTCCCGAACGAGTAGTGGATGAAGTAGCGGCTTTGAAGTCGCACACACTCAGCTGGAAACTTGAGAAGCGAAGCATTGCAATACAAACCCGACGCGGCAGCGAGTGAGTCCCCGCGAGCCGGCTTTGGTTTTGTTGGGCGCGGTGGGGTATCTGGTTTCGTCGGCGGGGGAACGGTTTGGGGCATGACATCACGTCTAAGATCAGGGATCGAATGAACTTCTTTGTTCGCACTGTAATCTTTAAATTTCGCCAATCGCAAAAATTGGAATGCCGTTTAGAAAGTCGTATTTCACTCCTAGGCTGTGAATCTATGGCGAAGATTCGCAGAATCTATCAGCCGCCAACGGAAAAGCGTCCGGTTTCAAGCGCGTAAGACCAGACGCTATCGCGCGGCGGCTGATGACGGTTGAAGAAATTCACAGCCTCTCCGTGAAATACGACTATGTGCCGCTATCGACCGGCCGCAGCTACTTCATGCGTCGGCTGATTGCATTTGCGAATCTACCATGAGTAGGGAAGAGAACACACAAAAGCAAAAATCCCAACGCGACGACAGCGATGGAAATGAAATTCCGCTCCAGCAGCAAAACCATCAAATTCAGAAACACGCCGGCTTCAATGATCGCACAACGGATAACGTGGGAGTTCGCAATTTGAGTCGCTGCTTTTTTAATTTGGTCTTCTGAAGGCACGTCGTCAGCGGCAACCGGTTGGTTGAAAATAGCGGCAACAACGAAAGAAAGACCGTACAAAACCATTGCAGTGAAAGCGGCCAACATCACCAGCATATTTGGCTCGTTGTTAAGGGCTTCGGGCACCAAGCCGATGATAACGATACTGCCCATGACGGCCGCTGCTGCCATCGTAGCAGAGACCGCCTGAAGGATTTTTGTGGTCCCGCGCAGGTTGTCACGCGATGTTTCGGGAAGAGATTTCATGTATCTTAAGAAACTTCTTTGCCTAGTCGTTCGACTAGTTTTGCGACCAGCTGAGGATCGTCTTGAGATTTAAGATGGTCGATAGTTTGCTGTTTGACTTCTAACTTTAACAGATGGCCTTCAATGCGTTCCCAGTTCTTAGCCCGTTTTTTGCCTTCGGACAAATACAGTTCTGTCACCAGCTCCTGACAACGTTGCAACGAGATGTTTTCGCGGTTGTCGTAATAGTTTTTAATGATGTTCTGTTGGTATTTCGAATGCTCAGCCACAGGATTCTCGGTTTTCTCAAGTTGTAGAAACAGGGTGTTAGTCAAACAGCGCTAGTTCAACGAAAAATCGCACCTAGTAAAAGGAAATTCGACGCGGAACCGTTTTGAACCCGACGAATTCTGCTCAACCGACAAATATAAGGATTATATAACCCTGCCAGATTCATCTGGGCCTGATATTCGATTTTCCGTAAACTCCCAAGATGTTTTCTAAACGAATATACGTCTATTTGGCACTGATCTTGGCCTTGTCGCTGAGCAACACTCTTTTGCTCAGTTCTCCGGCAGCCGGCCAAGGGTTGATCGATGAACGGCTGCCGAAGTCTTGGCGTCAAGAATCGACGCTTCGAGATGTTCACTTCATCGACGCCCGCCAAGGTTGGGCTGTGGGTGACCAAGGTGTGATTCTTAAAACGACTGACGGTGGGCAACGCTGGGATGCGGTCGCCGACGTCGACCGTTCAATCGAAGATTGGAACCATGCCGCCGGACAGTTGTCGCTAAGAGAGAAACTGCGCGGTGTAAAGGATCGGCGAGTGCAGGAAGGCGTTGCGACGTCAAAATCTCCATCGCCGAAGGTTACCTGTCAGTTGAACTCCGTCTATTTTTTGAACGAGAGTTATGGCTGGGCCGCTGGAGGATACGCCGTTCCGTTACTCGACCGGACTCGCAGCGTCATCCTGAAAACCGTTGACGGTGGGGTTCATTGGCGAGTCCTCACCAACCCAATGCCGGCGCATATCAAACACATTGAATTTTCCGATCACAACACTGGATGGGCGATCGGAGATTCCAGCAGCTCCTTCGGTTCAGGTATCTTTTTCACCCACGATGGCGGGCAGACTTGGCAGGATCAACCTTTAGCCGATCGCCAGCAGCGTCATGATTGGGTAGCAGCGACGCGGCAAGGACAGCGACTGGTAGGCGTTTCGTCCATGGGACAGTTGAAGTTTTCGTTAGGAAACAAAGTCGACAACGGCGGCGTGCTGGCAAGTCGCGCACAGCACTTTCAAGACATCGTGATGACTGACCCAGCCAACGGTTGGGCGGTAGGGTCGTTGGGCGCGATCTTTCAAACGCGCGACCAGGGGCTGTCGTGGCAAGCACCAACAGAAATTCAAAACGGTGGTTTACGTTTGGAGGAAGTTGACTTCTTAACCGTTGCGACCACAAGAACGAAAGTTTGGGCGGCTGGAAAACCAGGCGGTTGTTTGGTTTCGGTCGATAGACAATCTGGCGCAATACAGATACACCAGACGCCGATTACGTCTGCCGTTCATCGCATTACCTTCGCGGATGAAAGTCATGGCTGGGCGGTTGGTGATTTAGGAATCATTATCGCGACCACTGATGGCGGTCAAACTTGGCAGATCCAGCGCGGCAATCAAATGCGCATCGGTTTGCTCAGCGTTTGCTTCGAAGCAACCGAACTGCCGCTTGAACTGTTGGCTCAATACGCTTGTGAGGGCGATTTGCTTTGCGGCACCGTGGGGATGGTCAACATCACTTCCCACCTACACCAGTCTGCCAGTCGCTGCGGCAATACGGTTTTTCACCGTTTGAGTCTGCCCGACGTTAAAGATGCCCAAGGACAGCAGTCGGCCGTGATTAGAAGGTTGGTGACTGAGATCCGTACACAACGACCATCCTGTGTCGTGCTCAATCCATCGGTAGAGCAGTCCGTTGCGGCCACATGGAATCGTGAAAAACTGCTGGCGATCGCGGTCCACAGCGCGGCCGATGCTACTTTTGAAACTGACCTGTACGAAGCAATTAATTTGAAACCGTGGCAGGTTGACCGGATGGCGATCGCTGACGTTGCAGGTTCAATGTCTGTTAGCGCAGATAAGTTTCTTCCTCAGCTTTCCGCGTCGATCAGCGACCAGATCTTCATCAGCCGATCCCTGTTGGGGTTGAAAATGTTAAAGCCAAAGCCGTTAACGTATCGCGTGGTCCGGTTTCTGGGGCGCGGGGCAGGGGGCCAGTCGACGACGACCGTCCCGTTGGATTCCGATTTGGTGAAAGGGCTACATTCAGTGCCGCGCCGATCAGCGTCCGAACTTCCGCCGGGAGACCTTTCGATGATCGGGCGTCGGAATCAAAAACGAGCGGCCTTTAAACGTATCTTGAAGACGGATGTAAACGATGCCGACGCGCTGTTCGCGTGGCAGAATGAGATGCTTAGTTTGATGTTGGCCGTTGACCGAGATACCGCCGGGAATTGGTTCGTCGAACTGGCAAATGATAGTTTCGAGGTCAGCAAGCCCGAACTTGCTGCCAAAACGATGGACTTCTTGGTGCAACGATTGCCAGAGCATGCTTATGAACCTGCGGCGCTTTTGTGGTTGGCTGCGTATCACAGTTCAGAAGAGTACTCCCGACGATCCTTTTCCAAAATGCGGTTGAGAACTCAGCCGGCCGCCAGCCCAATCGCGACCACGATCGAGTCCGGCGATGAATCGTTGACGGCGTTGCAAGTGAGTAGAGAAGATAACGGCGATCAGCAGTTGCAATGGGCGGTTCCGGACGAAAACACACTCACTCGTCAGATAAAAAAAGCACGGAAGCTTCGGTTATCCGCTGAAGAGGTTGCGTACACCGAAGCAGAGCGGAAGCTGTTTGAGCTGGGCGACGCGATCGCAGGCAAACCCACACCGAGTCCATCGCCCGAAGTCACACCTGCCATTGCTGACGTAGTGGTGGAGAACGCGCAACCAGAAATCGTTCAAGCTTCGGCAGCCGAGCCAGTCGTTGAGATTCCATGGAGCCAATTCATCACGGGACGACGTCAATTAGCCGCAAAATATTTAGCGCGGCTTCGAGGTCGAGATCCTGATTTGGCTTTGAACGATCAAACGATTGCGATTGAGTTGACGTTGTTGAGGAACTCACAACAGCCAACCGAATCACTGGAAAGACTTAAGCAGTTGTTAAAGGTGTCGCCTGGGTTGGGTGTCAAGATTCGACGTGAAATTGCATTGTTGAGTAAAGGCGGCGATTTAATTGGTGCCGGAGATGTCGTTTGTTTGACGATTCCAGCGAGGCCAACGAGGCCAGCGAGGCCAAATTTGGACGGTGCGTTTGACGACGATATCTGGCGAATGGCCTTTGAGAAGAAGGCGTTCTGGCAGGCGAAGAACTCGGATGTCGTGTTCTTTGCACGCGATGACGCGTTTTTCTATCTGATCGCACGAATGAACAAGCAGTCCGACTACAGCTACAATCATAAAAAGAAACGGCGAACTCGTGACGCGCGTTTACACAATCGGGATCGAATCAAAATCGGGTTGGACTGCGATCGTGATGGTCGAACGAAGTTTCAGTTTACGATTGACCACCGCGGGTGGGTCAACGAATCCTTCGACGCGCTTTCCAGTTGGGATCCGAACTGGTACGTCAGCCAATCAGAAGATGAAAACAGTTGGACCGTCGAAGCAGCGATCCCCTTAGCGGCGTTGAGGTTTGAGTCGACTGACGATACCGGCGAAGTGGCTGAAGTATCGTCCGAGCCGTGGTCGATTGATTTAGGTCGCCAACTCCTAAATGAAGATCTTTGGAGAGATGGGCCGGTCGAAGACGGTGTCCGCTCGATGTTGGATCTTATCGATGCGTCGGTCGATCATAAATTGCTTGTGTTCCAAGGGCAAGGTTCGTGACTTAGCACGCCGGCCGGGCTCAGTTTTTATCTGATTTAGTTCGCGGATTCGAAGTTGAACGTGCAGCGGAATTCGAATCGAACGCGATTGAGTTAATCGAATGGATTTCATCGAGCAACTCTATATCTGATTCGAAAGCGTCGGATTCTTCACTTGAACAATGGATCTCTTGTGGATCCGTTTCAGATGCAAATGGTAAGCTCAATTGGGCAACCATACTCTCTTGAAATTGCCATGGAGTATTGCTTTGCAGTGGTATTTCTATCACGGGAGCTTCCTCAAATTGATGATGTATTTCACGACCGAATATTGCCCAACCCAGCAGCGCCAAAAACGGCACAGCTAAAAGTACCATACCGCTCCACCACGCTACATCAGCTGTTCTCTGGTAGCTAGCTTCTTTCCCAGCAGAGGTTTGGACTTTTTTTGCTGTCTGGAGTTCGGCCTTCGCCTTCGTTGCCAGTTCTGTCGTAGCAAAAGCCATCGGCCCAACCGCATTAGTCGTGTATCCGGTTTCAACTGCTGGTCGTCTGTCTGATTCTGCGATGAAAGAAGTAAAAGGAAAATTTTCTTCTGAACCCAATAGTGCTGACTTCATGGGAACAGCATCGGTTTTGTTGTCCATTGAAATGGCTGGTGCTACCGCTTCGAAAGGATCCTTAGGATCAATCGTCCTCGGCTGTTCAACTGGTGAAGAGTCCGCAATCGTTTTCGCGCTTTGAAAGGGCTTGGGCTGAGGCTGCCATTGGCTCTGTTGCAATTCTTCTTCGTCGACGTCAGAAGGGCTTTGATATTTGAAATTCGGAAAAGCTTTCGCCGGTGTTTCCGTTCTCACAACATCAATTTGCGTTTTGGCCGATTCGATTGGACCTGGGGCAGGAATTGGAATCTCCGTCGCTAGTTTTGGCACAGCGATTTTGGTAACGCGACGTGAAGAACTAGGAATCACAGGCGTAGCTTCTGTCGTCTTGGGCAGCTCAACTGGTGAAGAGATCGCAATCGTTTTTTCGCTATGAACTTGCTTGTGCTGAGGTTGCCATTTACTCAGTTGCAAATCTTCTGAATCGTCATCGGAACGGCTTCGGTATTCGAAATTTGGAGAATCTGTGGATGGTTTTGTCGTTCTCACAACATCAATTTGCGTTTGGACCGGTTCGATTGGATCCGGGGCAGAAACTTCAATCTCGGTTGACGGGGCTGGTACCGCGATTCTGGTAAGGCGACGTGAAGAACCATAAATCACTGGCGCGGCCTCTATCGTCTGTTGCGGGGAAAGAGGCGAGAGCGTAAACGGTGATTTTTTCCTGACGTTTGGGTAGGTGCGTTGAACGACCGTACGCGCTGATTTGGGGGCCACATAGACGTTTGACTTTCGATAGCCTCGGTAGCTTGGTACTTCCGATGCACGTTCGATCGCATATTGAATCACTTCTGTCTTGTGCACTGGGCGGGGCGAACGAGGTAGTTGTTGTGCAAAAACACTGCTGCCGGTGATGATAAGAGTCGATGCGATCGCCAATGTAAAAATTCGATTCATTGAAAATGCTCAGATGGTGTGGATACGTTGGATGGTGTCTAAACGTAACTCACAGATAGTGGCGAAGAGCGAATTCTGTCGTCGAGGGCGGCAAACTTTGGACCTGTCGTGCGGAAATGTCCGGTTAGGAAAATACTCAGCCGCAGATTGGAGTTTGGGCGATTTCAAGAGACAGTGATTGTCCATCACTGAGAAAATGGAAAATTCCGAAGCAGAACCCCGTCATTTCCGCCTTTCGCTCCGAGGCTGTGATTTTACGGCGAAGGTTCGCAGAATCTCTCAGCCGCCGCGCGATAGAGAGCGTCCGGTTTTGCGCGCTAGAAACCGGCCGTTATCGCGTGACGGCTGATGACATTTTTAAAATCCACAGCCTCTCCGCGAAAGTAGCGTTCTTTCGCCGAGCCAAAGACAGCCATGCTCGCCGCTACGGTCCTTCTTCAAACACTTCACCGATTGCCATCAATGCATCGGGGTTGGTGAGAATCTCGAACCGGATCTTATCGGGAATCGAGGACAAGTCCCCATTAGCGACGGCTTCTTCAACACATGCTTGCGTTTCGGGCGAGATTGGATGTTCGTTGTTGGTCAGATAAAGCATTCTGCAGTGGGACAACATTGTCGCTTCGTCAGTCATGACGCGCTTGAACAAGGCATCGTGATCGTCCAGCGGCACTGACTTGATTTGCTTTTCCCAACGATCGCGACCACTGACGACCGGAGGCTGATGCAGTTCGGAGCTTGAGGATAAGATTCCAACAGACTTTAGTTTCAACCCGACGTTTGAACTGGCGACGATCACAGCTATGGGAATCGACAGAATCAATCCCGCAGAGAACAGTCCGTACCAAAGAACCAGGCTTGGTGTTAGCCAACCTACAATCAGTGTTGTGGCAACTCCGATTAGTGTCATCTTCCAGAAACTACTGACCGCCTCAGACCAAGAGACGCCACGTTCGCCGCGCTGCTGAACACTCCATTGCACAGATTTTCCGGTGAAGACAGACGTGACAAAAGTTGAATGATAGATCGCAAAGATCGGAGCCATCAAAATGGATCCAAATGTCTCCAGTAGCACGCTGGTCGTCAGAGCAAACGCGTTCGACTTGCCAAATCGCTTCTTGCGTTCAATTACCGATATGAAGAGGCCGTAAAACTTTGGAGCCAGCAGCATCCCCATCGAAGCGATAAATAATCCAGCCGTTAATCCAGCCGTATTGCCTTGGGTAAGATTTGGCGACCGGTTAAACACGAGAGCTAGTACCGTTACGACCATGAATGCGATCCACAAGGGAGCGCTGACGTACGAGAGAATGCCGGTAAGAAAATGTAAGCGACTGAACGGCTTCAAACCAGCGCTCAACATGATGGCAATGTGCTGCATGTTTCCCTGACACCAGCGCTGATCGCGTTGAGCAAAGTCTCGGATCGTTGTCGGGCATTCTTCATAAGACCCCGCGATTTCAGTGGCGACTTCGACGCGGTAGCCATTCTTCAGCATCAGGGCTGCTTCGACGAAGTCATGGCTGAGAATTTCTCCGCCCAGTGGTGCCGCGCCGGGTAACACTGGTAAATGGCAGAACTGCTTGAAAGCTGCCACACGGATGATTGCGTTGTGACCGAAGTAGTTGCCGTCTCCCCCAGCCCAAGTCGAAAATCCCTTTGCGTAGATCGGGCCATAAACGTCCGCCGCAAATTGTTGAATCCGAGCAAACAACGACAACCGGCCCAAGGGAACCGGAGGGACTTGGAGAATGCCAAGCTCGTCGTTGCTAGAGATGCGATCGACCATCTTCGTCATGGTTTCGCCTTCGACCAGAGAGTCAGCGTCCAGAACGATCATGAATCGGTACCGGTCGCCCCAATGTTCGCAAAAGTCTGCGATGTTTCCCGATTTACGCGCTCTGTTTTCGCTGCGATGGCGGTAGAAGATGCGGCATTGAGTAAGCGGTGTTTGATCGTCGTCGCTTTGGAAGTTCTTCCGCCATAACTCTTCTTCTTGCAGCCAAACTTCATATCGCGTTGAATCGCTGAGGATGAAAAAATCGAACTCGTCAGACCTTCCGGTCGCGATCAAAGAATCTACCATTGCCTTGACCCCTGCAAACACCGATTCGGGAGACTCATTGTAGATCGGCATCAAAACAGCAGTGCGTTGTTGATTGGCGACTGCGTAGTCATGAGCCACATGGGAAGTTAATTCCCGTTTGCGAAACAGGTTCGCAATAGCAACAAAGAGACCCAGTGAAGCGATCGAGAACGACAGAGAAATCCAAGCGAAGAGTATCGCAAAAAGGATCAATGACCCGACTTCTAAGAAATCAACCTGGCCGTCACGATAGATGATCAGCCAGTAAATCCACACGCCTGCGAGCAATAACAGCGGGCATGCGAATCCGACGAATAGCCGAGCGTTCGCCGTTGACCGAGGGAGCCTGCTAGTCGGCTGGTCGGTTGTTGGCTGATGGTGAGATGCTTTCATGCCAGCGTTGTTGTCCGCTATGTAAACATTTCACGCTGGCATGAAAAAACTACACTCGTGGTACTTATTCAAGGCAGCCGTGAAAAAAAATCAACCATTGTGGCAGGGTTGAGATCTATGCGGTGGAGCGAGTAGAAAAAACGGTTTTTAAAATCAATTTTCTGACTTTCGCGAGATACCACTGAGGTCGCAGAGGGCCGGCGAGACAAATCGGTTCTGCTTTGTACATCTTTGAAGCTTGCGTTGCTGGAACCCAATCGTTCTTGATCACAGCGTATTGATTGGCCTGATCTTCAAGCAATGGCAGTGCTTCGTTCACGAGGCGGTTTGTCTTATTAAATTTAGGCTTCGGTGTCGACAAACTCATAATTGGTCCCTCTTCTTCCAAAATGTAACGCTCAAGCGTTAGATACTTTCCCGATTTAGCTTTCGATGCGAACGGTAATTTGGATTTCGCAATCTTAGCCAAAATGACGCAGAAACGTTCAAATGTCACCTCGGCCGGTAAATCTGTTACTTCCAATAAATTCGAAGCAATTGATGTGCCAACGGTCAAAAGGTTGATGTTCCCAATGTTCCCAATGGGGATTAGTTCTCAACTAAACACCAATGGGGAAAAATTTCCCACTCAGCTATTTTCAATATATACATCTGGGCAAGAGAGACAACGGTTCAACTAAAAAATACGCCGAAAAAACCAGCGCCGGAGCAGTAAGCCCAACGATTTGTTGCTCTGATCTATAAAAAAATCTAATGTGAAATTAGGCATCAATAGAAATAGATTCTAGGTAGCTAGCTTTGCGTTAATGCACCCCATTAGAAATGTATTCGATCCGTTTTGCTTATCAAGCGAAAACCGCATTTGCAGAATGGGCGCCCTTACTATTGTTTTAACGTCTTTCAAGTTTCCTGTGTTCTTGTTCCGATGTATAATGGTGATAGCTTAGGCAAGCTATCGTTTTCAGATATCGCTGATTCGTATTTACGTGACCAAAAGCGGCTCTTATCGTTCGCTCGACTTATAGAAAGCTGAATTCAGGCATCTGGAGAGACTTCTGAGCGATTGATTCTGCTGAACTGTGGGATAACAACATTGAACCGACGCAATTTCTTAAAACAGACGACGCAAGCTGGTCTTGTAGGGCTGGGGATGATTTCCGGCACACTCTTGGCTAATCGCTCCATCGATGACGTGAATACATTCCAAATAAGCGGCGAACAAAAGCAGTTTCTTGAAGACCTCCGTTCCCGTTGCTATCGGTACTTCATTGAAATGGCCGACCCTGTCACCGGATTAGTACCTGATCGAGCGTCGTTCAGCCAGAATTTAAAGAGTTCTTATTCGAGCGCCGCGTGCTGTGGTTTCGCTTTGGCTTCCTTTTCTTCAGCGGCCAGATCCCAGTGGGCAGATCCTGGCGTTGCCCAGGCTTCGGCGCTGCGATTGTTGACGTCTCTGAACACGATTGCCGCACATGAAAACGGTTTTGTCTATCACTTCATCGATTGTTCGACAGGACACCGTTCACCCCACAGCGAAGCGTCATCCATCGACACTGCGATTCTGCTGGCCGGAGCGATGGTTGCAGCCACTACGTTTAGCGACGACAAAGATATCGTCGATCTTGCCAATCGGTTGTGCGATCGGATCGACTGGAATTGGATGCTTAACGGCGGCAACCAGTTTAGTATGGGATGGACGCCTGAAGGTGGTTTTCTCGATGCGCGTTGGGATCGTTTCAGCGAACTGACGCTCCTTGTTTTGATTGCTATCGGAGCAAGAGAGAATTCGGTTTCGCCGGACTGTTGGAATGCGTGGCGACGCGAAGACGTTATACAGCACAATGGCCAATCCTTTCTTAGCTACCCGCCGATGTTTGTGCACCAGTATCCGCACGCATTCTTTGACTTCAGAGATTTCAAATCGCCCTCAGGGCGTAGCTATTGGGAGAATTCGGTCAACGCACATCTGGCTCAGATCGAATTCATGACTGAATTGTCCAAGCGTTACCCGGATCAATTAGGCCACTACGGCGAGGATCTATGGGGGCTGACCAGCAGCGATAGTGCTTTTGGCTACCGCGATTGGGGCGGGCCTTATCGCCAAGGCCATTTCGAACCAGAGCGCGGCATCGACGGAACGATCGTCCCCAGCGCTGCCGCCGGCGGATTGCCGATGGTTCCTCAGCAAGCCTTGAGGACGTTGCAGTATCAGAAGTATACGTTCGGAGATCGGGTCTACGGGCATTTTGGATTTATCAATGCCTTCAATCCTCGTACGAATTGGTTTGGCAGCGACGTCATCGGCATCGACACGGGCATCACTTTGCTAATGACCGAAAATCTGCTCCACGGCAGCATCTGGAACCAGTTCATGCAACACGAGATCGCTCAGCGCGGCTTCGAAGCGGCTGGGTTCAAGAGGTCGTAAGGCTACCTCATCAAACCGGCAGGGTTGGGTATACTGAAGCTCTTTAATATGAATCTGAGCTTTGGAAATTTTACCGATGCCAACACTAATTTTGCGTCTGATCTGCGCCGTTTTTTTCTGGGCTGCTCTGACAGCGCACCTTCCTGCGCAGGAACCGGATGAAAAGAAAAAGGCTTACGGCGGCGACATCGATGCCTATATGAAAGTGAACTCGTTTGAATCACTTTCAGA
>Ga0115031_1000791_pt1 | contig 23001 bp, 20 predicted proteins | sample Maine_Asex4_meta_FD_87301 | JGI IMG/M metagenome (GOLD analysis project Ga0115031, IMG submission 87301) | Marine algal microbial communities from Maine, USA - Maine_Asex4_metaG | ecosystem: Host-associated > Algae > Red algae > Unclassified | place: Maine, USA | collected 2015-01-05
AGATTCCGCGAACTTCTTATGGCAGTTTTATGACGGCTCAGCGGAGCCCTCTGAAACAACAACGTTTTCGGTGAGCAATCCCTCCCAGGACAACTCAAATCCTTCTCCGCTCACAGATACCTGAACGTCATCGGTGTTGACCAGAGGCTGGTGCCAGACTTCAAGCGAGTACCCGGTTCCGACCCGAGCAGCACCTGCCAGATCGAACTCGATGACCATATTTTGTCCGGTCGGAGGCACCGTGACATCGACCAAATAGCGCTGAAGACCGAACTCGATCGTCTCGCTGTGCTCGACCGGCTGACCATCGACGGTGACACCGCGAAGGATGCTGGGCGTATAGAGCGAAAGCAGAACGCGATTGTCGCCCGCAGACTCGCCCTGTCCGAGGGTGTACGCAGGCGCATCGATGGGCACATCGGATCGAAGTGTCACCCGGGCCTGCGCTTCCATCAATTCGTGAGTAATGCGTGCGGTGTATTGCACGCTGCGATGTAGGTAGATATCCATCTTGTTGCCCAGCGCATTGGTCTGCACGATCCCCATGAAGTCTGTTGTGTCCTGGATGCCGAAGGATCGGAGCAAGAGAACGGACTCGAGGAACGCATTCTCGTCATCGTTCTTGGTCACGACCTGAAGACGCCCAGCCCGCGCAGCCGGGCCGAGAACCCGGCCGAGTTCTTCCGGAGCAGGGAGCGGCGCGATCATCAACTGGGTGATGACCGGCCCGGCGACGCTAGCCAATTCATCGAAGACGGTGGACCGCTGGCCCAGCTCGTATTGATCGCGGAAAAAGAAGTCCGCTGCATTGTCCAGCGAGAGCGGCTCATCTCGAAGCGGGATCTCCACCGGGCCGGTGAATTCGAGCATCGAACGAACTGCCCAGGGGTCTACGTAGATGAAGCCGTCGATCTCGCTTTCGGACACGGTCGTCAAAACCTGCGACGCAACATCAGCGACGAAGGAGAAGTCGGGCGAACTCGGCAGATTCTGCGGAAACTCGTTGGGTCGGGCCATCTCGAGATACCAAGGATTCACCACACCGACCGGCTCGGGCAGCTGCCGTGTGAGCTCGTACAACTCGGTGATCCGGGCTGATTGATCGAGGGTCATGCGACCCGCGTCGAACGTGATGAGAGCCCAGCTGCCCAAGAAGCCGCCGAGCTCGCGAGACTCCGCCGGCGTTCCGAACATCACAAAATATGTTCTGGGCTCGTCTCCTCCGAGCATGCCCGGCAGCACCTTGGCGGCATCTGCGGCGCGCCGGGCGTCCGGCAGCAACTCTTCGACCTCGGTGCCGAAACTAGCGATCCGTGACTGCAAGCCTTCGACTACCCAATCAGTATCGATATCGCGTAATTGCTGCGCGCTCTCTTCGAGTTGCGTGGTCGTCGAAGCAAGGATTGGGGCCATCCGACGCACCTCGGCGAGATCGACACCACCGATAGCTCCCGATAGCCCAGCCAAGTCGGCGTCAGCGGCCACGGTGGATGCGACCTCGGCCATTGCGAGTCCGCTATCGGTTGCCTTGGACACCGCCTCCAGGTTCTGCGAGACCACCGGCACGAAGCGCAGGAACGTCACGGCAGGATTGTCGAGTCGTTCCACTGCTCTGTTCAGTGCATCGGACGCGCTATCGAACTCCTGCTGTGCTCGGTCGGTGTTGGCTTGTTGCAGTTGGATCACGCCGCGTCGGGCGGCATCGGTCCCGTTCTCCGCCTGTTCTCGTGCCTCCAGTACCTGGCTGGCGGCAAGAACTGCCAGAATGCCCAGCAACGCAGCCGTCAGCCCCGTCGACCGTCGGACCCGCTTACGAGTGTTCGCCGATGCATAGCGGTATCCGAAAATGAACAAGACGACCACGACTGCCCCCGCAACGGCAGTAGGTAGCCCGAAGAAGCCGAAGCTCGGCCACCGCACCACACTCTGCATGAGCAGCGCACCGGCAATTGCATTCACTCGCCGATCTCGTCTCGATGCGCCTGACCAGACAATGGTGAGAACAAGCGCTGATCCGCCAGCGAGCGCCCACCAGGTCAGACCACTGAGCGCAGTCGCTATCGAAGCGGCCACCATGACCACCCACCGAGGGGAGCTCGCTGCGGCCAAAACGGCCGCACTCACGACTACGAAGACCAGTATCGAATTCCACCACTGGATGGTTGTCGGGGACATCTCGCTGATCGTCGCAATCACGCCTGCAAGGATCGCCGCCGAGTAGACCGTGGTCTTCACAGAAGCCGTTCGCGACGATGATCGAGCCCGGCCGAACGATTTCTCCCGACCGATCTTCGTCTTCTGCATCAATTGCCTCCCGTCGGGCCCATATTGCGGAACACCCAAAGTCGAGAGCCCGATCCCGATTGCGCCGACTCAACCTAGCCGCGCTCAGATGATGCTCCATTGCAGCTGCGGTACTGATTGCTGGAAATCCCGACCGGGACCTGCTGGCGCCTAGCTCGCGACTCGTTGGCAGCCGAGCAATGGGGATGCAGCCGGGATCTCGCGCTCGACCGTGTCGTGAATCGACGTCCACGTCTGGCTGCGCAGAAACCGGTTGAACAAGGCGGCGACGATCTGGATGTCGAGGCTTGGCGAGGCGTTCTCGATATACCAGCGGTCGATCGCCGTCTTTGCTGGCACGGCGATGCCGCGGTAGGCAGTTTCTGGATCGACGAGGGCCAATTGGCTGTCCTCCCAAGGGGAAGCAATCAGTTGTGTCATCCCTGCGATCGCTGGGCGAACCGAAAGCACGTCCTGCCAGATCGGGTCGTCGAGGTCAACGAACTCGGGTGCCTCGGGACGCGGGCCGATGAGGGCCATGTCACCGCGAACCACTTCGAAGATCTGCGGAATCTCGTCGAGACGCCACTGGCGGAGCGCCGCCCCGACCGGCGTGATGCGGTCGTCGCCCGAGGCGGTGACACCCGGCCCTTCATTGGGGGTCATGGATCGAATTTTGACGAGATGAAGGTCTTCACCGTTTCGACCCACCCGAGTCAGACGCACCAGAGGTAAGTGCCGGTCGTTCAGCCATACCGCAGCCATGGCGATGGCGGCGAGAGGAACAACGATCGGAAGCGACAGCAAACAAACCAAGGTGTCCAGATATCGCCGAACACTCAGCCATTGTTGCCCCCGCATGGATTTCATAATGGGGAGGTGGCCTTTTCGCACACTCGGTCGACATCGTCGCAGTTCATGTTGACATGAAGGGGCAAACTCATCACCCGACCGTCGTATTTGTCGGCTACCGGCAGCCCGCCGGGGCCGATGAGTTCGGGGCGGTCTGCGTACCACGAGAAGGTGTGCAGTGGGCGAAAGTGCACGCTGGCACCGATGCCGTCGCTGGTCAACGCTTCGATCATGTCGCCGCGCCGATCTGCGCTGCCGGCGTCGATGACCAACAGGTGATCGGCCGATCGCTCGTCGTGTTCGAGCGGCACGAAGGCCAGGTCGGCGTCTGCGAGATTCGAGCGATACCGCTCGACCAACCGGCGTCGATGGGCCTGACTCTTCTCGAAACGACGCAGCTGTGATCTGCCGAGTGCAGCGAGAACATCGGGCATGTTTGCTTTGAGTCCGGGCATGGTCACGTCGTAGCTGTGGGCGCCCGGTTTCGCATAGCGATTCACCGCATCACGACTCATACCGTGCAATCGGTACTGCCGGGAGAAGTCGGCCAAGTCGGCATTGTCGGTGCCGATTGCGCCCCCTTCGGCGGTCGTGAGATTCTTGGTTGCGTAGAACGAGAAGCACGCTCCGGCGCTACCTCGCCCGGAAATCATGCCTCGGTGGTCGTGTGAACCGAGCGCATGGGCTGCGTCTTCGACAAAGGGAATCCCGGCGTCGCCGCACAGCGTGTGGATCTCCTCGCTGACCGGGGTACCGGCGTAATGCACGCCTACGACTGCACCCACGTTCGGGACCTCGAGCGCTCGGGCCAGCGCCTGAGGGCACATGTTGAGCGTGGTGGGGTCGACGTCGACGATAAGCGGCACACATCCGAGTCTCTCGACGGCGAGTGCAGTGGACACGAACGTCCAGCTCGGCACGATCACGCGTGTACCCGGCGCCAGGTCATGCCACGCCAGGACGATTTCCTCGGCCGTTGTGCATGACGAGGTGGTGATGACGTGGTCTACATCGAGGTAATCGGCCAGCTCCACCTCGAGCATCTGTGCTTCGTTCCCGGTCGTCAGCCAGCCCGACTCGAGAACGCCGACAACGGCGTCGATGTCTTCCTTGGTCACCTCGGGGGCCGAGAACATGAGCGGCTCGGCGCCGGAGTTGGGGCTGGACATGTTGCACCTCCGAGGTACAGGGTCGGCATCGCTGCGGTAGCAATGATCGTAGACTCTTCCGCATGCAACGACTTACCAGTGCTCCGAACTCGCTCGCACGTCTGGCAGGCCTCCATCATGACCGTTGATGGCTCAACGGTCTTGATCACGGGCGGCACGGGATCCTTCGGACACAAGATGACCGAACGACTGCTTGCCCAAGATGTCGGGCGCGTGATCGTCTTTTCCCGAGACGAGGCGAAGCAGCACGAGATGCGTATCGCGTTCGGCGACGAACGACTCGATTTCATGGTCGGCGATATTCGTGAGACGCGCGGCATCGAACGAGCAATGGCCGGCGTCGACCACGTATTTCACGCTGCTGCCCTGAAGCAGGTCCCGTCGTGTGAGTTCTTCCCCATGGAAGCGGTGATGACCAATGTGATCGGCAGCGCCAACGTGATCCAGGCGGCGCAGGACAAGGGAGTTCGCAGCGTCGTCTGCCTCTCGACGGACAAAGCAGTCATGCCCGTCAATGCCATGGGCATGACGAAGGCGCTCATGGAGAAGGTGGCTCAAGCATCGATTCGCGGGGCGAACGTCGAATCCGAAACGGTGGTGTGCACCGTTCGTTACGGCAATGTCATGTACAGCCGTGGCTCTGTGATTCCGCTCTTCGTGCAACAGATACGTCAAGGTCTGCCGCTGACCATAACCGACCCGGAGATGACTAGATTTCTCCTGCCGCTGTCGGTGGCTGTCGAACTGGTCGACTATGCCTTCGAGCACGGTGAGTCCGGCAATACCTTCGTCCGCAAAGCGCCGGCCGCCACGATCGGCGATCTCGCTACCGCCGTGCAGAGAATGTTCGGTGTGGACGAGGAGATCAACGTGATCGGTGTGCGGCACGGAGAAAAGCTGTACGAAACCCTTGCGAGTCGCGAAGAACTCCACACCGCCGTCGACGAGGGCGAGTATTGGCGCCTGCAAATGGATGGGCGCGGCCTGAACTACGAACAATATTTCTCGGCCGGAACCGATATGGCACCGTCAGCCGACTATCACTCGCACAACGCCACCCGACTGAATGTCGACGAAACCGTCGAGCTACTGCACCAGATTCCGGAATTGGTGGAAGAAGCGAAGATGTGGCGGGCGTCCCGCAGCTGAACGCCGAAGCGGGCGCTCAGACCTCGCGTATCGAGGCGATCAGCGCCTCTACGGCGACAATGTCGTCGGCACTGCGAACGGAGATGTCCTCGGCGCCGAAGATGAGTTCGATGTCGTTCTCGACCGCCATCTGAAGGATTTCGGCGCGAGCCGTCTGGTCTTCGGGTAGCAGATCGATGCTGAAAGCCAGCACGGAATCGTGGCCCCCGTTCTGCGGCCGCAGGTAGTGGCGCAGTACCGGCGCGTGTGCCATGGTGACGATTTCTGACTCGCTTCCACCGATCTCTATCGAGTTCAACTTGGCGTACTCGTGTAGAAACACGAGCTGCGCCTTTGCCGTGACCGCTCGGCAGATTCCCGAGTACATCATCGCCCGACGTGGCGGTGCCGATCCGAGCTCGATCTCGGCCTCATTTGAGCTGTCGTCGAGTTGGTCGAGCGACCGGTAGTTGGCGCGTGGCTTGGTGCCGATGGAACGCTCGTGCGCGGCGATTCGGAAATCGAATGACACCCGGGTTACCGCTGTTTGGTTCTCGACCGTGCCGTGGAGCATGGACGAGGCGAAGGCCAAAACATCGCCGGGCCCAGCAGTCACTGGTTCGCAGATGGCCGAAGCAAGGTCGTTGACTGCTGCGAGATCGAGCCGCTGTGACTCGATCTGGTCGATCACACGCTGCGAGGCACCAAGATCGGTGGCCATGTGCAGCGAATTCGATCCTGCGACGTCGACGAGTGGAACCCAGAAACTGGTCACCTGCTGTCCGTGGCCGTACCACCCGTCGGTGTGAAAGCTCACCGACCGCCCACCATTGGCTGGTTGGATACGGGCTGTGGGAGTGACCTGCAGCAGCGCGTCTTTGTCGAACCACCGATCGATGATGATGCGACCGAGGTGCTGGTAGGACCGTTGGAATTCGGCGGTACGAAAGATCGAGAAGAGGTACTGACGATACTTCTCTATGTTGTCGTAGATGTCGGATATCTGATGCAACTCAGAGAGCGTCCCCGCATAATCACTGGCGACTTCGTCGTTTGCCAGGCGTTCATGGAGCCCCGCCAGCACGATCTTGTCGAGGTCCAGACTGTGTGAACGCAGATCGAGTAGTGCGCGGCCCGGGGGGTCTTCTCTCAGAGCGGCAATCAGGTCGGTCACGGTGAAACTCCGGTAACGGAAACGCAGGGTACGTCGAGCCAGGCTGGTCGAACGTGACGATTGTAGGCGTCGAAATAGGTGCTACGGCCATACCTACCTGCAGCCCAAGTGGCGATCGTCGCTCTGTCGTACGTCCCGCTCTGCACCTCGTCGCAGATTGCGACCATGGCGTTCGCCAGCGCCTGCTTGTCGGTCGGCGATCCCTGAAGTCCGATTCGTTCTGCGCTCAACTCAAGGGCAATGCTCGTGTCGGCTTCGCACATCGTTAGCACCGGCAGTCCCTGACTCAGGTAGCTCAACGTCTTGCTCGGCCACGCGGATTGGAAGAGGCCGGGTTCGGCCGCAACCACACCGACATCGGCCTGCGCCACTTCTCGAGAGGCTTGTTCACGGCTGACGAGACCCCGAAACTGCACCGGTGACGGGTCGAGCGAGCCAACTTGCGATCGAAGCGAGGACATCTCGGATCCGTCTCCGATGAGAACCACTTCGAGGTCACGCTCACGAGCTGCGATCGATGCTGCGTCGAGAAGAACGGGCAGGTTCTGGGCGGCTCCGAGATTTCCGGCGTACACGAACTGCACCGGCCGGATCTTCTCTTGGTCCGATGGACCGATCGCGGCGACGGGCGTGTCGATGATGAAGTTCTGGAGAACGAGCGTGTTGTCTCTGTCCCCAAGCGTTGTTTTCATGTCGGCGGACAGAGTCACGACGACGTCTGCAGACCTGGCCAACAGATTGTCGATCTGACGGGCCGCGAAGCCGACGACGCGCTTCGACCCCTCCACTGCGGCCATGCGTTGCGAGATGATGTCCTGCACATAGAAGAGCGAACGACGGCGTCGCGCTTTGGCGGCGAGCACGACCAGGCTCGGAGCGACGAGAAACGGGTAACTGGCGATGGACACTGCGTCGTAGTCGCGGCGCGCCGCCTGTCCCAGCGCAAACATCGAGAAGCGGGCGATCGCAGCGATGCGTCGAAGCGTTGGCAAGCCCCGATCAGGGGGAAGATCGATCTCGACGAGTTCGATGCCGTTGTCGGCGGCCCAGAGTTCACGCTCGTGCTGTGCGTTCGGGTCGCTGGCTCGTGCGGTCGCAATAGTGACGTCGTCGCCAGCCGCTCGATGGTTCTCTGCGATGTCACGCAACATGGCGGGATAAAGCGAAAGATTCTCGGGCCAGAGGTAGCGGTGAATGATCAACACGCGACATCCGCCCGTAGCGTCACCGGCGACTTTCATGGTGCTAGCCTAGGCGCTCGTTCACGAGGAGTCCCTTGACGTCGCCAGACTTGATCTACATCGCTGGATATGGTCGTTCGGGTTCCACCGTTCTCGACGCTTGGCTCGGCGCGATCGATGGTTTTGTCGCGACCGGCGAGATGCATTTCCTCCCGCAGTACCTGGTCGATGACCGGGCTTGTAGCTGTGGCGATGCTCTGCGCATGTGCGCTGCCTGGCCCTATGAAGGCGGACCCGTTTCGACTGCCCGAGCGGCGGCGGTCACGACATCGATCGAGAGTTCGGTGTTGGTCGGCGGAGCTCGTGGCAGGAAGACGAGTCAAGCCGAGCGCGACGACTACGCATCATGGTGGAAGTGGTGTATCGATCACGTGAAGACCGCCACCGATTCCACCACGCTGGTCGATTCATCCAAGTCGATGGCAGCTTCGCGGCACCGGGTTGAAACCTTGCGTGATCTGTGTGGGCTCGATGTTGCGGTCCTTCATCTGGTGCGCGACCCCCGCGCCGTGTTCGTGAGTGCCATGAAGGGCGACAATTCACAGTATTCGCGTCCCTTCACGGGCTTTGAGGCATCCATCCGCAGCTTGGTTGGTTGGCAGGTCGCAAATCGGGCGGCACTGCATCACGCTGCAACCTCCGATCGCTATGCGCTCCTCTGGTACCACGAGTTCACCAGTGCTCCCGAACAGACGGTGGTAAAGGCACTGCGCGAGCTTGGCGTCGCGGGCGATCTGAGCCTGCCGGGTCCGGGTTCGATCGACCCGGGTCACGGCGTTGGCGGTAACCGCATGCGATCGCAGGGCCGAGAGGGAATCGAGGTTCGAGCCGATGCGGCGTGGCGCACCCGAGTCGAAGAACCGCTGATTCGAGCAGCGCATGCAGTGAGCACGCCGACCCTTCGATTACTGGAAGCCAGCGTCCGATGATTCTTGCATTGGCCTTGCTTTACCTCGTTCTTGCTCCGGGAGCGAACTACACCTTGCTGATCCCGGTACTGGCCCTGATCGGCGCTGTCGGCACGACAAAGTTCGTTTCCAACTCGGGGGTCATCAAACAATGGATGGCGCCATTCTTTTGGCTGATTGCCTGGGGAGTGTGGGTTATCATTGTTGGTCTTGCGTCAGGCAATTCGGGTCGCGGTCTAACCGACACTGCGGTACCGCTGGTTCTCGGGCCTGCATTCTGGCTACTCGCCACACACGCAACGAGCGATAAATTCCTGCGCTGGGTGGCACCAGCGATCGCCGCCGGAGTTGTGGGCGTCAGCATCGTTGTCATTGGCACGCTGTTCGGTGTGCGCATCCCGATCCTCTCGGGCCTCAATGCAAACCTTGGCGGCAATACATTCGATGGTGCGGGTGTCACCAAGGTTCGGCTCACAAGTGCCAGTTCTCTACTTCCTGGGATTCCTTTTTTGATGACCCTGGCGGTGCTTGGGCGCGATTCCATGCGGCCAGTCGTGCGACGGTGGGTACTCACTGCTCTCCCGATCGGCTTCGTCGGCCTCATCATGGCCGGACGTCAAGCCGGACTACTGACAGTGGCTTTGACGATCCTACTAATTCCTCTGCTTCCACGGCTTTTCAGGTCTGGGGTACGTGTGCGCAACATTCGGCTGTCATCGAAACGGGTGGCGCTGCTTGTCGCTGCCGTTCTCGTTGGTGCAATCGCAGCCACGCAACTCGGCATCAGCCCTGTACGTCTCATAACTCGCTTTCTCGCATCGATTGGCCTTGCCGAGGACGACACGCTGCGCACCGCATTCAACGCACGGAGTTCGCAGATTGAAGCTCTCCTGGCTGGCTTCCGCGATTCGCCCATCGTCGGCCACGGCGCCGGGGCAACCAGCGAAGCCAGCATCCGAAACGTCGAATACCCATGGCGATTCGAAATGCAATACCACCTTCTGGTGTTCGAAGGCGGACTCGTGGCCTTGGGTCTCTTCTCTGCTGCCATCCGCAGCGGCGCACGCTTGGTCCGCTCCGCCGTTGCGTCAGCAGAGCCGGAACGAGCGGCATTGCTGATCGCTTCCTCGGTAGCGGCCCTGGCGATGTTGGTCGCTAATGGAACGAACCCATACCTGCGACAAGTCGGGCTGCAGTTCTGGGTCTTCTTGCCGCTCATACTGATCCATGCAGGTCAGCGGGCCGACCGGCGGCCGAGCCAAAGTCGTGTTGACCCTTCGTCGCGGCCTGTCAGCTATCAACTTGAGGAAAGTCTGTGAGCATTGCAACCCCAGTCGTCAAATGGTTGATGAAGTTGGCGCCGGCCGAGCCGCCGGCCGTCGACGACCCGCGCTTCTCGCAGGTATTTTCGCACGACTCATACGTGAACGGCACCGACGAGTCGCGTGAAGCCGTGCGGGCCAAGCACTCGCAGTATCGATTCGACTACGAGCGCGACATCGGCATGTTCGAGCACTTCTTCCCCGACTTCCCACTCGACACGCTCGAGGGATCGCGTTTCCTCGACCTGGGATGTCTCACCGGGGGGCGAACCGCCGCATGGTCGGAGCGCTACGGCTTCGAACACGCTGTCGGTTTCGACATCGACAAGGAGTACGTGCGGGCCGCCGACGAGTTCGCACGATCGCGAGACGACAACAGCGACTTCGTGGTCAGCGTTGGCGAGGCCATGCCGCTTCGAGACGGCTCCTTCGATGTCGTCGCCACCTACGACGTGATCGAACATGTTGCCGACTTCCGCCAGGTTTTCGACGAAGCCCATCGCGTGCTTCGACCCGGCGGCCTGTTCTTCGTTGTCTTCCCCACGTATTTCCAACCACTCGCCTCTCACCTGCAGTTGGTGACGAACGTGCGCGGTCTCCTCAATGTCTTCCCTGGCGACGTGGTCGCACAGGCGTATTACGAGGTCCTCGACGAACGGGGCGAAGACCATGCGTGGTACAACCTGGATTCGCCGGAGCTCCCCGGTTACTACAAGTCACCGTTCCTGAACGGCATCACCGTTCGTGCGTTTCGAGATATTGCCGAGTCGCCCGACTGGTCTATTCGTCACTGGCCTCGCCGGCCGATCTTCACGGTGGGTCGCCGCGCCCAACATCCGGCCTTCAAAGCACTGGCCACCGGACTCAAGCCGTTCGCAAAGGTCCCGGTACTCGAAGAAGTCTTCCTCACCAACGTCACCTGCGTGCTGGAACGTACGTGAACAAACAGGTCGATCCTTCGGTCGTCGAGCTGCTGTTCGTAGTGGTCAATTATCAGTCAGAAGATGACTTGACCGGCTTCCTGGGTCGATTCGAAGAGCGACCTGGCCTGATCCGTTTTGCGATCGCCGACAATTCGCCGGAGCACTCCTCGCCCGAGCTCGCTGAGCTCATCGCCGCTCGATCCGACGTCGCCACGTTCGCAACGTATCCCGACAATCCGGGATATTTCGGTGCTTCGAGCCGACTGCTTCGAGCACTCGAGGGTCAGATCGAAGTCGGCGGCGCCGTGGTCATCACCAACATCGACCTCGAATTCGAGACCGACGAATTGCTGGCCTACGTCGCAAAACATCGCGAGCGCGACCCAGAGAGCCGGTGGATTCTCTCGCCAGACATCGTCGAGGATGGCTTGAAGATGCACTTGAATCCGCATCGCCTGGATCCCTCGATCAGCCCGCAACAGCATCTGAATCGTCGCCTCTACAAGAGCGACTTCTGGTACGGCGCCATTCGAACGTTACGACTGCTCAAGCTGCGCTTTGTCTCGAACGAGCAGTCCGTGAGCGCCGCTGCCGGCACGACCGTCTCATCGACATACGGTGCCATGTTCATTCTCGGCCCCGGCTTCTTCGCCGTGGGAGGCCACATACCCGAGATGCCATTGTTCGGAGAAGAGTATGCAATCGCCCGGCAAGCCGCGGAACTGAACGTTCCCATCGTGTTCGACCCGTCCTTGTGCGTTCGTCACGCAAAAAGTCGCAGCACGGGCCTGCTCAGCGCCGGTCAACGACGGGCCCGCACCGTGCGCTCGTGGCAGGAATACTCGAAGTGGCAGCCAGAGCTTGCCTACGGCTCGATGTCCTGGCTGGTGCCATCATGACTGCCGAGAATCCGATTCTGGTCGTGGGTGCCCATCGATCGGGTACGAGTCTGACTGCTCGTGTTCTCGAGACTCTCGGTGTGTTCCTCGGTGCACGGGTTGATGGAAACGCCGAGTCGTCATACATGCAGCGTGTCAACCGCACGTTGCTTCGCGAACTCGGCGCTCATTGGTCGCGACCGAACGGGGCCATCGAAACGCTGGCCGAGATCGAAGAACTCGAGACTCTCGTAGAACCATTGCGCGGCTGTCTCGACAACCGCGTCGCCATCGAATTCTGGGGTGCTCGCTCTTTGGTCGCGCCACGGCCCGAGGTTTGGGGGTGGAAGGATCCGCGCACCGGCATCTTGTTGCCGATCTGGCGTGAGATCTATCCCGATCTCAGCCTCGTGTGGGTGCGACGGCATCCGGTCGACTGCGCACGCAGCCTGCACACCCGGGTGACAGCGCGTCAACAGGCGTTCGCCGAGATAGCCAAGGACACTGGTGTGACAGCAGAGCGCCGACGGGTGACTCGCAGTCTGCGCCGCCAGCCAATCGTCGCGGCCGCATGGCGCGCGCTCACCCCGCAAGGCGCACTCGATGTGACCTTCGACTACATCGACCACCACGAGAAGATGATGCCCGACGTCGGGCGACCCTCCATCACCGTCGACTACGCCGATCTTGCGCTCGACGCAGCGGCAACGGTGGATCGCCTCATTGACTTCATCGGCACCGAGCCAACCACCGAAATGCGATCCGCTGCGGCCGCCTTGCCAACGTCGAAGTCCTTGCTTGCGTGGCGCAACGACCCCACTTTCTGCGAGCTCGCGGCGCGCAACGCCGACCGCATCACCGCTCTCGGCTACGACGTGTGAAGATGCCGCTTCGGCGCATCTTGCGCGCTGCTGGCGGCAGTGGATTGTCGGCTGCAGCAACGTGGGGTGCGGCCGGAACCGCCGTCACGGTGGTCGCCGGTCTCAGCCGAGTGTTTGCACTCGGCTTCGTTCACGACGGCGCCGCCCTTGCCGACTCGTTGTTCCTCACGGCCACCGTGCCGGCCACAGCAACGGTTTTGCGCTTCGGACTCGAACGTTCGGGTCCACGCTTCATCGGCCACGAACTCGGCCAAGGTATGCAGGAGAACGCGGCCAACGGATTTCGAACCGTCATGCGCCTCGCAGCCGGGCTCGGCCTGTTCGCTGCAATTGTCGTCGTGCCCGTGGCATCCCTGGTCGCGCTCGGGTCCGTGCTCTCGACCTCGCTGACTGCCCCCCTGGTCGTGTGGCTCGGTCTGTGGCTCGGCCTCGAGATAGTTCGACGGCCGGTGGCCGAGTCGGCCAGGGTGTACAAACGATTCGCTTTTGCGTTTCTCGCTGACGCGGGTCCACGTGGCTTGGCCTTCTCGACCGCCGTCGTGACATCGCGTTTTCTGGGTGTGGCCTCATTGACGGTAACGGTCGCCTTGGCGACGGTTGCGACCGCAGCAGCAGTTGTCGTGCCCGGTGTATTGGTGCACCGCAACAATGTGAGACCGTTTGCGAAGCACCCCGGGCCGGTTCGCGAACTGGTCGGGCTTTCGCCGGTGCTGCTCGTCATTCTTCTCGGCGCGATGCTGCAGGCAACCGCTGACCTCTGGGTGGTTTCTCGCTTCTTCGACGACGGCGACCGCACGAATTATCTGATTGCGTTTCAGATTGCCACGACCTTTGCGCTTGTAATGCAAGTGGAGAACATGACCGCCCAGCCCTTCATCGCACGCTGGGCGCGTCGTGGGGATGGAACCCGGCCGGTGACGGCTATTGCTCAGCTGGTTGCAACCGGTGGCACGGCCGTCGTTTCTCTCGGCTTGGTTGCTGGGCTGGTCGCACTTTCGGTCCTCCCCAGCAGCATCGACGGGATCGATGTCGGTCAGGTTGCCGGGTTGGCGGCGGTACTGACAGGGGGCCAGTTGATCAATTGTGCGTCCGGACCGTGCGGCACCCTGTTCATCATGTCCGAACGACTGCGAGTTCCCGCCTTTGTCGCCATGGGTGTTGGCGTGGCTGCCGTCGTGTTCGAGTGGCTGGCTGGCAGGGCGGGGTTGCTCTACGGCGTGGCGGCCGTGTCGGGCGGCTCGGTGGCACTACAGAACCTGATTCTGGCAGGGCTCGCGAAACGTCAGCTGGGAGTCAGCACGGGAGTCGTACTGAAACCTTCGACGCTGCGTCGACATGTCGCCGTCTTGCGAGAGGTCGACCTCTAGCAACCAGTCACGGACAGCCGAGTGTCAGGTGCGACGCTTGTAGGTGACGCCACGATCGTCGAAGCCGACCACGTCGTACCCGAGGTCAGACATATTGTCTCGATAATCTTCGTTGTCCTTGCCAAGCGCCAACGACACGTATTGCAACCCGTTGGCCAGCATCTCGCTCATACCCGCCAAGATTTCGAGCTCTGCCCAGTTGGTGGTGATGCTGACCAGGTCGGGCATCGGGAAGCCAGCCTCGCGCACGATTGTGTCGAGCGTATTCGAAGGGACCGTCACCGACCGGAACTCGTTCTTGCGCTCATCTGAGTAGTCGACCATGTCCCCCGACCAATTCGTTGCGGGGTGCTTGTCGTCGACGTGCAACTCGATCTCCCCGGGTTCACTCCACACGCCCGTGTTCACGACCGTCACCTGACAATCGAGGTGTTCTCGACCGAACGTCTCGAAAGCAGTGCAGCTGGCCGCAAGTGGTTCGCAGATGAGGAGGTTGCCCGACGCACCGACACCCATACCCAGGTAGGCACCTCGCGACCGTCCAGAGGCCAACGTGTCGAATGGGGCACCGATCTGAACCACATTCATGCCGTCCACCATCGAGTACGGAATCTTCTTGCGACGAAGACGCCACCCAGCGCCGTACTTCATGCTCGCCGGAATGCGCGCCAGGCCAGCATTGGCGAACTTCATCGCAGCTCGATGAATTGGCGATTGGTGACTCCACGCATAGCGCAAAGGCCGACCCATGATTGCAAGCTTGGTTTCAGCCATGATGAGATCCTTGATCAGTCGCTCACTCAGCGACGCACTGTAGCTGCCCGAGTGCAGGGTCGAGGGTGACGTTCGTAGCAGCTCAGAATCATCCCCAATGTCCGAGTATGTGGTGGCCGCCGTCTCTAGCATTGCCCTGTGCGAATTGCAGTCACGGGACCAACGGGGTTTCTCGGATTCCATTTCCGTGCGTGGCTCTTGGCGCACGGACATGACGAAGTCCTCATCGATCGGGCCCTGTTCGCCGCCCCTCGCAAGTTGGCCGAAGCATTGGCCGGGGTTGATGGCGTTGTGCAATTTGCCGGGGTCAATCGGGCCGACAACGAAAACGACATCACGACGACCAACGCCGATCTCGCCCATCGTCTCGATGTTGCCCTCGAAGCTCGAGGGCCCATCCCAGTGGTCTATGCCAACTCGACGCACAGCGAGCGCGACGGCGTCTTCGGCGATGCAAAACGTGCCGCCGCTGCGACTCTTGCCGACGGTCAGGCCCGACGAGGCGGCCGCTTCGTCGACCTGATCATCCCGCATGCATTCGGCGAATTCGGCGTGCCGTTCTACAACTCGGGAGTCACGACATTTGCTCACCAACTGGCCACTGGTCAGGTGCCTGAGATACACCGCGACGGCCAACTCGAATTGCTCCATGCACAATCGGTGAGTGCGGCGGCTCTCGAAGGGCTTGCGGGTGACACGGATGGCCGGATCCGCCTCACGGGCCGTTCGATCTCTGTTGGTCAAGCCTGGGATCTACTGGCATCGCAGCACGACCGCTATGTGCACGAGTCCACCGTGCCCTCGTTCGCCGACGAGTTCGAGTTGCGCATGTTCAACATGCTGCGCTCGCAACTGTGGCAAACCGGCCACTACCCCGTCGCCATCACGCAACATGCCGACCAGCGCGGTGCCTTCAGCGAACTCGCACGTGCTGATGGCACCGGACAGACGTCGATCTCCACCTCGGTTCCCGGTATTACTCGCGGCGACCACTGGCACTTCGACAAGATCGAGCGGTTCGTGGTGGTATCTGGGACAGCGACGATTCGTGTTCGACGTTTGTTCAGCGAAAACACACACAGCTTCGACGTCAGTGGTGATGTGCCCTCGTTCATCGACATGCCGCCCTTGTGCACGCACAACATCACGAACACAGGTGACGACATCATGACAACCATGTTCTGGTCCGGTGATCACTTCGATCCCGACAGGCCCGATACGATCCCCCGCATGGTCGAGACCCGAGCCGCCAGTGAATCGGGGGCCGCATGAAGGTCATGACCATCGTGGGAACCCGACCCGAGATCATTCGCTTGTCGCAGGTAATTCCCAAGCTCGACAAGCATGTCGACCATGTGCTCGTGCACACCGGTCAGAACTATGACTATCAACTGAATGAAGTGTTCTTCGACGATCTGGGTCTTCGAGAACCAGATCACTATCTCAATGTCGATACCTCGTCGCTCGGTCGTGTGTACGGCGAAGTCTTGATCCGATCCGAGGAGGTTCTTCGGGCAGAGGCCCCCGATGCCGTGCTGATTCTCGGTGATACCAACAGCGCCATCGCTGGGATGATGGCCCGGCGAATGGCCATCCCCATCTTCCATATGGAGGCCGGAAACCGGTGTTTCGATTGGGCGGTTCCCGAAGAGATGAATCGTCGCATCATCGACCACATTGCGAACTACAACTTGGTGTACACAGAACACGCGCGCCGCAACCTTTTGAACGAAGGAGTGCACCCGTCGCGTATCTTCCACACAGGTTCGCCGATGAACGAAGTTCTAGCGGCCAACAGACAATCCATCAATTCCTCAACCGTTCTCGAAACACTCGGACTCGACGAGGGCTCGTTCTATCTCGTCTCGCTGCATCGGCAGGAGAATGTCGATGACGAACTCGTCTGCCGCAGCCTTTTTGGCGCGATCGCCGAACTCGGACGACGAGACGACGTACCCGTCATCGTCTCGGTTCATCCCCGAACGCGAAAGCGCATCGAAGAATTTGGCCTGGCCGAGACCGACCATCTCCGGTTTCTCGAACCCTTCGGATTCCACGATTACAACCGGCTTCAGTCCACAGCGCGAGCAGTGATCAGCGACAGCGGCACCATCAGCGAGGAGTCGTCACTGCTCGGATTCCCTGCGGTATCACCCCGAAGCGCAACCGAACGGCCCGAAGGCATCGACACGGCCAGCATGGTGCTCGCCGAGCGGTCTGCCGAAGGCATCATCAGAGCGGTCGACGTTGCGGTCGCAGGAGACGTTGCCAACAGACGGATCCCAGTCGATTACCAGGTGTCGAACACATCCGAGGTGGTCCTAAAAATTCTGACCGGTTACGTGAACAGGCCGTGACCATGGCGCGACCGACCTCACCCATCTCGTGCCCATGAAGGGCATCGTTCTGGCCGGTGGCACCGGCTCCCGGCTTCACCCGGTCACGATCGGCACGTCGAAGCAGTTGCTTCCGGTGTACGACAAGCCGATGATCTACTTTCCGATCTCGATGCACATGCTGGCTGGCCTTCGCGAGGTGCTCATCATCACCACGCCCCACGACCAGGCGGCGTTCCAGCGTCTGCTCGGTGATGGCTCGCAGTGGGGCATCAGCATCGAGTACGCAGTGCAAGCGTCCCCAGATGGGTTGGCCCAGGCGTTCTTGATCGCAGCAGACTTCCTCGACGGTTCGGGCGCGTCGCTCGTGCTCGGTGACAACCTGTTCTACGGTGCTGGCTTGTCGGGACTATTGCGGCAAGCTGCGGAGCAACAACGAGGTTCGACGATCTTCGGCTACCACGTGCGCGACCCCGAACGCTACGGCGTCGTGGAGCTCGGCGACGATGGTCGAGCGCTCTCGATCGAGGAGAAACCAGTTGCGCCACGCTCGTCATGGGCCGTGACGGGTCTGTATTACTTCGACGATCGAGTGGTCGAGGCGGCCGAGCAGGTGAAGCCGTCGCCCAGAGGTGAACTCGAGATCACGTCGGTGATCGATTGGTACCTGCAACAGGGCGATGTCGACGTCGCCACCCTGAATCGCGGATTTGCCTGGTTCGACACGGGAACGTTCGACTCGATGGTCGAGGCCGCAGAATTCGTGCGGGTAGTGCAGAAACGGCAGAATTCACAGATCGCATGCCTCGAGGAGATCGCCTATCAAAACGGTTGGATCGACGAAGCTCAGGTTCGCGCAGCAGGAGAAGCAATGACAAAGAACTCCTACGGCCAGTACCTACTCGGCTTGGTGGACAGTCCATGAAGTTTTTCATCACCGGTGGCCGCGGCTTCATCGGGTCCGCAGTGGTCCGCAAGCTCATCACCGAGACAGAGCACGAAGTGGTCAACTTCGACAAGCTGACCTACGCCTCCACCGAGGGATCCGTTGCCGATGTCGCAACAAATGACCGCTATCAGTTCGTTCAGGGCGACATATGCGACCAAGCTGCCGTGGAAGAGGCGCTCGTCGACGTCGACGTGGTCATGCATCTCGCAGCAGAATCCCATGTAGACCGGTCGATCGACGGCCCGTCTGACTTCATCAACACGAACGTGGTCGGAACCTGCAGCATGCTCGAAGCATCGCGCTCAGCCGGTGTGAAGCGATTCCACCAGGTGAGCACCGACGAGGTCTTCGGTTCCCTCACCATCGACGAACCGGGCTTCTCCGAATCCACTCCCTACGACCCGCGATCGCCGTACTCGGCTTCGAAGGCTGCCGCCGACCATCTCGTCCGCGCGTGGGGTGAGACCTACGACCTCGATGTCGTCATCACGAATTGTTCGAACAACTACGGCCCTTTTCACTTCCCGGAAAAGCTCATTCCACTCATGATCATTCGAGCGCTCCACGGAGAGCGTCTGCCGGTCTATGGGAGCGGGGAGAATGTGCGCGACTGGCTGCACGTCGAAGACCATGCTGCCGCCTTGATCGAGGTCGCGTTGCATGGACAGAGCAGCCACACCTACACCGTTGGAGGGAACAGCGAGCGCACCAATCTCGAGGTCGTGGAAACGGTTTGCGATCTGGTCGACGAGCTGGCGGCACCGCTGACGGGGGGCTCTGCCCGTCGCGACTTGATCGAGTTTGTGACAGACCGGCCTGGTCACGACTTGCGTTATGCGATCGATGATTCGAAAATCCGCAACGAGCTCGACTGGTCGCCTACGTACACATTCGAAGAGGGCCTCAGCGCGACCGTGCAGTGGTACCTGGACAACAAGTCATGGTGGCAACCCCTGGTCGCCGCCCAAGCGACCGAGCGCAAGGGACTCGGCTAGTGGAAATCCGAGAGACGGAACTTCCCGGCGTTCTCGAGATTCGTCCACAACGCTTTGGCGACCACCGCGGATGGTTCAGCGAGTCGTGGAACCAGAAGCGATGGCTCGACCTCGGTTTCGAACACGAATGGGTGCAAGACAACGAATCGTTTTCTGCATCAGCGGGCACTGTTCGCGGCGTGCACTTTCAGACCGAACCCCGCGCCCAAGACAAGCTCGTCAGAGTGATTGTCGGCCGTATTCTCGACGTGGCAGTCGACCTGCGGCAGAGCTCGCCCTCGTTCGGCAAACATGTTTCGGTCGAACTCAGCGCCGAGCTCGGCAACCAGCTGCTTGTGCCGAAAGGCTTCGGGCACGGCTTTGTCACCCTCGAAGAGAATTGTCATGTTGCCTACAAGGTGACCGATTTTTACGACACCGATTGTGACGCCGCCGTCAACTGGCTCGATCCGTCCTTGGCCATTGACTGGGGCATAGCGCCCGAATCCGGCCTGTTGTCCGACAAGGATTCGGACGCTTCGTTTCTGTCCGATGCCGAACACCTGCTTTTCGCCTAGTGCGGATACTCATCACCGGGGGCGGAGGGCAGCTCGCCACCGACCTCGAAGCCGCGGCTGAAGCTTGTGAACATGATGTTCTCAGCCTGTCGCGTACCGAACTCGATATCACCGATCGCGCTGCAGTGGCCAAGGCAGTCGCCGCCATCTCACCGTCGAACGTCATCAATTGCGCAGCGTGGACTGCCGTCGACGCATGTGAGTCCGACCCGAAACGAGCGGACCTTGTGAATGGTGAAGCGGTCGGTTATCTCGCAGACGCATGCCGGATGAATGAGGCGCATCTCGTGCAGGTGAGCACCGACTATGTTTTCGACGGCAACAAGGTGGCCGCATACGTGGAAGACGACGTCGTGAATCCACAGAGCTCCTACGGCCGATCGAAATTGCTCGGCGAACAGCGCGCTGGTCAGGGGGCGGCAATTGTCCGAACGAGCTGGGTCTACTCCGCGCACGGCGGCAACATGGTCGAGACGATCTGCAGGCTCGCGGCCCAGCACGACACGTTGCGCTTCGTGAGTGATCAGATCGGGCATCCGACCCACACTGCTGATCTGGCCCGCGCCTTGTTGAACATCGCCGAAGATCGCCAGGCGGGTGTCTGGCATTGCACCAACGCCGGCGCAGTCTCATGGCACGAATTTGCACAAGCCGTGCTGGAAAGCATCGGCCAGGATCCATCACGGGTGCAACCGGTGACGACCGCAGAACTGCAGCCCCCGCGACCTGCCCCACGGCCGGCGAACTCTGTTCTCGGCAACGAGCGATACAACACTCTCTATTCGCCGCTGCCGGACTTTCGCGAGCAATTGGCAACCATCGCCGGGGCGTACCGGTCGAGCTGACCGCTCATTCGGTTGATCTACCCCGTCAGGGCAGGTCGCCACCGTGGGAAGTTATCCAGTTGTCCAACGCCTCTTGCGCAGGGACCAGCACTGGTTCGATGTTCGAGATGGTGTCGGCGTCGAGTGACCGCCGTCCTTTTCCGACATCGGTCACATGGATGTCCTCGACGGAAGTAGCGATGGCCCGGACACCCACGAACTCATAGATGCGGGTAGCGCATGCCACGGGATCTGCGACGAGGTCGCGGTAGCGCACCACGAGCGGCGAAACGTCGATCGCGTCGAATCCTTCGATAGCGCGCACATTGCAGGTCGCCCACTGCTGGGCACACGTCCGCACGAGCGTGTTGTTCTTGCGATCAGCTTCGATTCCGTCATAACGGGGACCCCAGGTGGCTACGGCTCCGGGATCACGACGCGAGACCATCGACCGAAGGTGACGCAGCGCATACTCCGGTGCGGTCAACCATGGATAGGCCAGCGCCTTGCGCGCCGTGTACTTCCAATCGACCGGTGCCAGCCATTGACGTGCGGCCGACTCGGTCACGTCGAAGCCATCTCGAACGAGGAATACGAACAGCGGGTCATCGAGAGCATCTGCGACCGCCGGGACACGCAAGCAGTTACTCACGGTCTTCTCGATCACAACTGCATTTGAACCGCCGTGCCGATCGAGCTCCCGACCTACGACCTTCTTGGCCTGGGGTGGCAGCGGCGAGTCCAACTCATCGTGCGGTACGGACTCGTTACCAAGGCGCCAGAGATAGTTGACGTCGTAGGGGACTGCTCCAACCTCGGGGTGCGACGCAAGCGCGCGGCGCAGCAGCTTGGTGCCAGAGCGCGCTGCACTGATGATCACAAGGGGGCGACTCACGAGAGCGCCACAGTTCTACGGGACCGGGATCGGGTCGCGCACCTAGATTCGGCAAGCGTCGCCGGAGCCATGATCAAAGGTTTCAGCCAGTCGAGCTATCAGCCCTGCGACCGGATCTCAACGGCATCCGACGAAGCCGTACTCGAAGACCATGCTTCGTCCTGGCAGTTGCTGAGCAATGCACTCGGCAGCTCACCGTTACGGGTTGAGAGCAGTTGCTGGAGATCAGGGCTGAGACCTGACAAGTTGGCGGTCGTGTGCCAGATCCTGGGATGAGTGCCGATCGCCATGACTTCGCCCTCGTGACCGAGCACTTCGTGAAGCTTCTCGTTCTCACGAAGTCCAGTGAAGATGATCTCGGCGTCGGAGTTGTGGTGACGGATCAAGCGATTGGCCAGATCAACGATTTTCATCGGTTCACCCATGTCGAGCACGAGCGTTTCCCCGGTGTGGCCGATAGCGCCCGCTTGAAGGACCAAGCGAGAGGCTTCTGGGATGGACATGAAGTAGCGGGTCACGTCGGGGTGGGTCACCGTGACGGGACCTCCGGCGGCGATCTGCGCCTCGAAGGCCGGCAGCACGCTGCCGCGACTGCCGATGACGTTGCCGAAGCGGACGCTGATGAACTCGCACGGTTCGTCTTTGCCCGTTTGCACCGTAAGTGCTTCGGCCAGGCGCTCGGTCGTGCCGAGCACGCTGGTGGGGTTGGCGGCCTTGTCGGTGCTGACGTTGACAAAACGGTCAACGCCAACGCTGGCGGCTGCCTCGATCACGTTCTTGGAGCCGAACACATTTGTGAGTAGGCCCTCGCGTGGATGCGCTTCGAGGAGTGGCAAATGCTTGAGCGCAGCTGCATGGAAGACAATTGCTGGCCGATGTTGCTCGAATACTTCGAAAACGCGGTCACGGTCGCGTATGTCGGCCAGCACGATGTTCTCGTCGTCGAGCAAGCCATGTCCAGCGACCGAAATCTGCACTGATTGCAGAGCAGTCTCGTCGCGATCGAGCATGACCAGACGTGCCGGTTCATAGCGCAGAATCTGGCGGCAGAGTTCGGAGCCGATGGACCCGCCGGCACCGGTGACCAGCACCACCTGGCCGGTGAGATAGTTCGAGACGCTGCCCTCGTCGATTTCGACCTCGTCGCGACCCAGCAGGTCGGTGATCTCGAGCGGGCGTGCAGAATCGATGGTGGCCATCAGACCCAGCAGCTCGGTCGTCGATGGCAGAATCATCACTTCGAGCTGCGCTTTGTGTGCCAGCTCGTCGAGCCGTGAAATCAGCGACGACTGGGCGCTGGGCACGGCGATGAGCAACATGTCAGCCCGCTCGGCCAAGCCTTGGATGGATTCGGAGGTGCCCATGACTCGCACGCCCTCGATGCTGCGATTTTGCTTGCGAGGGTCGTCGTCGATCAGACCCACAGGCACATACCGAGAGCCCGGATCACTCATCATGGACTTGATGACCTGGGTGCCACCTTCGCCGGCGCCGAACACCAGCACACGGATGCGGCCAGCGGCATCGGGGCGAGTTTCGGCTCGA
>Ga0115031_1000793_pt1 | contig 22971 bp, 18 predicted proteins | sample Maine_Asex4_meta_FD_87301 | JGI IMG/M metagenome (GOLD analysis project Ga0115031, IMG submission 87301) | Marine algal microbial communities from Maine, USA - Maine_Asex4_metaG | ecosystem: Host-associated > Algae > Red algae > Unclassified | place: Maine, USA | collected 2015-01-05
CTCGACAGCGTTTCGACCAAATCAGCAGCGTCCACTGCGGCGACGAGCGTGTTGAAGCTGCCATTCGCAACAGCGACATCGACGATCGTGCCGACTTCAGCAGCGTCCTCGGTCACTTCTTCATCCGCCTCGGCGGCTTCGGTTTCGACGGGGGAATCTGTCTCGATGGTTGCGTCGCTGCCATCGCTGCCACAGGCAGAGAGGGCGAGCAGTCCGGCGACGATGCCGACGGAAAGTCGAGTGGTGGTGGTGCGCTTCATGTTGGAGGCTCCTCTGGGAGACGGGTAGATGCTTCTGTTCACGCCGCTGGAATGCGACACACAACTATTTCGATGCCCCACACCTGCCCGGATGAGCATGTGCCGAACGTCTCGCCGCCCTGTTCAGTCACCACCCGGTCGTCGACCGGGTTCTGCGTCCGGGTCGCCACTCCACCCTGGTGGATACGTTCGGGCCAACTCGTCGGGAGTCGGATCACGATGCTCGCCTGCCTCGGCGGGCAATTCGGCCATGATCGCCTGCATGATGCGCTTCGTGTCGGCATCGACCGACCCGCCCTTCAGCGCAACCGGCTCGCCGACGCTGATCCGAACCGTTGGCGGGTCGGTGAAATTAAGCATCTTGGGTGTACGACTCGAACGAGGCCACACCTGCTCGGTCCCCCAGAGCCCGACGGGAACGACGGTCGCTCCCGACATGTGCGCCAGTTGCGCTGCACCCCACCGTCCAACGAGCTTCGGTGCGAAGAACGCAGGCCCGCGGGGAATGGTGCCCTCGGGCATCATGGCGATCATCTCGCCGCCCTCGAGTGCGTCCGAGGCAGCGCGCAGCGGCTCGTCGGAGCCCGTCCCCCGATCGACACGGATGCCACCCATCGCCGCAGCGATCTGGCCGACGATCGGCGCGTCGAACACTTCCTTCTTCCCGAGGAACCGGGCAGTCCGACCGCTCTTGCCGATGACGATCGACATCGCTGACACATCGAAGTAGCTGCGATGGTTCGCGCACAGGATGACGGGCCCCTCGGTCGGGATGTTGTCGACGCCGCTGATCTCGAAGCGGGCGTACGGATAGGCGGCAGGTCGGGCCAACTGCAGCGCGAGTCGCTGCACCTCCATCCCGACGACCGGCACCTTGACGACTCCGGGCGACACGTCGAGGTTCATCGTCGGCCATCGGCGCGCCGCTGCCACCAGCACCATGCGGGGGTCCGGGTTGACCACAATCGGGTTGCCGACCGATTCGAGCATCGGTGTGTCGTAGACGCTGTCGGAGTAGGCGTAGCTGGAGGCGAGATCGATGCCGTGGTCATCGGCCCACGCAGTGATTGCCTCGAGCTTGCCGGCCGACCACACGAACGGACCCGCAAGCGTCCCGTCGTAGTTCCCTTCGTCGTCGACGCTGTAGCGGGTGGCGACGACGTCATCGAGGCCGAGGCGATCAGCGAAGGGCTTGACGAGGTCGTACGGCGTCGTGGTCGCGAGCACGATCGGCCGGCCTGCTTCGCGATGGGCGGCGAACGCTGTCTCGGCGAACGGCTGGACCATGGCGACGAGTTGATCGGCGACCTGGTCAGCAGCGTTGCTCACGGCTGATTGCGATCGGCCCTTGGCCAGCGTGACGGCTTGACGCGCGAGCGCCATCGACGGCAGCGTCTCGCCGATCGTGTTGAAGAGTCCGAACAGCAGCTTCTCGCCGGGAAATGACTTGGACGACAGTCCGGCGGCCCGCATGCCCTGGGAGAAGACTTCGCCAGACGCCCCCGCGAGCAGGGTCCGGTCGAGGTCGAAGAAGGCGGCGCCGGTCGCTGTCGAGTTCACGCGATCACTCTACGCACGAGATGATTGTCGGCCGCCCCCACAGCGTCGCGCGACCGCCAGGTCACAGTCTCCGAAAAATGGGAAAGACCCGGATGGGGATCCGGGTCTCTCAACCTGGGAATGTCCGCTGTTGGGGGAACAGCTGATGGACTTCCCGACGAGTGGAACAATGGGGGGTGTTCTCACGTCGATCTATGTGCTTTGTACCGCCGGTCGACTGGGGTACGGAGTCAAGTATGCACACCCCGGTTGTGATCTGACAAGCAGATAACCGAGATACTTGATATCGTTTTTTGTGATGGATGTCCGGCAGTTGTCTACCTTGGTCGCTGTGGCCGACCATGGCACGTTCTCTGCCGCTGCTCGCGCATTGTTCACGGTGCAATCGAATGTGTCGGCCCACATCGCCCGGCTCGAGAAGGAACTCGGCGTGACACTCGTCGATCGACAGTACGGCGAACTCACCGACGAAGGCGCCCGGGTCGTCGAGCGAGCGCGCCGTGTCCTCAACGAGGTCGACGACATCGTCGCCGACGTCGCCAGCCATGACACGAACATCTCGGGCCAGACCCGTCTCGGCGTGATCGGCACCACCGCGCGATGGCTGATGCCCCAGATGCTCGGCCGTCTCGGCGACGAGCACCCCGGGGTCCGCACTGTCATCCAAGAAGGAGCAACGTCAACCCTCGTTCCCAACGTGATCTCTGGTCACCTCAACGCCGCAATCGTCCACCTCCCGGTCGACGACCCCGAACTCGTGGTCGAGCCCCTCTTCGCCGAAGATCTCTTCCTTCTCGCGAACACCAGCCATCCGCTGTCCGAGCACGAGACGATTCCGCTGCACGACCTCGATTCGGTTCCACTCCTGCTTCCGCCGATGGGTTCGGCACTGCGCAAGGTGCTCGAACGCGCTGCAGCCGGCGCCGACATCACCCTGCGCGCCCAGGCCGAGATCGACGGCGTGCGGTTGCTCGCCTCGCTGGCCTTCGACGGCTACGGCGCGGCAATCGTGCCCGCGACCGCCGTTCCCAATTGGCTGACCGGTTCGTTTCGGATGGTGAGCGTGCCGGAGCTTCCTCGGCGCGTTGTCGCCTTCGTCCGCAGACGCCGCCCGAGCCCCAACGCCCCGACCCAGGCCACCCTCGAGGTCCTGCAAGCCGTGATTGCCGAAAGCGGCGAGCAGCAGGCCGGAGTCCACCCTGGAACCAGCGCGCTGCCACTTCCCGGCTCGGGTTGAGCTGCACTCCAGAGCTGGCACCCCAGCGCTGACACCTCCGAGCTGCACCCCAGAGCGTTGGTTGTCGCACCCGGGTGCTCGGCGCTGTACTGTCGCGCACGATGACGATCGCTGCTGAGCCCGATGCCTTTCGCGCATCGTCGAACCTCGGCCTCTCGCGGCTGCTCCCGTCCAAGGCCCACGCCGATGTCCGCGAATTCGCCGAACGCACAGTCGTGTGGGTCGAGTTCGAAGACAACGACGAACTGATCCGGCTCACGTCGGGGACCTCGTCGCTCCTCCAGGTCTCGATCAACGCTGCGCTCGACCAGCGGATACCGCTCGTGATCATCATGTCGTGCGCCGGCGCCGACATCGTCGAAGGCATCGCAGCGCTGCACGGCTGGGGGCTCGTTGCGGCGGCCCTCACCCGATGCTCGGGCGTGGTTCCCACCTCGATCATCGTCGACGGCCCAGCGGTCTCGGGCCCGGCACTCCTGTTGGGGATCGCTGACATCGCCGTGATGACCACGGAGAGTTACGCCTTCGTCCAGGGCCCGACCATGGTCGAGCAGTTCACCGGCGTGGCGATCGACATCGACGAACTCGGCGGCGCCGCAAATCATGCCCGCTACACCGGGGTGCCGACTGCAGTCGTCGCCGACCGCGACGCTGCGATCGACACCGTCGAGGCCATCCTTTCGTACCTGCCGAGTAGCGTCGACGAGGAACCGCCTCGCTGGCCGACTGACGACCCACCGGACCGGCTCTGCCCCGAGGCCGGCGCCGAGATCCCCGAATCCTCGACCGGCAGCTACGACGTGCGCAAGGTCGCTCAGGCGATTGCCGACGAGGACTCCCTGTTCGAATTGCGCGACCGCTGGGCAGCGAACGTGGTGACTGCGCTCGCCACCGTCGATGGTCGACCGGTGGGCATCGTCGCCAACCAACCCATCGTGCTGGCGGGGACACTCGACATCCCTGCCTCACAGAAGTCGGCACGATTCGTGGCGTTCTGCGATGCCTTCAACCTGCCGATCATCACGCTGGTCGACACACCCGGGTTCTATCCGGGCAAGGACCTCGAATGGCGCGGAATGATCCGCCACGGCGCACAACTCGTCTACGCGTACGCTCGCGCCACCGTCCCACGGATCTGTGTGATCCTGCGCAAGAGCTACGGCGGTGCGTACATCGTGATGGACTCCAAGACAATGGGCAACGACCTGGTGCTCGCCTGGCCGTGGGCCGAGATCGCCGTGATGGGCGCCGGTCAAGCAGCCGCGATCCTGGCTCGCCGGTCGACTCCCGAAGAGAAGGCCGAGTTCGAACGCGACTACGCCGAGCGACTCCTCAACCCGTATGTCGCCGCCGAGCGAGGCTTCATCGACTCCGTGGTCGACCCCGCTGACACCCGCTCCGAGATCGCCGCCGCACTCGCCATCTTCGAAGACAAGCGTGAGTACCTCGTCGAACGGAAGCACGGCAACACACCGTTCTGAGCCATGGGTTGGAGCGCAGCGGGCAACGCGCAGTAACTTGAAGCGCTCGGGCGGGGCGACCCCTCTCTCGAGCCCAATTCGACTGTTCGAGCCTGGAGGAAGCCATCGTGCCCGAAACCATCACCATCACCGACGACCGCACTGGGAAGACCGTCACGGTCCCCATCGAAGGTGGTGTGTTCCCCTCGTCAGCGTTGCGCGAACTCGACCCCTCCCTGTACTGCTACGACCCCGCATACCTGTCGACCGCTTCGACGAAGTCGTCGATCACGTATCTGGACGGCACCAACGGCGTCCTCCGGTACGGCGGCTACCCGATCGAGCAGCTTGCCGAGAAGTCCACCTACCTCGAAGTCGCATACCTCCTGCTGAACGGTGAGCTGCCGAACGCAGAGCAGCTGACCACGTGGAAGCACGAGGTCACACATCACACGTTCATCCACGAGAACATGCGCAAGAAGTTCGCCGAGGGTTTTCACTACGACGCTCACCCAATGGGCATGTTCGTGTCGGCCATTGCTGCGCTTGGCACCTTCTACCCCGGCTCGAAAGACGTCGACGATCCCGAGCAGCGCAACAGCCAGATCCGTCGACTCATCGCCAAGAGCCCCACGATTGCCGCGATGTGTTACAAGTTCTCCGTCGGGCTGCCGTACAACCAACCGAGCAACGACCTGTCGTACCCCGCCAACTTCTTGAACATGATGTGGAAGGTCGGCGACTACGAAGTCGACCCGATCCTCGAGCGGGCAATGGACGTGTTGTTCATCCTCCACGCCGACCACGAGCAGAACTGCGGCACGACTGCGATGCGTGTCATCGGATCCGCCGGCAGTGACCCGTACTCCTCGGCGGCTGGCGCTGCCGCTGCGCTCTACGGCCCCTCACACGGCGGCGCCAACGAAGCAGTCGTCCGCATGCTCACCGAGATCGGTTCGATCGACAACGTGCCGGCGTTCATGGAGTCGGTCAAGTCCGGCGAAGGCCGCTTGATGGGCTTCGGCCACCGGGTCTACAAGAACTTCGACCCTCGCGCCACGATCATCAAGGAGACCGCGTACAAGGTCTTCGAAGTCACCGGCAAGAATCCGCTCCTCGACATCGCCCTGAAGCTCGAGGAGGCTGCACTGGCAGACCCGTACTTCGTCGACCGCAAGCTGTACCCGAACGTCGACTTCTACTCCGGCCTGATCTACCAGGCAATGGGCTTCCCGACCTCGATGTTCACCGTGCTCTTCGCGATCCCCCGCATGGTCGGCTGGCTCGCTCACTGGCAGGAGATGCTCGACGACCCGGCCCAGAAGATCAGCCGCCCTCGCCAGTGGTACGACGGCCCGGGCGAACGCAGCTACATCGACCTCGCCAACCGCTGACGTTGCACCGACACGTCACGCGCTGACGCCGACGTTCTGCGTATTGAGACGCTCCGGCCCCCCTCCGCCGTGGTTTGTGTCAGCACATACCGCAACGGCAGCCGTTGCGGCTGACCCAGATCGCCAACGGCGCCGAGTGCTGAGGTTTGTGTCAGCACCCAGAGCAACCGACGGCGTTGTTGCTGACACAAACCCCGGTGGCTGACGTGATGCGTTCTTGCGTCAGAGGTTCTCGCGTCAGAGGGTGGCGAGGACCTGGTTGAAGGTGGCCGACGGCCGCATGATCGCCCGAGCCTTGTCGGCGTCCGGGTAGAAGTAGCCGCCGATGTCGGCGGGGCTGCCCTGAACTGCGCCGAGTTCGTCGACGATGGCCTGCTCGTTCTCGGCCAGCGCGGCTGCCAGCGGAGCAAACTTGGCAGCGAGCGCTGCGTCGTCGGTCTGCCCAGCGAGCTCCTGCGCCCAGTAGAGCGCGATGTAGAAGTGACTGCCGCGGTTGTCGAGGCTGCCGAGGCGGCGGGCCGGCGACTTGCCGTTGGAGAGCAATTGCCCGGTTGCTGCGTCGAGCGTGTCACCGAGGATCTTCGCCGACGCGTTGTCGGCAACTTCGGCGAGGTGTTCGAACGACACCGCAATGGCAAGGAACTCACCGAGGGAGTCCCAACGGAGGTAGTTCTCCTTCATCAATTGCTGGACGTGCTTCGGAGCCGACCCACCGGCACCGGTCTCGAAGAGACCACCACCGTTGAGCAGCGGAACCACCGACAGCATCTTGGCGCTCGTACCGAGCTCGAGGATCGGGAACAGATCGGTGTTGTAGTCACGTAGGACATTGCCGGTGACCGAGATCGTGTCCTTGCCCGCACGCATCCGGTCGACCGAGTACTGCGTCGCCTCGTTGGGCGACATGATCTCGATGGTCAGACCGTCGGTGTCGTGATCTGCGAGGTAGGTGTTGACCTTCGTGATCAGCTGACTGTCGTGGGCACGGTTGGCGTCGAGCCAGAACACTGCCGGTGCGCCGGTGGCGCGAGCACGGCTGACGGCGAGGCGAACCCAGTCACGAATCGGCTCGTCTTTCACCTGACAAGCGCGGAAGATGTCGCCTTCGGACACGGCGTGCTCCATGAGCATGTCGCCCGACGCTGCGTCGACGACGCGGACCGTGCCGGCCGAAGGTGCTTCGAAGGTCTTGTCGTGGCTGCCGTACTCCTCGGCCTTCTGAGCCATCAAGCCGACGTTCGGCACCGTTCCCATCGTGGTCGGGTCGTAGGCCCCGTTCGCGATGCAATCGTCGATGACGACCTGGTAGATCCCCGCGTAGCTGCTGTCGGGGATCGTTGCCTTGGCGTCCTGTTGATCGCCTGCGGCGTTCCACATCTGGCCCGAGGTACGGATCATGGCGGGCATCGATGCGTCGACGATGACGTCGCTCGGCACGTGGAGGTTGGTGATGCCGTTGTCAGAGTCGACCATGGCGAGGTCGGGACCGTTCTCGAGTGCCGCTGCGATGTCGGCTTCGATCTCGGTGCGCTGGCCATCGGCAAGGCCCGAGAGTGAGGAGATGACGTTGCCGAGCCCGTTGTTCGGGTTGGCGCCGACCGAATCGAGCGCATCGCCGTGCTTGGCGAACACGTCGGAGAAGTAAGCACGTACGGCGTGACCGAAGATGATCGGGTCGGAGACCTTCATCATCGTCGCCTTCAGGTGCAGCGAGAAGAGGACGCCCTTGGCCTTGGCGTCAGCGATCTGCTCGTCGAGGAACGTCCGCAGCGCATCGACGCTCATCACGGTCGAGTCGACCACTTCATCTTGCAGTATGGGGATCGATTCCTTCAGCACTGTCACTGCGCCGTCGGCAGCGACGTGCTCGATGCGCAGTGCACCGGCTTCGGAGATCGTGACCGACTGCTCGTTGTGTGCGAAGTCGCCGCTCGTCATCGTCGCCACGTGGCTCTTCGAATCCTTCGACCAGGCGCCCATCGAGTGCGGGTTCGCCTTGGCGTAGTCCTTGACGGCCTTCGGGGCGCGGCGGTCGGAGTTGCCCTGACGCAGAACCGGGTTCACTGCTGAGCCCATCGCGGTTCCGTAGGCGGCCTTGATGGCCTTGTCTTCGTCGGTCTTTGCGTCGTCGGGATACGCCGGCAGGTCGTAGCCCTGAGCTTGCAACTCGGCGACCGCAGCCTTGAGCTGCGGCACCGATGCCGAGATGTTCGGCAGCTTGATGATGTTCGCTTCAGGCGTCAGTGCCATCGCACCGAGCTCGGCGAGGGCGTCACCGACACGCTGCTCGGTAGTCAGACGATCGGGGAATGCCGCCAGGATTCGTGCGGCGAGTGAGATGTCACGTGTTTCGACCTCGACGTCTGCCGCACCGGCGAACGCTTCGATGATCGGCAGCAGCGAATAGGTCGCCAGGGCTGGGGCTTCGTCGGTGAACGTGTAGATGATCTTCGAGGTACTCATTGCGTGTCCTTCTCGGGTGATTCGGGGTGACTCGGTGACTCGGGGTGTCGGAGGGTGATCATCGGAGCAGGTGCGACGCGTCGCGCGCAACATTCCGGTACTTGTCTTTCACTTGTCTACCACGAACGCCGCGCTCTGTCCCAGCCAACGAGCACGTTGCGGGCCATCAGGGGGTGAGGTTCTACAGTCGGAGTCGATGGACTTCGACTGGACCCCGGAACAGACAGCGCTGCGTGCACGCGCACGAGAGGTCGCCGCAGCCGGCGTCGCGAAGTACGGGCGGCACAACGACTCGTGGATGAACGGCTATTCCAAGGAGTTCGCCGTGGAGATGGCCGAGCATGGCTGGATCGGCATGACCTGGCCGACCGAGCATGGCGGCGGCGGGCAACCAGCGATCAACCGCCTCATCGTCGGCGAGGAGATGATCGCAGCGGGAGCTCCGATCGCTTCGATGTGGTTCGCCGACCGGCAGATGGGCCCATCGTTGATCACCTATGGCACCGCCGACCAGCAGGCCGAATTCCTTCCACCGATGCTTGCCGGCACGGTCACCTGGTGCATCGGTATGTCCGAGCCCGACTCGGGCTCCGATCTTGCGTCGCTCACCACCACTGCCGTGCGCGACGGCGACCATTTCGTCGTGAACGGTCAGAAGATCTGGACCAGCTTCGGGGCCGACGCCGACTACTGCTACCTGATCTGTCGCACCACCTCCGAGGGGCCGCCGCACCGGGGAATCTCAGAAATCATCGTGCCGATGGACACGCCCGGTATCGAGATCAGGCGCATCAAGGACATGACCACCAACCAGCACTTCTGCGAAGTCTTCTTCACCGACGCTCACGTCCCGGTCGAGAACCTCGTCGGGGTCGAGGGTGCGGCGTTCAAACAGACGATGACGCAGCTCGAGCACGAGCGCGGGGGTGTCGACCGCCTGGTGTCGAACAAGGCACTGTTCGACATGGCCGTCGAGCGCGCCGACACGACCGATTTCATGGTCCGCCAGGAGATCGCCCAACTCGAGATCGGTTACCGTCTCGGGCGCATCCTCGTCACCCGTGAGACCCTGCGGCAAGCGCCCAAGGGATTCTCCGCTGCAACGAAGTGCTTCTGTACGGAGCACGAACAACGGGTCGCCGAGTTCGTCGGCCGGACGTTCGGGGCCGACGCGTTGCTCTGGGACGACGTCACCCAGGGCCTCGCCTACGGACCCGGGTACACGATCATGGGTGGCACATCGAACATCATGCGCAACATCCTCGGCGAACGCGTCCTGGGCCTCCCGCGCGAACCCCGCAGCTGAAAACGATCGACGCGACCATCAGGGTCTGACCGCAACGCGCAGCACGACTCCGCCAGATGACGCCTGCCCGGGATCATCAGGCCCGACGGCGGTCTCGAGCGTGACCGTGAACAGGTCGACCCGATCGAGCTCGACCCCTGCCCACAGGGTCACGTCGTCACCGTCGTGGAATGTGCCGACGGGAAACAGATTCCCGTCGACGGTGCGAACCCAACCCTCGTAGAACGCTCCGTCATCGCGCCGGGGCAGGCCCGGAGCGACCAAGTCGATCTGCAAGCCGGAGCCGAACGAGGTGACCTCGACGTCACCGCCGACGTCGGGAATCAACCCGGTCGAGATCAACTCCGCAGAAAAGGTCTCCGTCTCCTCGACCCCGCTGACCCCGCTGAGGCCACTGAGCACGACGATCCCACCGAACAGGGCCACGATCGTCGCCGCCGCTCCGAAAAGCGCTGGTCGCAGCCATGCCCGTCGCCGCAGACCCTGTGCGCCACCCTCGACTCGACCCTCCCACACGATCGGGTCCGCTGCGCCCAGCTCGGCTTCGCTCCGGACCGCTGCTGCGATGCGATCGTCGAGCCCCGCTGGCGGGTTGATCCATGTGCCCGGCGCCGCCAGCAGTGCTGCGATGTCAGTGGTGAGCGCGTCTGGACCTCCGAGCGCGTCTGTGTCTTCAAGCGCCTGGTCCTCGGGGATGTCGGGTTCGGTCATCGGGCTGCTCGATTCGAAAGCACTGAGCTCCAGAGATCACTACGTCGGCCGGCGGCGAACGGTTCGCGATCCGCGAACACGTACGCGCTCACCGGTCGCACATTCGTCATTGCTCGGTGTCCTGACGGAGGTGGCCGAGCCGGACCGCCAGCCGCCGATGAGCACGATGCGAGCGCGACTTGACGGTCCCGACCGAGATTCCCAGCTGTTCGGCGATCTCGGAGTGCGTGTGACCAAGCAGGTGCTGGAGCCTGACGATCTCACGCTCGTCGTCGGCGAGGCCGTCGATGGCTGCACGGACACTCCACACCGCTTCGACTGCTTCCGCACTCGGCGGCAGCGTCACGAGCGCGCTGTCAGCCGGATTCGCGAGCTCGATCGCGTCGGCCGGCCGACGCTGCTCCCGTCGGAGCGCATCGATGGCCGCTCGCCGCGCGATCGTTGCCAGCCAGGGCGCGAAGTCGCGACCGGGTTCGAAGCTCTCGGCATTGCGCCACGCTTGGAGAAAGACGTGCTGAGTGACCTCCTCAGCTCGCTGAGCATCTCGAACCACCTGGTGGGCAACGGTGTAGACCAAGTCGCCAAACCGTTCGTACAGCAGACGAACTGCAGCGTCGTCGCCGTCGCAGAGCGCGTGCGCGAGGTCAGCGTCGCTTTGCACCTCGTGCGGCGGACGAAACTGTTCCATGACCGGCACGAGCGTATTCGGAAACCGGAACGGCCCGGACACCACCGCTGTCGCGGGGCACATCCGGGCCGGCAAAAGACGTTCTTGTGGGCACGACGGGATTCGAACCCGGGACCTCTACCGTGTCATGGTAGCGCTCTAACCAACTGAGCTACGCGCCCGTAGCAGGCGACAGAATAGCAGTTGCGGGGCCGCTCCCCACCCCGTTCACGAGCATTCGGTTCGCGAGCATCGCCCGACGTGGTCAGTCCCGCATCCGGACGGAGATCTCGTTGGCCATGAGCCGGCCAGCTCGTGTGAGCACGACACGATCGGGGTCGGCCGGGTGCTCGACGAGCATCTCGCCGACCAACTCGAGCGTGTCGTCGTCGAACGCCGATCGCTCCACCCCATCGCGTGTTCGCAATGTGAGTTGCTGTCGCTCGGATCGACGTTGCTCGCCATCGAGCTCCTCGAACGACGCCTCGACCGAGCGACCAGCTGCGACCAGGTCGATGTAACGATCGGGCGTGCGGACGTTCCACCACCGCCGACCATTCCGATGGGAATGTGCGGCACACCCGAACCCGCGATAGTTCTGCTGCCGCCAGTAGATGAAGTTGTGGCGCGATTCGTGACCAGGCCTCGCCCAGTTCGACACCTCGTAGTTGGCGAGCCCAGCCGCAGTGAGGCGGGACTCGACGATGTCGTATTTGCCGGCTTGGTCGTCGTCGTCGGGATGCCGGGCCGGCTCGGCTGCAAGTTGTGTGCCGGCTTCGACTGTCAGCCCGTAGGCCGAGACATGCGGCGGGTCCAGCGCCAGCGCACCAACGACCGTGGACTCCCAGTCGCCGATCGATTCACCGGCAGCGCCGTAGATGAGATCGAGATTGAACGTCGGCAGTCCGACAGCTCGGACCGCATCGACGGCACGCTCGACGTTTGCTCGGTCATGGGTGCGGCCGAGAGACGCAAGGACATGCGCCGACATCGACTGGACGCCGATGCTGACTCGGTTCACACCGCCATCGACGAAGCTGCGGAGCATCTCGGCGGTGACGTCGTCGGGGTTGCATTCGACGGTCACCTCAGCGTTCGCGGCTCGGGGAATCGACTCGATCACGCCGGCGAGCAGCTCGGGTGGGACCAGCGTCGGGGTACCTCCGCCGACGAAGATCGTGTCGGCGATCGCCAGACCCGCATCGACCGCAACGGCGATCTCGGTCCGGAGAGCATCGAGGTATGCCGTGGTCAGATGGTGTCGATCTGTCCACGTGGCGAACGCGCAGTAGTCGCACTTCGACGAGCAGAACGGGATGTGCAGGTACACCCCGAGCATGGCGGGGTCAGACCGGCTTGAAGAGCAGATCGAGTGCTGAAAGGCGGTCGGCGACCTGGTCGACGGGTACGTCGAGCATTGCTGCGATCGAACGTGTGTCGTCGCCGCGAACGGTGATGACCCGACCGTTGAAGTCCTGGCGCTGCACCTGGATCAAACGCAGATAGCGAGCAAGCATCTCGAACGGCGAGCCGCTGAGCTGAACGAGCTTGGACACATCGATCGCCAACGACTTGTTGATCGACGAATCAAGCGCAGCGACTTCGAATCCGGTGACCTCACGGGGAAGCAATTGTTCGATCGGGACACTGTAGAACTGCGCCAGCCGGTCGAGCCGAGGCACGGAGAGTGCTCGTTCGCCACGCTCGTACGCGCCGAGAACGGACGCCTTGAACTCCTGTTCCGACTGCGCCTCGACCTCCTGGAGCGACATGCGCTTCTGTTTGCGGATCACCCGGAGGCGTTCACCGACCTGCTGGCTGTACGCCGCCGGCCCTTCTTCGTCGAACGTTGTGTCATCTTCAAGTGTGGTCATCAGGTCTCGCTTGTCAGTCTCATCGTGGTGCCAATATCACCGCAGAGCGTGTCGGTGCAGTCACAACAGTCTAGCGAGTTTCGGCGCCGATCGTACGTTTCAGTGGTAGCTCGCCACGTAGAGTGTGACCGCTGCGAGTGCGGCCGTCTCCGTGCGGAGCACATTCGGGCCGAGAGACACCTGGTCAGTGGCCCTTTCCAGTTCGTCCTCGGACCACCCGCCTTCGGGACCGACAGCCAGACAAGTGTCGGTTTTTTTGACATTACGGCCACCCGGTTCGGTGATCGCAGCGGCGGTGAGAACGCCGCTTGCCTCGACGGGCAGGGCAATCTCGGGAAGCCACACGCGTCGGCTCTGGCGGGCTGCTTCGACCGCGATCCGCCGAAGCCGGACAATCTGCTTCGCTGCGCGCTCCGGCTTCCAGCGGACGGCCGACCGGTCTGCGTGCAGAAGTTGCAAGGTGTCCACTCCAAGTTCGACCGCCTTCTGCACCAACCATTCGACCCGGTCACCCTTGGGGATCGCTGTCGCCAACGTCAGCGGCGCGTACAGCCGGTCGGACGTCTCGACTCCCGTGGTCGTCTCGAGACGGAAGGAAACACTGTCGGCCACCGCTGTGTCACGCCATCGACCGGCACCATCACTGATCGTCACGTGCTCGCCGACGCGCAGCCGAAGGACGCGGGTCAGGTGGTGTTCGGTCTCATCGTCGAGCAGGACGACGCCGTCGACCTCGAGCGCATCGGCACCGACGAACACATGCGTTGCAGACGCACGACGTACCGGATCAACGTGCATCGTGCGTGCTCATCATGCGCCTCGGCTCATCGGCCTTCAGGAGAAGGCCGACTTGATCCGCGAGAACAGACCTTCCTTGCCATTGCCGACCACTTCGTCGCGACCCTCGGCATAGGACGTCAGCAGGGCCACCTCGGCGTCGGTGAGCTTGGTCGGAACGTCGACCCGAATGCGAGCGACGAGATCGCCGCGACCACGGCCTTGCAGGTGCGGGACACCGCGTTGTCGTAGCACGAACTCGCGACCCGGCTGCGTTCCAGCGGGAACGACGAGATCCTCGTCGCCATCGAGCGTCTCGAGGGCGAGCGACGTGCCCAGAGCAGCTTGAGCAAACGAGATGCCGACGTCGGTGACGAGATCGTTGCCATCGCGAACGTAGGACTCGTGAGGCGAGACGCGCAGGTGCACGTACAGATCACCGTTGCCGCCCCCACGGGGACCCGCCGCACCACGCCCGGTCAGGCGCAGCGTCGACCCGGTGTCCACTCCGGCGGGCACATCGACCTCGTAGCTCTTGTCGACGGTGATGCGCCCCTGCCCACGGCATGTCGAGCACGGCGTCGAGATGACCTCGCCCATCCCACCGCAGCGACCGCACGGGCTCGCAGTGACCATCTGGCCGAGCAGACTCTGGCGCACACGCTGCACCTGGCCGCTTCCGCTGCAGTCACTGCAGGTGACGGCCTTGGTGCCTTCGCCGGCACCGCTCCCCTCGCAGTCGTCGCAGCGCACCGGCAGCTTGAGTTCGACGCTGATCTGCTCGCCGAACACGGCTTGCTCCAGCGTGAGGTCCGCGACCACTTCGAGATCCTGGCCCCGAGGCGGGCCACTCGGTCCGCGCGAGCGACCGCCGCCGCCTCCAAACGGGCTTCCGCCACCGTTGCCACCGAAAAACGCATCGAAGATGTCACCGAGACCCCCACCGAACATGTCCTCTGCAGACTGACCGCCGCCACCGCCACCGCCGACACCGGCCTCTCCGAACTGGTCGTAACGCTGCCGCTGTTGATCGTCGGACAGCACCTGATAGGCACGCGCGACTTCCTTGAACTGTGCTTCGGCGTCGGCATCGTCGGGATTGGCATCAGGATGCAGTTCGCGAGCGCGCTTGCGATACGCCTTCTTGATTTCGTCGGCGCTGGCGCCGCGAGCAACACCCAGGAGTTCGTAGAAGTCAGCCATGGCGAGCTACATGATGCCGTGAAAACGGCCGCGTTGCCCTCGATGTCAACCTTCTTCGATGCGATGCCCCAATTGCTCACTGACGACTTCGACGGTGGCCAAGGCCTGCGGGTAGTTCATCCGAGTCGGGCCGAGCACACCGACCGAACCGAGGTGCTCGCCGTCGACGACGACCGGTGCAACGACGACGGAGCACGCCGACAGCGGTTCGACACCGTGCTCGAGACCGATCGCCACGGACATACCGCGCCCGACGATGTCGCTGACGAGCGAGACCACGACGAACTGCTGCTCGAGAGTGTGCAGCACCGATCGCACCACCTCGACCGCGTCGAAGGCGTCAGCCACGGCGGACACACCCCCGGTGAACACGTGATCGCCGGTTCCGACCTGCCCGAGACCGCCGAGCGATGCGGCACACAACCGGTCGACGTCGGCGTCGCCGGACGTGGCCAGCGAGCCGACCGCACCCAACACGGTGCCAGCGAGTCCGGCGGAAACGTGCGCCGACGCCGATGCCAACCGGACGTCGTCGTCGGCTTCGTCGATCTCGATCGTCACGTTCTCGACGGTGCCGTTGGCGAACACGGCGACGACGGTGGCCGCAGCTGCTGACAGCGAGACGATCTGCACGCTGCGAATCGGGATCGCTTCGGCCTTCGGACCGACGACCACTGCCGCATTGTTGGTCAGTTCGGCCAGCAGGTTCGATGTCTGGTGCAGCATTTCTTCGAGCCGCCCGTGTGCTGCAGAGAAGAAGTTCCCGACCTGCTGTGTCGTCGCTTTGTCGAGACGACCTGGCGAGGTGAGATTGTCGACGTAGTAGCGGTAGCCCTTGTCGGTGGGAATGCGACCGGCCGACGTGTGCGGCTGGACGAGGTACCCCTCGGACTCGAGGAGGCTCATCTCATTGCGCACGGTCGCAGAGGACACCTGAATGCTCGGCGCATGAGCGATGTGGGTCGACCCGACGGGCTGCGCGGTCGCGATGTACTCCTGGATCACTGCACCGAGAATCGCCGTCTTGCGGTCGTCCAACATGTCACCTCCGATGGTACTTGCCCGGCGCAACTCACGACAGCTCAGCTCGTGAGCGGGTCAGCTCGCGAGCAGGTCAGCCGTGAGCAGGTCAGTTCTCGGTCAGGGTCTTGAGTCGGCGAAGCGCTTCGTCGCGCTCCACAGCATGGTCGACCATCGGTTCGGTCGGGTCGGCCACCCAACGTCGCACGTACTCACCCTTGCGGTCGTACCGCTCGCGCTGCGTCTCCGGATTGAACACCCGGAAGTAGGGAGCAGCATCGGTCCCCGTGCCCGCCGCCCACTGCCAGCCGTGGTTGTTGGAAGCGAGGTCGCCGTCGATCAGGTGTTGCATGAACCATCGAGCGCCCCACTGCCACGGCAAGTGCAGATCCTTGACCAAGAAGCTGGCGACGATCATCCGGACTCTGTTGTGCATCCAGCCCGTGGCAAGCAGCTGTCGCATGCCGGCGTCCACGATGCCGAACCCCGTCTCCCCGGCCGCCCATCGATCGAAACGTCGCCGGGCGGCCTCGTCGGTATCGACCGGCATGGCATCGAACTTCGGGTTCAGATTGTTCCATGCGGTGTCGGGCCGGGCGAAGAGCACGTCGGCATAGAAGTCGCGCCAGGCGAGTTCGCTCGAGAACACCATGGCGCCGTCGTCCTTGGCCCCGGACAGATCGAGGTCGGCGAGCACTGTCCTCGGGTGAATCGTGCCCCACTTGAAGTCCGGCGACAGATGGCTGGTGCCGGCGAGTGCGGGGACATCTCGCAGATCGTTGTAGGCGTCCACCCCAGATCGCATCGTGCCGTCGGCAGCAGACGTCTGATCGAGGAACGCAACCCACCGGCCGTGTGCCGCTTCTTCGCCAGCCGACGGGAGTTCGCAGCCCGGGTCGGGCCGATCGAACAGCGGGTGTGCGTGTTCAGCTATTGCCGATTCTGGCGCCCAGCTCACGTCGTCAGCAGGATCGCTGTGCGGCGCCTCGACGCCCACCTGCCGCCAGATCTTCGAGAACGGTGTGAACACCTTGTACGGCGTGCCATCGCCCTTGAGAACTCGTCCTGGATCGACTGCATACGGTGAGCCGACCCCTGCGAGCGATCGTCCCTGCTCGCGCAATGCAGCGGCGACCGCACCGTCGCGTTGGCGGCCGTACGGGCTGTAGTCCCTGCTCACGTACACCGTGTCGGCGTCGAAGGTTGCAGCGAGGTGCGGGATTTCGTTGATCGGGTCGCCGACTCTGAACAGCAGTCGTGTGCCGTGGAGATCGCGGAGCGACGCGTCGAGCGCAGTCAGAACGTCGTGCAGCATCGCACGCCGCGGCCCGCCCGCGTTGTCGAATGTCGGGTCGACGACGAACACAGGCACCACCGACCGGCCGTCGGTTCCCGCTGCGAGCAGCGCCGGCAGATCACCGAGACGCAGGTCTCTTCGAAACCACATGATCGATTGCTTGGTCTCACCGCTGTTCTACCCCGTGACAGGTCGGCACGTCACGTCGAGCTTGTCGCCTGGCCCGCACCGACACCGGCACGGACACGAGCACAGCATGAGCATGAGCATGAGCATGAGCCGGACCCGACCTCGGAGCGACGACGTCCACACCGCAGCGTCAGTGATCGCAGCGTCAGTGATCGAGGACTCGGTGCCACCACGGGTTTCGGAAAACGCCGTGGGGATCGAGTCGCGCAACCAGGTCGATGAAGTCGTCGTACATCTCGTATGCCGCTGCAGGTGAGAAGTCGTCGGAGTGGAACACCTTGCCCCAGTGCGGTCTCGGAGTGAACGGACCAAGTGCTGCTTCCACTGTCCGGATGGCACCGGACACTGCTGCGTTGTCGTCGCCGTCGCCGCCAGCTCGCCACGTGAAGTGAAACGTGACCGAGTCGCGTCGGTAGGCCGGGCTCATCCACAGTTCGTCGGCAGCAACGGCTCGAATTTCACCGACCAGCAGTTGATCGACGAAGTCACCCGACACGCGACGAAGCGCATCGAGGGCTGCGGGGCCGTCGGCAGCGGCGACGAAGAACTCGGATTGAATCTCCTTGCCCACACTCGACGTGTGCCCCATCCTGAAGTGCGGCAACCGGTCACACCAGAGCCCGGGCACGCCGAGCTGGCGGGTGCACCCTGCACCGTCGAGGCCTGGCAACGGATGGTGCTGCATCGTGGCCGCCGGGGCGTCGAGGAACGTCGGGCCCGGGGCCATCGATCGGTCGCTGCCGTCGGTTCGACGCTTCAACCAGATGTGCGCGACCTGCCCGTCGAGGTCGCCGGCGAACGTCGTGAAGATGCTCACGCTGTACGCCGCTCCGAGCACCAGTCCGAGTTGATCCGCAACCAGGTCGAGCGACACGTCACCGTAGACATGCTGGGCGACTTCGTAGTCGAAGTCGACATCGAGTGACACGGCAGTGACCAGACCGAGTCCGCCCATCGAGACGACCATGCCGTCGAAGTCAGGGGTCCGACGGTCGAACGTGAGTACTTCCCCTGCGGCGCTCACCACCTCGAAGCCGGCGACCGAGGTGGCGAGGTTGCCCAGCGACGTACCCGACCCGTGCGTGCCGGTTGCGACCGCTCCGGCCACGGAGAGGTGCGGGAGCGACGCCAAGTTGCGGAGCGCTGCGCCGTTCGGCCGGAGCACCCGGGCCACGTCGGCGTACGTGGCTGCGCCCGCGATCGTGACGGTCCGGGCGTCGGCATCGAACACGTCTGGCCGTTCGATCCGACTGGTGTCGACGATGACGTCAGCGTCGGCCATGTCGGTGAACGAATGCCTCGATCCGACGGCTCGGACGCTGCCCGACGATCGCACGATGGCGATCGCTTCGTCGATGGTTGCCGGCCGCTCGATCGTGCCGTGGTACTCATGATTGCCGGCCCAGTTTCGCTCCTTCGGAGCGCCGGAGCGATCGGCTGATGAGGCCGGCGAGTTTCCCGACCCTGTCATCGCGACCCGCTGTTCGAACTGGTGATCTGACCGGCTGCGGGAACGAACCTGTGCCCGGTGACCAGCCAGACCACTCCTGCGCCGAATACTGCAGCCAAGCTCAGCACACTGCCGTAACCGAGTGCCCACTCGACGCCGACGTTGTCAGCAATCAGCCCGGTGATCGGGCCGCCGATCGGCGTCGATCCGAGGAACACGACTGCTTGCAGCGCCATCAGCCGGCCGCGCATGTCGTTCGGACTCTCCTGCTGGGTGATGGCGTTCGCTGCGGTGATGAAGCCCGATGCACCGAGCCCCATCGGCACGGCCCAGATGAATGCCACCCAGATGTTCGGCGCCCAGGCGATGCCCACAGCGGTCACTGACAGCAGCACGGCGTTGCCGAGATACCAGCGCATGTTGACGTGGCGGAGCCGCGCAGTCAGCAGGGCACCCGTGAGCGACCCGAACGACATCACCCCGAGCACATAACCGAAGGCCTGATCGCCACCCCACTTGAGTTCCGCAAGCTTCGGGAACACGACCTGTTGATTGAAGGCGAACGTCGACACGACCAACAGAACAACGAACAGCACGAGCAGATTTCGTCGACCGGCAACGAAACGCAGTGCGTCACGCACTGGTTGGCCGCCCTTCGGACGCGGCACCGACGGGAACATCTCTGCAGTGCGTAAAGCAATGAGGGAGAAGATGATCGCGGAGAACGTGAGACCATTGATGATGAAGCAGACACCGGTACCGGCGACACCGACGAGCACGGCACCCAACGCTGGGCCGATGATGCGCGATGAGGTCATCACCGCCGTGTTCAGCGACGTCGCGTTCGTGATCTCGGCCGGCGGGACGAGTTCGGTCACGAGACTTCGGCGCGCTGGATTGTCGAATGCGTTCGCCACGCCGAGAAGTAACGACATCAAGTACACGAGGGGCAGGTTGATGAAGCCTGTCAGATCGAGCACGCCGATGACGATCGCCTGACACGCCATGGCCGTCTGGGTGACGATCGCCATCTTTCTCTTGTCCAAGACGTCAGCGATCGAACCCGCCCAAGCGCCGAGGAACAACATCGGGAGAAACTGACACCCGATACTGATGCTGACCGAGGTCGATTCCCCGGTGAGCCGGAACACGAGGAGCGACATCACCGTGAGCTGCATCCACGTGCCGACGTTCGACAGCAGCAGCCCACCGAAGAACAACCGGACGTTGCGATACTGCAGCGACCTGAACGTCGTCGCCCCGAACTTCGCCGGAGGGTGAGCTGTTGTGCGGTCGATGAATCGTCTCGACGGCCTTGACGCGGACGGGTCACGCGGGTCGGTCGGCAACGAACTCACAGCGCTCATCTCTACCACGAAGCCGGGCGTCGCATCGGCTCCGTCACGACCATCACCCACCGACCATCACCCACCGACCATCACCCACCGACCATCACCCATCGACCAGCGAGCGCGTGACACGCTCGACGTCGAAGACATCCGGTCTTCGACGAGACCATGGGAGACATCCATGATTGCCAGCACCTCACGCCCAACCCTCATCATGGGCGCTGTCGCCGTCGCCGCACTGTCGTTCACTGCATGCGGCGGAAGCGGCGGGGGCAACTCGGCAGGTGACGTCGAGGCGTTCTGCGCGAAGTACGAAGAATTCGACAACGCCGGCGACATCGACAGCAACGACGACATCCTCGACGCCCTCGATGTGCTCAAGGACATTGCCCCCGCGGAGATCTCCGACGACCTCGACACAGCAATCGACGCTTTCAAGACGCTCAGCGAGTTCGAAGAAAAGTTCGACGCAGGCGAGGAGATCGACGAAGAAGACGCCTCACTCGTCGAAGCGAGCGAGCAGATCGACACGACCGGCGAGAAGATCGAGGACTACGTCGCTGCGAACTGCGGCCTCGAGTCCTGACGGCCGCATCATCGGGCTCTCTCGGCAAGAAAGCCGCAACTGATCGGCTGACAACGTTCAGTCGTCGAGCTTGAGGGCATCGATGAAGACGTCACCAGGTACTTCGACCCGGCCGATCGACTTCATCTTCTTCTTGCCCTCTTTCTGCTTCTCGAGCAGCTTGCGCTTACGAGTGATGTCGCCGCCGTAACACTTGGCGGTGACATCCTTGCGCTTGGCCTTGACTGTTTCACGGCTGATGATCTTGCCGCCGATCGCGGACTGGATCGGCACGTCGAACATCTGACGAGGGATGAGTTCTTTCAGTTTCTCGCACATGCGGCTGCCGTAGGCGTACGCCTTGTCTCGGTGGACGATGGTCGAGAATGCGTCGGCAGGGATGGCATTCAGGAGCAGGTCGACCTTGACGAGGTTGCTCCTGCGGTACCCGGACAGTTCGTAATCGAGGCTTGCATAGCCTTTCGTACGCGACTTCATCTGATCGAAGAAGTCGACGACCACCTCGGCGAGCGGCACCTCGTAGACCAGTTCCATTCGCTCAGGGCTGAGGTACTCCATCTTGACCATTTCGCCCCGGCGCGTCTGGCACAGGTCCATCAGCGGGCCGGTGTACTCGGTCGGCGTGATGATCGACAGCTTGAAGAACGGCTCCTCGACGTAATCGATGCTCTGCGCTTCGGGAAGGTCGGCCGGATTGTCGACCTTGATCGTCTCACCATTGGTCTTCGTGACGAGATACTCGACGCTCGGCGCCGTGGCGATCAGGGCGAGATCGAACTCGCGCTCGAGACGCTCCTTCACGATCTCCATGTGGAGCAGACCGAGGAAGCCACAGCGGAACCCGAAACCCAGCGCGCCGGAGGATTCGGGCGTGTAGGTGATCGATGCGTCGTTGAGCTTGAGTTTGCCGAGCGCCTCACGCATGTTCTCGAAGTCGTCCCCGTCGATCGGAAAGAGGCCGGAGAAGACCATCGGGAGGGGCTCTCGGTAGCCGGGCAGCGCCTCGGTCGAACCGTGGACCGCGGTGGTGACGGTTTCACCGGACTTGGCTTCGCCGACGTCTTTGATGCCTGCGACCAGGTAGCCGACCTCTCCGGGACCCATCGACTTGAGCGGCGTCATCGCCGGCAGGCGGGCACCGATCTCGATGGCCTCGTGCTGCGCCTGAGCGTTGACGAACTCGAGCTTGGCGTTCGTCTGCATGGTGCCCTGCATGATCCGGACCGATGAGACGACGCCTCGGTACTGGTCGAACTGGGAGTCGAAGATCAGACCCTGCAGCGGCGCATCCGGGTCGCCCTGCGGTGCGGGAATTCGTTCGATGATCGCGTCGAGCAGTTCAGGCACACCGAGTCCGGTCTTGGCTGACATCGGCAGGATCTCCTCACGAGGGATGCCGAGCACCTGCTCGATCTCACCGGCGTAACGATCGACATCAGCAGCCGGAAGATCGATCTTGTTCAGCACCGCGACGATCTCCAGGTCGTTCTCGAGGGCGAGGTAGCAGTTGGCGAGCGTCTGGGCCTCGATGCCCTGAGCAGCGTCGACAACGAGAACGACGCCCTCGCATGCGGCGAGACTGCGGCTGACTTCGTATCCGAAGTCGACGTGGCCGGGCGTGTCGATCAGATGAAAGGTGTGGCCCTTCCACCCGACTCTGACGTTCTGAGCCTTGATCGTGATGCCCCGCTCACGCTCGAGGTCCATCGTGTCGAGGTACTGCGCCTTCATGTCTCGCGTCTGCACGGCGCCGGAGATCTCCAGAATGCGATCAGACAGCGTGGACTTGCCGTGATCGATGTGGGCAATGATCGAGAAGTTGCGGATCGTGTCGATCTGCACCGACGAGGGGGTGCCGTTGGGGGAGCCGTTCATGACGAAGGCCACGCTATCTGCCAGGTGCAGCCCTGAATCTTCACTGCTCCACCGATGGACGGTGATCCACTCAGCGGCGAAGTCCTCCACGTCGCACTGCCGCATCAGCCGTCCGACCCCGGACCCGACGAGACCGCAACGTCGCCGATGAGCCATGCCAGCAATGTTGGGGGTTCCGATGGCGCTCGGTAGAGTTCGGTGGCTGTCCGGGCCGGTCGGCTCGACGTAAGATCTGAAGGAAACAGAACAACCATGGCAAACATCAAGAGCCAGAAGAAGCGCATTCTCACCAA
>Ga0115031_1000797_pt1 | contig 22918 bp, 23 predicted proteins | sample Maine_Asex4_meta_FD_87301 | JGI IMG/M metagenome (GOLD analysis project Ga0115031, IMG submission 87301) | Marine algal microbial communities from Maine, USA - Maine_Asex4_metaG | ecosystem: Host-associated > Algae > Red algae > Unclassified | place: Maine, USA | collected 2015-01-05
CCATCGTCGAGGTGTGACCATTGTGGTATCCTGATCGAACTGGTGTTCTCATCAGCGGTGTTCGATTGCCACACCCTTCTCGGCGGTCCTCCCATATTCAGATCCCTCATCGCAGGGGAAAGTTTCGTGCGCCGATGCGCATGTTCACCGGAGGAACCGCCATGTCGTCAGTTGCGACCTGCACACCGCCAACACCAGCACCAACAGCACCAGCAACACGCCGTGTGTCGGCGGGGGAGGAACTGGCCGGCCTGGGCTGGGAGATCAACGCCCATCAGCATCGGGTCGTGCACCTCGCCGCCCGGTTCGACGAAGAGCTCGAATGGTTGCGCCTCGGCCACCGCAGTGCATCGAGTTGGATCGCCTCGCAGCTGCAGTTGGAGACATCGACGGCGCGTGAGTGGATCCGTGTGGGGCACGCGCTCCGCTATCTGCCGTTGATCGACGCGGCGTTCGCAGCGCATGAAATCTCGTATGCGAAGGTTCGGATCCTGACCCGGTGGGCCGACGACGACAACGAACCACAGCTGCTCGGCCTGGCCCGTGAGCGCAACGCCAGCCGGCTCACCGTCGCCATCGCGCGGGTGCTGGCCGACGGCGGCGAGACCGACGCCGAGCGCGATCTTCGTCTGCACGAGTCTCGTTCGCTCACGACGTGGACCGACGGCGACGGTATGACCGTGGTGCGCATCGTGTTGGCGCCGTCGGTGGCCAAGCCCGTCGTCGCCGCAGTCGACGAATTCGTCCGTCGCATCGCGCAGACACCGGTGAGTGTCGTGAAAGAGCCGACCCTGTCCGCGGACGCGCTTGATGAACTGAGCGTGACGGAGTCCTCACCGGATGCGGCTTCGATGGCCAAGTTCACCTCGATCGCGGCCGAGGAGGTTGGCGATCACGAACCAACCCTGTCCGCGGACGCGCTTGGTCGACCGAGCGTGACGGAGTCTGCACCGAACGCCGTCTGCGTGGCCGACGGCGCGGCTGATTCGTTGCCAGCGACGCTGTGCGATCTGCGCAATCGCTGGCAGCCGGACGTCGGCGACGACTCGGTGTTTCCCAGCTCGGGCCAGCAACGAGCCGATGCCTTCGTAGCGCTGTTCCTCGGCTGCGATGTCGAGTTGACCACCGAGGTGGTCGTCCATGTTCGCGGCGATGGCATCACCTTCGACGACGGCGCGCCCACGACCGACCATGCAGTGCTCCGGCAACTCGACCAGGCGTTCATTCGCCTGCTGCTCCACGACGCCGACCGTCGGCCGATCAATGCGTCGGGCCGGCAACGGATCGCGACGACGCGACAGAAGCGCGTCGTGATGGAAGCCCATGGTCACGAGTGCGTCGATTGTCAGAGCACCGACTTGCTCGAACTCGACCACAACCCGGCCTTCGAGTTCACCCGTCGCACCGTCACCCACGAACTCGAACCGCGCTGCGCCCCATGTCACCGAGCCCGCCACCGATTTGACCGCATGCGGGAATTCAGTTCGGTGGCGTAACGGTGAACCTGGACTCGGTGCTCACCGGACGACTTGGCACGGTGGCCGCTGGTCGTGTCGAGGCCGACAACTCATTCGAAGTCGTCCCGCGTGGCGCCGACGTGAGACGATCGGAGCATGATCATCGAATCGCTGGACATCGACGCCGACACCTTCCGAGCGGGAACGGGCTGGGACATCAAACCCCAAGGCGCGTGCAAAGGGGAAGTGTGCGTGCCGCTCGGTGCCACCCAGACCGCAGGTGGCTTCGACCTGGCCGCAACCGCCGACCGGCTCGGCATGGCGGTCGTGTCTGACGAGGCGGCTGGCGTGTACGCCGTGGGGCCCGAGTCGTTCAGCGGGACAGCGCTGGTCACCGCCGAGGCACCGGACGTGACGCTGCGCGATCTCGACGGCAACGACGTGCGACTGTCCAGCCTGCGGGGACGCAAGGTGATCCTGGCTGCGTGGAGTCCGTATTGAGGCTGTCGCTTCGACCTGCCCGGGTGGCAGGCACTGCGTGCTGAATTGGTTGCCGAGCACGGCGACACCATCGAGATCGTCACCGTCGGCATCGAGACCGACGGTGCAGAAGCGCTGCGTGAGTTCATCGAGGCAGCATCGCCGGAGCATCCATCGCTGGTCGACGACGATCATGTGATGGAGCGCGCCTTCGGTGTGGTCAACATCCCGAACGTGATCTGGATCGACGAGTCCGGCACGATCGTCCGGCCTGCCGAGCCCGGTTGGGGCGCTCCGGTCGACTACCCGGATTGGCTCGTCAAGGCCATCGAGGATGGCGAGAAGCGAGCCAGAGCCGAGGGCAAGGATCCGGCGGCAGCGGCGGTCGGCAGCCAGGACCGCGACAGCTACGCCGATGCCGTACGGGATTGGGCGGCCAACGGCGCCGACTCTCGATTTGCGATGTCACCAGACGAGGCGGTCGCCTCCTCGCAGCCCAGGTCGCTCGACCAGTCCGAGGCCGCCGCTCGTTTCGAACTGGGTCAGCGGTCTTGGCGCGCCGGCGACCGCGACGGGGCGTTCGCGCACTGGCGCGAGACGCACCGGCTCGATCCGAACAACTGGACCTACAAGCGTCAGGCCTGGTCGCTGGTCGGCAACGAGGCCGCGGGCGGCGGGGCCTTCGGCCGGTTCATGCAGGCGCCCAGCGACGACTCGTGGCCGTTCGACGGGGACTTCGGTACCGACAGGGGCAACGTCGAGCCCGGCACGTACTACCCGAAAACCCTGGAGGTCTGAACCGGTTCGGGAACGGCGGGCTCCGGCGACGTCCTACGGCCCTTTGGGCGCCGGCCTGTTGCCGGTCAGGCCGAATCGGATGGCGGAGTCGCGTTCGCCTCCGTCGACTATTCCGAGCTCAGACGCCCGAGCTCGCCACTGCTCTCGTGCGAGAGCCTGCATGTCTTCGGTCGTGTCGTTCTCGTCGGTGATCTCGAGCCCGAGGAGCGTCTCGATGACGTCCTCCATGGTGACTACGCCGGCGGTTCCTCCGTACTCGTCGATCACGCGCGCGATCTGCTCGCCATCGTCGACGAAGAGTTCGAAGATCTCCAGCAGCGACTGGTTCGTGTTCACGACGGCCATGTCCCGACGCAGCGCAGCCAGCGGCGTTTCGGGGGCGCCGCCAGCCACCTTTGTCAGGGCATCGCTCAACAGGACGTACCCCGTGATGTCATCTTGGTCGTTGGAGAAGACCGGGTAACGAGAGAACGGCTGCTTGGCCTCCATCAATTTCTGAGCCGAGACGATTTCTGCGAAGGCCACGACAACGGTGCGCGGTGTCATGACGTCCGAAGCACGCAGGCTTTCGAACCGCAGCAGGCTCTTGAACAGCTCCGTTTCGCGCTGATTGAAGACGCCCTCTCTTGCGCCGATGTCGGCGAGGGCTGCGAGCTCCTCACGGCTCACATCGCCCTTCTTCTCGCCGCGAGTCAGCAGCTTTGCGAACCACTGTGACATGAGGACGAGGGGGTAGAGACCGAAGATGAGAGGCTTGAGCAGGCGGCTCACGAGCGGAGCGAGCCCACGCCAGTAGACCGCACCGAGAGTCTTCGGAATGATCTCGCTCAACACGAGAATCCCGAGTGTGAGGACCGCCGAGAACACCCCGATCGCCGAGTTCCCGAAGTACGACGCAGCTTCGGCGCCGGCGCCCGCGGCTCCGATCGTGTGGGCGACAGTGTTCAACGTCAGGATCGCCGCAAGCGGTCGATCGACGTCGTCTTTCAGTTCACGCAGGCGTGCTGCAACGGAGGGTTTGTCCTCGCCAAGCGCACCGATGTACGCCGGAGTCACGCTGAGCAGGACTGCTTCCATGATCGAGCAGAGGAATGACACACCGATTGCCAACGAGACGTAGACGATCAGCAGCGTGAGTGATCCCGATCCACCGCCTTCGGCTGGGGCCAGCACGTTCAACATGTCGATCATGGTGCAAGGCTACGTGAGCGGGTTCCCGCTCGGACTCACCCGACCATCACCGGGCTGGCGACGGCATCAGGACCGGCCCTCGTGGAGAGCGGCTCCGTAGTCCTGGATGGTGATCACTCCGCCCTCGTCGGTGGCACGACCCTGATCGTCTGGACGCAGAGCATCCTGGACGAAATCGATTCGTTTCCAATCCGGGTACGGCGTGTTCCCGTCGGCATCTGGAACGTACGGCGACGATTCGACACGAGTGTGCTTATGGATGAGGCGTGCGCAGTTGAGATAGACCTTGTCGACCTTGGCTCGGACGATCATCGTGGCGCCCGGATATCGGGCTAGCTCGGGGTCGTCACTGGAGACTGACGCAGTGGCCTGGATTCGGATTCGATTAGGGGTCTCGAAGTCGATGAACAGCATGCCGATCTTCGCGGTGTCATCGATGTTGCCCATCGACAAGAACATGCCGTTGCCGTCGTAGTTCGGAAAGATGATTGTCGACGGATCGATGATCGACACGACTCCGACTGGCCCACCCTTGTACGAAACGGTCGGTTCGCCGCGCTCGTTCACAGTGGACAGGAAGAAGAAGTCGCGGCTGGCGATGAAGGGCGCATGCATCTCCATGTCGATCTCATCGACCATGATGGTCTCGGCGAGTCGATCAGCAAGTTGCTCGCTTTCGAAGCGTGCCTGCATCGAACGTTGTGTCTCGGTGTAGAACCCGTTGTCGGCCATGTGCTCAGACCTCTTCCGACTCGTTGATGGCAGGCTCGACCGCCTCGGGTGGCGCAGGCGGTCGCCGATCAGTGACGGCCGGTTGAGGGGAACGATTGAAGAGCAGGCTGGTCACGTCGGGACGGCTGTAGTGACCCACGGGGTCGGCCACCGACTTGGAGATGGCCTGCAGCGCTGGCTCGCAGACCGCGTACAGGATGCCCTCTTCGTCTTCCGGGATGGGTTCGGCAAGTGACGTACCATCCGGGCCGTAGATCTTTGCGAAACCTCCACCGATCTGCAGCATCTGCTTCTTGCCGTCCGTGTCGCAGAAGAAGTCGTGGGCGGCCTGACCCGTCACAGCGCACGGTGCGATCACGAAGTTCGAGCCCTCGACGGCGTACATCAAGCTCGCTGCGTTGTTCACCTCAGCGCCCAGTGCGTTGGCCGCCCCCTTGTAGAGCGAGAACGACGGCCAGGCGGCGCAGTGGATGTCTTCATCCATGCTGTACATCGCGTACTTCGACAATGGTTGGAGGTGCTCCCAGCAACACAGGGATCCGATGTTGCCGTATGGCATCTCGACCACCGCGAGGTCGGAGCCGTCGCCTTCGCCGAAGACGGTGCGTTCCACGTGGGTCGGCTTCAGCTTGTTGCGGTTCTGCAGAAGAGCGCCATCAGGGGAGAACGTCGCCTGGCTCATGTAGAGACTTCCGCCGCGACGTTGTGAGTAGCCGAGCATCACCGTGACCTCACTCGTGCTTGCTGCGTCCGCAATCCGCTGGAGTTGCGGCCCGTCAACCGTCGGGGAGTTCGCGAGGTACCCGGGAACGTATCCCATGTTGGCAGCGGGGCTGTCGAGCCAGATCTGCCAGGGGTAGCCGGGCACGAACGTCTCGGGAAAGCCGACGATCTCGGCGCCGTTGGAGGCGGCCTCCGCAATCAGGGACACACATTTGTCGATGCCACGATCTAAGTCGCCCCACACGGGTTCGGCTTGAACGGCTGCGACCTTGACACTTCGATTCAACATGGTGCGTTCTCCTTCGATTGGGCAATGAAGGACCAGCAGAGCAGCTGTTGGGGAATCGGTCTAGGCCGTTGCCGGCTGCGATTGTGCTGAATGCGAAATCAGACCGATTTCGACGCGTCCACCTGATGACCGACCGGCGACGTTCGTGCCCGATGCTGCGAAGGGCTGGCGCCGAAGTGACGCTTGAACGCTCGGGCGAACGCAGATGGGTCACCGAAACCATGATCGGCACCGATGCGAGAGATCGATTGATGCGCCAACAGCGGGTTCGCCAGAGCGTCAGATGCGCGCTCGAGGCGGAGGCGACGGATTTCGGAACGAAGACTCGGACCGGGAGCGAACACGAGTTGCAGGGTTCTGGTCCCGAAGCCCAGCGCAGCTGCGACGGACGCGACTGTCAGGTCGGGATCACTGAGATTCTCCAGAACGTGCTGGCTGACCAATGACCGGCGCGCCGGGCCCGCAGCATCGGTTGACGTTCGACCGAGTCCTTGCACGGTCATCGCCCCAGCGAAGAGATCGACGACCTGTTGCCCAAGGCGTGACTGCACTTCCGCTGGAAGGCTGGTGTTCTGCGTGTCGAGCGATGCCACCAGGCTGGTCGCCACGTTGGTGAGGCCCATGCCTGCGATCGACCGTTGCGCCACCGCTCGTTCGAGGTCGACGCCGCGATCGATCAGCAAGCCCCTGGGAAACTGTACGACGATTTGGGAGAACGAGTCATCGAACGACAACTGGTAGGGCCGAGACGCGTCGTACAAGCTGAAATCACCCGGGCTGAGTACTGCGTCTCGTCCAGCTTGAGAGACGATTCCCGTCCCTGCGATCTGCACACTCACCAAACAGGCGTCGGTCTGGTCGGACTCCGGATGGAAAACTGTCTGAGCACCTGCATCGACACGGGAAATCGTGACTTCACTCCACTGTCGTGCGGACACCGAGCCTGCGAACGGTTCTGAACTCCTGGGCTCTGCGCGGAGTTGGACGTACACAGCACAGATCACTTCGCGCCAATAGGCGAACGCATCAACGGTGCCGACGTCGTCTGTTGAGAATCTGCGCACCGACATGGTGTCCATCTTCAGCAATGCTCCTCGTTCAGGTGAGCTCTGCCAAAGTATGGCACGTCGCGTGCCCCCACCCTCCGGCTGATCGACTCCCACCGACTCCGTCGCAAGCGGCTCCGTCCGTCGAGGCGGAAATGGCCGGCCAGAGCGACGACTACACCGACAACTCAAACAACTTCGGACGTGACCTGATCATCGACTTCGGTGATGAGAAGGTCAAGGACGAGTTCGGTTTCGGTCGGTTCTATGCCAGTGGTGCGGCCATCTTGCACCTGCTCGAAGGACTCGGCGTCGACGATGCTCGCCGCCCCGAGTCCTCGATGGTGAGTCAGAACCGGTGCCCCAGCCCGCCGTGGTGCTCGACCGTGCTGGCGGCATACGCCAACGCGTGCTGCAGCGCGTCCTCGACGGACGCATGCGCGAGACGGTGGCCGACGAAACATCCGAAGAAGGCGTCGCCAGCGCCGGTCGGGTCGACCGGAGCGGCGACCGGTGGGGGCCGCTGCTGATGGAGTTCGCCGTCGATGGTGGTCGTTGCGCCGTTGGCGCCGTCGGTCACCAGTACCTGCCGCTCAGTATCGGTGTTGGTTGCGAACTGCCGGCAGAAGGCGTCGGGCTCGAGGGACCAGGCCCACTGGATGTCTTCGCGTGACGCGACGATGACGTCGGAGAGCTCGAAGGCCGCCTCGAACATGTGGCGAGCCGAGCCGATGTCGGACCAGAGCGCTTGCCGATAGTTCGTGTCGAATGCGACGTGTGCGCCGGCTTGACGGGCCCGTCGGATCTGATTGAGCAACGCAGGCGCTGCGGGTCCGGCAACGGCGAGGGTGATCCCCGAAAAGACGATGGTGTCGTCCTGTTCGAGCCGAGGAAGCTGGATGCCCGAACGGAGCGCTGTTCGTGCTGCGGACTGATCGCGCCAATACTGAAATCTGCGATCTTGGCCGTCTGTTTCGATCCAGTAGAGACCCAGGTGGCGATCGGGCACGACGGTGGACCCGCTCGCGTCGACGTTCAGGCGTTCGCAGAACTCGACGAGCTCCTCGGATCGTGGATCAGTTCCGATGCCGGTCAGAAACTGCACGCGTGCAGCCGGCGCCGCAGCGGCAATCGCCGCAGCGCTGTTGAGTGTGTCGCCGGCGAAGGTCCACTCGACTCCAGGTCGGGCGCCTGAACTCGGTGTGGTGCGGGATCGGAGCTCGATCATTGCCTCACCGATGACGAGGACTCGTGGCCTCCTCACGGGGTCAGGCTGCGGAGGTCGGCACTGAGTGCCACAACGGCCTCAGCACGGCGAGCGATCGCGGCCCAGTTCCGATGCTGCAGATCAGAGGGTGGGGCGATCCAGCTGCCGCCGACCGCAGCGACTTGCGGATGGCTCAGATAACCCGCTGCTCGATCGTGCGTCATTCCTCCACTCGGGATGAAGGTCAGCCCGCCGAAAACGGCGGCACAGGTGTTCACGAGATCGAGCCCGCCGAAGTGCTGAACCGGAAACAGCTTGACCTCGGTGATGTTCATGTCCAAGGCCCCTTGCATCTCTGTCGGCGTCAGGACGCCCGGCAGGTACGGCACCCCGAGTTCCGTGGCCTCGTTCTGCACGTCGTGACTCAGTCCAGGCGACACCAGGAATTGCGCGCCCCGTTCGACGACGGCGCGCGCCTGCTCGGTGCTGATGACAGTCCCGGCGCCGACGCAGAGCGCGCCGCTCTCCGCTGCGAGTCCGAGCGCTGCCATCGCGACGGGCGATCGCAACGTCACTTCGAGGACCGTGATGCCCGCATCGGCAAGAACGATCGCGAGTTCCGTCGCAACGCTGACGTCGACGATGTCCACCACTGCGATGACGGGCGTGTCGGCGAGCAGGTCTGAAACGGCTGGGGTCGCCGACATCGATTCGGCGGTTGTCATTCGCGGACGACGGCGGCATCGGGACGCGACTTGAGCAGGTCGAGAACTTCGATGTCGACGGCCGGGTAGCCGTCCAGTTCGACGAAGGTCGCACCGGGTCGGTTGTGGCCCATGATGCCGAAGGGGCCGTCGAAGTTCCAGAGCGCGTAGCCCCAGCCGAACTCGTGAAAGATGCCGATCAGGTCTGTGAGCCATCGAATCGCATCATCGTTGGGCGTCTGTTCGTAGCACCCGAACTCGCCGACGTGGATTGCGGTGCCGGAGCCTTCGACGGCGCGCCACGGTTCGTACACGTCGACGATGTCTTGGCGGCGCCACGTACGACCTTCGAACTCGACGCCTGGGTACTTCGGTGCGTCACCGGCTTTCCATCCGTCCCACCACTCAGCACCCCAGTGCGACACGGGGTAGGGCTGATAGCCGCGCGTGCTGTGAGTGGCGCCGACGTCAGCGAGCTCGGGCATTGCCAGGTTGCCGCCGTCCAGACCGTCCAGGACGATTGGACGTTCCGGGTCGATCGCGTGGATCGCGTCGATGGTTCGACGCATCAACTGTTCGTGGACGTCGCGTGAGAAGCCACCCAGGTCGAGCGCTGGTGGTTCGTTCAGGAGATCGAAGCTCAACAGGTCGGGACTCACGTGTGCGTAGCGGTCAGCCCACCGTTCCCAGAGGAAGACGAAAGCGTCTTGGGCGACCACGTCGGTCCACAGGTCGTGCTGCTCGCGGTCTGCGCCGGTGATGCAGTACCCGGGGGCGCGATGCAGGTTGAGTGACAGGTGCAGGTCGCGTCGGGAACACTGCTCGACGTAGTCGTCGACGAGATTGATCACGTCGTCCTTGGGATTGAGGTAGTCGACGCCATCGGTCCACATCATGTAGTTGGTGGCGACGCGGACGAAGTCGAACCCGTGTGTGACCAGGAAGTCGAGAGCCCGCTGATCTGCGGGCTCCGGTGCAAGAGCATCGTCGAACAGCCATTGGAAGTTGAACCCGTAGTGCGCCATGAATCTCCTCGATCTGGGTCTTGATAATAGGTTTACTAATGCTTATAGTAATAAAACGGAGTGGCAGATGCCACACCACCCGGTGCTGGGGCGCCGGAACGAATCTCACAAAGGGGAAATGATGAGAATCCGACCAGGCCGGGTATCGGCCGCTCTATTCATCCTTGCGCTCGGCGCATCTGCTTGCGGCAGCTCGAGTTCCGACGAGGGCGGCGCAGCCGTCTCGGAATCGGACAGCGACGACGCGACGCCGGACAACGAATCCGAAGCGACCGTCTCGGGCGACATCACCGTCCTGACCAATCGCACCGACCTCGTCGACACGGTCTTCAAGGACTATGTGACCGAGTTCAACGAGTCCTACCCCGATGTCGACGTGTCATTCGAAGCCGTGACCGACTACGAGGGCGAGGTCCGAATCCGGATGAACACCGAGGACTACGGCGACGTCCTGCTCATCCCGAACAGCGTGTCTGCTGACCAGTTGCCCGATTTCTTCGAGCCGCTCGGCACGGTCGATGAGCTGGGCGAAACGTACCGCTTCGTCACCGAGCAGTCTGTCGGCGGCGACGTCTACGGCATTGCCCAGACCGGCAACGCAAACGGCTTCGTCTACAACAAGGCCGTCTGGGCCGAAGCGGGGATCGACGAGCTACCGACTTCGCCCGAGGAGTTCTTGGCTGACCTGCAGCTGATCAAGGACAACACCGAGGCCACCCCGCTGTACACCAACTATGCCGCCGGCTGGCCACTGACACAGTGGGAGAGCAACCGAGGCTCCATCTCGAACGACCCGGACTACCTCACGAACATGGCGAAGACCGATGCACCGTGGACCGAGGGATCCGACCACTTCGTCATCGACAGCCTGCTGTACGACGTCGTCGCCGCCGGGCTGGTCGAAGGTGACCCGACGACCACCGACTGGGAGACATCGAAGGTCGACCTCGGTACAGGCGCCATTGCCACGATGCCGCTCGGATCATGGGCGATTGTCCAGATGGAAGAAGCAGCGGCGAACCCGGACGATGTCGGCTACATGCCGTTCCCGAGCCAGGTCGACGGCACCTACTACTCGACAGCCAACGGGGACTACAAGGTCGCGATCAACAAGAACTCCGGCAACAAGGAAGCGGCTCGGGCGTGGCTCGACTTCTTCATCGACGACTCCGGCTTCGCTTTCGACCAGGGTGGCATCTCACCTCGTCTCGACGGAGAGAACGCTCCGCAGCTGTCCGGCTTCACCGAACTCGGTGTCGAGTTCGTGGAGCTCGCTCCGCCGCCAGCCGGCGAAGAGGGGCTCACTGGCGAGATCGACGCCGAGGCCGAGATCGGTGCGTTCGATGCGATCTACCGACAGCGCATCGTCGACGCCGCACGAGGTCAGCTCGACGAGTCGAAGGAAGACATCTTCGCCGACCTGAACAGCCGGTGGGCGGCCGCTCGCGCCGAGCTCGGCGTGAACTGAGTTCGAGATGCAGGCCATCGCAGTCGACGGTGTCGGTGTGGCGGCGCCGCCACGCCGTCGGCGAGCACGCAGGTTTCGCCGCGCCGCCATTCCGTACATCTTCTTGGCAGTGCCGCTGATCCTGCTCGTCACCTTCACATACATCCCTGTCGGGAACATGTTCTGGTACAGCCTCACCGACTGGGACGGGCTCGACAAGACCAAGGAGTTCGTCGGTCTCGACAACTACGAAGACGTGCTCACGAGGCCCGAGCTGTACGGCGTGTTCTGGGTCAGCCTCTACTACTTCGTCGGGGCCTTCGTGCAACTCGCCGTCGCGATGTACTTCGCCACGATCTTGAGTTTCAACACCCGGTTCAAGACGTTCTTCAAGGGAGTCATCTTCTTCCCCTATCTCATCAACGGGGTCGCTGTTGCCTTCGTCTTCCTCTACTTCTTCCGACCCGGTGGCGTCCTCGACTCCGTGTTGGCGGCGTTCGGGGCCGAAGGGCTCCAGCGGCCGTGGCTCGGTGATCGGAGCACGGTCAACTACTCGTTGGCGTCGGTGTCGGTCTGGAGATACCTGGGGTTGAACTTCGTGCTCTTCCTGGGCGCGATCCAGTCCATTCCAGAACATCTCTACGAGGCGGCCTCGATCGATGGTGCGAACCGATGGAATCAGTTCCGATACATCATTGCTCCAGGCATCAAGCCGGTCGTGAGCCTCAGCTTCATCCTCGCGATCGCTGGCGCGATGAGCGTGTTCGAGATCCCCTACATCATGTTGGGCGGAGCAAACGGCTCGGCGACGTTCGTGATCAAAACGGTCGACACGGCGTTCAAGTTCAACAAGGTGGGGCTCGCCTCGGCGATGGCTGTTGTGCTGTTGGTGTTGATTCTCATCGTCACTGCGGTCCAACGAGTCTTGATCCCTGACGAAGGTGGTGAGCTGGTATGACCATGGCAGCATCGACTGTCGACCCGGTCCACGAGTCCGTCAGGCAACGGTTCGACCTCATCTCACGAGCGGCCACGATGGGCAAGTACGGTTCGCTCGCCTTGATCACAGCGATCTCCGTGTTGCCTCTTCTGGTGATCGTTGCGGCGTCCCTGAAATCGGCGCCCGAGTTCCAATCCGACGGTCCATTCGACCTCCCCAACCAGGTGCGTGTCTCGAACTTCCAAACGGCATTCAACGACGGCCGCATGGCGACCGCCTTCGTCAACACCACCCTGATTCTGATCGTCTCACTGATCGGCACGATCGTGATCGGGTCGATGGCGGCATACGCAATCGACCGGTTCAAGTTCCGGGGTCGCCGCATCGTCCTGGCGCTGTTCCTGCTGGCAACGCTCGTTCCGGGCGTCACGACACAGGTCGCGACGTTCCAGGTCGTGAACGCACTCGGGCTGTTCAATTCCAGGTGGTCGTCGATTGCGTTGTACACCGGCACCGACATCGTGTCGATCTACATCTTCTTGCAGTTCGTCCGGGCGATTCCGAAGTCGCTCGACGAGGCGGCCTTCATCGACGGCGCTTCACACATGACGATCTACCGCAAGATCATCTTCCCGTTGCTTCGTCCTGCGATCGCCACCGTCACGATCATCAAGGGCGTGCAGATCTACAACGACTTCTACATCCCGTTCCTGTACATGCCTGGTCGCGACCTCGGAGTCGTGTCCACTGCACTGTTCAGGTTCAAAGGTCCGTTCGGAACCCAGTGGGAGATCATCTCTGCAGGTGTCCTGATCACGATCCTGCCGACACTGCTGCTGTTCCTGTTCCTGCAGCGCTTCTTCTACAACGGAATGACCGCAGGTGCAGTCAAGTAACGCGCTCGCCATCGATGTCGGTGGCACGAAGATCGCCGGAGCGGTGATCGACAGCGACGGACAGATTCTTCGGCGCGATGTCGTTCCGACCGGTGACGGTGGGCCCGATGATGTCTGGGCGCCGGTCGAGCAGATGATCGAATCGCTGCTGGACGCCGACGTGGCGGCGGTCGGTGTCGGTTCGGCGGGCCCGATCGATCTGGTCGCAGGCACCGTGAGCCCGATCAACATCACGGCGTGGCGAGACTTCCCGATCCGAGACCGCGTGCAGGCGACCACCAAACGGCCGGTCTCGCTCGCCGGCGACGGCCAGTGCGCCGCGGTGGCCGAAGTCGCGATCGGCGCTGCTGCCGGGGCGTGCAACGGTCTGCTCATCGTGGTGTCCACAGGGATCGGCGGTGCACGGTTCTTTGGTGGCAGGGTGCAAGTCGGACCGTCAGGAAATGCCGGCCACATCGGCCACGTCGTGATCGAACGGAACGGCCGACGATGTCCCTGCGGCCAGCGCGGCTGCGTGGAGGCGTATGCGAGCGGCCCGTCGATGGTCAGAATCGCAATGGAACGCGGCTGGCTGCCCGAGCCAGAAGCGGGAGTCGAGACCGGATCAGTGCAAGCCGTCTCGCTGTTCGCATCGGCTCGAGCCGGCGATCCGACGGCTCGACGATGCATCAGTGATGCAGCGGACGTCATCGCTCTGGCGATTCTCAACGAGGCTGCGATGCTCGAACATGACCGCGTGATCATCGGAGGCGGCGTGTCTGGTGCATCTGACCTCCTGATCCCTGCGATCGAGGCGGCGCTGGCTCGCAACAGGCACCTGATCTTCCTCCGTGAACCCCGAGTGGTGCTCGCTGCCCTGGGCCCAGACGCCAGTCTCGTGGGTGCCGGCCTGCTTGCGCAGAGGCCGGATTCCGTATCGTGATCAGCACCGTTTTGCTTCACGATCACTGGGAGCTCGAACTCGACGCTGGGGTCGCCGAACGGCTCGGAGCAGCAGCCGGCTCGGTGCATGCCGTCGTGCCGGGATGTGTGCACACCGATTTGATGGCGGCCGGCTTGATTGCCGATCCGACGCTCGGGCTGAACGAGGTCGACCAGCACTGGATCGGCGAGTCCGACTGGACCTATCGGCTCGCCTTCGACGCCGTCCGCCCTGCGGCGGAGGAGCAGTTGGATCTGGTGTTCGACGGCCTCGACACGTTCGCGACAGTCGTGCTCAACGGCGTCGAGATCGGCAGGACAGCGAACCAGCACCGCCGATATCGCTTCGACGTCGGCGACGCGATCGTCGACGGCGTGAACTCGCTCGTCGTCACCTTCGCATCGCCGGTGGCGGTTGCGCTGGATCGTCGCCGCACGCACGGCGACCTACCGAACCCGTACGGCACCCCCTACAACTTCGTGCGGAAGATGGCGTCCAACTTCGGTTGGGACTGGGGCCCGCAGCTGACGACCTCGGGAATCTGGCGGCCGGTTCGGCTCGAACGCTGGAGCACGGCCCGAGTGGAATCGCTGCGGCTCGACCCACTCCTGGCCGCACCGAAACCTGTTCCTGGCGAGTCGGGTCGGCTCGAGGTCGTCCTCGGGCTCTGCGGAATCAGGGGAACCGCCGACCCGACGTGCACCGTCGCGGTGCGCGTCGAAGCCGATGACGGCACGCTGGTTGCGTCTCACACAACCGAGTCCCGCCAATCCGACTTTCGAGCATCGATCGACGTGCCGCGCGTTCAGCGTTGGTGTCCGATCGGCCGGGGTCCGCAGCCGCTCTACACCGTCGTCATCGAGATTTCGGACGGCAGCGGAATCGTCGACCGCGCCGCCCGCCGTGTCGGGTTTCGTCACGTCGAGCTCGACACGACACCCGACTCGCCCGACTCAGCCGGCGAGGGTGCCACGGGTTCCACCTTTGCGTTCGTTGTGAACGGTGAACGGGTCTGGATTCGAGGATTCAACTGGATCACGGACGACTGCTTCGCTTCGAATGTCACGGCGGAGCGCCTTGCATTCGCTCTCGACGAAGCAGTTGCGCTCAACGCCAACCTCGTGCGGGTCTGGGGCGGCGGCATCTACGAAGACGATGCGTTCTACGAACTGTGCGACGAGCGCGGCATTCTCGTCTGGCAGGACTTCTTGTTCTCCTGTGCGGCCTACCCAGAAGAACTTCTCGAAGCAGAAGTCCGAGCAGAAGCAGCAGACAACGTCGAACGGCTGATGTCGCATCCGAGTCTGCTCGTGTGGAACGCGAACAACGAGAACCTGTGGGGATGGGCCGACTGGGATTGGAAGGACTCGGTCGGCGAGCGGACGTGGGGCGACGGCTTCTACCATCGTGTACTGCCCGAGGTCGTCGCAGCTCTCGACCCGCATCGCATCTATCTCGATGGCAGCCCGACGTCGCTCGACCAGCAGATCCACCCGAACGATCCGGATCACGGTCTGATGCACATCTGGGATGTCTGGAACGATCTGAACTACCCGCACTACCGCGATCACGACCCGCGCTTCGCTTCGGAGTTCGGATTCCAGGCGCCGGCGACATGGCGCACGATGATCGAAGGTATGGGCACGGAGACCCCCGAGGTCGGGGGTCCGGAGCTGCGGCACCGCCAACGTGCCCTCGACGGGCACGCCAAGCTCGACAGATGGTTGACCGAGTCGTTCGAACCGCCGCACGACTTCGACGATTGGCTCTACTCGACCCAGATCATCCAGGCCCGCGCAGCGACCGTGGGTCTCACTCGATTTCGCTCGCAGCACGAGCGATGCTCTGGCGTCATCTGGTGGCAGCTGAACGACTGTTGGCCTGGAATCACGTGGTCTGTGCTCGACTCCGGTGGCCGCCGGAAACCCTCGTGGTATGCCACCCGTGACGCCCTGGACCCCCGCCTGGTCGCAGTTGCTCCCACCGAGACCGGGTGCACAGTCTCAGTCGTCAACGACACCACCGAACGTTGGTGCGGTCGGCTCGAGATCGTGCGCACGACGCAGGGTCGAGTCACGGGGTCGCAGGCGTGGCCGTTCGACGCTGCTGCGGACTCAGCACAATCGTGGTCGATCGATGACCCGGCCTTGGTTCCCACAGGGCAGAACGATCTCCTCGTCGTGTCGACGTCCGATCGGCGGGCGGTCCACCAGCCACAACTTCGATCTGCCGATGCACGACCGCAGTACGATGTCGATGTCCGACCGAGCCGAGACGGTGTCACCATCACCGTCGCTGCATCCACGCTCGTTCGTGAACTGTGCGTCTTTGCCGACCGGGTCGATCCGCATGCCGTCTGCGATCGCCAGTTGATCACACTGCTCCCTGGCGAAGTGGCCGTCATCGAAGTGGTGACTCGGCAGCGCGAAGCAGGAGTCTGGCGCGATGCCCTCGATGTGACCAGCGGTCGGTCCACGGTGCTTCGCACACTCGGTGATCGCACTCCGGGCCGCGACGAGGCACCCGTACGATGATGGCATCGTGAGCAGGACAAGCAAATGACAGACAACACTCGAACGACCAGCTCGAAGGTCACGCTCGGCGACGTCGCCACGCAAGCCGGCGTTTCGCCTGCCGCAGCGTCGCTTGCGCTGCGTGGTCGGCGAGGAGTGTCCGACGAGACACGGCGAAGGGTGGTCGAGGTAGCAAGCTCGCTCGGCTACCGGACCCGCTCGGCGTCCGAGCGGTCAGAATCGCTGACGGTCGGCGTCCTCGTGAAGGCCAAGGAAGGGATGATGGTCGACGTCGATGCGTTCTACGGACCCATTCTGTCAGGGATCACAGCAGAGGCTTCGCTCGCCGGTGTCGACCTTCGACTCGCATCACTGCCTGTCGACGAGAACTTCGATCCGATCGAAGTGCCCCGTGCCGTGCAGAGCGACGAGATCGATGGCCTCTTGGTACTCGGGGCTCATCTGACCGACCGCTCGATCGAGCGGATCGCGCCGAATCCGGTCGTCCTCGTCGACGGGTACTGCGATCCGCCGCACCGCTTCTCGTCAGTGACTGCCGACAACATCGGTGGCGCAATGGCTGCAACGCAGCATCTGATCGATCTCGGCCACGAACACATCGCACTCGTCGGCACCGCCCCGACCACCTTCCCATCGATCCTCGATCGTCGTCGGGGCTACCAGGCAACGATGGCCGCAGCGGGGTTGGCGCCCCACTTCGTCGATGGGCCTCACGACGAGCCTGATCTGCTGGCGACACAATTCGTACTCGAACTCGAACGCCACCCCGAACTCACGGCGGTCTTTGCCGCAAACGACGACGCAGCCATCGCGATCATGCGCGCGCTCGGCGATGAGATTCCCGGCCGATTGTCCTTGGTCGGCTTCGACAACATCGCAGCGTCGGCGGTGATCCAGCCCTCACTCGATACGATCGCCGTTGACAAGTCCGCGCTCGGGCGACTCGCCTTGACGCTCGTCGCACACCGCATTCGCCACGTGGACGACCCTGCGATCACTGCGTCGGTGCCGGCGCGTCTCGTCGTGCGCGACAGCAGCGGTCCCCCGCGACATCTTCACTGAACCACGTCACGCGGATCAGCCGTCCGTGACCAGAGCACACCGGAGCCTTCATGCACATCGCGACAGATCCCACCACTGTTCGAGCATTGACAGCAGCATGGAGTGGAGATCGTTCGGCGGATGGGCGACCGCGCGTCGGCGACGCGCTGCTCGACAAGCTTCGCAGCGCGACGATCGAGCAAGCCTGGCAAGTCCTCGACGAAGCCGGGTATCAGCGTCAGTTCGCTGGCGGATGGCTCAGGACACGTGACGACGTCACCCTCGTCGGCCGCGCGGTCACCGCACAGTTCTTGCCGCACCGACCCGACCTCGATGCAGCGGTCGTCGAGGCAGGAGCGCGCGAGGGGCACCTCGAGGCGAACCAACAGAACGCCTGGTTGATCTCGATGCTCGAGCACGGCGACGTGATGATCGCCGACCTGTTCGGCAAGATCGAGGACGGTACGCTCGTCGGGGACAACCTGGGGACCGCCGTTGCCACCCGTACCGGAGCAGGCGCTGTCATCGACGGCGGAGTGAGGGACTTCGGTGGACTGCAGGAACTCGGCGGCGCCAACTTCTTCTGCCGCGGTGAGCATCCGACCGCCATTGCGAATGTCGTCCTCGCTGGCGTCAACAAGCCGGTCCTGATCGGTGCGGTCACCGTGCTCCCGGGTGACGTCGTCCTCGGCACAGCGAGCGGGGTCATCTTCATCCCCGCTCACCTCGCCGAGCAGGTGGTTGCCGCAAGCGAGGACATCGCCAGCCGCGACATCTTCGGCAAGGCGCGAATTGCCGCTGGGACCTACACCGGCGCCGAGATCGACGTGCCCACATGGCAGCCGCACATCGAGGTGGACTACGCGGATTGGCTTGCAGTCGAGGGTGTAACGACGTGATTCGGATCTCCGAACACCTTCCTCCGGACACCGCCGATTCCGGGCTTTGGCCTCTGATGCGTCAAGCAGGTGTCGAGTACGCCGTCGGGTCGCTTCCTCGCGGCGACAGCCTCGCACCGGGCGAGCGCCCGTGGGATTACATGCCACTTCTGCGGCTTCAACAGCAGTATCGCGACAGCGGGTTCGAGTTGGTCGTCATGGAAGACCGGCCACCACTCAACCTCGCCAAGCGCGGTCTTCCCGGCGGCGACGAGGAGATCGACACGGTCTGCACGCTGATCGAGAACATGGGGCGCCTCGGAATCGACGTGTGGTGCTACGAGTGGATGGCAGACTTCAACTGGCTGCGGACGAACACCGCCGTGCCATCGCGTGGCGGGTCCCTGGTGAGCGGGTTCGACAATCGCCTCCTCGCTGATGCGCCGCCGACGAGCGAAGGACCGTTGAGTGAGGCACTGCTCTGGGAGACGCTCGAGCACTTCCTCGGCCGTGTGCTTCCGGTCGCCGAGGCCGCTGGAGTCCGGCTCGCGATGCATCCAGACGATCCTCCGCTCTCACCGATTCGTGGCGTCGGGCGAATCATGCGAAGCATCGAGAACTATCAGCGACTCATCGATCTCGCGCCGAGCCCCATGAACGGCATCACCCTCTGCCAAGGCAATTTTGGTCTGATGACCGATGATCTTCCCGCCACCATTCGGCAGTTCGGTGCACAGAACAAGGTCTTCTTCGTCCACATGCGCGACGTGCGGGGAACACCTGACCAATTCGAAGAGGTGTGGCACGACGACGGGCCAACAGATCTCGCAGCCTGTATGGAGGCGTATCGCGAAATCGGTTTCGACGGTGTGCTGCGCCCGGATCACGTACCGACCGTGCACGGCGACAGCAACGATCGGCCCGGCTACTCGCACTATGGGCGACTCTTCGCCGTCGGGTATCTGAGGGGACTGCGCGAGGCGGTCTACCGCACCGGACCAGCACCATGCTGCTGACGATCACCGGCGCGGCCGGCGTTCTCGGGGGACACGTCGTCGACGCAGCGGTCCAGGCCGGTCACGAAGTTCTGGCGATCGACCGTCCCGGCACCGACCTGCCCGCTGGTGAGCTCATCCGCACCGGCGCCGTCGACCTGACCGACTACGCATCGTTGCTGCCAGCGATCGAGGGCAGTGACGGCGTCATTCACCTGGCGGCGATCACCCGCCCGCGAGATCGACCAGAACCCGAAGTGCACAACAACAACGTGGTCTCCTCGTACAACGTGATGACCGCCGCAGGCGCCGCTGGCATTCGGAACCTCTGTTACGTCTCGAGCGTCAATGCGATCGGGGGCCTCTACAGCGCGCAACCGCGCTACGACTATTTTCCCGTCGACGAGACCCATGCCGCATACACGGCTGATCCCTACAGCCTGTCCAAGCACGTCGGAGAAGTCCAAGCTGCAGACTTCGCGCGTCGTCATCCCACAGCGAACGTCGTCTCACTGCGCATTCATGCGCTCATGGAGGATCGTGCCCAGTACGAGGCCTGGGCGGTCTCGAACGACGGCGCCACCGGCAGGGACCTCTGGGGATACACGATGGTCGCCGATGCGACGGCTGCATGCCTCGCTGCTGTTGCAGGAGCGGCGCCGCGCAACGAAGTGCTGTACGTCGTGTCACCGACCACATCGTCGGATCGAGCGACTCTCGATCTCTGCCGCGACCACCATCCGGACGTGCCCATCCGATCGGACATGGCCGGTCACGCTGGCCTGTTCGATTGTTCACGGTTGGCCGCAGTCCTCGGCATCGTTCCCACCTCGGCATCGCCATCGCCATGACCGCCGCCGATCTCGACCTCGTCTGCGTGGGCTCCTACGCCGCAGAGCAGGGTGCGGAGGGCGCTGGAGTGACGCTCTATGAACGAAACCGCGGTTCGGGTGCGCTCCGGCGGTTGTCGTCTGTGCCGATGCCGTCACCTTCCTACCTCGTTGCTGACTCCGACCGTCGCTTGCTGTACGCAGTCAACGAGGTGCCCGGCGGCACCGTGACCACCATGAGAGTTCGCGACGACGGCACGCCCGACGTCGCCAGCGTCGTGAGTACCGGCGGGGACGGGCCATGTCACGGTGCACTCACGGCAGACCGAAAGTTCGTCGTGTGTGCGAACTACGCCGACGGAACCATCGGGGTCGTGCGTCTCGACCACGCTGGCGTCGCCGAGGAGCTCGTGGACGTCACCGAGCGCCACGGGTCCGGGCCAGTCGCCGGTCGGCAGGATCGCTCCCACCCTCACATGGTGCTCCCGGTGGCTGCGGGCCACGTCTGTGTCGCCGACCTCGGCACCGACGAGATCGTCACGTACAGCATCTCAGCGGCCGGCCTCCTCGATGAGACGCACGTGACTGCACTCCCGCCGGGTTCCGGGCCTCGGCACATGGCGCTGCTCGACCCGCAGCACGACGCCGGTCAGGACACCCACGTGGCAGTGACCTGTGAACTCGCGGGCTCGGTCGCAATCGTCGATCTCGGTCGGCCGACATCTCCGGTCCGCCACCGCAGGACCCGAGCCGTTGCGGTCGTTGCGCAGAGCCGAGGTGCTCCGTCGCATCTCGAGTACGACTCCGGGACGAAGTCGATCCTGTTCGCGAACCGTGGCGTCGACACGCTGTCGGAGTGCACGATCGGCGGAGCAGCTTCTGAGACGCAGCCTGACGGAGCGTCGGTCGAGGTCGGGGCGGGACCGCGTCATTTCGCTCGCATCGAGACGGACATCTACGTCGCAGCACTCGGTGCAGATCGCATCGATCTCGTTCGACGGGCGCCTCGACGACGCCTGGACTCACTCGCGCCGTCGATCGCTGCTCGAATCAGGAGCCCGGCCTGCGTCGTGCGTCTCTGAAAATCAGATGTCGTCTTCACAGCGATGCTGTGGGGATGCCGCTCATCCGAACACGAGAAAATGAAAGGCAGAACAATGGCAACAGTGCAACTCGACAAGGTGAACAAGATCTACGACAACGGCTACCACGCGATTCACGACCTCGATCTGGACATCAAGGAGTCCGAGTTTCTCGTCCTCGTCGGGCCGTCCGGGTGCGGAAAGTCGACAGCGTTGAGGATGATGGCCGGCTTGGAGTCCGTCAGTGGGGGAGTCATGAAGATCGGTGATCGCGTCGTGAACGACGTCGAGCCGAAAGACCGGGACATCGCCATGGTGTTCCAGAACTATGCGCTGTATCCGCACATGTCCGTGTACGACAACATCGGGTTCGCGCTGAAGTTGGCCAAGGTGCCCAAGGAGGAGATCGACAAGCGCGTACGCCAGGCGTCGAAGATCTTGGAACTCGACGCGAACCTGGATCGCAAGCCCGGGTTGCTCTCGGGCGGCCAGCGTCAGCGAGTCGCGATGGGTCGGGCAATCGTGCGTCAGCCGGCGGCGTTCCTGATGGACGAACCACTGTCGAACCTGGACGCCAAGCTTCGAGTTCAGATGCGCGCGGAGATCGCTGCGTTGCAACGCGAGCTGGGTGTCACGACCGTGTACGTCACGCACGACCAAGTCGAGGCCATGACGATGGGGGACCGAGTCGCAGTGCTCAAGGACGGCTATCTGCAGCAGGTCGACAGCCCACAAAACCTCTACGACCGTCCCAACAACGTGTTCGTCGCGGCTTTCATCGGGTCTCCCTCGATGAACCTCTATGAGTCGACCATCACCATGCAGGGCGATGAGGGCGAGATGACCATCGGTTCGCAATCGTTGCGCCTCGACCGTGCAGTACTGAGTGCCCGCCCGGCGTTGCGAGGCTACGACGGCAAGCGAGTCGTGCTGGGCATCCGGCCGGAGGACTTCGAAGATGCGGCGTTCGCCGGCAGGGGCGGCGAGGGTGCATCGCTCACTGCTCCGGTCACGCTGATCGAGGCACTCGGCTCGGAGATCATGGTCCATTTCCGACTCGATGCGACGCGCGTCGATTCCGGAGACCCCGACGCTGTCGAGGAAGCCGGTGGAGGTACTGCGGCGAATGCCGTCGGCCGTTTCAACCCGCGCTCGACAGCGAGGATGGGCCAGACCGCCGAGATCGCCGTTGCCACGGAGAACGTGCACTTCTTCGATCTCGACCGTCGAACTGCGATTTGGGACTGACCGAATCCAACGGCCACCGAGCTGCCACATTGAACGGCATCATCAGCTCCCGAGTTCTCATCGTCGAAGATGACGAGGCGATTGCTGCCTTGATCCAGCGCACGCTGGCTGAGGCAAGCCTCCACTCCGACCTCGCACACAACGGACGCGACGGGCTGTGGATGGCGCGTGACGAGACCGACGCATTCGAGCTGGGCGCCGACGACTACCTCCGCAGACCTTTCTCGCCCGGAGTTCTGACGGCACGAGTGAGGTCCCTCCTCCGTCGAGGTGCGACCATCGTCGAACAAATCTGCGGTCAACGACCTGCACCGGTCTGACGCGCCGAATACACCGGAAACCGACGCTGCCACCGGTACTGGCCAGATGCCAAGTGCACGACTGCTGATGCACCGTTACCTTGACAATCAACGCGAAGAACCCCCTCCACATCGACACCACCAGTCTCGGCAC
>Ga0115031_1000809_pt1 | contig 22695 bp, 38 predicted proteins | sample Maine_Asex4_meta_FD_87301 | JGI IMG/M metagenome (GOLD analysis project Ga0115031, IMG submission 87301) | Marine algal microbial communities from Maine, USA - Maine_Asex4_metaG | ecosystem: Host-associated > Algae > Red algae > Unclassified | place: Maine, USA | collected 2015-01-05
AGACAGGTGGTGTCTACGGACTTGCGCGGGACGGCCATGACGGCCCAATACACGGTGGCTGCGCGATTTGCCACGCTCATGGCAATGTGTCGACACGGTGCAAGCTGCAAGACACGCAAGCGCAGCGCCCGAGCGGCCGCAAGAATGCGGGCAAGTCGCGTTTTTGGTTCTCCCGCTTGTTTCGCGCTTCACAGACACCCACGTACCCTTTCCTCCTTCACGCCCCGGCCTGATGGTTTCGCGATTCGACGCCACCCCGCCACAACCGCTTTCGTCCACGGCTTGGCGACCACCCGCTAATGCCCCACACAACGTCCCCAGTTGCGTCGCCATCCCTCAGTGCCACCCACCCCTGCTCCTCGGCCCTGGTTGCAAACACGCGCAGTTTGACCACGTCTTGCAAGTGTGCATCGCCGAGTACCTTGGGTCCTCCCATCATCCACCGGCCCACCCCCCGCACACAACTGCTCCTGGATCTTGTTTCCTCTCACCGTCATCCCATTCATCCAGCACGGAGCTCACTCCCACGTCAACCCCCACTGCTGGTGTCTCCCAAGCCAACCCCACTTGTACTCTACCACTTCTGCAAACCCTTCCTAATCCCCAAACTCTTCCAGTCCCCAGAGCTCTGCCTATTTATTATTCAAACTCTTCCAATCATGCAAGCTCTGCCGCGGCTCCAAACTCTTCCAATCCCGCAAGTTCTGCCGCGGCTTCAAAATCTTTCAATCCCGCAAGCTCAATCGCGTCTTCAAACTCTTCCAATCCCGCAAGCTCTTCTTTGTCTTCCAACTTTTCCAATCCCGCAAGCTCAATCTCGTCTTCAACCTCTTGTTATCCCGCAAGCTCTTCTTCGTCTTCAAACTCGGACAATCCCGCAAGCTCTTCTTCGTCTCTAAACTCGGCCAGTCCCGCGAGCTCTTCCTAGTCTTTAAACTCGGCCAGCCCCGCAACCTCTTTCTATTCTCCAAATTCTGTGTTTTCTCTAAACTTTTTCAAATCTCCAAACCAACCGCTCTCCCCGTTTGGACAATGGGACCCACCCGTATGGCCTTTTTACAGCCATGCGTCACCCTCCCATTCCACGGAGCCGCCAGTGCGGCAAGCAAGAATCTGTCGCGGCTTAGCGGTGGCGCCGGCCGCACCCCCGCCACCACGCGCCAGCGACCCCCCCCCACCGGCGTGCGTGGCCTTCGTGGCGCCGTCCCCGCCGGGGCCGTGGACATGCGCTGTGTCAAGGACAAGATTGACAAGGTCAAGGCAAACGTCACCGCCCGCGCTGTCGCTGTAGATGTTAACACAGCCATCTCCCTCTACGACGCCTATCTCGCCCTCGTCACCGCTACGGACGACGCGCGCCGGCAGCGTAATTTGGTTGCGAGCCGCATGAAAATCAAGGCGGCCAAAATAGGCAGGTGGGTACTATTTGAGAGGTGCTCTCGGTTGGGAGAGGCGGGCCAATCTCAGGACAACCAAGAAAGCACGTTCGCACTTACACACACAAGCTCAAGCCACTCAATCACTTCACGGTGGTCCCCCAACCCCTATCTCCACTGCATTTCAACACGGCAACCAAGTATCTGTGCACCAGAGGGGGGGAAAGAGGCGAGCGCCAGCTGAGAAACTGTCGAAAGCCAGAAGGACAAAATAACAGAGCTGTCAGTTCATGCAATGCAATGGAAACAGTGCGAGCGAGCGCAGAGCGACAATGCACACTGAAAACACTCGGAAAGCAGAGAAAATGGTAGCGGGAAACGCACCCTGGGGCCGACATGCTCGCTTTGCAACGCTTGCCTATCTCCTCAATGCGCATGTTCACGACACGACAGTCACTCTTAGTGGAGCCGCACACAGCGCCCTTGCTCCCACACGCGTGGGAAAAGACGCGCACCAGCCGGTGCACCAACATCCGCGTCACGCCCAAATCCAACACATGCAACTCGTCCACGCCAACCATCTGGTACATCAAAAACTGCGCAGTCGACAGCCCGGCGAGGCCGGCCAGAGCCGGCATTATGCTGTGCGCACCGGCCTTCTTTTAGAGCATGAGGCGGCGGCTCACGTTGCTCTGGCTCCGGCGCAGAGTCGTGGCCTGCACATGCCGCTTGAGCATCTTAAAGACATCGCGGTCGGCGGCGTCCAACGCCCCGGGCTCGCACACAAGCTCCGCCGACACGTCGCACATTGAGCAGAGCCGGCGCGTCGTTGCCGACTTACGGCAGAGTAACACCTTCTCCTCTGGCAAATCGAAAATGTACAGCAGCAAGCGGGGGAACGAGAGCGACACGCGCTCCCCTTGTTAAGACAGCCCCCCAAGCCCGCGCAGGTATGTCGGAGTTACTGCGGACTGCCTGGCTAATGACGGGAGTACTTATGCGGTCATCAGCTAGTTTGGCTGTGCCATTGTCATGCATTGCTGTATGTGTGGGTGTAATTACCTGTACTTGTATATTAGGGGCTGCTCCTTTTGGAGCTGAGCTCGAGGAGATTCTCGTAGGGTCATCGAGGGGCGTCCCGATTGGTGGGGTGGTCAGAGCATGTGGCCTCCAAGGGAGCGAGCACTGCGCTGGCGGGGGAGTGCGCCGGCAGAACGTGGCGAGAGAGGCACACGGCCGGTTTAAGAGCCTGCTGGCCTCGCGCCTCAGACCGCTCTCGAGTGAAGGAACGCACTCACCCAACTCCCGCTCACTTCACAGTTTATAGGCCCAACTGTCGCTGGTGGTAACCGTCGTCTTCCCTGCGGTCGCTGGTGAGACGACGTCGCGTGGATCTCGGTTTGTTTTGGCGTCGGGCGGGCGTGTTCTGCTCCCTGCGTCGTTAGCGCGGCACTGTGCGGCGCCGATGTCGTCAACATGGCAGACCGCGGCCGCTATGGCGGCCGCCGGTTTGTGCTGCTGGACGACGACTACAAGGTATGGGCAGCGTACCAGCGTGCGCAGCTCAAGAAGGAGAAGCTCTGGGCGGCGGTCGTGACGGACCGAGCGGCATATTCGTCCGACGACAAGAAGTCCGACCCGGTGGTCGACGCGTGGGACGCCATGAATGAGGCGGCGCTGGCGACCATGCAGATGTCTGTCAAGCCCGTGCACCTCAACACGGTCACGTCGGTGGACACGGCCAAAGAGGCGTGGGACGCGCTCCAGGTCATGTTCGAGGCGCAAGACAACGCGCAGCTGCTGCGGCTCATGGAAGAGCTGAGCAGCCTCAAGAAGCGCGGCGACGAGAACATCATCAAGTTTGCGTCGCGCGCCGAGATGCTCCGGGACGAGCTCGCCATGCTCGGAAATCCGGTGGTCGACAACATGCTTGCGCTGCGTGTCCTGGTAGGGCTCCCGGTCGAGTACGGGATGCTTAGGATGACGTTGGAGAACAAGGACACTAAGCTCTTCATGTCGGACGTGACGGCTAAGCTGCTTCAAGTCGAGCAGCGTAGCATTTCTGTCGGCGCTTCCACGCCTTCTGGCAATGTCAAGTCACAAGCCTTTGCGGCGGCGGCGCCTAAGAAGCCGTTTGACGAGAATTCGGTCGTGTGATTCTACTGCAACAAGAAGAAACACATGCAGCGCGACTGCAACGAGAAAAAGGCGGACGAGGCCAAGGGCAAGGGCAAGCATGGCGCTGGTGGCCGTGAAGGCGGTCACGGCGGCGGGCCCCACGCGGGTTCCGCTCTGGCCTACACTGCTTCTACTGGCAATAACAGGAGCAGCAAGGCTCGCGGGAGCTCCCTGTGTTCATCAACTTGGGTGCTCGACTCTGGCGCAACCAACCACATGGCCGCCGGAGATAAGGGCTTCACCGTCCGGACGGAGGAAAGTGGGGCCGAGGTCACATTGGCCAACGGCGAAAAGGTACCCATCAATGGGCACGGCCAAGTCTCCATGGACGTTGGCAAGGGCAAAACGAAGACGCGCATGGCGCTCGGGGAGGCCATGATCGTGCCGGACCTGACCAGCAACCCATGGTTCGAGCGGTTGACCGCAGTCGCGGTGAGGTAGTGATCGTCAGAAACACCTGTTACATCCTCAGCGACGGGGATGCTGTCCCTTCGAGCGGAATGCTCGACAAGGCGTCCGTTGTCGGCAAGGTCAACGACCTGGAGCAGTACGTGCTCAAGGTCACGCCGGTCAAGGCTTCGGCGTGCGCGGCATCGACGCGCATCGCTGGGGAGGCGGAGCTGTGGCATCGTCGGTTCAACCACTTGGGGTCGGAGAACCTGAAGCTGGCGGCCACAATGGTCGACGGCATGCTGTCGTCAGTGGCAGACGCCAATCGAGTCAATGGCACGGTGTGTGTGCAGTGTGTGGACGGCAAGATGGTTCAGTCACCCAGCCCCCGCTCGTCGACAGCGACACCCAAGTGCGAACTGGTGCACACCGACATTGGTGGCCCACTCACCGAGGCGCTGGGTGACTCCCTCTACTTTATGACGGCACTGGAGGCTTCAACGGGGTTCATCACGGCTACGCCCATCAAGAAAAAGAAGATGGCGCCGGAGGTGCTCAAGACGCGCATCACGCAGCTTGAGACGCTGACTGGCGTGAAAGTGAAGCGTTTCCGTCTCAACGGTGCAAAGGAGTACGTCTCGAACAATCTTAAGGCGTGGTACGAGGATAAGGGCATCACGTCTGCGATGACGGCGCCGTACAAGTCGCAGCAGAACGGCAAGGCGAAGCGGGTGAACCGCACGCTGATGGAGCGCGTGCGTGCTGCCCTGCTTGACGCCGGTGCGGAGGAAAAGATGTGGGCCGAGGCGTTGGCCTCCGTCGTCCATGTGCTTAACCGATCTCCCAAGGCGGGGCTCGATGTGACGCCGCTCGAGGCGCTGACGGGTCGACTACCCAATCTCGCCGGATTACGCGTTTCGGGGAGTCGGGCATGGGCGCTCAAGCCAAATATGCAGCTGCGCAAGCTGGAGCCGAGGACAGACGTCTGCCGCTTTGTCGGCTACACTGTCGGTGGCAAGGCCTACCGCATCCTCGAGGACGAGAAAAACCAAGTCTTCGAGCGTCGGGACGTGCTGATGGAGGAGAACTCGGCGAAGGTCGAGACGTCAGCAGTCGGGTCAAGCGCTGGTCCCCGGCTGACTACAGAATATGACGGCGACAAGGATGGCGCCACTCAATGGGCAATGGACATGCTCGGCTCAGAAGGCGGGCGAGAGGACGAGTACTCCCCCGACGACACCTCTGACAGCGACAACGAATTCGGTCCATCTTCCTTTGCTGGCGATAGCCAGAAGGAGCACGAGGACGGCGTCGGTGGCTCGACACCCTCAGCTGCGCAAGCACCTGCGGCCAGTGACAGTGTCACACCGGGGCCTCGTTGCTCGAAGCGCAAGCCAACTCCCAAGGTAACATGGTTGGAGAAGGAACCCAAGGCGTACTTGGCAAGCGGTAACGCTTACGCGGCTCAGGCGGGCTGGGACCTGCACATGCCGCCTGCAACCGAGAAGGAGGCGCGCGCTCGTCCTGACTGGCTGCTGTGGAAGCAAGCCTTAAAGGAGGAGGTGGCGGCACACAAGCACCTTGGCACCTGGTCCAAGACCAAGAAGAAGAACAAGAATCACAAGGCCATCAAGACGCTATTCGTGTTCGACATCAAGCACGACGCGGAGGGCAAGCTCACGCGCTAGAAGGCTCGACTTGTGGCTCAAGGGTTCAACCAGGTGCCCGGACGAGACTTTAACGAGACGTGGGCTCCGGTACCCAACGCGGCCACGATTCGTGCTCTCTTTGCTGTGTCGGCAGCCATGGGGTGGGAGATTCACCATTTCGACGTCAAGACAGTCTTCCTCAACGCCAAGATGGACAAGGAGATGTACATCAAACTCCCCGACGGTGTCGAACCGGAGGGGCTGGAGGAGATGTGTCGGCTTAACCTGGTGCTCTACGGGACAAAGCAGGCGAAGCGGCTGTAAGGCATCAAGCTCGACAAAGAGCCCAAAGAGAAGGGGGAGGTCCGGTCCAAGGTGGACCCGTGCCTCTATGAGTGGCACCACCCCGTGCATGGGTGCATCTTCATCCCTGTGTACGTCGAAGACTTTATCGTGGCAGGCTAGAAGCTAGCTGGGGTCGAGGCCGTCAAGCGCTCCGTGTTTGCCAAGTTTGAGGTGCGCGACATGAGGGAGGTCAAGGACTTTATCGGCATGAAGGTCATGCGCAACCGGATGGCCAAGACTCTGACGTTGAGCAACCCGAAACACACCGCGACGCTGCTGGAGGCGTTTGGGATGGACAAGGCGATGCCAAACAAGACGCCGATGGCGTCGGGGGTCAAGCTGACCAAGAAAGGGGAGGGACTGCTGCCAGAGGGCAACCGTGATGCCGAGTTGGTCGGCTGCCTCCTCTACCTGTCTACGACGACGAGGCCAGACATTGCCTTTGCCGTGGGGGTGCTGTCGCGCTTCATGTCCTGCCCTGAGGAGGACCACTTGCACGCGGCCACAGGGGTTCTGCGCTACCTGCGCGAAAAGACTCGCCTGGGTGTGGTCTACAGCGGCAGCGAGCCGCTGCAAGGGTTTTTCGACGCCGACTGGGCCGGCGACATCGACGGTCGTCGGTCAACAACCGGTTCCGTCTTCACCTGCAATGGCGGGGCGATTACGTGGACAAGTAAGCGCCAGTCGCCCGTGGCAACCTCGACGGCCGAGGCCGAGTACGCTGCCGCCGCGATGGCGAACAAGGAGGCGCTGTGGCTACGCAAGCTGACGTCGGCTTTGTGCGGCGACGGCGGAGCCGTGCCGATGGGGCAGGACAACCAATCGTGTCTCGCGCTGGTCAACAACCCTGAGGCGACGGGGCGGACCACGCATGTCGACGTCGCCTACCACATGGTTCGCGACTACCAGGCGCGTGGGGATGTGGCCTTCTACTTCCTCCCGAGCGTCGAAATGCCGGCGGATGGGCTCACCAAGCCGCTGCTGGCGCCGGCGTTCACGGCTTTCCGGGCTGCCGTCGGGGTTGGTGAAGACCAGGGCGCGGTTGCGCAGGGCGCCGAGCTTGGCGACCCCCCGTTGGGGGAGTGCTGAGGCGCCACGGCGCCGCTATTGGCGTCCAGCGGCGCAGCCCCGGTTTCGCGGCAGCGACCCCCGTCGACTTTGCTGCGGGCCGGTGTCGGCCGTGAACGGTTGCGCTACCGTCCACTTGCGTGGAACCGGCAATGAGGCGCGGTTTCGCGGGGCGAAGACTCGGGGGACGGCCGGTTAAGACCGTCCTGGGGCGCTGCGGCGCCACAGGGGACGTCCAGTGGCGCAGCCGCGGGCTCGCGGTGGTCGCCCTTGTCAATATTTTGTACAAGTCGCGTTTGGCCGAGAGCAGTAGGCCTACTGCTCCCGACGGGCACGAGTCGATTTCGGTCGAAGTCGATTTTAGTCGCTTTTGGCCGGAAGTAGTAGGCCTACTGCTCCCGACGGGCCCGAATCTATTTTGGTGCAAGTCGAATTTGGTCGATTTTGCCCGGAAGTAGTGGGCCCCGATTTTGGCCGGGAGCAGTGGGCCTACTGCTCCCAGCGAGCAGACTTTGACGGGCCGCCGATGCGCCGGATTATCTCCGTTCGAGACGCGCCCGAGTGCGCTGTACTCAGATCAACGTCTGCTGCAGGTCGATGGTGATTTTTGGCGATTTCGTCGGTGGTCGATTGTACTAGGCCGAAATCGGCTCGACTCGCTGGGAGCTGTAGGCCTACTGCTCCCACCGAGACGACCCGATTTCGACCAAGTCGATGAGATCGACTTGACCGTTTTCTCGACCGCGGACGCTGGCGGAAGATCTCGCACTGGTCGGGACGGGCTGTAGCCGTGACGGAGCGTCCATGGCGCGGTCTGTGGGGCGCTGGGGGGGTGTTGCGGCAGCCCCCAAAGCCCGCGCAGGTAAGTCGGAGATACCGCGGACTGCCTGGCTAATGACGTGAGTACTTTTGCGGTCATCGGCTAGTTTGGCTGTGCCATTGTCATGCATTGCTGTATGTGCGCGCGTAATTACTTGTACTCGTATATTGAGGGGTGCTCCTTTTGGGGCTGAGCTCGAGGAGATTCTTGTCGGGTCATCGAGGGGCGTCGCGAATTGTGGGGTGGTCAGAGCATGTACCCTCCAAGGGAGCGAGCACTGCGCTGGCGGGGGAGTGCGCCGGCAGAACGTGGCGAGAGAGGCACACGGCGGGTTTAAGAGCCTGCTGGCCTCGCGCCTCAGACCGCTCTGGAGTAAAGGAACGCATCCACCCAACTACCGCTCACTTCACATCCCTATCCTCACCTTGGAACCAACGTGGCTGGCTGCCATTGCCGTGCGAAACACGAGGTCCAGGACATGTTGAAGGATTGCGCGGCGGCGGCGAGTGGCGCGCTGCTCCGACTCCGGCTCCTGTGTTTGGCGCACGACTGGAATGTAACCAGCGGTAAGCCACACTTTCTCCCCGCTATCGTCCTTGACAACGCGTATCCTCAGCGGGTAAGGGTTGTCAGCTGGAAGGCAATCAAATAGCATAATATAACCAGAAATACAAGCGGTGGACAGAGCAGGAAGAGAGGCGACGGGTTAGCAGCCAGTCACCAACAGCAAGGAACGAATTCACACGGCCCCTAGCTTGGTGCGCCCTCACCAGTACGCCAGCACCCACCCAAAACATACCACAATACTCAGAAACCTGTCTGGCGTCACCTAAGGCATGGAGGCCCAAAACGAAGCAGTTGTCATCGTTGTGGTTGACCACTTCGGCCTCGCATTTACGAAAAGCATCCCCGTCCATCGGGTCCTCGCGCCAGTTGGTCGGAGGTGCCGGCCTGTCGCCGCCGCTTCAGAGCTTGATCTTGCGGGCCACCCGCAAGCGAGCGAGGGCGACGTCCTTCGCAGGGCGGAACATGACGGGGTAGCGCTCCCCGCCCTTCTCCCGGTCGGCCCTCAACCAGCCCTCGTCCTCAACCGCATCGTCAATATCTTTTCGGAGGGCGTCTGGGAAGGACGTCTTCGTCCCAAACGTGTCCCGGATTCCCAAGAAGTGGCTCGCGTCGACGGGCTGGCCGGCCTGGGTCAGTTCCCAGGCGTCGAGCACGTTAAACAGCTTTTCCTGGTCGGTCAACGACATGCCGCCGCCGCCGCCTATGGGCGCGAAGTTCTGTACTAACCGCATCCGGTACGAGTCAAAGCGCCCCGGCTGGCAGGTCTTCTGCTTGGTGACCAGCGGCCTGTTGGAGCCCCAGTCGTGGAGCTCCTTGTAGTGCTGCCACACTTCTGCCGCCAGCGTCGCGACCTGGTAGCCCGGTTAAGAGGAGTGGGCGTCGCCGTCAGCACCCTGTCTCTTCTTGCGTGGCGGGGCCTCCGGCTCCCTTGCGCGCCGTCTCAGCCGGATGATAGCGTCCATCTCTTCGACAGCCTCAGCGCAGGTGTTGTCGTCAAAATCAAACACCGGAGCCGCGTTGCGAGCCGCGGCCTCAGTGCCCGGGTCACGACCCGGCGGAGGAGGTGCCGGTGTCGGTGGAGGTGGTGAGACACTACCGCCGTGTTATTTCCCGTCTCCGCTCGGCCCGCTGCCATCCTCATCTTCATCACGAGCGGGGGGCGGCGGCAAAGGCGAAGCCAACGGAGCCAGCGGTGCGGCTCTGCCCCCCCGACTCTCTGCAGCCCTGTCTGTCTCACGGACCGACCCGTAGCCTGCGCGTGCGGGCGCGACGGCCGCGGATGGGTGGCCGCCGCCCCGCTGCGGAGCCACCGTGCCGTGCACCCGCAAGCGGTGCAACACTGGCCCTGGGTATTGGGCCAAGCGGTCCCCACGAATGTGGCACCGCAACCGCCTGGCGGCAGGCAGCACGTCGAACATGCCAAACCCGCCGCCACCAATCGCCGTCGCGACAGGAGGGCCCACCGAGCGCGCGGCGAGGTGGAATGATGCTTGAGACGGAGTGATCCTCGACGCGCGGGGGGGAGGAGGCGGTGACGGGGAGCGGCACCCTAGTCGCCACGCCCGCAGCCCCTCTTAAACGACGGGCGGGTGTAGCGCCGGTCCAAAATTGGCAGCACAAGTACAGTCTGGGTGGGCAAACACAGAGCAGGAAGCACGAAAAGCGTGCCCACGGGTTGGTTGAAGATGGAGTCAGCGGCCGCAACATGCTGCCACACTGCCCGGCTCGTGCCCCCCCGGAGAAAAATGGAGTCCCAGTGGGGTTGTCCGAGCATCGCCCCCCCCCACTCCCTCGATGCTCAAAACTCAGGTTGCCGTGGCGGCGTGAGGCGCTGCGCTCCAAACATATTCATGGCGCACTCGCTCCAACAGGGACAGCAGCGGTCGAAACAGCCACCGTAGCTGGTCCATCAACTGACAAAAGCCGATGTCCGGGCCTGTAGCCGCGTGTTCGTAGGAGCTCCGGCAGTGTGAGGCAGCGCACGACCGGTGCTGTCGGCCGCGCTGTGAGCGAGCGCGGTGGACGAGCATCGTGGGAGGGACACCCGGCCTGGCAAAGGGTGACGGCAATGAGAGCCCTCCTGCGCTTGGATCACGCGGTGCCGCGTCAAGAGCCGCGCCAGCAACGCTGTCCTCCCGGGGTCCGCTTTCCAGACGCAAATTGTCAAATATATCGATTATTTCAGAGTTACAGAGAAATGACCGACATATTTAAAGCAAATATAGTGCTCTGCAGCCACTGTGAACGGGCTTTTTTTGGACGATAAAGAATCGCGTGCGGCTCGATAAACATTGCAACGAACCAGGTCCGCTCCTTGGCTCAAGCCGGGCGTCAGGTAGGCACCCGGCGCGTGTCGCCTTGCTTGCACCGCCACGCTCGCGCGTTGCCAGAGTGCCGTCACTTCCGATGCGAACCACCGACCTCTTTCCCCCCGCAACTGCCCCAGGACGTGACCCGATGGGTTGCGCCCCGCTTCGTCTTTTTGAACCGTTTCGATGGCGTTGCCTGCAGGTAGGCCTGTACTTCACGCCCTTGACGTTATTGGGAAGTCACGTTTTACGCGATCGCATGCACGTTTTTAAACGTGATCACTCATCGCGCCTGAGCAAGAAAAGGCGTGAACTGGGGCGTGATCTCATGGATTAATCACGCTGCTAGCGAACTTAACAGTGTGTAATTCAACGCACTGGAGACGTGGGCGCGCACGCCCTGCTGCGGCCCAAGACGATCAGGCCGCCGGCCCTCGCACGCTGCCCCAAACAGCACAAGGTTGGCCCCCTCCCAGAGTGGTGCCCCTCCCTTTTTTGATGCGCCGATGTCTGCGGCTGCGACGGTAGCTTGTGTTACTGCAGCTGTCGCGTTTTTACAGCGGCGGTGGTGCCGAGCCTGCCTCACTGCCGTCCTTCTTCGCACTGTCGACCCCTCCCGCCCATGGGGCGAAGCCACATGTCTTCCTCTTCAATCTGTGCGACGTAGAGTCGAACGTGAAGGATGCCAAGGCAGCCCTCGTTCTCTGGTTGGTCTGTTCCACACAGCCCCAAAGCTGGTCGCAATGATAGCCACCCGTTCAAAAGGGGTGCTACATGATCACGAAGCAAGTAGAGTAGATGAAAATGGGTGCTACCTTTGCGTGTTCACGCCTCCAAAAGGGCGTGATGTGCGCGTGATCGGGCGTGATCGGGCGTGACATGCCCACGCGCGCCGGGTTGGGGGGTGTGAATTACAAGCTCACCTAGAGGTATGCTGAACATGAATGATGATTGTAAGGGTGCCTTGCCGGACCGTATCTTCCCGCTATCACAGCCTGTGGGCCGCTGGATCGCGTCATTCAGATTATCGCGCGGGAAACAGTGCCTGGCGCTGGTGCCATTCGGCCGGGGTGGGCGCTGAGTGGCTGGTGCCGCCCCTTTCCTGCGTCTTTTTCTGCATCCGCGTGTGGCTAGCCATCGTTTGAATCTTTTGAGATCAGATGCACGCCCATACGTGCCGCTTTGAGAGCATCTAGCACGGCTGCGCAAGCCCGTGACCCTGACGCGGGCGTTTGAATGTGGGGGAACCGTTCTCCTTCTTAATTCTTTTTGTCGCGCTCGCGATGGCGTGCTGTGGATGAACGCTGGGCATCGGGTCTCTCCCTGTTCCTGTTTTGCCGCGGGCGCGCTGTTGACCAAAAGGCAGCGGTAGAACGGGATGTGCACGGCGCAGGGCTGCGAGTGTGGCCGTGGGGAGAGCGACCCGGACAGTGCGGGCACCCTCGTGGAGGCCCTTGTATGGAGTTGAGAGAGGGCTCAAAAACATGGGCGTCGCGGTCGGGGGTGGCCTTTACGCACACCCAGACTCGGACACCATCGCTTTCCTTGGCCCACACTGTTGCTTTTTGATCCCCCAACCGCCCCGACCTCTCCTGCTGCGGTTTTTCCCCTTCTCCCATCGCGGCGTTCCCGTCTTGACGCCAGCGCCGCTATGGCGTGTCGACAGGGGTAGGGGCTGACGCCGGCGCCGTCATAGGATATCCGCCATGCCAATGACGCCCTCCGCTTGCTCGCAACCCTTGCAACAGGTGGCGCTGCCGTACCGACTGTCGTTGGGCCTGAGGGGGCGGCCGCCTCCATCGCACCAATGCCGCGCATATTTGGGTCTAACGACCCTGCCTACGTGACATCCTGCTATTCAGGGGCCGATGCGTACGCCGCCGCTCACCGAGACGCGGCGGCGGCAGCAGCTACTGCCGAGGCGGCAGGAACTGCAGCTCGCCCCGTATTGGCGGCGACGCCGACCCTGCCAGCGTGTGCGCCGACCCTTCCCGCTCGTACGCGTACTGCCTCGCGTCCCCGCGACCCGGCCCTCGACGAGAAGGAGACGACGATCGCTCCGCAGGTGCGAACGACCGTGGCGGCGACGCTGAGCCCAGGGCCCGCGATCTGGGGGCGTTGCAAAAGGTCTGCGGTTGCGGCTCCGACGGGCTCTGCTCCCCTCAGTGGCCGTGTGCGCCCCGTACCCCAGCCACGCAGGCGCCTTCCGCCTGCCCCCCCGTCTATGTTCTCGCTGCCAGGTACTGCGGCCGGAGCTGGCACCCCCCCCCGCTCAACTGGCAGAAGCACGACCACGCGTATGTCGGCCATGGCCAAGGCTACTGCCGCCAAGGTGGCAAACGCGAAAGCAGCTGCCACCAAGGAAACTTAAGTCGCCGCCGGAAAGGCGGCCGCAGCCGCCGTCGCACCCTCCAAGAGCGCCTTCGGCGACACGTCGAGCACCGAGGCGCTGGCGGGGTTGCTCGCGCTCACTGGTAAGTTAGAAAATGTCGATGCCCTCATTGCGGGCAACAAGGAGCTGGCGACGCCAAGCGTGTCGCTGGGTGCACTTTCGAAGGTGGCGAGGCAGCTCAAGGTAGGGGAGAAGACAGGTGCGAGCTCGAAGGCTCAGAGTGCCGACATCACCATGGACTGCGGCCTGGTCCCCAACGCCAGCCTGGAGGGCCCCCCGTCAAAGCGGTCCAAGGCCATTGACTTGGAGCAGCTGTTGCGTGACCCGCTGTATTAGCATGGTGAAGACGCTGAGCGGTCCAAGCCGAACGGCGGCGACTTGAGGCCGTCCAAGCTGCACGACGTAGACGAGGCTCCCGTCACTACCACCTGCACTCCGTCGCTGTGCTCGCCTCCGGTGTGCGCGGCGCAAAAGTTTTCGATAGCTACGGCTGCGCAGGTGGCCAAGATGCGCGCCGAGGGCATGACCTTCATGGTCGGTGCGCGCACGTTGCTCAACAAGCGCGTCAAGGCCATCATCGGCAACGCCGAGACGACGGGCCACATCTTTCCGCCCCCGTCCATGCGCACCCAAATCTTTGTCGACTCGATCAAGGATCACCCCAAAGTCATCAACTCGCGGGCGGTCGAGTTTCTGGCAGAGACGGTCCTCTCCCCCGTCAAAGACACGACTATGGAGAAACGTCGTAAGCGCTCTGGCGATGATTCCTCGCAGTGGGCCGCGCGCTTCGTCAAGGCGCCCACCATAAGCGTGTTGGCCAAGTTCAGCCAGGCATTTTCCTACGTGTACGGGGAGTACAAGCGAAACGTCGTCATGGGCTGGTTCAAGGAGGTCACCGGCAATCCCAAGGAGGTGATGATGCCGACGCAGGCGGCAACGTACCTGGAGACAGATTCCTGCTTGCGGTCGACGAGTGGCCGCGAGGGTGTCATTGCTGGCGTGGTCAAGGGCTACCTCTACCTTGGCGTCAAGAACCGCGTGCGATATCCCGGAGGAGACGACAAGGGGGCGGTCACTATGTGCTCCGCTTACTACGCGCTGGCGGTCACATTGGTCCGGAAGGAGCTGGAGAGCATCCGCGACGGCCGCACCGAGTCCGCCGCCTCCCCGGACGCCAACCGCTACACGAAGTTTGTCAACGAGATGGTGGGCCTGCACGAATTCCTCTCAAAGCAGTCGTGCGAGGAGGACGGGCTCATCCTCTGCGACGGCGCAGATCCCATGCGGGCCAACTTTGACGACGAGTTGGCAGACAACGCGCCGGACTCGTCGGCCGACGAGGCCGCGGCTCTGAAGGGGGCTTGGGAGATGGAGCCAGGTGAGGTGGCGACGAGTGTGGTGGTGTGGGAGGTGGGAGCGGGCGCGGATGCAGGAACTTTTCGTTGCGGGGCATGGAGAAGAGGTCGGGGATATTGCAGATGCTGGGCCGGTCGCCGCTGTGGAGTTCGCCTCCCCGCCAATTCCGCCGGTGGCCGTCGCGAAGGTGCGGCGGTCGGTGGCCGCTGACGCGTCGTGCTCGCCTGACGTCCGGGATCGGGTGGCTTCCCTTAAGGCCACGCACGAGGCCGAATTAGCTGCGCTGCTCGCTCAGCCAGAGAACGCCGACGACAAGCTGCTGTGAGGGGCTTTGTGCAGAAAGCCTGGTCGGAGAGGGAAGTACCCGGGCGGGCGGTTGTGTGATCGGTGGCGAGGGGGGCGGCGGGGGGGGGGGCCGACGAGCGCGTGTACGCCGTCGTTGGCAGCTCCCTCAACGGAAGGGCGGCGGGGGGTACTCGGGAGGGAGGCTGGGTAGCCGGCGTCGAGTGTAGAGGCGGGAAGGGGGCCGACGAGCGAGTGCACGCCGTCGTTGGCAGCTCGTTCATCGGGAGGGGGGCGGGGGGCACCCGAAAGGGAGGCTGAGTTGTCGGCGTCGAGGAGAGCGACGGAAAGGAGGGCCGATCGGGCGCGTGTACGCCGCCGTTGGCAGCTCCCTCTTCGGCTGTTCGTCGACCTCTGCGGCTGTTTTTGTCACCCAAAGCGCTCTGTGGTGCTTGTCAATAGACTCAATACGTGCATGCCATCTGCCAGAGCTTTGTACGTGCCGTGTTCTACCAGGAAAAATGGAGAAACGACGGCAACGGCGCCACCACGGCCGGTTGCAGCGCGCCGATGTGGTGGCCGCCGCCGACAGCATCGCGCCGCTGGGACGGGCTCTTCAACAGACGTTGAGGAAACCCGCCGCCAATTTGGCGTGTGGCTCGACTGGGCAGTTTGGTCGATCTCAGGCCGACCTGCGGCCGGCAATCCGATGGAGGCAATGTCCATCGGATCACCCCCCAGCATGCTCCAATGGTCCGCTATTTGCCCCCATCGAAAATCGGCAATCGGATGGCATCCGACGGGTGGTTTCCCCAAAAGAGACGATAACTGCAATCATTGATGAAATTTAGTTGCTCGTCAACGATCGAAGGGCCACTTGCGGCCAAAACACGAGGGCAGCACGCGGTCGTCGGACAAGTTAGGGCTACGTTTCGGGTCAGCACGTGTCTCCATCGCGTGGGATGCAATTGCTCTCAGCAAGATTGCAGCCGGGGCTCACACTGACGCTTCCGGGCCACGATTTGCTCGGTAACGTTGCGGCGAGGGGCAACAGAGACGAACGAGGCACACAGCAACGAACGAGGCACGGAAGAGCCGTCATGTAGCCGTTCCTGGTGGCCCTCAGCGAGCAGCCATCCAGGTTTCGCTGACGGAAATGCCAGGCGTACGGCACGAGGCGCAAGACAGTGACCATCAGGCCGCTATTTTGCTACTTTTGAGTGGCCCACTCACGGACCAAGTCGCAAGTGAGGCCAGAGAACCGCCCCTGAGGCGGTGACCAGTCATCGGCAGGCTGTCGTGATTTTGTGGGAGTGGCCGTGTTGTGGATACGTCGCACGCCATGACGCACAGCCCGTTACGGAGGCATGAGGCGCGGAAAAGACTTCCAGCGAGCCACTTGGGGCGCTGCACGTGCCACATTGCTGAGGCTTCTCTGCGATGAACGATGTTTGTCTGGAAATTTCCATTCGCATGCTTCGGTGTTGGCTGGTCAGCGGGGAAAGATGGGGCCCGCTGACCAGCACACATAAACACTGGTCTGTAGGGCCTGAAGGAGGGCGTGTGACGATCTCCCGACACCTGTGATGGGAGGTGGAGCGCTGATTGGCTCTCTCAAGCAACCCAGTCAAGATGGTGGCCGTGCGTAGGCAGCGGGGTTTTTGCCGGCGCACCATCTCTCCATCGCCTGCTTACCCGACTGCTTCAACGGCGCTCACTGCGCCGACGGTGGACACCAACATTCACACCAGGGGTTTACAGGATATGCATTTCGAGGAGGAACAGGATACGGATACACGCCGATGCAGTGTATCTGATTACGGATAAATCGCTTAACTAAGATCCGGATGCGGATATCTGCCTCCGAAACCGGATTATTACGTAGATTATATCCGCATCTGAGTACGATTATCGTATCCGATTTTATTCCTGCAAGTCCGTCAGGCCGCACAATTGGGCCCAGAGAAAGACGCCATTCAGACACTTGTTGAGTGCTGAATGGTAATCAAGTACGGCGTGATATTCACATTTGATGCGTGCGCCCCAACGGGCGCGGTCCAGGCAGTTCCCTGCCGTTTTTGTAAACGGTCGTCAGATAGACCGTTATAAAACTCGTGTCACACTTTGCTGATATCGCAAGCGGGCCGAGTCACGTGCTTGAACGGTTTCCTCCGGGTCGGGCGGGATTGCCGCTTGTCGCTGCAACATGCTTGCACATGAATCTCCCGATGGTCGGATTGGGAAAAGAGAGGTGGACTGCGTTTTACCGGAATTCTGTCGGCCCGAGAAGCTTAATAATGTTGTATATCCCTGTATCCTGCCTCTCATATCTGGAATACGGATATGATATAATCTTGCAATTCTTTTCGGACAGGATATATATATCCTCTCCTCTCTTTCTCATAAAGCATTTAGAATATGCGTCCCCGGCGCGTATCCGAAGTGGATACGGATATAGTGCATGGATATATTCCTCAGTGATATATTCATGACAACCCCTGATTCACACCCACCACCTACTTACGCGACACCCTACTCATCCCCTCTGATTCCATCGTGAGTGACCTCATCCTCTCTGATATCATCGTCTCTTGCCCCCTCTGCCGTGGCGCGGCCTTTGCGGTTGTCACACCATCATTCTCTCTCGCGCACGGACAGTCGGCCTGGGTGCTGCAGGCCACCTGCCGGCCTTCCTCAAGGCAGACGAAGTGGGGCTCCATCCCGGCTGCCATTCGCCTGGCTGCCTGCCGCCTTGGTCGGCGACAGCAGCAGCGGTGCCGGCCAGGCCAAAACGTCTGAGAACGACATGGCTGTCATGTCGGCCACGTCAGCGGGGGATACGGCCTCGACCAAGGCCGTCAACATGAGCTGCAAGCACGGGAGTCCCATGCTGCAGCATGCTGTCGCGTTCATGTCGGCCGCGGCGAGGCGTGCGGCGTCAGCCGAGGCCGCAGGGAGAAGCTGCAAGCGCAAAGCTGACGGCCAGCAGGGGTTCAATTCCCTCAATGTGGCTAAGGTGGCACTCGTGGCCCATGGCCACTGCATGGAGACCGATGCGACTGTCTTGCAGGCCAAGGCACCAGATGGGGGCACCCTAGCGTCGGAAAAGGCCGACATGGCCCACGTGGCCACGACTTACAACTTCACCGTGGATGACTTCGGCCGTGTATTCAAGGCTTTCGACGCACTCGGCCTGAAGTGGTCCACGCGCCAGCAGCTAGTGATCCTTCGCCGTGATACCATGGAGCACCGCGCAATCGTTTTCCTGCTGGCCGAACACCTCTGCGTGGCCAGTATGCGTCTGTGGGCGGCGCTGAAGCTGTACTGGAACACATTCCGCGCCACGGAGCAGGCCAAGCAGTCTACTGAGGCCTTTGGTCTTTTTGGAGTGGCCTACACCGGCTTCCCGGCCATCAAGGACCGCTACAAACGAGCATGCACGGCCGGCACTACCACGGCCGATGCGACCGAGATGCTCAAGGCCGCAGTGTACTCGACGGGTACGCTTGGGCAGGGCAAGGGCGAGGCCGTGCCGGCCTCGGTGGGTGCGGCTGAGAATGTCAAGCGTGAGGCCGTTGCGGCCTCGCCGCGGGTGGTTCTGACGAGCAAGGCCACCGCGGCCTCTGCGGGGGTGGCCTTGAGTGCTGCCACGGGCAACGGCAATGGCAAAGCCGTGGCTGCCTCGTCGTCGGATCCCTCGATGGGGGATTCTGGGCGCAGCAAGCGTGCGGCCCCTGCCGCATCGGCCGCTGACACAAACGATGACGATGTCGTCATCGTCAACGTTATTATTGTAGTGGTTTCTGCCCGCAAAGCTGACGGGGCACCGCCCCGTCAGTAAACTCAGCACAGTATGCGGAGCGACACAAAGGAGAAAGAACACAAACGCCTGGATCACAGGGAACGCAGCGCACCAGAACGACGGAACTAAAGCAAACGCAACGCTGATTTATTCGAGTACGCACGACGACCCCAAAGCATACACTCCTATACCTTCAGAAACAACACGCAAGACGTGCACAATCCCGACCCAGGAAGAGACTGTCGTGAGGGGGCCGGGGCCCGGCGGGCCACGGTCCCTGATGCGGGGTCCTCGTGGCCCCTGCCACGGATCAAGGGGCCCCCTTCCACTGGAAGAGAGATATGGTCCCTGGATTTAAGCCAGCTTGGACTGAAATTGCCCAATACATCAATGGGGACTTATCGCCAGATTTTCAAGTCTCCGATCGAAGTCCTCATGGGATATCGACAGTGGCCGAGATCTTATCTCGGCCCCGGGCTTCCCCCCCGGTCAAAGGAGCTTCCACAAGCTTCCAGGCCCCTCTAAGGGGCCCGGATCGAGGGGTCGCGTGGCCCCTTGTCCGCGTCAGGCCCTGGCCCACTCTGCCTCTGGGGGAGGGGGATGTAAGCCTCGGGGGCGGCCCTAAGCCCCACCTGGCATGCGTTCCGAAGAGGTGCCGCACACCGCTCCCTCTAAGGGCATTGCGTGTGTGCTCGCGGCCCCTCTCCCGGCTCATACCGGGGGAGATCGCATTATCAGAGGAGAGGGGGTTTCTTCCACAATTATGGCCCAGCTCATGGCCAACGCGACCAAGGAGGGGGGCTCCGCTGCCGATGGAGCAGCAGCATCAAGGTGCTGTACTCCGGAGCCGCACGCGGCGGTGCGTGACACCGGCAAGGTTGCCAATCAGTTGCCGCTGCTGTCCCGCATGGCGTCATGGGTCGCCGCAGCGGCTTCTGCGCCGAAAGTCGTTGGATACAGGGACTTGGACTTGAGAGGCCCGGTATGGGCCGCGTGGGTAAGGAAATGACTGGTGGCTGAGGTAGGAATGGAGGAGAGAGTGGGCTTTCATGTCGTGTAGCCGCTTGTACGACTGGGCCGCCCACCTTCTCGTGGCCGTAGAAGCGGCCACTGTGTTGCGGCTCTTTTGCTGTGCGGGGCTCTGTACGGAGCCCTGGGTGCTGGACAGATTTTTGCTTCGTCATTGCTTCTCGCTTGTGTAGTGGGCGTTGGCGACGCAGTGTTTGCAGCAGCCTCTAAATTTTTTTTTTTTGCTCGTGTTATGCAAACGACGTATCGTTCTTTATTGGTACCCACACGTCCAACCCATCCCTACAGCACACCATGAGGGCTTTGCGTGCGTGTGTGAAAACGCCGGCTACTGTGCTTTTCTCAGACTGGGTCGGCAACATCATCGGCAACAAGAAGAACCTGATGCCTTTGCGCCCAGTGCATTTGCCACCTCCCATTCTCTTTCCCACTGCTCGTGCCTTCATCTACTTCTGCCTCAGGCCCTGTCTTAGCGGAGGCGTTCGGCCCTTGTCTGGGCACAAACATAGACCTGTCGTTGGTCAGACACTTGGCCAAAGAAGTGCCAGGCCAATCTCCCTGTATTCTCGATTGAGATTCTCCCGATAATGACAGGGCCTCATCTCAAGCGTTGTGTGTCATCTGGATGACCTGTGGCTGTATCGCTCCACCTCGGTACACTGGGCACTTTGGCTTGGAGATCAATTCTGACACACGACTTCAGATGGGTCCAAGATCTTTCTGTAGGCCAGCCTCAGAGGTGGACGCGGGGCTTGGACCCCTCGTCACATGGACGGACAGTGAAGCATCTAAAGTGAGGCGAGTCCAGATGCAAGTCGAGATACCTGTCGAGATACCAGTCATGTGGCGCAGATCCATGAAAAGAGGGCTTCCGATTGATCCGAACCTAACACGATGCAGATCATTGAAAGAGCGTCTTATGATTGGTCCGAGCAGAACACAATGAGAGGTGCAAAGCGGGTTGGTGGCGCGATGACACTGGCGTCATCAGCGGTGTCCTTCGGGCACGTGTGCGTTTCGTTCTTGTTCCTTGTGCGCCGGCCTTCCTTCCAAATGTGTGGCGTGCCTTGCTCGATCACATCCCAGGACTCGCGCGATGGTATCACGCGCTTCTGTGCGCTGTCCACTGCGGCGGCTCGCAGGCCGCGTTTCACACGCGGCAGGAAACGTGCTCATTCCTTTTATTGCTGGCTGATGATTCACACTGGCGTGGGTCCAGTGTATCCTGGAGAGTGATCCCGTGGACAGGCTCCACACTAAGGGCCTCGAGTGGGGCCCTGACATCAATATTGCGAGATACACAGGCGGTGGTCGGTCCGTCAGTTCTGGCCGAGCATGGGTCTTGAGTGGAGGTTGTTGGGCCCAGGCTCAGTGTACCTTTGAGTGTTCAAGCTGGGTCTCTGGAAAGCACTCCATCCAGCCCCTCCAGGGGCCGAAAGTGACGCACGCGGTCCATCGATTTCGCTCGAAGCGGCCCATGGTCTGGGGGGCCGAAGAGCAAGGGCCTCAAAGTGCTCCACGGCGGACCCCACCCCGCGTGGCAGCACCTCCTTTGCGACCCAACAGCGCGTGGCTTGGGCAACGCAATGGCGTCGGCACCCCCTTTTTTTTGACCACGCAGCGCCTGGCCCGCGCCACGAAATCGCTCAAAACGATCGACATGGCACACGGCCCGGCCTTCCACACTAAAAACGGCACAGTGCTGGCGAGGACCTGTCCCTTGATTGCACGCACGTACACACCTACAGGCGGATGCCAGCGCACGCGCAGACTCATCGTGGCCCGCACTCGCCTCGGGCACACTCAATCGCTGCTTTGCATCCCTCACGGCCTCGTTGCCGTCCCACTCTCCTGCGTACGCCCACCCACTTGTCTACAACACTTCGCCGTCGGACCCCTTTGGTCCGCCTTAACCCCTGTGCCGCTTGGCGGCCGCCGGCACGGCCCTTAACACCGCCCCTGGTCTGCCGCTTGGCCCCCTGCTGCCGCTTAGTCGCCGCGCTACCGCTTGGCTCAGCGCTTGGCCGCTTTCAATTCCGCCTCGCCTCCCTTCCGCTTTGCTCACCCGCTGCCGCGTGGCTTCGGAGCTGCGATCGCAGCCAAGCTGTCTACGCTCCAGTCAACACTTGCAACTGTGCTGGGTTTGCGGCTGCGCTGTTGCCGTTTACGGAGCTATCGACGCAACAACGGCTCTTTCCCGATCCGAGCAGAGCCCGAGTTCAATGGCTACGACGCCGCCTCCGTTTCGTACGACGCCGCCACCCACTCCCCCACTCAGAGCTTCGGAAGTGGCATCTTCTCCTCCTCGTTCGACGCCCCCACCCCCTGCACGTACTGTATCTCCACCTCCCGCGACAATGCTCCCGCGCGCTGACGAGAGCGGCGCTGACACTGTGGCCGTGGTGCGCTCGCCTACTTCTGCAGCGGAGTTGGCCGCCGCGGCGGAGATGGACCCAGCAGCTGACATTGCTACCGGCGAGCAGCAGGCGGCGACGCGGTCTCGAGATGACTCCACCGCCGTCACCTCCCGCCGCAAGTATGGCCCGCCGGCGCGAACAATTTCCAAGGCCCTGTTGCGGCGGGGCCTGCGGAGCATCTGGACGGAGTGCAAGCGCTCCCAGACCGTTAGCAGCAACGTTTCCATGTGCCCGGACACCTTTTCCTGCCCCTTGGCACGTCAGCCCTCTCCACAACCGGGCTGCGGGTGGGCGTGGGCCAGGCCGGGCGATGGCACGTACTTTAGCCGCACTGTAGAGCGGCGGGCGATGCGCCGCCTGTGTTTTGTTTGCCGCAACGCGCTGACTGTCGGGAGCGAGCATCCTGTTGAAGCGCAGTGGGGATAGGGGTTGGGGGACCACGGTCCAGTGGTTGAGTGGCTTGAGCTTGTGTGTGTGTGTGCGAACGTGCTTTTGTTGGCTGTCCTAAGGTTCGCCCGCCTCTCCCAACCGAGAGCACCTCTCAAATAGTCCCCACCGGCCCAAGTGCTCCCTCCTCTCGCGCCCACACCGACGCCCGCGCCCTCGCACCAAATCGAATCACTCACCAAATCAAAAGCCACTAGAGCAAAGCCCAGATCAAATCCAAAACATGCCAAAAGTAACGCCCCAAGATGACCCAACACGAATGTGTGCA
>Ga0115031_1000814_pt1 | contig 22632 bp, 20 predicted proteins | sample Maine_Asex4_meta_FD_87301 | JGI IMG/M metagenome (GOLD analysis project Ga0115031, IMG submission 87301) | Marine algal microbial communities from Maine, USA - Maine_Asex4_metaG | ecosystem: Host-associated > Algae > Red algae > Unclassified | place: Maine, USA | collected 2015-01-05
AGCAATGGTTTTGTAAGCGCCATCTTTATGCACAGCAACAGAGGCTGGCGTGTAGTAGTAAACGGCTGGAAAGCTTAGTACTTCAGCACGTTTTTTAGTTGGTGTCATCGAGCCAACAGAAAGATCCCAACGGCCATTCCAGTTACCCGCGGTGATGATGTCCCAAGATGGGGTAACGAACTCCACCTTAACGCCTAAACGCTTAGCCGCCTCTTTGGCGACATCTACGTCAAAACCGTCCATTTTATTGTCATCGTTTATAAACGACTGCGGCGCCCAGTTAGGGTCGGTGGCAACTTTGAGCACACCCTCTTTCATCACGCGGTCCATAGTGTCGCCTGCGTTTGCAGCCGCGGCTGTGAATGCTAAAGCCACACCAATAGCTAAACCCGTGATCGTTTTTGTAAGTTTCATAATTTCTCCTCTTGAAATAATTGCAGACTAGTAGCCTTGGACTACTAGTCTGTCACCTAAACATAACATAGGTTTCAAGGGGAGATTATGCTATTGCTTATAAATCTCTAAGGCGCAACGTTGATTTTCACCTGTGCGCTGTTGGTTCGCCCTTGAGCATCAATCATGACATACCAGAAATTATCTTCACCCGTGAAGTTAGTTTTTGGCGTGTAGCGGACTTTGCCGTTCACTTTTGTTGTCGTTCCACCTTTGGCAGTGTAGGCATACAAAGTGCTAATAGCGATGCCGCCGCTGGCTGTGTCATTGGCTAAAATGTCAAGTGTTGCCGCTGTGTTACGACGAGTCGTAAAGTTGTCAGCATTAGCAACGGGCAAGGCACTTGTTCCACCGCCAGTGACAGTTATATTAACCTGTCCATTATTAGAACGGCCCAATGCGTCTTTAAACACATACCAAATCTTATCGCTACCGATAAAGCCTGTTTTTGATTTGTAAACAAGTTTGTTATTCACTCGCGAGACGTTGCCGCCTTTTTGTGACCATGCATTAGGCACGTTTAGCACCAACCCGCTTCCCGTATCGTTGGCCAATACATCAATCGTTCGCGCGGTGCCTGTAGGTACCGTGACATTGTCAGCCGTGGCGGTTGGGTAAACGTTAGTTGCATCATCGTTACCCGTCACTGAAATATTCACTACACCGCTATTGGAACGCCCTTGGTTATCCTTAAAGCTGTACCAAATCTTGTCAAGCCCATTAAAACCCGCTTTTGGTTTGTAGGTAATTTTATTGCTAAGCAATGCAACGTTTCCGCCCTTTTGTGACCACGGGTTTAACGCATTTAGCACCAACCCATTGCCATTATCGTTTGCTAGTGCATCAATTGTGATACGGCCACTGCCGGAGGCATTAATGCTATCGGTGGTGGCGGTCGGATAGGCGCTCGATACGCCAGAGGATGTGACAGAGACCGTGACCTTTGCCGCATTGGTGCGTCCTTGGTCGTCTTCCATCACATACCAGAAGACATCGGTACCGCTGAAACCAGACTTTGGCGTGTAAACAATCTTGCCACCGCTAACCCGCGCCGTACCGCCTTTTTGAGAATAGCGATTAACACTCACTAAGCCTTTGCCGTTACCCCGGTCATTTGCCAAAACATCAATCGTAATGGCAGCGCTTAACCTTGAGGTTCCCGTATCAGCAATAGCCACTGGATAGGCACCGATAACCAATCGAGCGGTGCTAGCAATACGAATCATGTGCGCCTCTGACGGCACCCCTTTATTGTCCAGCAAATACATCATGTAATAACCCGGTGGGGCGATGTTTGCAGAGTTTGGTAGGGCGACCTTGACGCCGTTGTTTATATCTTGAAAATCTAGCTCAATAAACCGCTGTTCCATATTAAACGAATGCGTCACCGCACCTGTTTTAACCAACGTTACACGACTAATCACATTGCCTGCCGTATGCCTTACCGCGACATTACTGCCATAAGGGGCTTCGTTTGGCGCACTTACAATATTAGGGCGTGAAGCCGCCTGACCCGTGTTGTTATATAAATAAGGTGGCGAGAAGATTTCTGCATTGGTATTGATAAGAGGCCCTGGTGCACCGCCGCCGGCCACTAAGACTCGACCATCTTTTAACAACAACGCGGTGGAGTGATAAAGACGTGCAGTGCTGGTCGCTGCCATAGATGTCCAGCGCTCTGTTGCGGGGTCCCAAATCTCTGGATTGTCCGCAACACCTGATAGGTTATTATCAGAATTAGAACCACCAACGATCATCACCTTACCATTGGGCAGTACAACAGAGTCTACCCAGATTCGACCAACCTCTGAGGGCTTGGTCACCTTACGCACAACAGGGCTACTGCCATTAATATCAACGATCGCAGCGTCGTTGTTAACCGTGCCGTTTCCCCCAACCGCTAGAATTTTACCGGGTTGATACATGACCGCCGTACCCCGATAAGGGCTTCCAGCAATATTAATGGCGCCAAGGTCTTGACGACTTCCGTTACCGTTGGGGTTTAAGTAGTACATCGCTTTGTCATCGGCATAGCCAAAAATCAGTCCATTGGGGGCAACCCACTGCCTTGGGTAAAGGCCTCCTGCATTAATGCCCAACAACGAGCGCCACGTATTACTAGAGGGTGAATAGATCTCAGGCACCGTGACTCCGCGACCCTGAGTATCTCTTCCACCTATTAGCATAATATCGCCATTAGATAATACCGTGGAGGTAGGGTACCAGCGCGCAGAATTCATCTGCGCGGCACGGCTTAAGGTATTGCTTTGCGTATTAAAAATAGGCGCATCTTTAATCCCGCGATTAGTGCCGCCGTTGGGGCGATTGTCCCCTCCAGACATCAATACATTACCTGTTTCAGGTATCAGTATCGCGGCGCTACAAAATGAATCAACCCCCAGCGTATTGGGCAGTGTGTTATGCGAACCTGTGCTGACACCTAGCTTAGGGTCCCAAATATCGTAGGTAAACTGAGCACCTTGAACACCGGCTTCATCCGTACCAAAACTTAGCACCTTGCCTTGCGGCGTAAGCACCGAATGAATGGCAATAAGTGGCCAATCAGCGACTGGGCTCCAGCTGCCGTCATCCTGCGGAGCAGCCTGTGCCTGAGCGGCGACAAGCACGCACAGCGCACCAGATAGACCGAGAAATTTTATAGAGTGCATCACGTCAGTTCCTAATTTTGGGTTATTGACCCAAGGGAACATAGCGGGACTATCGCATCACCTAGCACTCCCACTCGCGGCATAGTTTAAACGACCAAAGGACGGGGAATTAAGTTTTTGACGACTAATCTCCCAAGCCCCTAGTTGTAGACGTTGACCACCACTTTGACTGCGTTTGTTCGCCCCTGACTATCTTTCACCGAATACCAAAAGCTGTCGCTACCTACGAAGTTTTGTTTTGGCGTGTACCGCAACGTGTTGTTAACAATCACAACGGAAGCGCCTTTTACCGAATAACGATTAACTGTGTTAATAACCAAGCCTCTCCCAATATCATTGGCGAGTGCTTTAATGATCACAGCCCTGTTACGCCTCGTTGAAGCCCAGTCGGTGATTGCTACAGGTGGTTGACTAGAACCTGATCCATAAATAGTAATGTCTATTTTCCCTGTATTTTTACGGTCACGATGATCATTAAAAACATACCAAATCGTATCTTTACCGGTGAAGCGGGGTTTTGATTTATACACGATTTTGTTATTGGCTAAAGTAACCCCTCCCCCTTTGAGCGACCAACGGTTAGGGGCTTGTAACACCAATCCCGTTCCAATGTCGTTAGCTAACGCATCGATAGTAAAACTCGCCCCTGACACTGTCGCCACAACATCTTGTTTTGAGACAGGAAATGGGGATGATGTAGCGACTACAGTGATATTAACTTGGCTATAACGGGTTCGCCCCTGAGAGTCTTCAACCACGTACCAGATAGTATCCTCGCCGTTAAACCCTTGCTTTGAGCGATAAACAATTTTGTTATCAACCAAAGACACTGAGCCACCTCGCTTAGACCAAGCGTTTGGCTTTTTTACACGCAGACCAACGCCAGTGTCATTTGCCACTACGTCAATAGTGGCTGTGCTGCCGCTTTGAACCTGAGCCTTATCCACCGATGCCGTTGGGCCAGCGGTTATTTCGGCCTGCCATGCTGTTTTTGAAATACGGATGATATGTGCTTTTGAGGGCACCCCTTTATCATCAATGAGATGAAGTAGGTAATGCCCAGGGGTCGCGACATTGGGCGAACTTGGGATATTTACTCTAAGACCTGAATCTGTGGCAGAAAAATTCAGCTCGATAAAACGTTGCTCCATATTAAAAGAATGCGTCACCGCCCCTGTTTTTATTAAGGTGACACGACTTATGTTTTTATTGCTGCGAAAATTAACTTTTACTTTACTGCCATACGGTGCCTCTAGTGGCGCACTTAAAATGGCTGGTCGAGCGGCCAAACCTGCCTCATTGAAAAGATAAGGGGGTGAAAAGATCTCGGCATTGGTGTTGGTCTGTGGTCCCGGCGCACCGCCACCTGCCACTAACACCCGACCGTCTTTTAACAATAAGGCAGTAGAATGATACAAGCGCGATTTGACCGCGGGCGCCATTAGTGACCAACGCTCAGTAGCTGGGTCCCAAATTTCAGGACGAAAAGAGGCCCCGTTCAGTTTGTTCTCAACACGCGAACCCCCAACAATCATCACTTTGCCTGTTGGCAGAACAACCGAATCTACCCAGCTTCGCCCTGCCTGCTGCGGCTTGCTAACCGTCCGCACCCAAGGCTTAGCGCCTTTTATATTGATAATGACGCTATCGTTAGTGCGGGCTCCGGTGCCACCAACGTGTAAAATTTTACCCGGCTGATACATTACTGAAGATGACTGAAAGACGTCCCCAGACACCGGGAGTTTATCTAAGAACCATGCATTACCTGCACCGCGAAGGTTGAGGTAGTACATCGTCTTATCGCCAAAAATACCAAACACTCGCCCGTCAGGGGCAACCCATTGCCTGGGGTAAAGTTCTGGGTAGCCTGCAGTGGATAAACCGAACATTGAACGCCAGCGGTTGGTTTGAGGTGAATAGATCTCAGGTGTTGTAACGGGTCGCCCTGAGCCATCTTTGCCCCCCACGACCAGTATTTCTCCATTGGCTAGCGTGGTTGCGGTTGGGTACCAACGAGCGTAGCCCATATTAGCGGCTCTAGAGAGCATATTTTTGCGGGTATTAAAGACAGGTGCATCAACAATGCCATTATTGGGTGTACCAAAGGGGCGCATATCGCCGCCAGCCATTAGTACATTGCCACTTTCCGGCATAACAATCGCCGCGCTGCAAAATGAATCGACGCCCAGTGTGTTCGTTAACGTATTGTGTGAGTTAGCACCGCTACCTTTGGTAGGATCCCAAACGTCATAGAAAAATCGGGCGCCCTGTAGGCCCTTTTTATCAGTGCCAAAATTCATGACGTTGCCTTGTGGCGTCAACACGGTGTGAATAGCGATGATGGGCCACTTAACCACTGGGGTCCAACGACCCTCAGACTGGGGTGAAGCCTGTAAATTTGTACACATTAACGCACTCAAAACAGCAGCAATTTTGAGCCACTTATTATTTTTTAGTTGCACTGCACAATCCTTGATATATAAGTTTTTTGACAGAAAAGCACATCGCACTCAAAATCATTACCGCCTATTAAATCCACGGTTTAAATAAATTGACCAGTGGTCATTTGATCTGAAAACAACCACGCCCTATCTGTTAAAAAATGCCCTTAAATATATTTATCCCATCACCTCGTTTATACGATGTCGCTCATCGCTGGCAGAGCGACTATAATTCTCTAACGTCCATTTAGACCCCGCCACCGAGCACACCAATGCCTTTTGAATACGTCGTTTCACCACAAACCATCGAAGCTCAAAGCTTTTTGCAAATACGCAAACTCACTCAACTTGACCATCTGAGCCGCGAACAGCAGCAGGTTGTGATGCGCATAGTTCACAGCGTGGGTATTCCTGAGGTAGCTGAGCACGTTCGGTTTAGTCATCAGGCGTGTGAAAGTGGCATTGCGGCACTGTCTAGCGATGCTCCGATCCTTTGTGACGTAGAGATGGTAAAACAAGGCATTACCAAACGTATGATCAAGACCGAACCGCTGTGTTTTTTAAACGACCCGCAAACCGTCAAGACCGCCAAAGCCCGCGGTGAAACCCGCTCAATGGCCGCGCTAGGGTTATGGCAAGCGCATTTACAAGACAGCGTGGTGATTATCGGCAATGCACCCACCGCACTGTTTCGCCTGCTAGAGATGATTGAGCGGGGTGCACCAAAACCTGCGCTTATTATTGGCATGCCGGTCGGGTTTGTTGGTGCGGCCGAATCCAAACAAGCGTTGTGGGATGTACACGAACAGCTGGGCATCGATTGCATTACCTTGTTAGGGCGCATGGGGGGCAGCGCGGTTTCAGCAGCAACATGCAATGCCTTGCTGCGCTGTATTAAGGGAGAGTGGTATTAGTCCATGACGTATTTTACGCCCATTGGTATTCATGTCATTGGCCTAGGCGTTGCCGAGCGTGCGCACCTAGCCACGCCGGCTGAATTGACACTGTGTCATGCAGAAGTTGTCATCGGCTCTGAGCGCCAGCTCGAAACGGTGCGCCGCATTCTTGACATTCCCTTTCATGAAGTAGAAAAAATTGTATTGCCACCGCTTAAACAACTGGCCGAGCTACTTCACTCTCACTCGGGCAAACGTATTGCTATTTTGGCGTCGGGCGACCCGCTGTATTTTGGCATTGGGCGCTGGCTATCAAAACGATATGATCAAGACTCGCTGTATTTTTATCCCGGCATATCCAGCATTCAAGCGGCCTGTCATAGCATTGGCTTATCACTTCAGGACGCTCAAGTTGTTAGCTTGCATGGGCGTCCATTAGAAACCGTCCGGCGACACCTCGCAAGACATCAACACCTCGTTATCTTAACCGACCAACACAGCAACCCTCACGCGCTGGCGTTAGCGTGTCAACAAGCAGGTTTTGGTCAATCGGCAATATGGGTTTGTGAACGACTAGGCTACGACGTCCAACAGGTGCGTCAGTTTACGGTAAATGAACTTGCGACAGGTACCAAAGATAAGCTCACATTTGATGCACTACACGTCACTATTATTAACGTAGTTGGGCGACCGGATTATCTGCCCAGTTTTCCAGGCATCGCTGATGCTGACTTCATAACCAATGCAGAGGCGGGTAAGGGGTTGATTACTAAGCGCGAAGTACGCTTGGCCGTTCTTTCTCTATTGCAGCCCGCACCTAGCGACATCGCGTGGGACATCGGGGCAGGCTGCGGTGGCGTTGCGGTAGAGTGGGCCTTGTGGAACCCGTTAGGCGAGGTTCATGCCATCGAACACCACACTGCACGTTTAGCGTGCCTTAAACAAAACCGGCAGCGCTTTGGCGTCATTAACAACTTACATATTACCGCAGGGCGAGCCCCTCTTGTGCTTAGTAGTCTCCCGCCTGCTAATAAGATCTTTATTGGTGGTAGCGACGGGGAGCTCCCAACACTGTTATCTATGCTATGGAAAAACCTGCCTGAACACGGCGTTATTGTCGCCTCAGCGGTTATGGAAAATACACGGATCAGCTTGATTCAATTTGCTAAAAGCTTGCAAGAGACAGGAGACGTTGAAACCTTGCAGATAGCCGTTAGCCGTGGCAGTGAGTTAGCCGGCCAACTTTTGTATCGCCCTGCCCTGCCCGTCACCTTATTCAAATTGACAAAACGTAACCCATCTTATCTAGCCAAGGACATTCAGCATGACACAAGCAACTAAAGGCACTTTCTACGGCGTAGGTGTCGGCCCTGGCGACCCAGCGCTATTAACATTAAAAGCACACCGCTTAATCGCAAAAGCTGAGGTGATCAGCTACATTGGCATTAGAGGGGGGCGCTCACAAGCCCGCGCAATTGCTAAACACAGCATCGACAGCGCTCCTCAGGCACCTGAAGAAATTGCCGTCCCCATGCCCATGTCAAAAGATAGACGTTTGGCCAACCAAGCCTATGACACCGCCGCTGAGCAAATTCGCAGCGCTTTAGACGCAGGTAAAAATGTCGCGTTTTTATGTGAAGGAGATCCGTTATTTTTTGGCTCTTTTGCCTATCTATTAGACCGGCTGGAACATGACTACCCTTGCGAAGTGGTGCCGGGTATTTCATCGGTGCATTCAGCATCTGCCGCGTTATTAACGCCTCTGACCATACTCAAAGAATCCTTTGCCGTTATTAGTGGACGCCATAGCGATGCGCATATTCATGACACGCTGGTTAATCACGACACCGTGGTCATTATGAAAGCGGGAAGCTCTCGGCCACGTTTGTTAAAAATCTTAGAACAAACCGGCCGCACGAAAGATGCTAAATACCTTGAGTACATTAGCCGCGAACAAGAGCAAATCATTACGGATGTGAGCCTGCTTAATGACTCTGAAGGCCCCTATTTCTCCGTGTTTGTGGTGATTCGTAACCAACGCGATAGAAGCTAAGTTTGTAAGCTGGGCACTTTGTTTTATGACTCAATTTAATTTAAAACCGTTCACATCGACGCCATTAAGTACTACCCGTATCATCGCTTTAACTGAGGCTGGCAACAGACTGGGGGAGCGGCTCGTGTCGCATCTTGAACACAGTGAGCTGTGGTTTAAACCGCAGCCATTTAAGAAAAATGTGCAAGACGCTTTCACAAACGGTGATCCGCTTATTTTGATCTGCGCCACAGGCATTGCCGTGCGTACTTTAGCGCCAGTGCTCAAAGACAAACACCGCGACCCACCGGTACTGGTATTAGATGAGCTTGGCCACTACGTTATCCCCTTGCTGTCAGGTCACGAGGGCGGTGCCAATGATTGGGCTGCCACTGTCGCTAAAATACTGGATGCTCAGCTGGTTATGACCACGGCCAAACCCTACCTAAAGCCTGTTTATAGTGTAGGGATGGGTTGTGAACGTGGCTGCAGCGTTGAACACTTAAGCGCGCTGCTTGATGATTGCTTAGTTCGCGCTAACCTGACGATGGAGCAGATTCAGGACATTAGCAGCATTGACATTAAAGCTGATGAGGTAGGTTTAATTGAGCTGGCAAATACCTTAAACAAACCGTATAAAACATGGACACCCAAACAGCTCACCACTGTTGAAAGCCAATTGAGTATTCGCTCAGATTACGTGTTTAAAGTGGTAGGAGTCTATGGGGTCGCAGAGTCTGCAGCGCTATTTAGCACGCAACAAATAACCGGCGATATCGCTGAGTTAGTGCTAAATAAACACAAAACAACTAAGGCCACCTGCGCCATCGCACGAAGTTATCCAAAGGCCTCGCTAAAATAACTCGACAAGCCCTTTTTAACATGGGATAACCGCATCATTTTTAAAATCCAGACAGACACAGTGTATGAGTAAATTATTTGTCGTAGGCACCGGACCGGGTGACTTACAATTACTAGCGCCCAAAGCCGCGCAAGCCATTAATGCCAGCTCAGATTTAGTCGCCTATGGTTTATATCTGGATTTATTAGGTCAGATTTGTAACGGCAAAACCCATCATGACCTACCGTTAGGTGAAGAAATTGGCAGAGCGCGACTGGCGCTTAATTTAGCCGCTAGCGGCAAGACAACCTCACTAGTGTCTAGCGGCGATATTGGCATTTATGCCATGGCAACACTGGTATTTGAACTGCTAGACCTACAGCTTAGTGGTAAAGAAAATCATCCTGAATGGCTTGACGTTGATATTGAAGTCATCCCCGGTATTAGCGCCATGCAGGCCGGCGCGGCGGCGGTAGGGGCGATGCTTGGCCACGACTTTTGTACTGTGTCGCTGTCAAACCTATTAACCCCTTGGGAAACTATTGAAAAGCGCATTCACAGTGCAGGACAAGGCGACTTTGTAGTGTCGTTTTATAATCCTGTTTCAAAAAAACGTGATTGGCAGCTAAACACCGCCCGCGATATTTTATTGGAGTACCGCCCAGCTAGCTCGCCGGTGTTGATCGGTCGTCAGCTCACGCGAGAAGATGAAGCAATTAATATCATTACCCTAGAGCAGCTAGATGCAAAAGATGTGGATATGTTTACCTTAGTCTCGGTGGGCAATAGCGAGTCTCGACATATCGTTAACGGTGCTAAAGAGTGGGTTTACACGCCTCGTGGTTACCGCAAGAAATTATAAGGAAACATCATGAAAGTCTATTTTATTGGCGCAGGCCCGGGTGACCCAGAACTGATCACCGTAAAAGCGCAGCGCATTATGAAAGATTGCCCAATTGTGCTGTATGCAGGCTCATTAGTGCCCCGCGAGATTCTCTCAGAAGTGGAAAATACCGCGGTGAAAATTGCCGATACTGCGCACATGGATCTTGATGAAATCATGGTTGACATAGAAGCGGCGCATGCAGCTGAGCAAAATGTGGCGCGTGTGCACTCCGGCGATCCGATGCTCTATGGCGCAATTGGTGAGCAAATTCGCCGATTAGAACAGCGCGGCATTGACTATGAGATTATACCGGGGGTTACCGCCGTTTCAGCCTCTGCTGCTTGGCTGGGTAAAGAGCTGACATTATCAGGCGTGTCGCAAACTATTATTCTTACTCGCTTTAGTATTAAAACCCCATTTCCTGAGCGGGAGCAACTTCCGGCCCTTGCCAAAAGCCGCGCAACGCTGGCGATCCATTTAGGTGTCACGCACATTCATAAGATTGTAGAGGAATTGATTCCTCACTATGGTGAAGACTGCCCCGTGGCGGTTTGCTATCGCACCTCATGGCCTGAGCAAGATAAAGTCACCGGTACGCTAAGCGACATTACGGCCAAAGTACGCGCTAAGAAATTCACCCGTACTTGCCTAATTTTAGTGGGCCACGTGTTGGCGACCGATGATTTTAATGACTCCTACCTGTATGACACGGACCAAGCCCACGTGTATCGCCCAAAGAATAAAGAAAAGCAGCCAAAAGCAATTGTGCGAGGCGTGATTGATACGCTGCCCCGCGCTGATGACTTTAATACTTAAGAAGGAGCACAAGATGCAACTGAATAAAATTCCTGCCACGATTGTTACTGGTTTTTTAGGTAGCGGTAAAACGACGCTTCTTTCAAACGTGTTAAAGCAAGCCAAAGGCAAGCGTATTGCGGTTATTGTTAATGAATTTGGTGAGTTAGATATCGATGCCGATCTCTTGCGTAGCTGCCCGCTGGACTGCGACGATGACACCGCCACCCCGGCCGTGGGTGAAAATGGAATCTATGAATTGGCCAATGGCTGCATTTGCTGCACGGTTGAGGAAGAATTTTTACCGGTGATGCAGCAGCTGGTTGCGCGTCGTGACGAAATTGACCATATCCTTATTGAAACTAGCGGGTTAGCCCTACCCAAACCGCTAGTTCAGGCGTTTAACTGGCCTGAAATAAAGCAGCATTGCACCGTAGATGCGGTGATCACAGTGATTGATGGCCCAGCGGTTGCTGCGGGGCGTTTCGCTGACAATGAAGCTGAAGTGCAGGCGCAGCGCTTGGCCGATGAAAATTTGGACCATGACCCAAGCCTGCAAGAGTTACTCGATGACCAATTAAGCGCCGCAGATTTGGTTATCGTTAGTAAAAATGATTTGCTAACAGATGAACAGCGCAGCCAAGTTGAGGCGCGCGTCAGTGCTAAAGTGCCTAGTTCGGTGAAAGTTACTTACGTCAATCACGGTGATATTTCGAGCGACATGTTAATGGGGGTTGATGCTGCGGCTGAAGATCACATTGATCATGTACACAATCACCATGACCATCATCACGATCATGGCCACCATCATGACCACGCTCACGATCATTTTGACTCGTTTGTCATTAAGCTTGGCGAAGTGGATGGGGATAAGCTTCAAACGGTGCTTAAAAAGCTACTCACTGAAAATAACATCTTTCGCGCCAAAGGTTTTGCCGCCTTACCAGGCAAGCCGATGCGTCAGGTATTACAAGCGGTTGGTGAGCGATTGGATGTGCACTTTGACCGACTTTGGACCGCGGATGAGGCACGTGGCACCAACTTAGTCTTTATCGGTAAGGACATCGAAAAATCAGCGATTGAGGCTGAGCTTAACACTGCCGTTATTGCCTGATTGAGACAATATAGCGTGATGCGCTAATGCCGCCCTCAGGTCTGAACCATTTGCTCAAGACCTGAGGGCGTCACGTAATATTGCCGTCCGTTTAATTGACAAGAATATCAATCACCGCTTTTAATCCGTCCTCTGTTTTCTCAACGTCAACCGATGCGATTTGGGTATTACCACCAGATAACATCAAGTTAATGCCATCGGCTATCTTGGTCCGTCTAATTACGCTGCGGGTATAGCGCTTCAATTCTTTCGTATCGATAGGGCGCTCATCTTCCATCTCTAAACCAGAGCTGCCGCGCACTTCTTTCATAATTTCCTCAGCTTCATCTTCTTTGATGAAGCCTTTAGAAATTTCTTTTAACTCGCCCAGTGATAAGCTTTCAGCACCTGACATACCCTCTTCTATCTTTTGCCCAAATTCCACCGCATTGGCGGGCGACTCGACTTTTTCTGATACCGCTTTTAAAAACTCACCGGCCGCTTTTGCTGATACACGGGGCGTTCCTGCGGGCACGGCATTTAAAAATGTTTCTAGCCAGTATTTTGTTTTTTTACTTAATGAGTCGATGACATGGACCGTCTTCCCACCTGATAAAATCAACGCTCCTTTTTGCACTTTATCCAGCGAAATACCAATGCGCTCAACGAGGCTCAACGTTCCATCTGTTTCCTCTATATCTAAGTAGTTACTGCGCCCTTCGATTTTAAAACAACCCAACGCCTTCTCAGACCCGCTGGTAGAAAGCACATCATCAAACAAAATAGTAATCAATTCACCGCCAACGATATTGGGGTGGGTTGAGGCGGTATAAAGATGCTTAGCAATGCTTTCTGTCGCCGCTTTGAACTGCGTTTTATCGTTGAAAATGGCATGAGCGTAGTGGTGCACGGTGTTTAACGCTAAGTCTGACTCATGGTGCAACTCATAAACTTGCGCATCATCAACCATCGGTTCGAGATAGCTTTTTATTAACAATGCATCGAGCGTATCGGTTCGCTGAGCTTCGTCAGGTGAAAATTGATAACCCTCCTCCCTCACTTTATTACCAATGCGGTGGACAATAACCTTACTAACGCTGGCGGTACTGATATCGATCATTTCTTATCCTGTTGAATAACGATGCGGGCTTTATGTGCAAGAGCATCTTAACACCGCCTTGCTACACATTAGCAACTCAAAACACTTTAGAATCTACATTTCATCCTGTATATTGACAAAAAAATAATCAAAAATGAGCGGGGGTTCATTTTTATATTTGAGCGAACAAAGGCTATGTTAATCACCTCTTCAGATCCAAAGTATAAAGCACAGTATGCGGGTACCACTTTGCATTGTTATCACAACGATATACTGGTGACCGCTGTAAAAGTTAGAAGCGTGCTGGAAGCCCGGTCGATTCTAAACGACTGGGCGCGCCTGAAAATCAGCATTGAAGACGTTATCTATTTTCAACAAATTGCTAAAGAGTATGTTGGCTGTACTATTGACGATGTTCGGTATGCAGACGATGGAAAAACTGTTTTAATTAATGGAAAACAGATTGAGAACATCTAAATGCTATGAAAATCTCCAAGGTCAATACGCAACTTTTTAAGGTACCACTCGCCGAGATTCTAACAGATGCCAAACACGGCGATCACACGCACTTTGAGCTCGTCACGACAACCATTACGCTGACAGATGGCTCTGAAGGAACGGGCTATACCTACACGGGCGGCAAGGGTGGCCACGCCATTAAAGCGATGATCGAACATGATTTAGCTCCCTTTCTCATCGGTCAAGATAGCACCAATGTGGAATCGCTCTATGATGCAATGACCTGGCACATTCACTATGTGGGCCGTGGTGGTATCGCCTCTTTTGCACTCTCAGCGCTAGACATTGCTCTTTGGGATTTACGGGGCAAGCGGTCAGGCCAGGCGCTGTGGCAAATGGCTGGCGGTACGGCAGACCGGTGCAACGCTTATTGCGGCGGCATTGATCTTAATTTTCCACTTCCAAAACTGCTAAACAGCATTCAGTCCTACCTCGACAGAGGGTTTAATGGGGTAAAAATCAAAATTGGCCAGCCAACGCTTCAAGAGGACTTGACGCGTATTAAGGCTGTTCGTGAGTTGATCGGCCCAGACATTGTCCTAATGGTTGATGCCAACTACTCTATGAGCGTCGAGCAAGCGATTGAGGCGGCTCATGCGTTCAAACCGTATGATATTTTGTGGTTTGAAGAACCTATTATTCCAGATGATTATCACGGCTTCAAACGTATCGCAGAGGCCACCGCAATGCCTCTGGCCATGGGTGAAAACCTGCATACCATCCACGAATTTGAATATGCCTTTAAAGATGCGGGGCTTTCTTTTATTCAACCTGACGCCTCTAACTGTGGCGGTATTACTGGCTGGTTAGCGGTTGCTGAATTATCCGCTCAATATGCTATCCCTATCTGCAGTCACGGCATGCAAGAGCTTCATGTAAGCCTTGTCTCAGCGCGTCAAAATGCCGGCTGGATAGAAGTACACAGCTTCCCAATCGATGAATATACGCATCGGCCCCTAGTGGTCGAAAATCAGCTAGCCGTAGCGCCCTCCACTCCAGGAATTGGTGTAGTATTTGACTGGCAAAAGCTGCAGGCTGCACACGAGCAATTTAGCGCCGCCTGAGCTAAAGACTCCATTAGTTACGCGAGGCTGATCAATGACGTTACCACTGCCCGATTCTCTTTGGGCTGCTACTGCGGCCTCCTGTCCTAAGCACACGCCACTGCAAGGCGACGTCACTGCGGACGTTGCCATTGTTGGTGCAGGCTTTACGGGGCTGCGCGCCGCACTTGAGTTGAGCCAAAAAGGCGGGAGCGTCATTGTAGTGGATGCAGGACAAATTGGCTGGGGAGCTTCTGGCAGAAATGGCGGCCAAGTAAATCCTATTGGACACGAGTCTCCGGTCACCATTGAAAAAAAATGGTCAACCTTGTACGGCGCGGCGCGCGGAAAATCGCTGGCTCACCGCTTTTCTCAAATGTACATGAACGCTGCTGACGAACTATTTGATTTAGTTAAGACTCACAACATCGATTGCGATGCAGAACAAAACGGTTGGATACGCGGTGTTCACGGCGCTGCCGCTGAGGCGGATTTTCACACGATGTTTAAAGGTTGGCACGATGCAGGCGCCGACATTGAAATGCTAAGTGCCACACAAGTGGAACAGATGAGTGGCTGTAAAGGCTATGGTTTGGGTTGGATCGCCAAGCGCGCTGGAACCGTACAGCCCATGTCTTATGTGCGCGGACTTGCCAAGGCTGCACTTAAATCGGGCGCAGCCGTCCACTGCGATACACCTATCGAGACGTTAGAACAACACAAGGGTCAGTGGAAGCTAAGCGCACCAAACGGTTCAATTACCGCTGAGCAAGTGCTACTTTGCACAAACGGTTACAGCGACGCGCTTTACCCTAATCTTGCTAAAAGCATTGTGCCGGTGATTAGCATTCAAGCCGCAACGCAGGTTTTAACCGCTGAGCAAAACGCTCAAATACTGCCGGGCCGTCAGACATTTGCTGACACTCGCCGCGTTATTTACTACTTTAAAAAAACGGCTGACAACCGCTTGGTGTTCGGCTCGGCAGGTGTCACAGCCGAATCTCCAAATGCTGCGGATCATGAGCGTATCATGCAAGGATTGCGCACGGTATACCCCCAGTTTCCTGAACTGAGCATTGACTACATCTGGGGTGGGAGAATCGCCGTAACGCTAGATCATTTACCACATATTCACCAGCCTGCTGCTGGACTGCACATTGGTTTAGGTTGCAATGGACGCGGTGTAGCGATGTCGACCGTCATGGGACGGTTATTAGCTGAGGTCGTGATGGGTAAACCCACGATAGACTTGCCACTGCCCGTCACTAAAATTAAGAAGTACCCGTTTCATCGTTTTCACAGAACTGGCATTAAGCTACTAGTCCCATGGAAAGAGTACTGCGATAAGCGTGAGGCAAATGCCTAGAATCGCGACTTTATTAGCACCATATTGACCTATAATAAACTCTTTAAAACTTATTGTTCCCGGTGAAAATTCATTAACTAATATACCGTTAATTGTGTGTTCATTTCAGTCACTGTATCTTCGCATCAATTGCCTCTTAAACACTTAATTGCAAAGCGCTGTTTGATCAAAGCTCTCTAATATCAAATGATTAGGTAGGTTAGGTGTGATTTTGGTTGCGCAGTCACTAACTGTAAGTCAATTATTAATACGGGTCATATAGGTAAATCCTTGCCCATAACAAAGAACGGGGGATTGAAATGATTTGGACAGCGCAGAGCGATAGTGACTACACAGCAGAGCACAAAGGCATCAAACAAAAATTTTTCTACAAGAAACAATTTCAGTGTGAGCTAGAAGTTAGAACGTATCGTGAAGCACGAAAAATGCTGGACGACTGGGCCCGCCTAAAAATTCCACCACCACAGATAAAACGCTATCAAGAACTAATTAAAAACTATGTGGGTGCAACGGTCGATGACGTAACACTAGGCGAAGATGGGGAATATTATATTAATGGTAAATCTACTCATGTCATTTAATAAATAATAGTCGATGACAACAAGTGTGCAGAGACCAACAGTCTGAATACTTTGCCATAGATTTTAGTGTGCGATAATTTTATTCAAGGTATATTGAGCTGTTACTGAGCCTATCAATTTTAAGGATATAGCGATGCCCATTATTAGAGTAGAAATGTTTCCAGGTCGTACAGAAGCGCAAAAACGCGAGCTTGTAAAAGAACTCACCGATGCCTTTGTAAGAACTGCTGGCGGCAAACCGGACGCTGTATTCGTCGTGCTGACTGATGTGGAAAAGGGCAACTGGGGTTCTGGTGGGGAGCTATGCTCTGACAAATTTCCCGATAAATAATGAGTCGCGCTTACAAAAAAATGCTTGGATACTTATACGTTATTAAATCCCAATAAAGCGAGACCGCAGCTCCTTTGTTGGCACAATACAAGCGGTTTGCCGACCAAATAGACTATAACGATGCCGAGCAAAGGCTTTATAAACCAAATCCCGAAACACTGCGGGCACCACTTTAAAAGCGTTAAATAAGTACCAAGCCCCAGTTAGCTCTTTTGTTATTTCTAGGGCGGCCGTCGAGAACACATAGCACTGATCATGTTTAATGAGCATAAAGGTATCGGTATTGGCGTCAATACCGTGCTTTTTGATTAAGGCTTTGGCCAAATCACTTTGCATGGGTGTGAAGACAAACACGCCCTGAGGGTCCCGCTTGATGATGAAATTGACAGCGCCATTGCAAAAATTACAAACACCATCAAAGACGACTATGTGTGGATTATTCATTTAACCAATACTTTTCTACCAACTGGCCCCTAATGCGACTTTGATTGCCTCACCACTCACACCACTGGACTCCTTGGCGGCTAGAAACGCAATCATCTCGGCCACCTCATCGACCGTCACAACCCGGCCCGCAGGATAGGACGCCGCCCTTTCCTCCCAAACCTGATCTACTGAGATGCCATGTTGTTGCGCTTCTACTCTCGCTGAAGCCTGCGCCATCTCCGTTTGCACCCAGCCTGGCAAAACTGCGTTCGCGGTGACATTATGAATGGCGGTATCGTGTGCGACGGAGCGCATTAAGCCAAGCAAGGCATGTTTTGAGGTCGTATACGCACTGCTTGCATAGCTCCCAACCTCTGCGGCGGTGGAGCTGGTGTAAACGATACGGCCATACCCTTGCTCAACCATACCCTTAGTCACAAGTTTTGAAAGTAAATAAGGCCCCGCAAGGTTGACTCTCATGGTGTCGTTCCAAACCTTTGAGTCCTGCTCCCAAATGACCTTTTCATCCACCGATCCAATGCCGTGGTTGCAGACAAAAATCTCAATCGGGCCAAAACGTTTCTGGGTGGCTTCAATAGCCTGTTTGCAACCAGCCGGCGTGCCCAAATCAGCAACAACATAGTCCAATCCGCTGGCTTGCAACTGGGTTTCACTGCGCGATACCGCCATGACTGCGGCACCGCGCAAGGCGAGTAGCTGCGCTGTTGCTAAGCCAATCCCTCGCCCAGCACCGGTAACAAGTGCAACTCGCTCCTGTACTCCTGACATCTCAATTCCTCCACTTGAATTAAGTTACTGCGTCCATAGTAACGAATTTATCGCGATATGGTTGTGATAAATATTTTGCACATAGCATGCCCATCACTGATCTTCTATACTCAGCTGCCAATGCTCATGAGATCTACGTTCATGTATGAACGCAAACCGAAGCAGGTTTTAATATCCCCACTGCCCATGCGAGAGGGCGTATCGGCCAGTCGTACTTGGCTACCTAAATGCGGTAGTTATAAAAACGTCACTGAAAATTACGGTACTTGGGACACAATTTTGGCGTTCCTAATCGAGCGCTTTCCCTTTATGCCCGAATCGCTGTTTCTAGAACGCATGGCTCGCGGAGATATTGTTAATCAGGACGGCGTACCGTTTCGCAAAGATTCTCGTTATGTTGAAGAGACGTATTTGTTTTACTATCGCGAGGTCCCCGACGAGCCAGAAATCCCTTTTTACGAAGAGATTCTATACAAAGACGAGCACATTATCGTTGTGGACAAGCCGCACTTTATTCCCGTAACCCCGACCGGCCGGCACGTTAAACAGAGCCTACTCACACGGCTTAAACATCGCTATCAAAGCGAGTCCATTAGCCCCATTCATCGCCTAGACCGTGAAACCGCGGGCATAATGTTATTTAGCTGTGACAAGCAGTATCGCGGTGCTTATCAAAACTTGTTTCAAAATCGGCAGGTGAATAAAACCTATGAGGCCATAGCGCCTATCGCCACTCATACATTTCCCTTGACCCATCGCAGCCGCATGGTAAAAAGCGAAGACACTTTTTTCATTATGCAAGAGATAGACGGGGAGCCCAATTCAGAAACACACATCGACGTGCTGGAAACTAACAATAACTTAGCGCGCTACCAGCTCAAACCCATTACGGGCAAACAACATCAATTAAGGGTTCACTTGATGTCACTGGGCTGTCCCATATTAAACGATGCTTTTTACCCTGAGCTGCTACCAAAAGATCGCTGTGATGATTATTCAAAGCCACTGCAACTGCTGGCTAAAACGATTCAATATATTGACCCCTTTTCAAACGAGCTAGTGCAGTTTGAAACGAAACGTTCTTTAACGCTTTAAAGTGAGCCGATTGCATCAAAATAAACGCCGCTGATTAAGCCAACAGCTGGACACTGCTAAGTACACTACACCAAAAAAATAAAATTTAAAGGGATACGATGATTCGAACTTATCTGCTTGCACTGCTGTGCACCGTTGCCATTAACACTCAAGTACAGGCTAATGCGCTCTCTAACTTTTCTGCCCTTAAAAATGCAGGGCTCTTGGTTGTCGATACTCAGGGGCAACCGCTGCTGTCAGACAATAACCAACGCGCCTTTATACCCGCATCTACTACCAAAATTGTGACCGCGTGGCTGGCACTGTACCGTTGGGGTGAGCATCATCGCTTTGCAACTGACTTCTATTTTGACCGCGCTTCAAGCACGCTAACGGTAAAAGGCAGCGGCGACCCTTTTTTAGTCTCTGAAGAATTGCTCATTATTGCAAGCGAACTTAACCAGCGCGGCATTAATCGAGTAGATCGCCTGATATTGGATGGTAGTGCATTTTCCAGCGGATTAATCCTACCGGGAACGGGAAGAACTAATAACCCATACGATGCGGTTCCCTCTGCACTAGCGGCTAATTTTAATACGGTAAACTTAAGACGTGTCAAACGCAGAATACGCTCTGCCGAATCTCAAACGCCGCTAACTCCTATTGCTAAAGGCATGTACAAAGGCATTAAGAAAAAGAAACTGCGCGTTAATCTAGGCCGTGACCCACGCAAAGCGGAACGCTATTTTGGCGAGCTGTTATTTGCAATGCTTAAAAAGCAAGGTGTTACCGTGGGCGGACAAATTCAACAAGGCATTGCGCCCTCGCAAGCCCCGTTTTACAAGCATTTAAACACGCGTACACTCGGCGATATGATTCGCCCGATGATGAAATATTCAACTAACTTCATCGCCAATCAATTAGTACTAATGATGGCGCAGCAGCAATTTCAACGCCCCGCCAATGCTAGGGATGTACAGGCTTATATGGAAGACAACCTGCAGGCCCACTTTAAATGGCAAAATATCACATTCCAAGAAGGCGCGGGGCTATCACGCAACAATCGCATCTCCCCCAAGCAGCTGGTTGAGTTATTGCAAAAATTTACTGAATACCGTCATTTACTACCAGAAGTTGAACCTGGCATATTTGCAAAATCAGGAACGCTAAACAAAGTTAGCACTCTGGCAGGCTATATTGTGGATGGCAACCAATGGAAACCGTTTGCACTGATGATGAACCAAGCGGTTCCCTACAAGTTGAGAAACCGTATCGCAAAAGAGCTAAGACGAACACTCTAAATGACTATACACTGCCTGTCTGACAAGACAGGCAGTGACCCCAATGAGTGAGAAATCGGTAAGTAATTCCAATAGCAGCCCCATCCAACTTAAAGACTTATTAATCTTCGTATTGCTTGCCTCTATCTGGGGTGCATCGTTTATGTTCACACGCGTTGCCTCACCAGAATTTGGCGCGTTTGCGTTTGCTAGTCTGAGGCTAGGTTTAGCTGCCATCGTGTTATTTCCTATTTTACTGATGGCTGGAAACTGGAAGTACTTACGCGATGATCTTTGGTTAATTGCTTTTATCTCTGTTTTTAACTCTGCCATGCCCTTTGTGATGTTCGCTTACGCCACGTATTACTTAGAAGCTGGTACGACCTCCGTGCTCAACTCCTTTGTGCCGATGCTGTCAGGCTTAATTGCTCACCTGTATTTCAAAGACTATCTCAGCAAAAGCCAACAGGCAGGCCTTGTCATTGGTATCGTTGGCGTGGGTATATTAATGATGGATAAGATGGGCATTGGTAACAATACGATTCTTCCTTTAGTCGCCTGCTTAATTGCATGCCTTAGCTACGCCATCAGTGCCAATATTACCAAGCGCAAACTGAGTCATGTTCCTCCTAAAGTGCTGGCAGCAAGCACCATGCTCGTCGCTGGATTATTGCTAGTGCCTTTTGGTCTCTCAACTTGGCCTGACACCAATCCTAGCTTGACCGCCTGGAGCGCGGTCACAGCCGTTGCAATATTATCAACAGCGCTTGCTTATCTATTATTCTTTGAGCTTATTAAAAATATTGGCCCAACAAGAACGGTCAGCGTTACGTTGCTTATCCCTATTTTTGGTATCTTTTGGGGAGCTTTACTCCTAGATGAGCCGATTACGTGGACGATCATTGTTGGAACAATCGTCATTATAACAGGCGCTTACCTCTCTTTATCTTTAAAACTTCCCAGTCGTCGGAGATAGCAAGCAGGTTAAGCTAAGTTAAGGTTAAAGCTCAATAAACTGGTTGTTACTGGGCTTAACAACATAAAATTTGCATGATAATAATAACTAAAAACAACATGCTGAATGGCATTTTTAGCTTTCTAGTCGCGCTAATACTATGCACTATTGCACAAAACACATTGGCCTCTGGCTCTACTTCGGCGCAAACTAATTTAACCGTTGCCGAACAACAATGGCTGGCTAAGCACCCCAATGTGAAACGGCAAACACAGCAAAAAACCTTACTTAAACGCAGCACGGCGATTATTATTAGCGTGGTTGCGCTATTGGTCACTGTCATTACAGCGCTTTGGATTTTGACACTTTACAAAGCCAAAGAGAAACTCAGGATTAGTGAAACTAAAATTCGTCAGCAGGCCAATTTTGACTCCTTGACAGGTCTGTATAATCGGCACAAATTTTATGAAATTCTCAGTGAAGAAATAGATCAAGCAAAAGATAATAACGAGTCTTTTGCGCTGTTTTTTCTAGACCTTGACGAATTTAAAGACGTTAACGACACACTGGGCCATGCTATCGGGGATGCCCTGCTACGTCGCGTTGCCAATCGGCTCAGAAACCGCGTTCGCTCTCGCGATATCGTTGCAAGGCTTGGTGGCGATGAATTTACTATCATCATAAACAACGTTAAAAGACTCGAAGATTTAAACTCCATTGCCAACAATATTTGTGAGGCAATCAGCTCAGAGTTTATGATTCAAGGCCACTCTATTAACGTGTCGACCAGTGTTGGCATCACCTGCTTTCCTCACGATGCAGACACTGACGAAGAAATCCTAATTAATGCCGATCAGGCAATGTATGCCAGTAAAAATAGTGGGCGAAACCGCTACACCTTCTTTAATGACTCCATGCGTGACGCGCGAATTGAACGCAGTCAAACACTTCAAGACCTGAGGGTAGCGATCGAAAATGATGAGCTAGAACTCTATTATCAGCCAATTATTGACTTTCAAACCGGTAAACTCGCTAAAGCCGAAGCGCTGATTCGGTGGCATCA
>Ga0115031_1000816_pt1 | contig 22628 bp, 25 predicted proteins | sample Maine_Asex4_meta_FD_87301 | JGI IMG/M metagenome (GOLD analysis project Ga0115031, IMG submission 87301) | Marine algal microbial communities from Maine, USA - Maine_Asex4_metaG | ecosystem: Host-associated > Algae > Red algae > Unclassified | place: Maine, USA | collected 2015-01-05
AACGGGCGGAACGGCATGGGACGCAACCTCCTTGTGAGAACCGGGTACGGATTACAACCGACCCTGTATCCCTATCACGGCGGAACCGTGGCCGCCTATCACGACGATGACGGCAGCATCCCCAGCGCGGACAGGTACAGATCCAGCATCGCCTCTTCCTCGGACCGCTCGTTCGGGTCCTGCTTGCGCAGGGCGACGATCTTGCGCAGCGTCTTGGTGTCGAAGCCGTTGCCCTTGGCCTCGGCATAGACCTCCTTGATCTGCTCGGCGACTTCCTTCTTCTCCTCCTCCAGCCGCTCGATCCGCTCGATGATCTGCTTGAGGTGGTCCGCCGCGACGGAAGTGGTCGAGAACGTGTCTTCTTCGTCTGCCATGAGGCCCGCCGTGTTCAGGTTTCGTTAACAAGGGGATAGCCGTACACGCTGCGTCCTGCAAGAAATAAGGGCCATGCCATTTCAAGGGGTCGTTCCATGCGCTGGACGCATAGCGGCTTTGTCGATCCAGCATTTGTTGCGGCGCAGCATAATTGCTATCTACTCCCCAAGCCGAACGGCACCCCACACCCCCGAGGATCGAGCAATGACCACCATCGATTATGCAGCGCCCGCCGCCGCCCGCCCTACCTTCTCCACCGGCCTGCGTGCCGTCTTCAACGCCCCGGCCCTGATGCTGAAGCGCCGCCTCGTCGCCGCCCAGACGCGCAACGAACTGGCGCGCCTGTCGGACAAGCAGCTCGACGATATCGGCCTGCTGCGCACGGATATCGCCACGATCAGCGCCGACATGGCCGCGCGGACGTATCTCTGAGAACGGGTTCCAGATTCCAACTCCCTGAACTGCCCGGCCTCCGCGCCGGGCGTTTTTTTGTCCGGCCCTCTGGCCTGAACCGGTTCAAGCGGGTATCCCCGTTCCCATGGAACATCCCGACAAGACGGTGACGATCGAGGGCAGGCGGGTCGAATGGCCGACCTGGGGCGTTCTGGCGGCCTGCTATCTGGGCTGGGGCGCGGCGTGCCTGTGGCACCAGACGCTGGGCCTGGGGTTCGTGCCGGTGGCCGGATACCTCATCACCCTGCATTCGTCGTTGCAGCACGAGGCGCTGCACGGCCACCCGACCCGCAGCGCGCGGCTGAACGAGGCGCTGGTCTTCCCGGCGCTCGGCCTCTTCGTCCCATACCGCGTGTTCAGGCGCCTGCACCTGAAGCACCATCGCGACGAAACCCTGACCGATCCCCATGACGACCCCGAAAGCGCCTATCTGGCCCGGCGCGACTGGGAGGCGCTCGGCCCGCCGATGCGGTGGGCGCTGGAGATCAACCGCACCCTCGCGGGCCGTGTGCTGATCGGGCCGGCGCTGTCGATATGGGCGGGGCTTGTGCGGGACGCGGCGATGATCCGGCGCGGGGATGCCTTCACGCGGAAGGCGTATCGCGCGCACGGGGCCGGGATCGTGCTCGCGCTGGGCTTTGCGGTCGGGGTCGCGGGGGTGCCGGTGCCGCTGTATCTCGGCGCGGCCTATGCGGGCTATGCCCTGCTGATGCTGCGCACCTTCGCCGAACACCGGGCGGCGGAGGCGGTGGGCGAACGCACGGCCATCGTCGAGGCGGAGGGACCGCTGGCGCTCGCGTTCCTCAACAACAATCTCCACGCCGTCCACCATGCCGACCCGCGCGCCCCGTGGTACGAGTTGCCCGCCCTGTACCGGCGGGATCGCGCGGCGGTGCTGGCCGGGAACGGCGGATATCGCATCCGGGGCTATCGCGCACTGGTGGCACGCCACGCCTTCGCGGCGAAGGAGCGGGTCGTGCACCCCTTCCTGCGCCGATGAGGCCCGCGCCACCCTGCCCCGGTCGCACCAAGGCCCTCAATGCATCCGCGCGCCATCGGGCGCTCAGTGCATCCGCGCGCCGTTCGGCACGACACGATCCGGGGCCAGCAGCACGATCCCCCCCTCCGCATCGCTGACGCCGAGCGTCAGCACTTCGGACCGCACCGGCCCGATCTGGCGCGGGGGAAAGTTGACGACGGCCATCACCTGCCGACCGACCAGCGTTTCGGGGGTGTAATGGGCGGTGATCTGTGCGGAGGTCTTCTTCTCGCCGATCTCCGCCCCGAAATCGATGCGCAGCTTGTAGGCGGGCTTGCGCGCTTCGGGGAACTCCTCGGCGGCGACGATGGTGCCGACGCGGATCTCGACCCTCGTGAAGTCGTCGAACTCGATTTCGGCCATGGTGATTCCTCCCCTGCGATTCGCGCAAAGAATAGGCCGCTTGCCCTTTCGGACAAGCGGCCTGTGATCGAGCCGTCGGAGAGAATGGGGATCAGGCGACCTTGGAGCCGGATTTGGGCTGCGCCGTTTCCTTCATCGCGGTCATCGAGGTGGATGCCAGCGACTTCATTTCCTCGACACCTTCGCTGAAGCGCGACTGGATGATCGCCATCGCGTCCTCGTTCGCCTTGCGGGCCGATTCGCTCAGCTCGTTGAAGACGCCGACGGATTTCTCGAAATGCGCCTTGGCCATTTCCATGCGCTTCTCGTAGCCCTCGGTCGACATCGGCTGGGTCGAGGCTTCCTTCATGGCTTCCGACATCTCGGAAACGCCGTTCTGGAGGATTTCGACCTGCTTCTTGAACAGCGCCTGATAGCCTTCGGACGCCACGCGGTTGGCGTCGACGATGGCCTGCACGTTCTTCTTCTGGGCTTCGGTCAGCATCTCGGTGTCCATGCCCGGAATCTTCGCCGTGTCGAACATCTTCGTCAGGTCGTTCTGTTTCATCAGGTCCATGTAGGTGGCGGGGTCGAACCAGTTCTTCTCGGTAGTCATGTCATGCTCTCCAAAGCAGGATTGTTTGCGTTGGGGAGTATATGCTGCATCGCAGCAAAAAGATCAAGAGAGATTTTGTGCGCTGCAACAAAAATTCTTCAGGTTGTTGTTATCGCAGATCAACTTTCGCTCAACTCGCGGGATCGGTCGGCGGCGGCGGCGACCGCGCGCACCATCAGCGGCGGCAGGCCCCGGGTTTCGTGCATCAATAGGTCGAGGGCGGCGGCGGTGGTTCCGTTGGGGCTGGTGACGTTCACGCGCAGGGTCTCGGCGCTCTCGTCGCTGGCACCGGCGAGGGCGGCGGCCCCCACCACCGTCTGCCGCGCCAGCTGCATCGCCAGATCGGGGGCGAGGCCCTGGGCCTCCCCCGCCGCCGCCAGCGCCTCGATCAGGTGGAAGATGTAGGCGGGGCCGGAGCCGGACACGCCGGTCACCACATCCATCTGCGATTCGCTCTCCAGCCGCACGGTCGTGCCGACGGCCTCCAGCAGGGCCTCGGCCAGCGCCGTTTCCTGCGCCGTGACGCCCTGGCCCGGAAACAGCGCGCTCGCCCCCTTGCCCACCGCCACCGGCGTATTCGGCATCACCCGCACGATCCGCGCGTCCTCGCCCAGCAGGGCGCGGAACGTCGCGATGGCGGTGCCGGCGGCGATCGAGACGTAGAGCGGCGCGGTGCCGAACCGGGCGGCGATGCCGGGCAGGATATCGGCCATCCTCTGCGGCTTGATGGCGACGAGCACGGCCCTCGGCGTCTCCGCGATCCCCTCCGCCCCGGCCACGACCGCGATGCCGTGGGCCTCGGCGGTGCGGGTCAGGTCGTCCGACGGCTGGGGGTCGATCACGCGGATCGCGGCCCCGGGCAACCCCTCGGCCAGCCAGCCGGCCAGCAGCGCCCCCCCCATCTTGCCGCATCCCAGAATGACGAGCGGCGAGACGGCGGAGAAGGCGGCGGGGTCGGAAAGCTGCATGGCGGGTTCCTCTGGCGGTTTTGCGATGAGTATCGCGGGCGGCGGCGGCTCGCAAGCTGGACACGGGCGGCGGGCGCGTTAGGCTCGGGCGCATGACACTCGATATCGCCCTTATCGGCCACGGGGCCATCGCCGCCGAAGTCGCCCGCCACCTGCACCGCGAGGCGGGCGTCTCGCTGGCCTGCGGCCTGTGCCGACCGGGGCGCGAGGGCGCGGCGCGGGGGGTGATGGGCGAGGCGACCGTCGTCACGGCGGTGGCGGATATCCCCGAAGGGGTGACGCTCGCGGTCGATTGCGCGGGGCATCCGGGCCTGCGCGCCCATGGTCCGGCACTGCTCGCGCGGGGGATCGACGTGCTGACGGTGTCGAACGGCGCGCTGGCGGATGCGGATTTCGCGCTGGAACTGGATGCGGCGGCACGGGAGGGGGGCGGACGGCTGCGGTTGCTCTCCGGTGCCATCGGGGCGGTCGACGTGCTGGCGGCGGCGGCGGTCGGCGGATTGTCGCGGGTCGTCTATACCGGGCGCAAGCCCCCCGCCGGGTGGCGCGGATCGGCGGCGGAGGAAGTGCTCGATCTGGAGACCCTGACCGACGCCGCCGTCCATTTCGAGGGATCGGCACGGCAGGCGGCCCTGCGCTATCCGAAGAACGCCAATGTGGCGGCGACCGTCGCCTTCGCCGGGATCGGGATGGACGAGACGCGGGTGCGCCTGATCGCCGATCCCTCCCGTACGGCGAACCGCCACGAGATCGAGGCGGAGGGCGCGTTCGGGCGGTTCGAATTCGCCATCGAGGGCAACGCCCTGCCCGGCAACCCCGCCTCCTCCGCCCTGACGGCGATGAGCGTGGTGCGGGCGGTGCGCGACCGGGTGGCGCGGATCGGAACGTGAGGGATCAGCGTCTGAAATCGCCCGCCTGGTATTTCTTGTAGCCGAGATACAGCCCCGCACCGATCAGCATCGGAATCAGCAGCCCCATGATCGAGCCGAAGAACGCCCCGAGGATGTAGCCGAGCACCGCCCCGGCGATGGCCGCCGGAATCTGCTGCGCGCCGCGAATGTATTGCGGGGCCAGCAGATAGCCGACAGCCGCGCCGAGAATTGCAAGAAGTAGTGCCATGGGATCGTCCCCTCGGGGTTAGGTCAAGTATCCCAAGTGTGTGCCGGGGCAGGATTAGTCAACCCGTCACTCGCTATCGAGCGGAAAGCCGCGCAGGAAATCAGCCGCGTCCATCGCCGGTTTTCCGGCCCGTTGCAGGCGCAAAAGGCGCAGGCTGCCGGTGCCGCAGGCGACGATATCCGTCTCCAGCACCGCGCCGGGGGGGCCGAGACGGCGGACGGGTTCGGCCAGCAGCAGCCTGATCCGCTCGCCCCGCGCCTCGAACCAGGCCCCGGGCGACGGGAACAGGCCCCGGATATGGGCGTCGAGATCGGCGGCGGGGCGGGTCCAGTCGATCTGGGCCTCGGCCTTGTCGATCTTGGGGGCGTAGACGACGCCCTCCTCCGATTGCACCGTCTCGGTCGCGGTGCCGGCCTGCACGGCCTCCAGTGCCTCGCACAGCATCTCGCCGCCGCGCACGGACAGGCGATTCTGCAGGTCGGCGGCGGTTTCGCGGGGGCCGATGGGGGTCGTCTCGCGCAGCAGGACCGGGCCGATATCCAGCCCCGCCTCCATCCGCATGATGCAGATGCCGGTTTCGGTATCCCCCGCCATCACCGCCCGCTGGATCGGCGCGGCCCCGCGCCACCGGGGCAACAGGGACGGGTGAAGGTTCAGGCATCCGTGCCGGGGCGCGTCCAGGATCGCCTGCGGCAGGATGAGGCCGTAGGCGGCGACGACGGCGATATCGAGATCGAGCGCGGCGAATTCCGCCTGCGCATCCGCATCGCGCAAGGTGGCAGGGGTGCGCACGACCAGGCCCAGCGCCTCGGCCCGGGCATGGACGGGGGTGAGCCGCTCCTTCTTGCCGCGCCCGGCGGGGCGGGGGGGCTGGGCGTAGACGGCGACGATCTCGTGCCCCGCCGCGACCAGCGCGTCGAGCGCGGGGACGGCGAAATCGGGGCTGCCCATGAAGGCGACCCGCATGGGGGCGACCCGCAAGGGGGTATTTTCCATCGTCATGCCTTCGCCGTCGCTTTTTCCTTCTTCCGCTTCTTCATGCGGCCCGTGATCATCTGGCGCTTCATGGGGCCGAGATAGTCGATGAACAGCTTGCCGTTCAGGTGGTCGATCTCGTGCTGCACGCAGGTGGCCAGCAACCCGTCGCAGTCGATCTCGTGCCGCGCGCCCTGTTCGTCGAGGTATCCGATGCGGACGGCGGCGGGGCGCTCGACGTCGTTGAATTCCTCGGGGATCGACAGGCACCCTTCCTCGTGGGTGTTCCGGTCGTCGGAGGTCCACAGGATTTCGGGATTGATCATCGCGATCGGCTCGGGATCCTCCTCGTCGCTCTTGGTGCAGTCCATGACGAGGATGCGCGAGAGCACGCCGATCTGCGGCGCGGCCAGGCCGATGCCGGGCGCGTCGTACATCGTGTCGAACATGTCCGCGATCAGCGCGCGCACGTCCCCGTCGACGGTCGCGACGGGATCGCAGCGCTTCTTGAGGCGCGGATCGGGGTGCAGGAGGATCGGTCTGATGGTCATGAACCGGATTTAGGCAAAACCACGCGCGGGTGCAAGCGATGGAACGTCAGCGCAGGCAGGGATAGGTGACCAGTTCGGTATGGATCGCCGTGCGCATTCCCGGATCCGACCGGTACAGCCCGAATCCGTAGACCGTGAACGGCGGGGCGGTCAGGCGTGCGTGGCGCAGCGTCCAGTCGATGGCCTGCGCCGGAAAGACCCCGCCGCCGCATTTCGCCAGCGTGACATGCGGGTGGAACTTGCGCGCCTGGCCGGCTGCGGCCCCCTCGATACCCGCCTCGCGAATTACCCGCCCGATCTTGGAGTGCAGGCGTGCCAGCGGCTCGGATTCCGCCAGCCCGGCATGGAGGGTATGCGGCTTCGCCCCCCCGAACGCCCCCGCGCCCGAAATCGCCAGATCGAACGGCTCGACCCGCAGGCGGCCCAGTTCGACATCCAGTTCCGTCAGTTGCGACGGGGTGCAGTCGCCGAGGAAGGCGAGCGTCAGGTGCAGGTTCTCCTCCTCGATCCAGCGGGCATTGCGCACGCCGTCCTGCACGTCCATCAGGGCGTCGGACACGTCGTCGGGAAGGGAAATTGCCAGAAAACAACGGATCATGGTATGAAGGCCCCGCATGGGGCAGGCAGATGACAAAAAACGCGGACAAATGCGCGCGTTCCTCTTTTGCCTCTTGAACGCAGGCCGTGCAATCGCGATATTGCATCCACTGAAACAGTTTTCATGATCCTCAAGGGGTTTAAATCGATGGCAGAATTCGACCGCATGGCGGCAACCACGGTTGGCACGCAGGGCCGTGCCGCCGAAATCGACCAGGGGCTGCGCGCCCACATGACCACCGTGTACAACTACCTGTCGGGTGGTCTGTTCGTGGCGGCGGGCACGGCCTACGTGTTCGGTAACGTGCCCGTGCTCGCGCAGGCCGTGTGGGGATCGCCCCTGAAATGGGCCGTGATCTTCGCGCCGCTCGCGCTGATCTTCTTCATGAGCTTCCGCCTCCAGAAGATGAGCGTCGGGGCCGTGCAGGCGACCTACTGGGTGTTCACCCTGCTGATGGGCGTCTCGCTGTCGATGGTGTTCCTGCGCTTCGCCGGGGATTACACGCCGATCGTGCAGGCCTTCGGCATCACCGCCGTCTCGTTCCTCGGCTTGTCGCTGTACGGCTACACGACCAAGCGGAACCTGTCGGGCATGGGGTCGTTCCTGCTGATGGGCCTGATCGGTCTGATCCTGGCCTCGATCGCGAACATCTTCATCGCGTCGAGCGCGCTGTCCTTCGGCATCTCGGTCATCGGCGTGCTGATCTTCGCGGGTCTGACGGCGTATGACACCCAGCGGATCAAGAACGAATACCTCTACTACGCGCAGGCCGGCATGGCCGCCAGCGCCGACCTGTCGAAAGCCGCCGTCATGGGCGCGCTGGGCCTGTTCCTCAACTTCGTGAACATGTTCCAGTTCATCCTGTCCTTCATGGGCGGCAGCGAATAACGGCACGTCCGTCCGCGACCCTTCGGCCCCCGCATTCCGGTGCGGGGGCTTTTTCATGCCTTCATGACACGTATCGGAGTTAACGGGGCCTTGAGGTTTTCGCCGCACGGTCACCCTGCCGAATCTTGCAGGGAATCACGGGCCATGACGACCGATCTGCTCACCATCGACGGCCGCATGAGCCGCGCGCGGTATGCCCGGATGACGCTGTTCGCGTTGCTGCTGATGTGCCTCGGCTCGATCCTGCTGGTCTTTCCGTGGGTCATGAGCCGCACGAACGGGGTCGAACTGGCCCCCCTCGGCCTCTCCTCCTTCTTCGGGCTGGTGCAGATGGCACTGGGCCTGTGTATCGCCGTCACGTCGTCGATCCGGCGGTTGCACGACATGGGGTGGAACGTGCTGTGGCTGGGCCTGTGCGCGGTGCCGGTCGAGATCGTGGCGATCCCCGCCCTCGTCGTCCTGTCCCTCGCGATGTCCTTCGTCCGGGGCGTGGCGGGGCCGAATCCCCACGGGCCGGACCCCGCCGCCCCCGCACCGGATTGAACCCCGGCGATCCGCAGGATATGGCTGGGGTCCATCGCCCGAGGACCTTGCCCGTGACCGATCCCGTCGCCCTGACCGCCGCCCTGGTCCGCTGCCCCTCCGTCACCCCGGCCGAGGGCGGGGCGCTGGACCTGCTCGAATCGCTGCTGTCGGGGGCCGGATTCGCCTGCACCCGCATCCCCCGCAACGGCGTCGACAACCTGCACGCCCGCTACGGCACGCGCGGCCCGGTGCTGGGCTTCAACGGGCATACCGACGTGGTGCCGGTGGGCGAGGGCTGGACGCACGACCCCTTCGCCGGAACGATTGCGGAGGGCAGGCTGTGGGGGCGCGGGGCCTGCGACATGAAGTCCGGGGTCGCGGCCTTCGTCTGCGCCGCGCTGGACTGCGTGGCCGGGACGCCCGACCCCGATTTCTCCCTCGCGATCCTGATCACCGGGGACGAGGAGGGACCGGGCATCGACGGGACGCAGGCGATTCTCGACTGGATGGACGCGCATGGCGAGACGCTGGACCACTGCATCGTGGGCGAGCCGACCTGCCCCGAGCGCATGGGCGAGATGATGAAGATCGGGCGGCGCGGATCGATGACCGCCTACCTCACCGCGACGGGGGTGCAGGGCCACGCCGCCTATCCCCACCGCGCGCGCAACCCCCTGCCCCCGCTGATCGCCCTGCTGGATCGGCTGGCGCGCTGGCGGCTGGACGAGGGAACCGCGCAGTTCGACCCCTCCACCCTGTCGATCGTGACGGTCGATACCGGCAATCCGGCCAACAACGTCATCCCCGGCGCGGCGCGGGCGACAGTGAACATCCGCTTCAACGACGCCCATTCCAGCGATTCCGTGGCCCGCGCCCTGCGCGCGATGGTGACGGAGGCGGAGGTCGAGGGCGTGACCATCGCGATGGACCTGAAGGTCAGCGGCGAAAGTTTCGTGACCGCCCCCGACGCCTTCACCGATCTGGTGCGGCAGGCGGTCGAGGCGGAGACCGGAATCGAGCCGGTCCTGTCCACATCCGGCGGCACCTCGGATGCCCGCTTCATCCGCCGCATCGCCCCGGTCGTCGAGTTCGGGGTGGTGGGCCGCACGATGCACCAGGCCGACGAGCATGTCGCCGTCGACGATATCCGGGCGCTGGCGCGCGTGTACCGGCGGGTAATGCAAGGGTATACGGACGGGTCGGCGAAGAGACTGGCAACACAGGGACTTTGACCCTATGGTATCCGGATATGTGCAGCGAGAAGGGTTTCGGCAATGAGCAGAGATAAACTCCGCGCCTGGTGCGTTCACGTCCTGACGATGAGCGGGGCCGTCTGCGGTTTTCTGGCCTTGCTGAACATCACCAACAACAATGCGCAGGACGCGATCTGGTGGCTGATCGTCGCCCTGATCATCGACGGGGTCGACGGCTCGCTCGCGCGGAAATTCAAGGTGACCGAACACCTGCCCGACGTGGACGGGGCGACCATCGACAATATCGTCGATTATTTCACCTATGTCATCATCCCCGCCTACTATATCTGGTGGTTCGGACTGGTGCCGGAGGGATGGGCGACCCCCGCCGCCATCGCCATCCTGATGTCGTCCCAGTACCATTTCTCGGATCTGCGCCACAAGACGCACGACAACTATTTCCGGGGGTTTCCGGCGCTCTGGAACCTCGTGGTCTTCGGATTCTACGTGTTCGAGCCCAGCCCGTCGATGGCGCTGGGGATCATCTTCGTCCTGTCGCTGGCGACCTTCCTGCCGCTGAAATTCGTCCACCCCTTCCGGGTCGAGCGGTTGCGGCGCACTAATCTGGCGGTGGCCACCCTCGGCAGCCTCGCGCTGGTGGCGGCGGTGGCGACCTCGCCGGAGCCTGCGGGCGCGTCGAAGCTGATGATCGCGCTGGCGACCGGGTACTTCCTGCTCGTCGGCATCCACCGTTCGGTGACCGAGCGCGACACGCCCGAAGGCTGATCCCGATCACGTTTCGTTGATCCTGCGCCACCGCATCGCAGGGGCGGGCTGGGCCGCGCACCGCTTTTCGGGCGGCTTTCGCGCCGGCAGCCCCTTCGCCCGTCCGAAACCGGTTGTCATTCCCTTCGGCGTGCGCTGTACTTGGCCCATATCGGCGGTGTGTGACCGCCCTTGCGATAGGAGTCCCCCCCCATGCGTATCCGTTCCCTGACCGTGATCGCCGCCCTGGCGACCGTCGCCCTGCCCGCCCTCGCCACCGCCGATGCGCTGGACGACGCCATCAAGGCCCGCCAGGGCTACTACCAGGTCGTCAGCCACAATGCCGGGATGCTCTTCGGCATGGCCAAGGGCGAGGTCGCCTATGACGCCGCCGCCGCGACGGCCCATGCGAAGAACCTCGAAGCCCTCGCCGTGATGAACACCGCCTCCATGTGGCCCGCCGGGTCGGACAACCTGTCCAAGGCCGGCAAGACCCGCGCCCTGCCCGTGATCTGGGAAACCTACCCCGCGATCCTCGACAAGCAGAAGGCGTTCGAAACCGCCTCCGCCGCCCTCGTCGCGAATGCCGGGACCGGTCTCGACGGGCTGCGCGCGAATATCGGCGCCCTCGGCGCGTCCTGCAAGGGGTGCCACGACACCTATCGCGCCAAGGAATTCTGATCCTTGAGCGATGCGCCTCCCCCGACGGAAAAGCGCAAGGTCTGGGACGTGCCGACCCGCCTGTTTCACTGGGCGCTGGTCGGCACCGTCCTGACGGGCCTGTATCTGGGGGAGTATCGCGGCTTCTCCACGATCCAGCTGCATTTCTACTTCGGCTACGCGACCGGCGGATTGCTGGTGTTCCGCGTCTTGTGGGGCCTTTTCGGCCCGGCCCCTGCGCGGCTGGGCCGCCTGTTCCCCTCGCCCCGCGCGCTGATCGGCTATCTCCGGCACCTGTTCGACCGGCGGCCCAGCGCGGTGGCGGGGCATAATCCCGTGGGCGCGCTGTCCGTCCTCGCCATGCTGGCCGCCCTGTCGGTACAGGTGGTCACGGGGCTGTGCGCCGAGGATGACGGGCTGTTCTCGCAGGGGCCGCTGGCCGAGTATCTCGATGCCGCGACCGTGCTGAAGATGACCGCCCTGCACCACACATCCTCGCGGGTCGTGATGGCGCTGATCGTCCTGCACCTCGCCGCGATCCTGTTCTACCGCCTGTGGAAGCACGAGAATCTGGTGACCGCCATGGTGACCGGGTGGAAGACCGTGCGCCGCGACGACGGCGACGGACCGGCCTGAGCCGCCGCCCCTCTTCGCATCCCCGCAGAGACGAGGTCGCTTTCCGACTCCGAGAGGGTCCGTTGCGGCCTGTTGCCGGGGGCAGGCGCGGGGTACTCCGGGGAAAACAGGGGAGAGATGCGCATGAACTGGTCACCGGACGTCACCGAGGTCAAGAGCTGGAACGAGTGGGATACGCTGCGCCACGTGATCGTGGGCCGCGCCGATGACGGCCATATCCCCCCGCCCGAACCGGCGCTGGATGCCAAGGTGCCGGAGGACAGCGACATGCGCGGCCAGTGGGGTCGCCGCCCGCAGGAGAGCATCGACCGCGCCAACGAGTTGCTCGACACCTTCGCCGGTCAGCTTGCCGCGCGGGGGGTGCGGGTCGACCGCCCGACGCCCTTCGATTTCTCGCTGCCCGCCCGGACGCCGGACTGGCGGACGGAGTCGAATTTCGGCTGCATGCCGCCCCGCGACGTGCTGCTGACCGTGGGCCGCGAGATGCTGGAAGCGACGATGAGCTATCGCTGCCGGTGGTTCGAATACCTGTGCTACCGCCCCCTGCTCCAGGAATATTTCGAGGCCGACCCGAAGATGTGCCACGAAGCGGCCCCCAAGCCGCGCCTGACCGATGCCGATTACCACCCCGATTACCTGAGCGAGAAGATCGGCGACGCGAAACGGCTGGAATGGGCGGCGGCGAAGCATTTCGTCACGACCGAGGAGGAGCCGCTGTTCGATGCCGCCGACGTGCTGCGCTTCGGGCGCGATCTGGTGGTGCAGCACGGGTTCACGACGAATCTCAAGGGGATCGACTGGCTCGCGCGGCACTTTCCGGACCACCGGGTCCATACCGTCAACTTCCCGGGCGACCCCTATCCGATCCATATCGACGCGACCTTCACCCCGATCCGCCCCGGGCTGATCCTCAACAACCCCCAGCGCCGCCTGCCCGCCGACCAGCGCGCGATGTTCGAGCGCAATGGCTGGGAGATCGTGGATGCGGCCCAGCCCGCGCATAATTCCCCGCCGCCGCTGTGCTACTCGTCGGTCTGGCTGTCGATGAACGTGCTCGTCCTCGACCCCAGGACCGTCTGCGTCGAGAAGTCGGAGGTCTACCAGGCCGACCAGCTCGATGCGCTGGGGCTGGAAGTGGTGCCGGTCGACCTGCGCGATGCCTATGCATTCGGGGGCGGGCTGCATTGCTGCACGGCGGACGTGTACCGGGACGGGGATTGCGAGGACTACTTTCCGGCGCAGGGGTGAGGGCCTCTGACCCCTGCGACTTCGACTTCGACGAGAAGCGCCCTGCCCCGGGCGCGGAACCGGGGCCTCGCAGAACGGCGCGCCGACCATGAAGGCCCCGGGTCTTACGCCCGGGGCAGAGTGGTGAAAATTCCGAAGATTCCCGGCACGAGCCTCAGGAAGCGCCCATGGCGTTGTTCATCACGCGGATGCCGGGGGTCTGCCAGAAATCGGTGATCGCCTTGGCGATATGCTTGCTGTACTCGAACGAGGATGCCTTGGTGAACACGGCATTCGCCCCCCCGGCATAGCAGCGCCGCGCGTCGGTCGGGGCCGAGGATGTCGACAGCACGATGATCGGCACGAGGCTGGGGCGCGGCCCGGAGCGAATCCGGCGCAGGGTCTCGTAGCCGGAGAAGATGGGCATGTTCAGGTCCAGGATCACGATATCGGCGTCGTAATCCCTGGGGTCGTAGGCATCGTCGAAGATCAGCGTATTATCCGCCATGGACCGGAACGTGACGGTTGCGTCCGCCTCCTGAAAGGCGCGGCGCATCGTGTAGATGTCCTCTTCGTCGTCGTCGATCATCAGAACGGACAACGTCTCCCGCGCTTCGGTCACCCTGCTTACTCCACTTGCCCTTCGGGAATCGTGACAACGAACGTGCTGCCGTTGCCGAAATCGCTTTTCGCGTGAAGCGTCCACCCGTGACGTTCGCACACCGTCCGGCAAATCGCCAGCCCTATTCCCGTGCCGTCATACTGCTTACGGTCGTGCAGGCGCGCGAACGGTTCGAAGACCTTGGTGAGGTTCTCCTTCCTGATCCCGATTCCGTTATCGGTGATGCGGATTTCCACCTGGCCCGACTCGCTGCGCCCGCTACCGACCTCGATATGCGGGGCGGTACCCGCGACCCGGTATTTCAGCGCGTTGGACATGAGGTTGTGAAACAGCTGATTCGTCAGCGTCGGGTCGGCGCTGATGGTCGGCACGGTGCCGATCTCGACCGTCGCCCCCGATTCGCGCACCGCGACATCCAGTTCCTGCACGATATCGCGCATCGCGCCGCGCAGGTCGACGGGGATGCGTTTGAGGTCCTTGCCCGAGGCGGAGGACAGCAGCAGGATGTCGCGCACCAGCTGGCGCATGCGGCGCGCGCTGTTCGAGATGACCTCGACGAAGTAGCGGCCATCCTCCGACAACTCGTCCCCGCAATCCTGGGACAGGTATTCGGTGAACTGCATCAGCTTGCGCAGCGGTTCCTGCAGATCATGGGAGGCGACATGGGCGAACTGTTCCAGGCTGTGATTCGCGGTCAGCAGGCGGGTATTGTTCTTCGCCAGTTCGCGGTTCAGTTCGTTGACGATCTGCTCCTGCTGCTTCAGGGCGGTGATGTCCATCGATACGACCAGCAGATTGCGCTTCTGCGTGATCGGGTCGATATAGGGGATCTTGTCCGATTTCACCCAGCTCGGCGGCACCCCGAGGGGGGTGAATTCCTCGATGATGTCCAGCATCGGCTCGCCGGATTCGATGACCTTCAGGTCGTCGACATGGTACTTCTTCGCCATGTCGGGGAAGAGGTCGTAGGTATTCGCGCCGACCGCCTCCTCGACCGAGATGCCCATGGCGGCGGCGGCGGGCTTGTTGGCGCGCAGGATGATGTTCTCGTCGTCCTTGTACCAGATCTTGGCGCGCACGCTGTCGAGCACGAATTGCAGGTCGTCATTGGCCCGGCGGATGCTCTCCAGCGCCTCGCGCCGCTCCATCCGGCGGCCGATCCATTCCGCCAGCACGACGATGAACTGCACTTCCAGATCGTCGAACGGCACGGATCGCGGGGTGGGGGAGGCGAAGTTCACGGCCCCGACGACGCGGGAATACACCTTGATCTTCTGGCCGATATAGCTTTCCAGACCGCTGGCGGCATACGGCTCGCCATCGGCATACTCGCTGTCCGAGGCATGGTTGATGGCGACGGGATGGGCGCTGTCGGCCAGGTACCGGCAATAGGTCTTGTCGAGGGGCAGGACCGCCCCCGCCGCCAGATCCAGCGCCGCACCGCCGACGATGCTGCGCACGGTATACTCGTTATCGGCGATGTCGCTGACGATCCCCAGCGGCATGTCGAAGAATTCGCTGCCGATGGCCAGCAAGTCGTCCATCACCGCATCGACCTGCATGTCGGCACTGTCCTGGATGCGGGACAGCTTTTCGAGGGCGACGCGATACGCGCTCTCGACCGACACGTCGCGCCCGATCGCCTGGAATTCCGAGATGGTGCCGTCCGCATTGCCGATGGCGCTGACCAGTCCCTCGCACCAGATGTCCTTGCTGCCCACCTCGCCGATATTGAGCACGAAGGATTTCGCCTCGCCGGGTTTCAGCGCCTCGATCTGCTCGCGGTATTCCTCCGGGAAGGGCAGGCGCACGGGGTGGCCGACGATGCGCTCCTCGTCCAGACCGGTCATGTCGCGATAGGAATCGTTGCAGAACAATACGATCTCGTCCTTCGCGTTCCAGCGCAGGATGAAGTGGCTGGTATCGCGCACGATGCTCTCGTAGCGGCTGGCGGCGCGGCTCGCCTCCTGCTCCATCCGTTTGAGATCCGTCACGTCGATGGTCATCAGCACCACGCCGGTGATCTCGTCGGGCATCGCCATGTAGGGCAGCATGCGCAGCAGGATGTAGCTGTCCCCGAGGGCGAATTCCCGGTCGACCGGCTCGTCGCCCTTGACGATCCCGGCCAGGATATCCGGCAGATCCTCGATCCCGAGGCGGTTGGTGATGTGGTCGACGGGGCGACCGATATCCTGCTTGAGGATATTGAAGGCGCGGGTCGCGGCGGGGGTGAACCGGCGGATGGACAGGTCCGCATCGACGAAGATGGTGCCGATCCCGGTGGCGCGCAGCAGATGCTCCATGTCGCCGGACATCTCGGTCAGTTCGACGATCTTGCGCTGGTGCTCCGCGCTGACGGTGTAGAGTTCCTCGTTGACGGAATGCAGTTCCTCGTTGGTACTTTGCAGTTCCTCGTTCGAGGCCATCAACTCCTCGTTGGTCGCCTGCATCTCCTCGTTCGAGGTCGCCAGTTCCTCGATCATCGATTGCAGCGTCTCCTCGGACCCCTGCAACTCGCGCTCCAGATCCTCGACGTTCTGGCGCAGCAGGGTGATCGTCTCCATGTTCTGGGCATCGCCGTCGGCGATGGACATCATGGTCGGGGCCAGGGGGGTGCGGTCCTCCTCGCGCAGGGTCAGCAGGTACAGTTCCGTCTCGCCCTGGCGGTCGGCGACCGATTCCAGCTTTATGGTGACGGGAACGCGGTCCTCCTCCGGCATGTCGATGCGGAAGCGGCGTTCGAAGGGCAGCGAATCCGCCGAGCGGATGCGGTCCAGGGCGGTGGTGACGACGCTGCACAGGTCGGGGCGAACCAGATCCACGACCTTCTGCGAGAATCGCCCCTCCTTGATCTGCACGAACCGGCCCGCATCGCCGAACACCCGCACCACATCGCCGGATCGCTTGATCAGGAAGCCGGGGGGCGCGAATTTCCGCAGGACGATTTCGAGCGATTCCTGCTCGATCCGCCGGGCATCGCTGCGCACGATATTCTGCTCGATGCCCAGCGGCAGGGTATCGGGCAATGTGGTGGCGGGCGTGCGCCGCGAGATCGGGGTGATCGACCCGGTCAGCCGCACGTTCCGGCGCTTGCGGAAGATGTGCCAGCGGTGGTCCAGACAGTCGAATTCCGAACTCAGCGCCCCGACCGTCTCGCTGGGGGCGAGAAACAGGAATCCGCCCTTGATCAGCGCGAAGTGGAAATAGGCCAGCACCTTCTGCTGCGCCCGGTCGTTGAAGTAGATCAGCAGGTTGCGGCAACTGACCAGATCGATGCGGGTAAAGGGCGGGTCGCTGAGGATATTGTGGACGCTGAAGACGACCATGCGCTGCAAGGTGGGGTGGACGCTGAAGAAATCCCCCTCGTCCACGAAGTACCGGTCCCGCAGTTCGCGCGGGATCTTCTTGACCGAGGACGGGCTGTAGCGCCCGGCGCTGGCCGCCTCCAGCGAACGGTGATGGATATCGGTGGCGATGACCTTCAGGTTCAGGTCCAGGCCGTTGGTGCGGGCGTATTCGGCGATGAGGATGGCGATGGAATAGGCTTCCTCGCCGCTGGCGCAGCCCGGCACCCAGACGCGGATGGGGCGGTCGGACTGCATCTGCTCGATCAGGCGGGGCACGACCTCGCGGCGCAGGGCCTCGAATCCCTCGCCGTCCCGGAAGAAGTCGGTCACCTCGATCAGCAGGTCCGCATAGAGCGAATCGGCCTCGCGCTCGTCGGTCGCCAGCTTCTGGGAGTACATCTCCAGATCGGCATACCCGCCCAGTTCCACGCGGCGGCTGAGGCGGCGGTCGATGGTCGCGCTCTTGTAATGGCTGAAATCGGTCGCGTAGCGGTCGCGCAGGATGCGGAAGATGCGCTCGCGCGGGTTGCGGTCCTCGGCGGTGTCGTCGGTCTGCAACGCCTCGCCATCCGCCAGGCGCGAAACCATCGCGGCGAGCTGCTTGGGGGGGGCGACCGCATCGGCATTCATGCTGTCGAGCACCGAGGTCGGCATGCCGTCGAACTTGCTGCTGCCCGGGTCCTGGATCAGGACGATGCCCCCGGCGGTGCGGATCTCCTCCGCGCCGAGGGTGCCGTCGGACCCGGTGCCGGACAGCACGATCGCGACCGCATCCTCGCCCTGCTCGCGGGCGAGGGAGGTCAGGAAGGTGTTGATCGGCAGGTGCAGCTTGCTGTCATCCGCCACCCGCTCCAGCACGAACCGGCCATCCTTCACCTTCATGTCCGTACGCGGAGGGTTGAGGTAGATCACGTCCGGCTCGATCTCCATCCCCTCCTCCACCCGGCGGATGCGCATGGTGGAGCGGCGGTCGAGCAACTCGTCCATCATCGACCGGAAATGCGGGGACAGGTGCTGGATGACGACGAAGGCGAAACCGGTATCCACCCGCACGTTCTCGAAGAACGTCTCGAAGGGTTCCAGCCCGCCCGCCGAAGCGCCGATGGCGATGATGCGGCAGGATTTGCGGGGGGTATCGGGTTCGAGCACCTCGCCCGAGAGCGTCTCCGATGGCGGCGCGGGCGGCATGGCCGACGGTGTGGCCGACGGCGTAGCCCGATCCTCGTCCGCGCCCGAAACCGGGGTTTCCTGCGCGCACTGTCCCTCGGAATCTGTATTCATCGGCCTCGTTCCACAGTGTACCCCGTATCTCTAACCCTCGCACGGTGTGAAGGAAAGAGGCCGGGGAAAGAACTTCTCAATCAATCGGTGCGATAACTTCTCCATCGAACGGACGAGAGCGGGGATTGGCACATGAAGACGGAAACGATGGCATCGGCCGCGGGATTCCCTGCCGATTCAGGCATTGCCTCGGATGCGGACCGTCTGGAAAGCATGCGCGAACTGCTGACCGATCTGCGCACCTCGATCCAGACGCAGCGGCACCTGATCACCATCTCGCGCGAATTGCTCGACCGCTCCTGACAGCCGGGGCGACCGGAACTACAGCGCCGTGGCGAGCGCAACGCTGCCCCCCGGTTCCCGGTGCAGGCGGCCCGCCAGATCAAGCTCCAGCAGGACCAGCGACACGAACCCGGCGGATGCGCCGGAATGCCGCAGGATCTCGTCGATGGGGGTCGGATGCGGACCCAGCAGCTCCAGCACCCGCTGGCGCAGCGCCTCGTCGTCTCCGGTCATCGGCGCATCCCAGGGATCGTCATCCCCCTCCAGCATCGCCGGGCCGGCATCCAGATGCGACAACGCTTCGAGCACGTCCTCGGCATGGCGCACCAGCGTCGCCCCCTCCCGGATCAGCAGGTTGCAGCCCCCCGCGCGCGGATCGAGCGGCGAACCGGGCACGGCCATCACGTCGCGCCCCTGCTCGCCCGCATAGCGCGCGGTGATCAGCGAACCGGAACGCTCGGCCCCCTCGGCCACCACGATCCCGCGCGCGAGACCCGAGACGAGCCGGTTGCGGCGCGGAAAATCCCGCGCGCGGCCCTGGTAGCCCATGGGCCGCTCCGACAGGATCGCGCCCTTCTCGCGGATCGCGGCGTAGAGATCGGCGTTCTGCGGGGGCCACAGGCTGTCCACCCCGCCCGCCAGCACCGCGACCGTCCCCGTCTCCAGCGCCCCGCGATGGGCGGCGGCATCGATCCCCCGCGCCAGACCGGAGACGACCGCGCTGCCCGCCGCCCCCAGCGCCCGGGCCAGCGTCTCGGTAAAGCGCAGTCCCAGGGCGGAGGCATTGCGCGCGCCGACGATGGCCACCGCCTCGGGCCGCGCCACCGCCGGATCGCCCAGGCACCACAGCAGGGGCGGGGCCGCCTCGACCCGCGCCAGATTATGCGGATAGGCGGGCGCGCCGAGGCACAGCAGCGACGCCCCCGCCGCCTGCGCCGCCGCATATTCAGCCGCCACCGCCGCCTCGTCCGCGATCCGGATCCCGCGTTTCGCCCCGCCCCGCGCCGCCAGATCGGGCATGGCGTCGAGGGCCGCCCGCGCCGTCGGATACCGCCGCATCAGCGCGATGAAGGTGACGGGACCGACCCGCTCCGACCGGGCCAGCCGCAGCCAGTCGCGCTCGCCCGCCTCGTCCGTGGGGGCGCGGTCTGCCGGAAAGGCGCTCAGCGTTTCGATCCGAGGGAAATGCGGCTTTCGGTCCCCGCGCGCAGGCGGGCGATGTTCTGGTGATGCCGCTGGATCACGAGCGCGACCAGCCCGGCCAGGGCGACGAGCGCGACGGGAGGCCACGCTCCGCCGACCACCATCACGGTCAGCGCCGCGACCGAGGCGACCAGTGCCGCGAGGGACGAATACCGGCTCGCGAAGGCCACCCCCAGCCACACGACCGCGAAGACGAGGAACGCCGTCCAGTCCAGCGCCAGCAGCGCCCCGAGAAACGTCGCCACCCCCTTGCCGCCCCGGAACCCCAGCCACACCGGAAAGCAATGGCCCAGCACCGCGCCCAGACCCGCGACCGCCGCCGCCTCCGGCCCGTAGCGCCAGCCGATCCACACCGGCACCGCCCCCTTCAGCGCATCGAGCAGCAGCGTCAGCGCCGCCGCGCCCTTGTTCCCGGTGCGCAGCACGTTGGTCGCGCCGATATTGCCCGACCCGACCTTGCGCAGATCGCCAAGCCCGAAGACCCGCGCGAGCAGGACGCCGAAGGGAACCGAGCCGACGAGATATCCGCCGAGGAGCGCGAGAAGGAGTGTCATGGTCCGAGTATTCCCTGTGCACGCGCCGCGATCAACACCCTTGTGGCTTCACCCGAAAACCCGCTTGCCGCCGACCCACGTCCCCAGCACCCTGCCCTGGACCAGCCGGTCGTGGAACGGCGAATTCTTCGATTTCGACAACAGCGCCTTGCGGTCGATCCGCCACGGCGCATCCGGATCGAACAATACCAGATCGGCCAGCGCCCCCGGTGCCAGCGTCCCCGCCTCCAGCCCCAGCAACCGCGCGGGGGCGAGGGAGAGGCGCTCGAACAGGGTCGGCAAGGACAATCCGGCCCGGTGGTGCAGGTCGAGGCAGACGGGCAGGATCGTCTGCAACCCCACGCCCCCCGCCGAGGCCTGGGCGAAGGGCAGGCGCTTCGATTCCTCGTCCCAGGGGCGGTGGGCCGAGACGATCATGTCGATCACCCCCTCGCGCAGCCCCTCCTCCATCGCCGCGCGATCCTCCTCGTGGCGCAGGGGGGGCGATACCTTCGAGAAGGTGCGGAAATCGGCGATATCCAGCTCGTTCATCGCCACATGCGGCACGGCGATCGAGCATGTCACATCCACCCCGCCCTCCCTGGCCCGGCGCAGGATGGCGAGGCTTTCGGCGGTCGAGATGCACCCGGCATGGTACCGCGCGCCGGTCAGCGCCGCAATGCGGATATCGCGGGTCAGCATGATCGCCTCCGCCTCCGCCGGGACCGAGGGCAATCCGCGCAGGGTCGCGAACAGCCCTTCGGTCGCGCAGCCGAGGGCCGAGAAATGCGGCTCCTGCGGAAAATGACAGACCAGCGCATCCACCGAGCGCGCGTATTCCAGGCACCGGCGGAACACCACCGGATCCTCCACCGCCCGTTCGCCATCGCTGAACGCCACCGCCCCGGCATCGAGCAGGAAGCGATACTCCGTCATCTCGCGCCCCCTGCCGCCCTTGGTCAGCGTGGCCTTGGGCAGGACGCGCACGGCGCAGACCTCCTGCGCCCGGCGCTTGGCGAATTCGAGCACGGCGGGATCGTCGATGGGCGGGTCGGTATCGGGCTGGGTCACGATAGTGGTCACCCCCCCGGCGGCGGCGGCCTGCCCCCCGGACTTGAAACTCTCCCGGTGCCGCGCGCCCGGTTCGCCGATCGTGACGTTGAAGTCGATGATGCCGGGGGCCAGCACATGCCCGCCGCAATCGATGACGATCGCCCCTTCCGGTGCGCCCTGCCCGGTACCGCGCGCGGCGATGCGCCCCTTTTCGACGAGCAGGTCGCCGGGCGCATCGGTCCCGTCGGCAGGATCGACCAGACGGGCATTGGTGAAGAGAACCGGCTTCATGCAGCGCCTCCCGCCCCGGATCGCTCGCCCGCCAGCAGTTCCAGCACCGCCATCCGCACCGCGACCCCCATCTCCACCTGTTCCTGGATGACCGAGCGGTTGATATCGTCGGCCAGATCGCTGTCGATCTCGACACCCCGGTTCATGGGACCGGGATGCATGACGATCACGTCCGGTTTCGCCGCCGACAGCTTCTCCTCGTCCAGCCCGTAGCGGTGGAAATATTCGCGGTGCGAGGGGATGAACCCGCCCGCCATGCGCTCCTGCTGCAGGCGCAGCATCATGACGACGTCGCATCCCTCCAGCCCTGCGCGCATGTCGTGGAACACCTCGCATCCCAGCCGCTCGATCCCGGGGGGGCACAGGGTCGGCGGGGCGATGATGCGGACCCGGCTCTCCATCTTGTTCAGCAGGTGGATATTGGAGCGCGCGACCCGGCTGTGCAGGATATCGCCGCAGATGGCGACGTTCAGACGGTGCAGCCGCCCCTTGCGGCGACGGATCGTCAGCGCATCGAGCAGCGCCTGCGTCGGATGCTCCCGCCGCCCGTCCCCTGCATTGACGACAGCGCAGTTCACCTTCTGCGCCAGCAGGTTGACCGCGCCCGACTCGCCATGGCGGACCACCAGGATATCGGGATGCATGGCGTTCAGCGTCATCGCCGTATCGATCAGCGTTTCGCCCTTGTTCACGGATGACGCCTTGACCGACATGTTCATGACATCGGCCCCGAGACGCTTTCCCGCCAATTCGAAACTGGCCAGCGTACGGGTCGAGGATTCGAAGAACATGTTGATCTGGGTCAGCCCCTTCAGCACGTCCTGCTTCTTGCGCGGTGCCCGATTGAGCACGACGGCATCCTCTGCCTTGTCGAGAATTTCGGAGATATCCCGTGGGGACAGTTCCTCGATACCGAGGAGATGTCTGTGGGGGAAGGATATGTGTTCGTTCATCCTTCGTGTATACCTGAGGGGCTGGCATATCCAAGCATGCAGGCTTGGCATTAGCACAACAAAAGCCCCCGCGTGATGTACGCGGGGGCTTTTGTTGTGTGTGGATGCAAGGAGAGCTGTCGTAATCCGGATT
>Ga0115031_1000821_pt1 | contig 22603 bp, 10 predicted proteins | sample Maine_Asex4_meta_FD_87301 | JGI IMG/M metagenome (GOLD analysis project Ga0115031, IMG submission 87301) | Marine algal microbial communities from Maine, USA - Maine_Asex4_metaG | ecosystem: Host-associated > Algae > Red algae > Unclassified | place: Maine, USA | collected 2015-01-05
ATGCGATCAAGGCGATGTCGCCGATCGATACGCGATGGTGCAGCAGGGTCGCTGCGGCAGCCACGTGCAGCAGGCCCGCCGCTGCGTGGGAGTGGCCGAACAGGTCGGTGATCGAGCGGGCACCGTCGCTCAATCCGAGACGGAGATCGCCGACGGAGCCTGGGGCGGCTGCGTTGCCATGTTCGTCGGACGGCGGATCACAGACGAGTGAGTACACGGTGTCGCCGTCGCGTTCGGCGTCGTCGAGCCGCTTCAGTACGAGCATGACAGCAGCGTCGCCGGGAACGTGACGGTCGGCGGGCAGCGCAGCGATTGCTGCTGCGATGTGCACGGGGTCGCAGGAGAGGTCGACTGCGCCGACAAGTGCCACGTCGATGTCGCCCGAGCGCAGCGCACGAGTGGCAACGCGCAGGGCGTCGAGTCCGCTGTGTTCTTCACCGCTGACCGTGAAGCTCGGCCCCGAGATGTCGTACTGGCTGTTCAGTCGGTTGGCGACGAGGTTCGGCATCGTGCCGAGCACCCCTGCCGCCGTGAGCGGCGGCCCGACGAGGTCGCGAGCTGTTTGCAGCGATTCAGGCGAGCCCTCGTGCTCGGCAGCAATGCGCCAACGCGACCCGAACCGGGCGGCCTCCGGGTCGGTGCCCATCCCGACATAGATGCCAGTGGTCTCGGCGGGAAGCGGGCCAGCTGCGGCCAAGGCTTCATCGGCGACCTGCAACATCGCCAGTTGCTGACTCAGGGTTGCCTCGAGGTCGTTCGGCGGGAATTTCTGGGCCACCAGCCGCAGCTCGATGTCGGGCATTGCTCCATTGCCGTCAGCATCGAGGCGTGCGGTGTTGCTGAGGAGCGAGTCGCGGAATGCCGGGAGACCGACAGCGCGTGCAGCAGCGACACCGATGCCGACGATGGCGATCGGCTCGGCACTCGTCTGCTGTTCGATTGCCGGAGTGGCCGCGACGAGTTGCTCGGCAGTGGCCGGCTCTTCCAGGATCAAGTGGGCGTTGTTCCCGCCGAAACCGAAGGCCGACACCCCGGCGCGGAGCACGCCGTCGGTCGTGCCATCGCGAGACCAGGGCTCAGTGGAAGCGAGTACACGGAACGGTGAGTCGTCGAGCGCTGCAATCTGCTGATCGACCTGGAGGGTTGGCGGCCGCACCTCGTGGCGCATGGCCTCCACCACCTTGATGACCCCGGCGACGCCGGCGGCGGTGATGAGGTGGCCGGTGTTCGACTTCAGGGAACCAATCGGCAGGTCGTCGCATTCGGCGTAGACACGGCTGCTCGACTCGATTTCGGTGGCGTCGCCGACACTCGTGCCAGTGGCGTGACATTCGAGCAATGAGATGTCATTCGGCGTGATCCCAGAGGCATCGAATGCGGCCTGCATCGCGCGGGCCTGGCCGTCTGCGGATGGAGCGAGCATGCCGCGGCCGCGACCGTCGTTGGAAAGGCCGACTCCGCGGATGATGCCGTGAATGGTGTCGCCATCTCGCACGGCATCGTCGAGTCGGCGCAGGGCGACGAAGCCGCACCCTTCGGCTGGCACGAGACCGTCGGCGTCGGAATGGAACGGTCGCGACTGGCCGGTCGGGCTCAGAGCGTTCAGGGCGGTGAAGCCCTCATGGATGAAGAGGTCGTCGGCGCAGTTGACGGCGCCGGCAAGCATCAGGTCGGCCTCGCCGTCGTGCAACCGATCGCACGCCAACTTGATGGCGTACAGGCTGCTGGCACACGCTGCGTCGAGCGCCATCGCTCCGACTCCGAGCCCGAGCGCCCGTTCGAGCATGAGTGCAGGAAGCCCGGACATGAACCGGTTGCGCGCGTCCACCTCGCTCGCGCCGGTCGTGTCTGCACCGATGTCATTGCTGGCGGGTGCACCATCAGCGAGGTGGACGGACTGGGCAAAGGCTGCCATGCCCGCCGACGGGAACGACAGATTGCCGAAGATGGCACCGAAGCGTGCGGCATCGACGCCTGCGTAGCCGGCGTCGCGCAGCGCTTCGCGTGCGGTGTGGAACGTCCAGTGAAAGACCGGGTCGAGGCCCTCGATCTCTTCGACAGGGAGCCCGAAGCCGGTCGCGTCGAACACGTCGTAGAAGCCAGAGACGTAGCCACCGCGGTCCGACCAGGTCCGGTCGGTGCTGTCGTCGTCAGGGCCGCACAGCACATCAGCCGGCGCGAGGCCCCAGCGGTCCGCGGGCACGGGCGTCGTGAGGTCGGCACCCGATACGACTCGGTCCCAGAGTTCACCGGGCGACATCGCTCCGGGCAGAACACACGCTCGGCCGACGATCGCAATCGGTGAGAAGGTGCTCACCGTTGAACGCGGCTCACGCATCGACCCGCTGAGCTGCGCTCGCGTCCGCCGGTGCTGGCGCAATCACACCGCCGCCCAGGACGATCTCGACCTGATCGGTCTGCGAGCTCGACAATTCGTCGACGAGCATGCGGGCGCCGACATCGAGGCCGATGAGTTGGACCCCCATCGACTCGAAGTGGGTCTCGAGAGCAGGCGTGACCATGCCACCGGCCCACGGGCCCCAGCCGAGTGACTTCACCACGCAGCTCTCACCCCGGCGTGCTCGTTCGTGGATCGCGACCTTGTTCATGACGTCGTTGGCCATTGCGTAGTCGGCCTGCCCGACGTTGCCCGTTCGTGCTGCCACCGACGAGAACAGGCACAACACGGTGAGCTGATCGTTTGCGGTGGCGTCGAGCAGGTTGCGGAGGCCGACGACCTTGGTGTTGAAGACCGTCTTGAACTGCGTCGCAGACTTGTCGGCGATCAACTTGTCGGCGAGGACGCCGGCACCGTGGATCAGTCCGGTGATCGGCCCGACGTCGGCTCGCACCGAGACGAGCGCGCTGGCGACCGCGCCTGCGTCGGTGATGTCGACGGCGTGGTAGCTCGCCCGGCCGCCCGCCGCTTCGATCGATGCCAGCGTGGCCCTGATCTCGCGGTTGGCGAGCACGGCACCGACCCGCTTCTTGAGCTTGGCCGGCGTGAGCTTCTCGTCAGATTCCTTCGACTCGGCAAGCAGCAGTTGTTTCAGCGATGCATCATCGTGCGCAGCCCCGTATTGCTCGGGCTCGTCGGAGAGTGGCGAACGGCCGAGCAGCACGAACGTCGCTTTCGAGGAGCGGGCCAATTCGATCGTCGTGGTCGCTGTGACTCCGCGGCCGCCGCCGGACACGACGACGACGTCATCGACTCCGATCGGAGTGGAACTGTTCGCCGTCTCCACAACTTCGACCGGGACGGCACGCAGTCCAATGCGGGTCCCATCGGCACCGATGCCAACCTCCCGGTCGGTGCCCCCGTTGCGGAGTTCGCTGGCGATGTCGGCGGCGACCAGTTCGGATGCGCGCCCGGCGACATCGATGTCGATCATCTTGACCGACGCCGACGGCCACTCGATCGCTGCGGTGCGCAGTAGGGCTGCGATGCCGCTGGCCCATGCGCGGTCGGCGTTGCCGGCCGAGGTTGCGAACGAGCCGCCTTGATCATCGACAGCGACGAAGATGCCGCCCGATCCGGCGTGTGGGGCACAGGCCTTGGCAGCAGCAAAGGCGTCCTGGTTCAGCGAGCTGGCCCGCTCCGGGTCAGTGACAGCGGAGAGATTCCCCAGGTAGATGACACTGGGGGTTGTTGCGTCATCGAGGGTGTCGACGAGCTGGACGTCGCTGCCGGCTGCTGCGAGCGCCGACACCAGCGCCGTGCCGATGCCGTCCGGGTCACCGAGGATGGCGATTGGCGACTCGAGTAGACCAGGCAGCGGTGAGCCCGGCAACGGCAGCGCCTCGGGCTGCACGACGAAGCGACCGAATTCGTTGCTACCGGTCTCGGCGGTGTGTTGAACACGGACAGCTGTGTCGGGTGTCGATGCCGTGGCTGACACCGGCACCGGTACGGCCGCAGGCGGGTTCGCACCACCGGCCTGTTCGGTGAGATACCCGACGATCTCGCCAAGCGTCGCCAGACCAGCCATGACCGCAAGATCGACCTCAGGCAGTTCAGGGACCAGATCCTGCATCGCACTCAAGATCTCGACCCGCTTGATCGAATCGATCCCCAGATCCGACTCCAGCTCCATGTCCATCGTCAACATCTCCGACGGATAACCCGTCCGATCCGACACCACACCCAACAACTTCGGCGTCATGTCCTCCACCGACACCAAAACCGACTCCGACACCAGAGCCGGTGGGCTGGGTGCTGGTGCGGCGGGAGCAGGTGCCGCAACAGGGGCGGGCGACACGATCGGCGCTGGGGCTTGGGCTGGGTCTGGCACTGGGGCCGGCGCTGCAATCGGGGCCGGAACTGCAGCGGTCACCGGTGTGGCGATTGCGGCGTTCGTGGCGATCGGCGCGGCTGCGGCAGTCGGGGCAGCAGCCTCCGGCGGCGCAGCGCCAGCGAGTTGGCCGAGCACGGCGATCCCGTGCTGGGCAGCGTCGAGGAAAGCACTGTGCGCCTGTGCCATCGAGTTGAGGTAGGCGGTGTGCGCTGCAGCGGTGTGTTGCTGGGCGCTCTGGTACGCGGCCAGGACTGCAGTGTCGGGAACAACCGACGGCGTGCCCGCAGCAACTGACATGACCGCCAGCGAAGGGGCTGGCATCGAAGCCACTGGACTCGCCGCAACCGGAGCCGGCGCCGCTGGCGGGGCTGGTGCAGACGGGGCTGGTGCAGACGGGGCTGGTGCAGACGGTGCTGGTGCAGACGGGACTGAGGCAGACGGTGCTGGTGCAGATGGGCTGGTTGTCACTGGGTTTGCCTCGGCGAGTTCGTTCAGGTCGTGCGGGGGATATGGCTTGTCGTGGTTGGCACCGTTGATTGCAATGGCGAGCTTGGGCGTGGCCACATCGGCGGGGTCGGTGATGTCGCCGTAGTCGCGCCACAGACCGTCGAGATGCATCGCAACGCCAGCGGCAACCAGGCGGCCGACGCCGTTATGGAACGCAGACATGCCGCCTTTGTTCTTCTTGTCGAGCGGGATCATCTGGTGGTCACGGCCATCCAAGATGTTGCCGACGAGGCCGGTCAGGACTGTGGACGGGCCGACTTCGACGAAGGTGCGCACTCCGCTGTCGTACATCGACTCGACCATCTCGACGAAGCGCACCGAGTTGGAGAGCTGACGGGCGAGCTGCGCACGCATTGCTGCCTCGTCGTCACCGTCGTACAGCGCTGCGGTCTCGTTGGCGTGGACGGGGATGGTCGGTGTCGCGAAGGTGACATCGGCCAGGTACTCACCGAGCGCTGAGCTGGCGCCGCTGACCACCGGTGAGTGGAACGCCGTGGCGACCGGCAGCCGTTTGGCCGCCACACCCTGCGCGATGAGGTCGGCTTCGATGCGTTCGATCGCATCGGTGGGCCCAGACAGAACGACTTGGCGCTGACTGTTGTGATTCGCGATCACGACGTCGGCATCGGATGCTTCGAGGATCTCCCGCACCGATTCGATCGTGCCCGTGACCGCAGTCATCGACCCCGGTGTCTGTGCGGCTTCGGCCATGAGGACCCCGCGGCGCTGGGCCACGCGGATCATGTCGGTGTCGGTCAGGACTCCACCGGCGTGCAACGCCGTGATCTCACCGAAGCTGTGTCCACCCACGTGTTGGGCAACGAGGCCGATCTGGTCGAGGACTCGCAGCAGGCTGAGACTCATCGTGCCGATTGCCGGCTGCGCCCAGTGTGTTGCCGTGAGGAGCGCCTGATTCACACTCGCTGCGCCGTCTTCGAAGGAGGTGATCGGGAAGACGACGTCGTGGAGCGACTTGGCATCCCAGTCCTGGTCGGCAGCGAGGTCCCAGGCGGTCATCGCTTCGGCGAAGTGCATGGCGAGGTCGGCGCCCATACCGACGTACTGGCTGCCTTGGCCGGGAAAGAGAAAGGCGACGTCGCCGGTGTGGGCGCCGGTGCCGTAGTGGATGCCCTTCGGCGTGGAGAGTGCCACGGTCGGTTGCTTCGCGATGGTCTCCGCGGCTTGGGCGAGCTTGGCGCGCAGATCGGCTTCGTCGGTGGCCACGACTGCGAGCCGGGCTGGCTGCGTCGGGTCGTAGGCGCGCTGGCTCGTCTGAGCCAGGAACGTCAGCTGTCCGTCGACTGCTTCAGCCAGGTCCGCAGCAAGGCGAGTTGACTGCGCTGCGACGTCGGCACCATCTGATCCGCAGAGCACGACCATCTCGACGTCGCTGCTGCGCAATCTCGGAGCACGAGCACCGGTGCCGGTGTACTCGGACAGAGCGATGTGGAAGTTGGAGCCGCCGAAGCCGAACGAGCTGACCGAGCCACGCCGCTCGTGGTGCGAGTCGCGGACCCACGGACGGGTCGTGGTGTTGAGGTGGAACGGCGAGTTCTCCAGGTCGAGCTCGGGGTTCGGCTGGTCGATCTTGGCGGTCTGCGGCAGCACCTTGTGGTGGAGCGCCATGACGACCTTGAACAGTCCTGCTGCGCCGGCGGCCGCTTTTGTATGGCCGATCTGGCTCTTGACCGAGCCGAGCGCGCACCACTGGCGATCGGTGCGATCGGTTGCATCGAAGGCGAGCTCGAGGCCGCCGAATTCAGCGGCGTCGCCGGCAACGGTTCCGGTGCCGTGCGCTTCGATCAGTTCGACGGAGTCCGGCCCGTAGCCGGCCTTGTCGTAGGCGTTGCCGAGTGCGCGGGCCTGGCCGGACGACACCGGCGCGTAGACACTCTTCGATCGGCCGTCGGAGCTGGCACCCACACCGTTGACGATGCAGTAGATCTCGTTGCCGTCGCGCTCGGCGTCTTCGAGACGCTTGAGGGCCACCATGCCGATGCCCTCGCCGAGCATCGTGCCGTCAGCCTGATCGGAGAAGGGCTTGATGTCTTCGGACTTCGACAGTGCCGGGGTCTTGGAGAAGCACATGTACATGAAGATGTCGTTCATGGTGTCGACTCCGCCGGCAATGACGAGGTCGCTGTCGCCGAGGTACAGCTCGTTGACACCCATCGAGATCGCCGAGAACGACGATGCGCAGGCGGCGTCGGTGACGCAGTTCGTGCCGCCGAGATCGAGGCGGTTCGCGATGCGGCCGGCGACGACGTTGCCGAGCAAACCGGGGAACGTGCTCTCGGTCCACTCCGGGTGGAGCGCGAGGATCTCGTCGACGGCGCTCAGGGCGACGTCTTCAGGAACGCCGGCTCGACGCATGCCCTGCAGCCACATCGGGCGGCTCATGCGGCTGGCCATCGCACCGAAGAGTTCCTGGCCGGACGTGACGCCCAGGATCACCGACGCACGGGTGCGGTCGAGTTCGGTGAACTGGCTGCGTGTCGCGTCGTCGAGGACGCGCTGGGCGACGATCAACGCAAGGAGCTGCGCCGTGTCGGTCGACGGCACGAGGTTCGGCGGAATGCCGAATCCCAAGGCGTCGAAGTCGATCGGATCGAGGAAGCCGCCACGGCGTCCGTACGTGCGGTCGGGGACCGATGGGTCGGCATCGAAGTGATCGTCGATCAACCAGTGGCTCGCCGGCACGTCGGTCATCCGGTCGGTGCCGGCCAGGATGTCGTTCCAGAAGCCCGCCGAGTCGACCGAACCCGGGAAGAGCGCAGACACTCCGACCACCGCGATCGGCGGGCGTTTCGCTGACAGGCTGGTTGGTGGGAGTTGCGACATGGGGAACGTCCTGTTGGGGGTGAGGCGTGTGCGAGGCAGCGATTGATCAGTACGAGTTCAGAGTGTGCGGTCGACGTGCAGTGGTCGCGGGCGGTAGTCGAACGCAGCAGACGGAACGGCCACGCCATAGGTGCGTAATTGCTGGGCGCGGGTGACGACGGCGGCGCCTTCGAGCAGGTTGCGCGCGACCTGCGCGACATGGCGGTTGGTCGGCTCTGCGAGGAACGTGCCAGCGGTCCATGCGTTGAATGCCCCCATCGCAGGACCACACCAGATCTGGTAGTCGAGGCGGCGCTCCGTCGCCCCTTCGATCGACCACCGGCTGGAGAGACCCAGGTAACTCCGCAAGACCAACGCCATCTTGTGGCGCGGGTTCTGTTCTGCTTCGACGACTTGGGCGGGCTCTCGATCGTTCCAGAACGCCTTGGTGTCTTCCCAGCACTGCTCGATCGAGGTACCCAGGATCTTCTGCTCGAGTTCCGCACGCTCGGCATCAGAAATCGCGTCGAGGGATGGGTATGTCACATACAGCGAGTACAGCTTCTTCGCGCGAGGCGCGAACATCGTGCCGCGCTTCAACACCTGGAGTTCGACGCCGAGTTCGAACATGTCGGCTGCGGGCGCCATCGCGATGTCGGCGAGATCGGCAGCCGCGAGCATCTGCTTGCCCTCGTCGGACAGACCCGACTCGACACAGGCTTCGTTGACCGTGCCGGTCAGGACATAGGAGGCGCCGAGCGCATAGGCAGCTGCGGCGGCTTGTGGCGTGCCGATGCCCCCAGCAGCGCCGAGGCGGATCGGTCGAACGTACCGGTGCTGAGCAACCGCCTCGTCGCGGACGGCCTGGATCGTGGCGTACAGCGGAGCGAGCGGGCGATTGTCGGTGTGGCCGCCGCTGTCGCTCTCGATAGTGATGTCTTCGGCGACCGGCAGCGATGCCGCCAGGGCTGCTTCGTCAGCCGTGAGCTTGCCGGCTGTGACCAACGCGGCGAGCATCGAGTCTGGTGCGGGATGGACGAAGTGTCGGGCGACTTCGGGTCGCGAGATCTTCGCGAAGACCATGTGCGGACGTTGCACCTTGCCGTCGCTGTCGACGTGAACCCCGCTGTACGCATAGCGGACGATCGCCGGCGTCAGCGACATGTAGGCAGCAGCGGAGACCTTGCGGACGCCGCGCTCGATGTACAGATCCGCCACCGCCTCTTCGAGGGCGGGTTCTTGTGGTGAGTGGATGAGATTGCAACCCCACGGCAGATCCGTGTCGCCGAGCGCAGCGTGCAGTTCATCGATCGCCGCTGACACGACGTGGCGTTGCAGGCCGGCGGCACCGAAGAAGCCGAGGCACCCGGTTCGTGCCATTTCGATCACCAGGCGCGTCGTTGCAATCCCGTTGGCCATGGCACCGGAGACGTACGGGAACCGGGTGCCGTGCACTTCGTTGAAGCTGCGGTCACCGAGCCACTCCGGGAACATCGCCGGGAGAACGGCGATGACCGGCCAGGCCCCCGCTGCGTCCTGGTCGACCAGGCTTCCACCGGTGGCGATGCCGTGTTGGCCGGTGATCGGGTCGGCGACGATGAAGGCGATGTCGCGGATCTGGTGCACGGCCGCTGAGAGGTCTGCAGAAGAGAACGCCGGCGCCACAGCGCCACGCCATCCACCCAGAACGTCGGGCTGCGCACGCAGCGACGTCGATGCCGCAAGATCTGTCACAGGGCGACCGTAACCGTCAGGTTGCGCTGACGACCAGGGGTAGCTGAAGTTACCGGCCGGTACGACATCGATGTCAGACAGGGCCCCGCTTCGGAACGAAGAATGTCGGTGTCACGGTCTCGGTGTCACGGAGGAAGCTTTCCTGAACCAGAGGATCGCCGGAACGGTCGTCGCCGAGGCGATGAGCACGAATGCCCGATACGGATCGGTGAACGATGTCTCGCTGGTTGCGCTGGCGGTGATGAGGAATCCGCTGACGAGGAGTCCGGCTTGGAGCGATGTCGAGGCGACGACGTCGAGCAGGGTGAACACCCGGACGGTGTTCGCTGGTGTGACGACCCGATGCGTTGCCTCGACCATGGCAATTCGCGCGGTGGTTGCCCCACCCGCCATGGCTGCGGTCGCCACGACGACGATTGCCTGTTGGATCCTGGAGTCGAGCGGGCCGTCGAGCGCCACGATGCTTGCCGCTGCGGCGATGGTCACGACCCCTGCGATGAGCGCTCGGCGGGTGACATCACCGTCGGTGGATTTCCATGCCAGCAGCGCCGCCACCGAGGCAACGGTCTGGATTGCGGCGATCGCGCCGAGGTTGACGGTGGGCCAGAGCACCTTGTTGAGGTACACGAGCCAGAGTGGGATGGCGCCGATGTTGATGGTGGCGAACACGACGAGCGCGACACGTGTCGCCGGTGCGAGCGCTGTCGTCGATCGAGCCGAACCTGTCGATTCCTGACCGAGAGTCGGCGCAGGAGGTGGCGGGTCGATGGCGTTCAGGCCGAACGCGACTGCGACGGCCAGGGCGCCGATCACCAGGAGGAACACGGTGCGGCCTCCGCTGTCGAGGACACCGAACAGCAACACCGCTCCCGCCAGAATGCCGCGAGCGATAGCAGACCAGGTGGAGTTGAGCTGCTGGCGCCCGTGGGTGTCGACGCCACTCGCCAGAAGCGGTTGCCAGGCAGTTGCGAACAGGACCGACACCGAGATCTCGGCGGTGATCGTGACCCCGAGCGCAACCGTGGCGAAGCTGCCGGTCGCGCCGACTGCGACCAACACCGCAAGCAGCCACGCCTGCAGGGCGGCGAGCACGAAGAAGATCTGGAGGTTGCGACGGGCTCGTTCGATCGGGATGCGCGATGCGTAGATCTGGATGGGCAGGGAGGCGACGCCGAGTCCGAAGGCGATCCCGATTGCCGTCGCACTGAGGCCCAGATTCTCGATCGCGAGGATCTGGAAGATGGAACCGCCATCGACACCGAGCGATGCCGTGGCGAGCGATCCAACGATTGTTGCGGGGATGTACCGCCGAATCGATGTGCGCCGCCGAGCATCGCGACGAGCTCGGCCCATGCGATGCGACGGTATCGAAACACCGGTCAGAAAACCAGCAGGGCCACTCTCCTCACGTGAGAAGAGTGGCCCTGAACTGGTGTTTCTCTTGCATCCCGTACGGGATTCGAACCCGTGCTACCACCTTGAGAGGGTGGGGTCCTAGGCCTCTAGACGAACGGGACCAGATGCTCAGCGCCTTGCCTTCTCGGTGGTGCAGAGGGTGGCGCTGCGGCAGATGACGATATCAGCGAGCCTTCGACGTTCACACCCGGCGGCATCCACCTGGAATCGGCCCGCAATGGGCCTGAGAACGACGAACGCCGAGCGGTGATTGCTCACGACTCGGCGACTGCGACTCATCTTTGGACCGATGGTCGTGGTTGGGGCGGGAGGACTTGAACCCCCAACGACAGTACCAGAAACTGCTGTGTTACCAATTACACCACGCCCCAGAGGCAGGCCGTTCCAGCTCCCTGAGGATCCAGCACGACCGGTGCGGTTCACGAGCATATCGGCGGGTCGCGTCGTCGACCACGCCGCGTTCTCCCGATCGTTATCGGAGCTGGCTGATCAGTCGGTCATGCCGCTCAACCAATCGAAGCCCGTCAGCCGACCGACGGCCACCCCTCCCGCTTCGAGCACGTGGCGTTGGAAGGATCGACCACCGGTCACGACCGACGTCGTCGTCGGTGAACCATGGGCGGTCAGGCCCACCTCACGAGCGATCAGCACACTGCGCAGGGTGTGGTACGGGTCAGTCACGATCAGCACCGAGTTCGCTTCGGGCGATTGGTCATCGAGCAGCACGCTCACACGGTCGAGCGACTGGAACGAGTTCGAGCCAGCGTCCTCGCGCACGATGACCTCGTCGGGGACACCGCGCTCGATCAGATAGCTGGCAGATGTCTCGGCCTCGGTGAATCGGTCACCTGGTTGCTTGCCTCCGGTCACGACGACGAGGCGGGCAATCCCCTGCGGCCAGAGTTCGGCAACGTGGTCGAGGCGGGCCTCGAGCTGCGGCGACGGGCGACCGTCGTACTGCGCCGCGCCCATGACCACGATCGCGTCGACAGGCCGGGCTTCGTCGGAACGGCCGGCCGAATACACTTGAAGCAACGAGACGAGGTAGTACCCGACCAGCAGTGCGCCGAGCAACATCCCGGCCAGCAGGACTCGACGCCAGCGCGAGCCCGGACTGCGCACGTCGGCGTGCGGGGTGGGATCACAGTCTGGCTCCATGAGGTCGGGCCGTCAACCCGCCAGACGGTCCGCTGCAGCGGTGAGTCGGCGGAGTGTTTCGTCACGACCGAGTGCCTCGAACGCTTCGAACAGCGGCGGCCCGACGGACCGGCCGGTGACCGCGACGCGCGGGAGCGCCTGGGCTTTGCCGAGCTTGATCTCGTAGCGGGCCATCACGTCCTCGATGGTCGCCTTGAGCGTTGCGTGATCCCATGAACTCAACGCTCCGTAGGCACCGATGAGGTCGGCGAGCAGCGCGGTGGACCATTCCGGCTTCGTGGCTTTGTCCCACGACGCCTCGTCGTAGTCGATCGGCTCGGCACCTTCACCCTGGGGCCAGAACAAGAAGTCGACCGTTCCGGGCACGTCCTTCAATGTTTCGAGACGCTCCTGGATGTGCGGCGCGATCGCAGCGAACCGGGCACGGTCCCAATCGGCGGGCAACTCGGCCGACGCCGCGGCGAGGTAGGCCTCCGGGTCCATGTGCTTGATGTACTGCTTGTTGAACGCCGTGAGCTTCTGCACATCGAAGAACGCTGGCGACAGGTTCACGTCCTGGAGGTCGAACGATGCTTCGATGTCGGCCCAGGACACGATCTCGCTACCTGCCTCCTCCACGCCGGGCGGTGTCCAACCGAGCGTCATCAGGTAGTTGACCATCGCATCCGCGAGGAACCCTTCCTCGCGGAACTGCTCCAGGGCGACCTTGTCGCGACGCTTGGAGAGCTTCTTGCGCTGCTCGTTGACCAACACGGGAACGTGCGCCCACTGCGGTGGGGCGTGGCCGAGCGCTTCCCACAGCATCTGCTGCTTCGGAGTGTTCGGCAGGTGCTCTTCGGCACGAACGACGTGGCTGATCGCCATCTCGATGTCGTCGACGACATTCGCGACCAGGAACATCGGCGTGCCGTTGCCCCGCAGCAGGACGAAGTCCTCGATCGTTGCATTGTCGAAGCTCACCTCGCCGCGGACCAGGTCCTGAACGACGGTGGTCCCGTCCGGGACACGGAAGCGCAACACGTGGCCCGGCGCAGGCGCCAGACCGCGGTCACGCGAGAAGCCGTCGTAGCCGGTGATGCCGAGTTCCTTGGCGCGGTCCTGTACGTCTTGGCCCGACAGGTCGCAATAGTAGGCGGCGCCGGACTCGTAAAGACGTTGCGCTGCGGAGACATGGGCGTCGGCGTTGCTGCTCTGGAAGAGCGGGCCCTCGAAGTGCTCGTCACCCTCGGAGATGCCGATCCATGCAAGAGCATCGATGATGCCCTGCGTCCACTCGGGACGATTCCGCGCCTCATCGGTGTCTTCGATCCGCAACACGAACGTGCCACCGAGGCGACGCGCGAGCGCCCAGTTCATCAGCGCAGTCCGAGCTCCGCCGACGTGGAAGAAGCCGGTCGGCGATGGGGCGAATCGGAAGCGCGGACCAGGCCCGGAGGTGTCGATGTTCATCGACATCCGACGCTACCCGTCCCGACGCCGGCACAGCGTGCAGTGCCCAGACAGTGCCGACGCGAGTCCGTCGGCCGCCGACGACCTGTCGGCTCCTAGGCAGGACCGGAAGCGGTGACGGTGAGGTTGCGAAGTTGACGCAAGGCGACCGACAGCGTCGTGAGGTCGAAGGCGTCGGCGCGACGGATCTCGGTCTCCATGGCGGTGACTCGATTGACCGCTGCTTCATTGGCCCCGATCCAGTCGAGCGGCGAACCACCTGCAGTGCGAATCACGTTTGCCGTGAGATCGGCCAGCACGGTCATCAAATCGTCGCGCAGCGATGCACGGGCCTGGGTCTGCCAGCGGTCCGCACGGGGCAAGTCCCCGATGCCGTCCCACAGCCACCCGATGTCGAACGCTTCGAACACGGCCCAATAGGCCGCTGCGGTGTCGACGAGGTCGCACTCCGCGCGGCCTGCGATCTCGATCACGTCGAGGCTGGTGTGCAACCACGGCCAACGCGCCGACATGCAAGCCAGATCTTCGGGAGCGCCGGCCGCCACACGCTGATCGACCAGTGCATCTCGATCTCTACGCACACGGCCCGCGATGATCCCGTCGAAGGTGTCGGCGAGCTCGAGGAATCCCGGTGCGAACTCGTTGATCGCAACGGAGATGTCCAGCGGCGCCGGGCGGCGGCGGAGAAGCCATGCCGTCACGCGTTCGGCCATCCGCCGCACATCGAGGAACAGGTCGATCTGCGTTTCCAGATCAACCGTGCTGCCCAGCTGCTCGACGTCGTTCCACAGCGACCGGAAGCCGACGATCTCGCGTGAGGCGACGAACGCACGCGCCACATCGGCGACCGAGGCGCCCGACTGCTCGGTCATTCGATGGTCGAAGGAGATGCCGGCGAGGTTGACCATGTTGTTGACGAGGCCAGTGGTGATGATCTCGCGACGAAGTCGATGCTCCAAGAGCACGTCAGGGAAACGCTCGCGTAGCGCTGTCGGGAAATACTCGAGGAGGTCGGTCTCGAACACCGGGTCGTCCGGCAGGTCGGTCGCCATGATCTCGCCGATGTCAGCGTTCTTGGTCGATGCGATCATGACGGCGAACTCCGGGGCGCGCAAGCCGCTTCCGATGCTGTGACGCTCGGCGAGTTGCTTGTCGTTCGGGAGGTCCTCGAGTGCGCGATCGAGGTGCCCATCGGATTCGAGCACATCGAGGTAACGGGCATGCACGTTGGCCATCGACAGCGACTGCGTCCGGGCAATCATCAACGCCAGGGTCTGGGCCCGGTTGTTGTCGAGCACGAGTTCACCCACCTCATCGGCCATCTCCTCGAGCAGTGAGTTGCGCTGCGTATCGGTGAGCACTCCGTCGGCAGCGAGTTTGGCGAGGGCGATCTTGATGTTGACCTCGTGATCGCTGCAGTCGACGCCAGCCGAATTGTCGATTGCATCGGTGTAGATCAGGCCGCCCGCCAAGGCGTACTCGACTCGACCGAGCTGGGTCAGCCCGAGGTTGCCACCCTCACCGACGATGCGACATCGCAACTCGTTGCCGTTGACGCGGATGGAGTCGTTGGCTCGGTCGCCGACATCTTCGTGCGACTCGGTGCTGGCCTTGACGTAGGTACCGATGCCGCCGTTCCAGAGCAGATCGGTCGGGGCGGCGAGAATCGCCGTGAGCAACTCATTGGGTCGCATCTCGACCACGTCGTCGTCGAGGCCGAGGGCCGCGCGGACTTCGGGAGTGATCGGGATCGACTTGGCCGAACGGGAATGCACCCCACCGCCCGCCGAGATCAGATCGGTGTCGTAGTCGGCCCAGCTCGAACGCGGGAGCTCGAAGAGGCGAGTGCGTTCGGCAAACGACACGGCCGGATCCGGGTCGGGGTCTAGGAAGACGTCGCGATGGTCGAACGCCGCGACCAGTTTCAGATGTCTGGACAGCAGCATGCCGTTGCCGAACACATCACCCGACATGTCCCCCACGCCAACAGCGGTGAGTACATCGGTCTCGACATCGAGTCCGAGCACTCGAGCGTGGCGACGCACGCTTTCCCACGCGCCTCGAGCGGTGATGCCCATCGCCTTGTGGTCGTAGCCGTTGCTGCCACCGGAGGCGAAGGCATCCCCGAGCCAGAAACCCGCATCGATGGCGATCTGATTGGCGATGTCGCTGAACGTCGCCGTGCCCTTGTCGGCAGCGACGACCAGGTACGGATCGTCGTCGTCGTAGATCACGGTGTCGTCGGGGTGCACGACCTCGGACTTCCCTGCAACCGTGACCAGGTTGTCGGTGACATCGAGCAACGAGCCCACGAATCGCTGATAGCGGTCGACCCCCTCGGCCCGGACCGCATCGCGATCGTCGGACGCAGCAGTGGGCTGTTTGACCACGAACCCACCCTTGGCGCCCACCGGGACGATGACCGCGTTCTTCACCATCTGGGCCTTGACGAGACCGAGCACTTCGGTCCGGTAGTCCTCTCGTCGGTCACTCCATCGCAGGCCGCCACGTGCGACTCGGCCGGCTCGGAGGTGGACGCCTTCGACGTGCGGGGAGCACACGAAGATCTCGAACATGGGTCGCGGCTCGGGAAGGAATGCAATCGACTGCGCATCGAGTTTCAGCGCGATCTCGGTACACAGTTCGCCCGCGGCGTCGCGCTGGAAGGCGTTGGTGCGCGTCGTCGCGTCGATCAACGCGAGGATCGCTCGACAGATCCGGTCGTCGTCCAGCGACGGCACGTTGTCGAGCCGGCCGAGTATGTCGGCTCGCGTGGCGTTGGCGATCACGGGCGACTCGAGGGGCGATGGTTCACCAGCCGGGTTGAAGCGGGCCTCGAAGAGCGCCGCCAGCTCGTGGGCGATCGGTGCGTGGCGCACCAGTACCTCTTCGATGTAGGCCTGGCTGAACGGGAACCCGGCCTGCTGGAGGTAGCGGCTGTAGCTGCGCAGTGTCGCCACCTGGCGAACAGTCAGATCGGCAGCGAGGACCAGTTGGTTCAGGCCGTCGGGCTCGATCTGGCCGAGCACGAGCGCCCGGAACGCACGTTGCACCTCGGCGTGCTGGCGCTCGGACAGATCATGCGGACTCCCGTCTGTACACGGCGGGAGCCGGACGCCGATGTCGTACGCATACACCGGACTCGAGCCCGCAGCGAACACTGCGGGGTGCTCGTCGACGGCATGCAGCCCGAGGAAGCCGAGCAGTGGAACGAGATCGGCGATCGTGGTAGGAACGCCGCGTCGGAAGATGCGAAAGCGCCACTCACCCGGCGGGCCGTCGACCGACCGCGACAGCGACGTCTCGATGAGGTCGCTCGCTGTGCCGTCGGGGGCTCCGAGCAATCGCGCGACCTTTTCCAGATCACCGACCGCAGCGAGCGGGTCGACGCGCGAACTGTACGACTCCGGCACCACGTCGCGCACCGCTTCGTCGACTTCGCTGCCCACGCGCTCGCCGAGTTTCTCGATCAGCGCCATGCGGGATCGGTCCCGCCAGGACGAGGTCTCCCGGTCGATCTGTTCGCCGAGGCGATCGAGGTCGAGGGGCCCCGTCAGCGAGACCGTCATCGAGATCCTGGCGAGCGAGCTGGCCTCGACGAGACTGCGGACATCGCGCACGGGGCTTCCGGCGTGGCGAGCGACAATCGCTGCGACGAGATCTTGCAGCCCCGCCTCGAAGCGAACCTTCGGCAGATACACGAACACCGTCGTGAAGTCGCCCACCGGCTCAGCGACGCTGAACACGCGAACGATGCGCCTTTCCTGCAGCCCGACGATGTCGATCACGAGCTGGGCGAGCGCGTGGCTGTCGAGCTCGAACACGAGGTCGCGCGGCAGCGTCTCGACGACGTTCTTGATCGCCCGACCCGTGTGGCTGACCGCAGTGCTGAACGAGAGGTCGAGGACCCTGTTCGCACGATCCTGCAGCACGGGGATCGCGAATACGCTCTCTCTGTAGGCGCCGCTTCCGAAGAGTCCGATGAACCGGTGCTCGATGATCTGACCCTCGGTCGCTCCCGCTGTCCGCACGGCGAGCGAGGTCATACGCGATGCACGGTGGATCGTCGAGAGCGCATCGGTGCGGGCAACGACGACCGGGTCGGCGAGCGCGTCGCCCGCTTTGGACGGCGGCCACACCGCGGCAGCATCGAGCGATGCAGTCGGCCGGTACTCGCCGAGTTCGCTGTCGGCGACGAGGGTGAGCTGTGGTGCGCCGCTGGCATCGAGCGTCCGCTCGTAGGCGGCCGCACCGAGGAAGACGAAGTGCTGCTCGGCGAACCAGCGCAGCAGGTCGGCCTGCGCATCGACCACCTCGGCCAGGTCGGCGAGCCGGGTCCGCATCAACGGAAAGTCGGCGACGACCTGCATCACGTCGTCGATGGAAGCGCGCACGTCGGCCTCGATCTGCTTTTCCAGTTCGCAGCTGCAGAGTTCGAGTTGGACCTGGGTCCAGGCTTCGAACACGGTGCTGACGTCGGCGAGCAGTTCGAACCCGCTGATCTCCCCGCCGTCGTCGCGTTGGACAGGCAGCATCGGGTGGACGAGGAGATCGATGCCCAGGCCGTGGCGATCGAGGACCATGCGGACGGTGTCGACGAGGAACGGGATGTCATCGGTCACGAACATCAATACCGACCGGCGCGGCGCCCAGCCATCGCGCTCGGCGTCGGGGGTGCGCACGCTGACCAACACCTCGCCGGGCTGCCGATGCCGGCCGAGTTCGAAGTGGGTCACCGCAGCGGCGTAGGCCTCGACGAGGGGACGGTCATCGATGTCGTCGTCCGGGAGTTCCCGGTAATACCGCTCGACGAATGGCGCCAGCAGCGGCTGGTCGGGTCGTCGCTCCCTTGCCATGACCGTCAGGGCCTTGATCGCCTGCTCGATGTCGTTCGTCGTTCCCATGTTCACTACCCCAGTCAGTCGAGATGCACAGTACCCGCCGCGCCGGGACCCACCGAGACGAGCCACCGGAGGCTGTGCGAGGATGATCCAATGCAGCAGATCAACGTGCTCGGAACCGAACTCATGCCGTGTTCCTACGACCCGATGACGGGCTTCTATCGCACCGGTTGCTGTGAGAACCGTGGTGACGATCCCGGCATGCACACGGTGTGCTGTCGCGTCACGGATGACTTCCTCGCCTTCTCGGCGTCGCGCGGGAACGACCTATCGACTCCGATGCCGCAGTACGGCTTCGCCGGGTTGCGTCCCGGCGATCAGTGGTGCGTGTGCGCGATGCGTTGGAAGGAAGCATTCGAGGCGGGCAACGCCTGCGACGTCGTGCTCGAATCGACGCACGTCAGCACCCTCGAGTACGTCGACCTCGCACAACTCAAGCAGCACGCCATCACCAGATGAGCGAGAGAGCAGGATGAGCGAGTCTGGCGAGGCGCGGGAGTTCTTGCGGAACGTCTACGACTTGGCGAACCAGGGTGACACCGACGAGTACTACTCGCAATGGGCGGCGACCTACGACGACGAGCTGACCCGACAGGGCTATCGAACTCCGAGTCGCTGCGCCAATGCGCTGCGCGATTTCGTCGCACTCGATGTACCTCTCCTCGACATTGGGTGCGGGACCGGGTTGTCAGGCGCTGCTTTCGCTTCGGCGGGGTTCACCGATCTCACCGGAACCGATGTGAATACCGCAATGTTGTCGATTGCCGCCGCCGCCGGGATGTACCGCTCGACGTGGGTCACGGACCTCACTGATCCCTTCCCGTTCGCTCCAGGCACGTACGCCGCTATTGCTGCTGTCGGCGTCATCGGTGTCGGCGCCGCACCAGCGTCATTGCTGACCGACGCGCTCGACGCGCTCGCGGCGGGCGGTCACCTTGTGGTCTCCTACAACGACCACGCGCTCGCGACGCCCGAATATCAGCGGCCACTCGAAGATGCCGTCACCAATGGCACTGCAGACCAGGTCTTTGCCGAGCACGGCGTCCACATCGCCGGGCTCGACAGCTCCTCGACCGTCTACGTGCTGCGACGACGCTGACTCGTGGCACCGCCCCGCCGGCCCCGTCGGAAGATCTCCCAGGTTTTCTCAGATTTCTGATGGCCACACAGTGACTGCAGGGGCACCCAGACGCACACGCCTGGAGCGATGCGTCGTCTCGGCCGATGGCCTGCATCGACTCGGCGATCGCCAAGCATTCCACGACCACGGACACCGCGCAGTCACCGGCTACCTCAAACAACAGTTGAACTGCTCCGGTGTCGAAGCGCGCCGCATCAAACTTCGTGGACAGCTCATCAACCAGTACCCCGACATTGGCGACCTCCTCGGCAACAGCCGCATCGGCGCCGGCCAAGTCGACCTCCTTGCGGGCGCACACCACCACCGAGTCGCAGGCAAACGATTCGGCGAGTTCGCTCCCATCCTCACCGAGCAAGCCGAACAGTTGGAGTACGCCGACTTCGCGATCGCGGTCAAACACTTCACCACGGCTCCACCCGACGAGTCATCGTCGACGCCCACGACGTCATCATCAACCAAGAAAACTCACTCCCACTCTGCGACACCCACGACATATGGAAACACCGCAAACAACTCCGCGGACGCCGCGACAAACACGGACGCATCCACCTCGTCAAACCCGACGGCACCGTCATCAAACCACTCAACGCCCACGACCCCATCTGGGCCGAGCCCGACGAGGTCGAACGAAACGAAGCCAGCTCGGGCGAGCACCAATCGAGCCGTCTCTTCACGCCTGACTGGCAGACGTTCGCCGCAGCGGAATGGGCAACCGAGTATCCGAACCTCGCAAGTCGCCCCGATCCTGGTTGGACGATCAGTGTCGCTGACCTGCGTGCTGCGTAGTCGCCAGGGTCACTTCGGCCCAGTACCGTCGTGCAGGTGCAACGCTCCCTTCGCCGCCTGATCTCGCTCGGATTCGCTGCCTCGCTGACCATCGCCGCCTGCGCGTCGAACGACGGCGAGCTCGACGCCGTGTCGACGGACGACCCTTCGGCCACGGCGGCGGCAGTGATCGAGCCGGCCACGACGCTTGCCGCACTCACGCCGACGCCGACGACCAGCACGACCGCCGCAGCGACCATCAGCACCCCAAACACCAGCACCAGCCCCGCCACGACCGCAGCGGCGACAGCCGCCGAGTCGGACGCTGGTCCCGACGAGTCGGACATTGGATCAGACGACCTGACCCTCGACGCCAGCGCCACGCTGACCGACGGCAGCGTCGCCGACGTGGCTGCGTCTGCCAGCGAGGTCGCTGACCGCATCGGCGAGCAGATCGAACTCCAGACACCGGTGTTCGACATCGGCTCGTCAGTCGAAGGTCGGCCAATCGTCGCCGAGCGCCTCGGCACCGTCGGCGGGCGCAAGGTGCTGATCATCGGCGTGATCCACGGCAACGAGGACGCCGGCATTCAGATCGTCGATGAACTCCGCCAGCGAGCGATCGACGACGGCGTCGAGCTCTGGCTGATCGAGTCGATGAACCCCGACGGCGTCGCCCGCCAGGACCGACACAATGCGAACGAAGTCGACCTCAATCGCAACTTCCCGCACAAGTGGGGGCCGATCGGCAGCCCGGGCAACAGTCAATATGCGGGAACCGGCCCCGCCAGCGAACCCGAGACCCAGGTCATCGTGCAATTCATCACGCTGCTCCGGCCGGACATCGCGATCTGGTACCACCAGGACGCCAACCTGATCATCCCGAGCACTGGACGCGACGGACGCATCCGGGCCCGCTATGCGGAGCTGACCGCGCTCCCCCTCGCCGAATGCTGCGGAGGTGGCGGCGTCTTCACCGGCATCGCCGCGACGTGGGCGCGCAACGAACTGAAGAAGGACAGCGATGCAGTTCCCTTCATCGTCGAACTGCCTGGCGGCGTGCTGTCAGGCGCACTGGTCGACGCTCACGCCTCTGCGGTCCTCACCATCGCCGTCGAAGGCTGAAGACGGCTTGATGCCCTGAAGTCGACCAGCCTCGCTGAGACGGCCGGTCCTCGCACCGAGTCGGCCGCTCACTTCAGACGAATGTGGCGAAGACGTCGAGCGGTTCGCGCTGGCTCGTCACGCTGTTGATCGGAGCGTCGGCGTCAGCAACGCCGAGGGCGACGCCGCAGAAGATGCGCTGCTCCTCGGGCGCGCCCACGAACTCGGTCACCGCTGCCTCGTGGACGGCCCACGCTTCCTGCGGGCACGTGTCCAGGCCGGCTTCTTGAGCGAGCAACATGAACGTCTGCAGGAACATGCCGAGGTCGCTCCATTGCGGCGGCCCCATGATCCGATCGACGAAGCAGAAGATCGCCGCTGGGGCTCCGAAGAAGTCGAGGTTCTTCGCGAACTGCTCGAACCGGCCGGCCTTGTCGTCGCGGGTCACACCGATCGAGGCGTACATGTCCTCGCCGATCTTGTAGCGCGACGAGCGATACGGCTCGGGCAGCTTCGGCGGATAGATGTCGTACGACGCCGCACCCGGTTGGCGAGTCGACAGGAACTCCCGGAAGCGGGTCATGGACTCACCGTTGACGACATAGATGCGCCATGGCTGCACGTTGCCTCCCGACGGCGCACGCGACGCTGTGGTCAACAGGTCAGCGATCGTGTCGTCCGAGACCGGGTCCGCGAGGAACGCCCGGATCGACTGACGACGGGTGACGGCTTCGGTGACATCCATCCCCGAGTTTGGCGAAACAGGCCAGCGAAGGGCGAATCCTCGGCAGAGCGCGTTGGGATCCGACCCCCGCCGGCGGCCAAGATGGCCTGGTGATCCCGTCCGACAGCGACCTGATGCTGCGCGCACTCGACGCCGCTGCGACCGCCCGAACGCGCACGGCACCGAACCCGTGGGTCGGGAGCGCACTGCTGACCACCGATGGCAAGGTCTACGTCGGCGCGACCGAGCCCCCGGGCGGTCGCCACGCCGAGATCGTGGCACTCGACGCCGCAGGCTCGACAGCCGTCGGCGCCACGTTGGCCACGACGCTCGAACCGTGTGCTCATTCCGGCCGGACCGGGCCGTGCACGAAGGCGATCATCGCAGCCGGAATCGCGCGCGTGATCGTCGGCATCGAAGACCCCGACGCCAATGTCGCTGGGCTGGGGATCGCGGGTCTTCGCAACGCCGGCATCGACGTCGTCGTGGGGATCCGCGCCGACGAGGCCACAGTACAACTCGCCCCCTACCTCCACCATCGTGCCACCGGCCGCCCCTACGTCATCCTCAAGCTCGCCGCGACCATCGA
>Ga0115031_1000822_pt1 | contig 22589 bp, 19 predicted proteins | sample Maine_Asex4_meta_FD_87301 | JGI IMG/M metagenome (GOLD analysis project Ga0115031, IMG submission 87301) | Marine algal microbial communities from Maine, USA - Maine_Asex4_metaG | ecosystem: Host-associated > Algae > Red algae > Unclassified | place: Maine, USA | collected 2015-01-05
GCGGCGCGGGCTGCTCGATGATCGGCTGGGTCTCGATGAAGACGGGCTGCTCGACGATGGTTTCGATGATCCGCTCTTCGCCGACCATCTCGATGGGGCCGAGATACGGCTCGATCGGCACGGTGTTGATGACCGGGGCAACGTCCTGGACGCAATCGGACAGGACCGAACCGGACATGACCATCGCGCCGGGATTGTAGGTTTCCGTCACGAAGGACTGGTCGGACACGAAGGTCTCGCCGATCGTCGTTTCCTGCATCGGAGCCGTATACGTGTACGTCTCGGTGGTTTCGGTGCTGTAGGACGGGCCGGTCGCATAGGTCTCGGAATGCGTGGCCATGCCGTCGCCGACCATGTACTGGCCCCCGATCTCGGCGGGCTGATACTCGGTCGTGCCGTATCCTGCATTCAGGTCGACCATGCCGTAGTCATCCTGGGCCATGCCGATCGATCCCTGCACGGGAACGGTCTCGACGACGCCGTAGGACGAGCCGGTCGACACCGTGGCGCGGGCCATCGGATCGAGCGCGATGCCCGGGGCATTGACGGCCGGGCCGACCGAGCCGGTGATGGCGGTCGTGCCGTACTGGCTGCCGAGATCGACTTCCTGCAACGAATACTCGTTCGGAGCCGAAGCATCGACGAGGGGGATGAGAGCGCCGTCAAGGGCGTTGCGCTTGACGGTCAGCCCGGAGGCCGCCTTGGCGGCATAGCGCAGCTTGAACAGCGCCGCATCGTCCGACGACGTGATCGGGGCTGCGGATGCATTGAGCGTTGCTGCGAACGATACCGCCGTGACGGCGACCCCGAGCGCTGCACGCGACGTCGTGATTTTCCAATCGAACATGATCGCCTCTTCAATAGTTAATTAGTCTAGAGTGTGTGCAGTGAGGACCTGCAAGCGGTGGGCCAACTTCCTCGGTGCCGAAAACAGCTATAGGCTATTTCTGACTACGAATAATGATGTATTCAATACAATAAACCAACTTACGAAATACATAATTTAAATATAGGTTAACATTGATAGTTAACTTAATAGTTAATTATTATAGGTAACTAAGCAGTTAATTCGTTTTCTATGAATTTTTTCAACACCGCAACCCGTTTTGACTGGCGCATTTCGGATGCATAGACGAATTGAAGGGGGATCACCGGTCCCGTCAGATCGGGCAGCACCCGGACGAATCGCCCCTCCCGTCCCAGGTAGTCGGGCAGGATGCCGATTCCCGCGCCCCGGCGCACCGCCTCGAAGATTCCCATCTGCGAATTGAGGGAAACCCGGGCGCGCAGCGGGATCTCGCCGGGGCGCTCGACGAACAGCCAGTCGAGATCCTCGACCGGTTGCGGAGCCTGGGGCGTATAGCGCACGAGGACATGCTGTGCCAGATCGGCGCGCGATTCCGGGACTCCCGTCTTATCCAGATACTCCTGCGCGGCATAGAGACCCGCCGGCGACGTCCATATCTCCCGCGCGATCACGTCGGCCTGCTTCGGTTTCCGCTGGCGAATCGCGACATCGGCGGCGCGCATGGGCAGATCCAGCACCGTCTCGGTCATGTTCAGGTCGATGGACAGGCCCGGATGCAGCGCCAGCAGCCTGGGCAGGCGGGGAATCAGCCACAGCAATCCGAAATCGACGGTGGATGTGACGCGCAGGCCGCCATACACCCCCTCCTTCACGCCGCGAATCTCGCCGGTGGCGGCATTGAGGCGGGTGACGATGTTCGCCGTCGTCTCGAACAGGATCTCTCCCTCGGAGGTCAGCAGCAGGCCCCGGGGGTGGCGGTGGAACAGCGGCGCGCCGATGGTCTGCTCCAGCGCGTGCACCTGGCGGCTGACCGCCGACTGGCTGAGATGCAGCATCTCTCCCGCATGGGTGATGCTGCCCTGCTCCGCGACCGCATGAAAGATGCGCAGCTTGTCCCAGTCCATGACCGTTCGCCTTTCCGCACCATATTAAGGCCACAAGGAAATCGTCCGCTGAGGCGAAACGCGATGCAATCGAACGCTTCACCCGGACGCCCCGGCTCGGGAGCGTGGCGGGTGGCTTGAATTCCGGTCAACCCTGTACCACAAGGGTTCCCCGGCTGATACGGAGATACGGTTATGAATTGGTTAGCGCGATACGGGCGGATGCTCGGCGGACACGCATGGCGATCCCTGGCATGTGCATGGGCCGCCCTGATCATGATGACCGTCACCGTGGCGGCGCAGGATCGGCTCGACGGCGTCTATTACGGTCTGGACGGCGCGCGCGGCCTGACGATCCAGCTTCAGGACACCGGCACCGGCGCGACGGGGCGCATCACCGCCGCCGACGGCAGCGGGCAGGCGATACAGGGCCGGCGGCAGGGCGGCTCGATCGTCTCGGACCTCATCTTTCGCGGCAAGCGCGGGTCGGCCCGGATGACGCCCAAGGATCTGGGCCTCGGCCTGACCTGGACCCCGGCGGATGGCAGCGGCGGGGATATCGTCTTCGCCTTCGGGCGGCGCGGTCTGGAACTGCCGGCCCCCTCGCCGTCCTACGTGCCGGAAACGCGACTGGGCGCGCGGGTCGAGCCGCATATCTTCGTCGCCAGCTACGAATTCTGGTCGCCGGAGACGGTCGCGCGTCTGTATGGCGGCATGGAGGACAAGTACCGGTCGATCATCCAGCTCTTCCCCGCCATCCAGACCGACCTGATCTGGAAGCTGTGCCAGAGCGGAACGCAACCCGCAGGGCTGGGCGAGGCGCTGCGCGGGGAAGGCGTCACCTGCGCCGAGGTGGACCGCACGATCAAGGCGGCCCAGAAGAGCGATGCCTTCAACCGCTTCAAGCGCCGGGTCCACGGCGAACGCGCCGATGCCGAGAGCGCGGTGCGCTGCGCCCGGGGCATCCACGTGCCGACCGTCTGCATCGCCTCCGCCCGGCGCACCCAGGCCGCAGCCATGTCGCTGGAGACGGTGAAGACGGTGCTGCGCGGGATCTGATACCGGGAACGGAGGTCATCGACCTGCTTCCCGCCCCGGATTTCCTGCGCCGGACTCGATCCGGGGCCTTTCAGGGCGAGGCACCCCGTGGCAACCGGCGGCGGATCGGGTCCGGCGCAGGGTCGTCGATCGAAACGGCGCCCGTCTCCGACACGAAGACCGCCGACCGTCATCCCGTCCGCGCAGCACCATTGCATGATGCGACGTATCCGGGGCAGAAGAAGGGGATGGAACATATCACCTTCACGGCGGGGACGGCATCGTGCGCATTCTGATCATCGGCGGCGGCGGGTTCGTCGGGCAGAAACTGGCCCTGCGGCTGGCCGAGCGCGGCACCCTGCGCGGCGAGGACATCGCGCATCTGGCCCTGGCCGATATCGCCGCCCCCGCCGCCATCGAGGCCGGTTTCGCCGTCACGGCGCACACGCTCGACATCGCCGACCGCGAGGCGGTGGATGCGATGATCGCCGAGGACTGGGACGTGATCTATCACCTCGCCGCCGTGGTCAGCGCGCAGGCGGAGGCGGATTTCGTGACCGGGATGCGCACGAACTTCTTCGGCACCTTCAACCTGTTCGAGGCGTGCCGGGGCCGGGTGGAAACGCCCGTCGTCGTCTACGCCTCCAGCGTCGCCTCCTACAGCACCGACGTGCCGCAACCGATCCGGGACTGGACCGCGACGACGCCCCAGACCAGCTACGGCACGCAGAAGGCCATCGGCGAACTGCTGCTCAACGACTACAGCCGCCGGGGCTTTCTCGACGGGCGCGGGGTGCGCCTGCCGACCGTCGTGGTGCGGCCCGGCAAGCCCAACGCCGCCGCCTCCTCCTTCTTCTCCTCGATCATCCGCGATCCGTTGCAGGGCGACCCGGCGATGTGCCCGGTGGATACCGCACAGGAGGTCTGGCTCGCCTCGCCCCGGGTGACGGTGGAGAATCTGGTGAAGACCGCCGAGATCGACGGCGATGCGCTGGGCGGCATCCGCACTTTCTCGCTGCCCGGCATGACGATCACGGTCGCGGCGATGCTGGAGGCGCTCGGGGACGTGGCGGGCGAGAACGTGCTGGGCCTGGTCGATCACGAGCGCGACCCGAAGATCGAGAAGATCGTGCAGGGCTGGTCCAGCCGGCTGGAGACCGACACGGCGGATCGGCTGGGGCTGGAGCGCGACGAGGATTTCACGCGCATCATCCGCGATTTCATGGCCACCGATATGAGACCCGCGAGCGCATGAGACAGCACTTCGTGGCCCCCCCCGACTTCCGCTGCACGGGATTCCCTGTTCAAGGAATGCTGATCGGGACACTCTTCCCGAATTCGCCGCGCGGGCGGGACTTCGCCGGGCGGGAACGGGGTGGCGGAGAGACAGGGATTCGAACCCTGGGTAGGCTTTCACCCACAACGGTTTTCGAGACCGCCCCGATCGACCACTCCGGCACCTCTCCAAGAACGGGTTCTAGCGACCCTGTCACGGGATGCAAGCGTTTCTGCACGCTGCCTCCCGCATTTTTTCACGGCGTGTCGATGCGGGCCTGTTCGTCCTCGACGCAGGGTTTCAGACAGCGCATCGCCCGGTAGAAATTGCCCGCCAGACAGGCCGCGCGCGCGTCGCCGACCTTCTGCAACCGCATCTCGTCGTGGAACGATGCCTCCAGCGCGTCGAGGGCGAGGGCGAGGTCGTAGGGTCCGCCCGGTTTCGAGACCACGCCCTCCAGCGCCTTCTGCGCGGCGTAATAGGCGCGGGTCGACGGGCCGATCACGTCGTCCTCGCCCAGGGCTTCGCGCAGGCGCAGGATCGAGGCGTCGTCGGTACGGATGACGATCTGGGTGCGGCGGGGGCCGTTCTCGACGATCACCCCGTTGATCAGCACCTGCTCGCGCGGGGCGAGTTTGAGGGCGAGTCCCGACATCGGCATCTTCCTTCATGGGCGGCGCGGGGGTGGCTCCCCGGCAGTGCCGACTACAGGGAGGAAGACTACGCGCTTTTCCTCAAGACCGCGTAAATCCGCGCATGCGAAACAACCGTCCGGCGACCAGGGGCGTGAAATACATCGGGAATTGGTAGAGCGCGACATAGAGCGAGAACAGCGCGTTCTCGGGCGCGGCGGCCAGGAACAGCGTGACGTTGCGGTTGCCCCACAGGATGCCGATGGCCCCCGCCTGCCCGTCGGTCACGGCACGGCGGGCGGCGCGCCGGGCGAGGATCTGCAAGCCGAAATTCGTGGCGGTGACCAGGGCGAGGACGCCGAGCGCGAGCATCGGCGCGCGCCGCACGCCGTCGACCACGCCGTCGAAGACCGGCAGCAGGAAGACCAGCATCCCCAGCGCGGTGATCCCGTCGAGGGCCGCACCGTGCCGCGCGATCCGCCCCGCCCCGACCCCGCGCCGGATGGCCAGCGCGACGAGGGTGCCGCCGAGGACGATCAGCGCGAGGTGCCCCGCGAGGCGCATCCCGTCCAGCGCGACCGTATCGCCCAGCAGGAACAGGACGACGAGCGGCCCGACGAACGGCGTCAGCAGGCTGGCGACGATGGCGACCTCCAGCGCGATGACCGCGTCCAGCCCCATCATCAGGCACATCCCGGCGGCGGAGGCGATGGGCGGGGCGGCGTGGGCGTAGACGAGGGCCATGCGCATCTCGTCCGGCAATCCGGCGATGCCGGCGAGGGTATGCAGCACGGCGGGGGTGGCCACGATCAGCCCCGCGCTCAGACCCAGCGTGCGCAGCATCCGCCCCGGCGACAGGGCGCTGCGGGCCATGGCGGGCAGGTCGATGCGCATCATCGCCAGCGTGAAGATCATGCCGACGAAGAACGGCAAGGCGGGGCGCAGGGCCGCGCCGACCTCCTGAAACAGCAGGGCGGCGAAGATGCCGACCACCAGTGTCCAGCGCGCATTGCGGCCCAGCCATTCCAGAAACCGGAGGGCGGGCCGCAACACCGGCGTCACGGGGTGACCCTCACGGGGTGTTCCTCACGGGGTGTTCCGCATGGACTCCGGCAGCCATGTCGCGAGATCGGGCACCATCACCAGCACGACGACCATCACGACCATGATCAGGAACATGGGAAACGCGGTCTTGGCGATATAGCCCATCTCGTGCTTCGTCAGGCCCTGCATCACGAACAGGTTGAAGCCGATGGGCGGGGTGATCTGCGCCATCTCGACCACCACCACGACGAAGATGCCGAACCAGATCATGTCGAAGCCCATCTCGCGGAAGACGGGGATGTTCACCATCGGCTCGATGATCGCCATGGTCAGCACGACCGAGGAGATGCCGTCGAGGAAGCACCCGATGACGATGTAGAACAGCGTCAGCGCGGCGATGAGCTGATAGACGCTGAGATTCTGCTCGGCGATATAGGCGGCCAGCGCCCGGGGCAGGCCGGTGAAGCCCATGGCGAGGGCGAGGAACGCCGCGCCCATCAGGATGAAGGCCACCATGGTCGACGTGCGCACGGCCCCCATCAGCGAGGCCGAGAAGGTCGAGAAACTGAGCGACCCCTGCAGCATCGCCATCGCCAGCGACCCGATCACCCCGAAGGCGGCGGCTTCGGTGGCGGTGGCGTAGCCCAGATACATCGACCCGATCACCAGGGCGATCAGCAGCAGCACGGGGATCAGGAAGCGGGAGGTGTAGAGCTTGTCGCGCAGGCTGACCTTCGGTTCGGGTTCGGGGCGCTGGCCGGGGAACAGATAGTGCCACGCGGTCACGTAGGCCATGAACATCGCCGCCAGCGTCAGGCCCGGAACGACCCCGGCCATGAACAGTTTGGAGATCGATTCGTTGATCGTGACGCCGTAGACGATCAGCGTCAGGGACGGCGGGATCATCAGGCCCAGCGTCGCGGCCCCCGCCAGCGTGCCGATGGTCATGAACTCGGGATACCCGCGCTTGCGCAGTTCGGGGATCGACATCTTGCCCACGGTGGTCAGGGTCGCGGCGGAGGAGCCGGAGACGGCGGCGAAGATGGTGCAGCCGACGATATTGGTGTGCAGCAATCCGCCGGGCAGACGCGCCATCCACGGGGCGAGGCCCCTGAACATGTCCTCGGACAACCGGGTGCGGAACAGGATCTCGCCCATCCAGATGAACAGCGGCAGGGCCGTCAGCGTCCAGGACGACGAGGACGACCAGATCGTCGTGATCATCGTGTCCCCGGCGGGGCGGGTGGTGAACATCTCCATCCCCACGACCGCCACGCCCAGCAGCGCGAGGGCGACCCAGACCCCGGTGCCGAGCAGCAGGAACAATACGAAGACGAAGATGATGGTGAGGTACAGTTCTTCCATCAGACCGTCTCCGCCCGTGCGCCCTGCGCGTCATCCTCGACGGTTTCGGCCTCGATGTTCGACGATCCCTCCAGCACCATGCGGAAGAAGTTGTCCCAGACCGCGACGGCCAGCAGCACGGTGCCGATGCACATGGAGATCTGGGGTATCCACAGGGGCATGGCGTCCTGACCCTGGCTGATATCGTTCCACTTCACGGATTCCAGCGTCCCCTTGATGGCGTAGCGCGCGAAATACGTGGCGAGCAGGGCGGCGATGCCGAAGCACCAGATCTCGCCGTAGCGGCGATGCCGACCCAGCGCGGTCAGCATCAGGTTCACGCGGATATGCGCGCCCGCGTTCAGGGCATAGGCGAGGGCGAAGAAGCTGGCGGCGGCCATGCAGTAGCCCGCGTAGTTGGTCGATCCGGGAAAGGCGATCCCCGACCACCGCGCGACCATCTGCGCGACGATGATGCCCAGCATCGCCAGCAGGAACAGCGCCGATATCACGCCGCCGAGGGTGTAGAGACCGTCCAGCCCCCGGCGCACAGCGGGCTTGCGGATGCCGAGCCGGGTCAGCACGAAGACCAGCGCGATGGCAGGGAGGGCGATGATCACGGCCTGCGTCGCGCGCCAGTCGCAGTCGAGGCCGATGGCCTCCACCACGCTACAGACACCCTGGGCGATTTCCTTCATGGCGTCCCTGCCTTGTCGATTCTGTCTGGAAGACCCCCCTGCCCCGGACACGATCCGGGGCAGGGGGGTCAGCGCATTGGCCGTCGAGGCCCCGGGTCGTCGCCCGGGGCAGGGTATCCTCGGGGTAGCGAGGTCGCGGTCAGTCGTTCTTCGTCGCTTCCTTGTACGCGCTGACCACGGCGGCACCGGATTCGCCCGCCTCGTTCAGCCAGTCCGCCGTCATCGTCTCGCCGATGGCCTGAAGTTCGCCGACCAGTTCGTCGTTCGCCTTGCCGACCGTCATGCCGCCATCCGCGAGGCCCTTCATCGTGAAGTCCGTGTAGTGGATCGAGCGCCACAGGCCGGAATAGGCGGCCAGATCGGCGCAGCCCGTCACGATGTTCTGGGTCGCGTCGTCCAGTTCGGCCCACGAATCCTTGTTCACCATCACGGCGTTGCGGGGCAGCCAGCCGTCGACCTCGTAGAAATGGGTCAGGCTTTCCCAGACCTTGCGGTCATACCCGGTCGCGCCGGAGGAGATCATCGCCTCGGCCACGCCGGTCGCGAAGGCCTGGGAGATTTCGGCGGCCTCGATCTGCACGGGGATCATGCCGGTCAGTTCGGCCAGTTTCGCGGTGGCGGAATTGTAGGAGCGGAACTTCACCCCCTCCATGTCCGCGACGCTGTTCACTTCCTTCTTGAAGTACAGGCCCTGGGGGGGCCAGGCGACCGAGTAGAGGAGATGCAGGTTCTGCTCGTCGAGCGTCTTTTCCAGCGTCGGGCGGGTGGCCGCGAACAGCTTTTCGGAGGCGTCGAAGGACGAGGCGAGGAAGGGGATGCTGTCGATGCCGAAGATCGGCTCCTCGTTCTGGTGGGCGGAGAGCAGGCGCTCGCCGATCTGGACCTGCCCGGTCTGGACCGCGCGCTTGATCTCGCCGCCCTTGAACAGCGAGCCGCCGCCATGAACGGTGATGTCGAGTTCCCCGCCGGTCCCCGTGCGCACGCAGCGGGCGAATTCCTTGCCGTTCTGGGTGTGGAAGTTGCTGTCGGAATACGCCATCGGCATATCCCATTTGTCGGCGGCGAAGGCGGCGCTGGACGAAAGCGCGATGGCGGCAGCCATTCCAAGCATCGTTTTCATGATCGTTCTCCCGGATATATTGGTCTTGTTGTGCGAGCGGAGCGTCACCCTCACGCATCCATGAGTCAACCACCCCGGGGCGCATCGGCTTTCGTTTCGTCAAGAATCCCTGAAATTTCTTGCGTTGCCCCCTGCTTGCCCGCATCCAAGGCGGGGTAGGGAACCAATGGACAGCGAAATGAGCGTCGCGCTAAAGATTGCCGTGGTCGGGGCGGGTATCGTGGGGGTCGGCACCGCCGAGTGGCTGCGCCGCGACGGCCACGCCGTCACCCTGCTCGACCGCACCGATCCCGGATCGCCGGACCAGACGAGTTACGGCAATGCCGGGCTGCTGGCGCGTACCGCCGTGGTGCCGGTGTCGGTGCCGGGGCTGCTGAAGCATGTGCCGTCGATGCTGCTGAAGCCGGACGGGCCGCTGTTCCTGCGCTGGGGATACCTGCCGCGTCTGCTGCCGTGGCTGATGCCGTTTCTGCGCAACGGGAACGAGGCGAAGGTGCGCGAGATCGCGGCGGCGCTCGATACGATCCTGGGCGATTCGGTCGACCAGCACCGGGCGCTGGCGCAGGGGACCGGGGCCGAGCGGTATATCGAGACCGGCCACTACGCCTATCTCTACAAGGATCGCGCGGGGTTCGAGAAGGACGCCTGGGGTTTTGCCCTCCGCCGCGAACTGGGGGCCGACTGGGACGAGTGGGACCGCGCCGCGATACGGGAGCGCGATCCGCACCTGTCGGACAGCGTGGGCTTTGCCGCCGCGCTGAAGGATCACGGCTGGATTCGCGACCCCGGGGCGTATCTCGTCGCGCTGCTGGATGCCTTTCGCGCAGGCGGCGGGGTGTTCCGCAGGGGCGAGGTCACGGATATCGCCCCCGATGGCGAGAACGGCGGCACCGTGACGGTGGCGGGGGATGCCCTGCCCTTCGACCGCATCGTCATCGCCTCGGGCGTGTGGTCGCGGCGGATGGCCGAGCGGCTGGGGCATCGGGTGCCGCTGGAGGCGGAGCGCGGCTATCACCTCGTGCTGGAGAACCCGTCGTTCCGGCCGCCGATTCCCTACATGGTCGCCGATGCGAAATTCGCGGTCACCCCGATGGATGCGGGGGTCCGCTGCGCCGGGCTGGTGGAGTTCGGCGGGGTCGATATGCCCGCGAGGATGGCGCGCACGAAACTGTTCGAGCGGCGCATCCGCACATTGTATCCGGCGCTGGAATGGGACGGGGTGCAGACCTGGATGGGCCGCCGCCCGTCGACCCCCGACAGCCTGCCCCTGATCGGCGAGAGTACCCGCGCGCGCCACGTCTGGTTCGCCTTCGGCGCGCAGCATGTGGGGCTGACCTCCGGCCCCAAGACGGGCCGCCTGATCGCCGACATGATCGGCGGGCGCATGCCCAATATCGACATGACCCCCTTCGCCCCCGACCGTTTCGACCGGGCATGATGCCCTCCCCCGCTTTATCCTAGGCACTCCGATGTACCAATCCTTCGAGACCCCCTCCCACGACCACGGTGCCGCGCGCCTCGCCGACCTGCGCGCCGAACTCGAACGGCGGGGGCTGAGCGGCTTCATCGTGCCGCGCGCCGATGCGCATCAGGGCGAATACGTGCCGGCCCGCGACGAGCGGCTGCGGTGGCTGACCGGGTTCACCGGCTCGGCGGGGCAGGCCATCGCGATGCCGGGCCGCGCGGGGGTGTTCGTGGACGGGCGCTACACGATCCAGGCCGCGACCCAGCTCGACGGCGCGGCCTTCGAGACGGTGGCGATCGCCGGGACCGATACGGGCGCGTGGCTGGGCGAGGTGGCCGGGCCGGGCGACGTGGTCGGCTTCGACCCGTGGCTCGTGACGCCGCAGCAGCGCGACGGGTATGCCGAGGCGCTGGAGGCCGTGGGCGCGAGCCTGCGCGCGGAACCCGACAACCCCGTCGATGCCGTCTGGCCCGACCAGCCCCCCGCCCCCATGGGCAGCGCGCAGATCCATCCGGAGAAATTCGCCGGCACCCCCTCCGACGAAAAGCGGCAGGCGGTGGCCGGGACGCTGGCGGATCAGGGGGTCGAGGGCTTCGTCCTGACCCTGCCGGATTCGATCAACTGGCTGCTGAACATCCGGGGCAGCGACCTGAGCCATACCCCGGTCATGCTGTCCGACGCCCTGCTGCACGCGGATGGCAGCGTCGACCTGTTCCTCGATCTCGACAAGCTGGACGGGGCCGTGCGCGCGCATCTGGGCGACGACGTGCGCCTGCACGCCACCGCCCGGTTCCTGCCGATGCTGCGCGACGCGGGGCTGGCGCGCGTGGGGCTGGAGAAGGCCAGCGTGCCGGTGATCGTCGAGACGACCCTGCGCGAGGCCGGGGCCGGAATCACCTGGATGCGCGACCCCTGCATCATGCCCAAGGCGCGCAAGAACCCGGCGGAACAGGCCGGCGCCCGCACCGCCCATCTGCGCGACGGGGCGGCGATGGCGCGGTTCCTGTGCTGGCTGGACCGCAAGGCCGGGGATGCCGAACTCAAGGAGATCAAGGTCGCCAAACGGCTGGAGAAGTACCGCCACGAGACCGGCCACCTTCAGGATATCAGCTTCGACACCATCTCCGCCTACGGTCCCAACGGCGCGCAGCCGCATTACCGGGTCAACCGCGAGACGAATCTGCCGCTGTCCGGCGGCTCGCTCTACCTGATCGATTCCGGGGGGCAGTACCCCGACGGCACGACCGACATCACCCGCGTCGTCGCCATCGGCACCCCGCAGGACCGCCACCGCCGCGCCTTTACCCTCGTGCTGCGCGGCATGATCGCCGTATCGCGCGCGCTGTTCCCCGCCGGGACGACGGGAGTGCAGATCGACGCGATGGCGCGGATGCCGCTGTGGTCGGCGGGTCTGGATTTCGACCACGGCACGGGCCACGGCGTCGGGTCGTATCTGGGCGTGCACGAAGGCCCCGCGAGCCTGTCGAAACGCGGAACCGTGGCGCTGGAGCCGGGCATGATCCTCTCGAACGAGCCGGGGTACTACAAGGAGGGCGATTTCGGAATCCGGATCGAGAACCTGCTGCTCGTCACCCCCCCCGCCATCCCCGAGGGCGGCGAGCGGGAGATGATGGCGTTCGAGACGCTGACGCTGGCCCCCATCGACCTGCGCCTCGTCGATCCCGACCTGCTGCGCACCGACGAGATCGCGTGGCTGGATGACTATCACGAGCGGGTCTACGACGCGCTGTACCCGGTGGTCGATGCGACGACGCAGGACTGGCTGGAAACCGCGACGATGCGGGTCGAGCAGTTCGCGGCCAAATACCCCGCCGCCCTGCCCCCGACCGACGACTGATCCCCCTGCCCGCCCGGTGACCCGGGCATCGGATTCTCCAGAAAGGCCCATCCCATGCGCGCACTCGTCTATACCGGTCCCGACACTCTCGAAATGGCCGATGTGCCGGAGCCTGTGGCGCAAGCGGGCGAATCGGTCGTGGAAGTCGAGGCGGTGGGCATCTGCGGGTCGGACCAGCATGCCTATCACGGCACTGATTCTCGCCGGATACCGCCCCTGATCCTGGGACACGAGGCGGCAGGCACCGTGATTTCGGGACCGATGGAGGGGCAGCGCGTCACCATCAATCCGATGGTGACCTGCGGGAAGTGCTCCTACTGCATCGAGAAGCGCGAGAACCTGTGCCCGAACCGTTCGCTGCTCTCGATCCCGCCGCGCGAGGGGGCGTTTGCCCAGCGCGTCGCGATTCCGGTCGGCAATCTGGTGGCGGTGCCGGAGGGGGTCTCGCTGGCCCATGCCGCGCTGGCCGAGCCGCTGGCCTGCGGCTGGCATGCGCTGCGCCTGGCCGCGAACAGCTTCGTGCGGCCCGTCACGGATGCGCGGCTGGTGATTCTGGGCGGGGGGGCCATCGGTCTGGGGACGGCGCTGGCCGCGCGGGTCCACGGGATCGAGGATATCTGGATCGCCGAGCCGAATGCCGCCCGCCGCGAGATGCTGGCCGAGGCCGGACCCTTCCGCATCTATGCGGGCGAGGACGACGCGCCGGAGGACGGCTCCGCCCCGCTGGTGGTCGATGCCTACGGGTCCGAGGCCAGCCGCGCCACCGCTTCGCGCCTCGCGGCCCCCGGCGGGGTCATCGCGCATATCGGGCTGGCGGGGGGAGGCGCGGGGCTGGACGTGCGGCGCATGACGTTGCAGGAGATCACGTTCTTCGGGACGTATACCTATTCCAACGACGATTTTCGCGCCACGGCACATGCGATCTTCGAAGGGCGATTCGGCGATTTCTCGTGGATCGAGGAGCGCCCGCTGGCGGAGGGCGCGCAGGCGTTCAGGGATCTGGATGCGCGGTCGGTGCGGGCGGCGAAGATCGTGCTCAAGCCTTAGGCAGGCTCCACGATATGGGCGAAACTGCCCGTGACGGTGCCGCTGCGCAGGCCGGCGGTGCCGAGATCGGTATCCATCGAGTCGCGCAGGGCGAAGAGCGGCTCTCCGCGCTCGCCCAGCGTCGTGGCGTAGTGGAACTCGTGGCCCCGGAACGCCCCGCCCCACGGCAGAGGCGCGCAGGGGGTCATGTGGCGATAGCCTAGGTGCAGCCGCCGCTGCGCGAAGCTCGTTTCCACATCCAGCAGCCCGAGCATGGCATGGCGCGCGCCGTCCGCATCGACCATTCCCCCGCCCAGCACCATGTACCCGCCGCACTCCCCATGGATCACCGCGCCCCGGTCCCGGGCGGCGCGCATTCCGGCGGCGAAGCGGGGGGCCGACGCCAGCGCCCCGGCATGGAGTTCGGGATATCCGCCGGGCAGGAAGACCGCATCCGCCTGCGCGTTCGGGGCCTCGTCTGTCAAGGGTGAGAACGGCACGACCTCCGCCCCCGCCGCGCGCCAGTCGGCCAGCATGTGCGGATAGGCGAAACCGAACGCGATATCCCGCGCCACCGCGATGCGCTGGCCGAGGGGGGCGAGGCGAACGGGGGCCGCGCCCGCCGCCACGGGTTCGGCCAGTGCGAGGATGGCATCGAGATCGCAATGCGCCGCAACGATATCCGCCGCGCCGTCGACGAAGCGCTCCAGATCGCCGCGCTCCTGCGCCTGCACCAGGCCCAGATGCCGGGAGGGGGTGGCGAGGGTGGCGGCGCGCGGGATCGCCCCCAGCACCGGCGCGACGGTTCCGACCGCCGCGCGCAGCATCGCCTCGTGCCGGGGCGAGCCGATGCGGTTGAGGATGACGCCCGCAACCCGCACATCCGCGCGAAACCCGGCCAGCCCCGCCACGACCGCCGCAACCGTCTGCGCCGTCTTCGCCGCATCGACCACCAGCACGACCGGCAGGCCCAGCGCCGCCGCCGCATCCGCCGTGGAACCCTGCCCGAGGGGGGTGTGCCGCGCGGGTGCGCCGTCGAACAGGCCCATGGCCCCCTCGACCACCAACAATTCGCCCGTCGCCGCCATGGCCCGCGCGCGCAATCGCGCCGCATCGGCACACCACGGGTCGAGCGTCACGCACGCGCCCCCGGTCGCCGCCGCATGAAAGGCCGGGTCGATGTAGTCCGGTCCCGTCTTGGCCGACCCGACCGCCACACCGCGCCGCCTGAACGCGCGCAGCAGGCCGAGGGTCACCGTCGTCTTTCCCGCCCCGGAGGACGGGGCCGAGATTACGAGACCTCGCGGTCGCATTGCTCGCGCACCCCCAGCGGGTCGATATCGCGCACCGCGTCGCCCGCCATCTGGCCGATCCAGTCGAGGGCCTGACGCATCAGCACGACGCGCCCGATGCAGATGATGGCCGGGGGCGCGAGACCCGCCGCCGCGATATCGGCCTGTGCGCGCGACAGCGTCGTCTCGACCACGGCCATGTCGGGGCGGGTGGCATTGGTGACGACGGCGACCGGGTCGTGCGGATCGCGCCCTCCCTCCAGCAGGCCCGCGACGATGGCGGGCAGGGTCTTCATCGACATGTAGCAGACGATCACCGGCGAACTTTTCGCCATGGCGGCCCAGTCGATGCGGCTGGGGGCAGTGCCGCTCTGGTCATGACCTGTCACGAAGGTGACGGCCTGATTCACGTCGCGGTGGGTGACGGGGATGCCCGCATAGGCCAGCCCGCCGATCCCCGCGCTGATGCCCGGCACGATCCGCACGGGGATGCCGAGGCCGATCAGCGTCTGCGCCTCCTCGCCGCCGCGCCCGAACACGAAGGGGTCGCCGCCCTTCAGCCGCAGCACCCGCTTGCCCGCCCGCGCATGCTCGACCAGCCGCAGCGAGATATCGCGTTGCTTGGGCGAGGGTTTGCCGCCCCGCTTGCCCGCATACTCGATGGTGCAGCCGGGCCGCGCCCAGGCCAGCATATCCTCGCCGACCAGCGCGTCGTAGACGATGACATCGGCCTGCCTCAGCGCGTTCAGCCCGTGCAGCGTCAGCAGCCCCGCATCCCCCGGCCCGGCCCCGACGAGCCAGACCCAGCCGGGCTTGAGTTCCGGCCAATCCACAGCGCCGCGCGGCATTTGATACAGTTCGTTCATGCCCCGCACGCTAACGCTTTCGCACGATCTTGCGAAGTCGGAAATCGACGTTTCGACGACGATGGGCGTCGGGGTCGCGGGCGCGCGCTGCATCGGGTATACCCCGTCTCGACTCAACGGAGAGACGGTCATGCAGCGCATCCTCATCACCTCGGCCCTGCCCTATATCAACGGGGTCAAGCATCTCGGCAATCTGGTCGGCTCGATGCTGCCGTCCGATGCCTATGCCCGCTTCATGCGGATGCGCGGGCACGAGGTGATGTTCATCTGCGCCACCGACGAGCACGGCACCCCCGCCGAGATCGCCGCCGCCGGGGCGGGCGAGCCGGTGGCCGACTACTGCGCGCGGATGTCGGCGGTGCAGCAGGAACTGCATGACGGGTTCCGCCTCAGCTTCGACCATTTCGGGCGATCGTCGTCGGCGCGCAACCATCGCCTGACCCAGCATTTCGCGGGCGCGCTGGCAGATGAGGGAATGATCTACGAGGTGACCGAGGAGCAGATGTGGTCCGAAGCCGACGGGCGTTTTCTGCCGGACCGGTATATCGAGGGCACCTGCCCGAATTGCGGGCACGGGAATGCGCGCGGCGACCAGTGCGAGAACTGCACCAAGCAGCTGGACCCCACCGACCTGATCGATCCCCGGTCCGCGATTTCCGGCTCGACGGAGGTTTATCCGCGCGAGACGAAGCACCTGTACCTGAAACAATCCGCCCTGCGCGACCGTATCCGCGACTGGATCGGGGAGAAGGACGACTGGCCCCTCCTCGTCACGTCGATCGCCCGCAAGTGGCTGGATGACGGCGACGGCCTGCGGGATCGCGGGATCACGCGGGATCTGGACTGGGGAATCCCGGTCAGGCGCGGGGATGCGGACTGGCCGGGGATGGAGGGGAAGGTCTTCTACGTCTGGTTCGACGCCCCCATCGAATACATCGCCGCCACCGCCGAATGGGCCGATGCCCACGGCAAGGACGAAGCCGATTGGCGGCGCTGGTGGCGGACGGACGAGGGCGCGGCGGATGTGCGCTACGTCCAGATCATGGGCAAGGACAACGTGCCGTTCCACACGCTGAGTTTTCCCGCGACGATCATGGGATCGGGCGAGCCGTGGAAGATGGTCGATTACCTGAAGGGATTCAACTGGCTGACCTATGAGGGGGGCAAGTTCTCGACCTCGCAGGGGCGCGGGATCTTCATGGATCAGGCGCTGGAGATCCTGCCGCCCGACTACTGGCGCTGGTGGCTGCTGTCGAATGCGCCCGAAAGCGCAGACAGCGATTTCACGTGGGAGGCGTTCCAGGGCGGGGTCAACAAGGATCTGGCCGACGTGCTGGGCAACTTCGTCAGCCGGGTGACCAAGTTCTGCCGCTCGAAATTCGGGGAGGTCGTGCCGGAGGGTGGCGACTTCGGCGAGGCCGAGGCGGCGCTGGTGACGGAGGTGCAGGCGCGGCTCGACGGCTATGCGAGCGCGATGGAGGCGGTGGAGATGCGCAAGGCCGCGTCGGAACTGCGCGCGCTGTGGGTGGCGGGCAACGAATACCTGCAACATGCCGAACCGTGGGCGGTCTACAAGACCGATCCGGAGCGGGCGGGGATGATCGTGCGGGTGGCGCTGAATCTGGCGGCACTCTATGCCACCGTGTCGCGGCCCTTCATCCCCGATGCCTGCGATACGCTGGTCGCGGCGCTGGGGATCGATGCGGAAGCGGGCTGGCCGGAAAGTGCCGAAGCGGCCCTGACCGCCCTGCCCCCGGGCCACGCCTTCACGGTGCCGGAGAACCTGTTCCGCAAGATCGACGATGCGGAGCGGGAAGGATGGGCGGCGCAGTTCGCGGGGGAGGACGGCGCGGAAGCGGGGTAGGAACTGTTCCGCCCCGGGCGCAAGACCCGGGGGCCTCGCGATGCGCGCGCGGACCATAGAGGCCCCGGGTCGTTGCCCGGGGCAGTGTGCTCTTCATGGAACAATCGGCCAAGTACTACTCGGCCGCGACCCTCAAATCGGCGCGACGGTGGCTGCGAAAGTGGGCCTGAGCCGCCCCGACCCCCGATCCCGGCTCGATCCGTGCACCCGCATCGCACAGCGCCATTTCGGCGTTGCCGATGGCCGCCATGCACATCCCTTCGTTCAGCGAACCGAGATGGCCGATGCGGAAGACCTTGCCCGCAAGCTGCGCCAGACCCGAACCGTAGGACGTGTTGTAGCGGTCATAGGCGATCGAGATCACGTCGCGGGCGTCGATGGTGTCCGGCACTACGATGGTGGACACGGTGTCCGAGTGCCATTCCGGCCCGGCGGCGCAGAGGCGGCAGCCCTCCCACGCCTCGATGGCCGCGCGCACGCCGCCCGCCAGACGGGTATGCCGCGCGACGACCTCGTCCAGACCCTCCTCGAAGATCATGGCCAGCGATTCGCGCAGGCCGTGGAAAAGCTGCGTCGGCGGGGTGTACGGGAAGTAACCGCCCGCATTCAGGTTGAGCATGTCGGCGAAGGCGAAGTAGCAGCGGTCCATCTTGCCGAATTTCGACGCCTCGACCGCGCGCTGGCTGGCGCAGAGGATGCCGAGACCCGCAGGCAGCATCAGCCCCTTCTGCGAGCCGGAAACCGCCAGATCGACGCCCCAGTCATCCATGCGGAAATCGAGCGAGCCGAGGCCGCTGACGGTATCGACATAGAGCATCGCGTCGTGGTTCGCATCGTCCAGCGCCCTGCGCACGCCCGCAATGTCGGAGGTGACGCCCGTGGCCGTCTCGTTATGGGTGGCGAAGACGGCCTTGATCTCGCCGCGCGTATCGGCGCGCAGCTTTTCGGCGTAGGTCTCGACCGGCACGCCCTTGCCCCATTCGACATCGATGCACTCGACATCGAGGCCGAGGCGTTCGGCCATGTCGACCCACAGGTGCGAGAACTGGCCGAAGCGCGACATCAGCACCTTGTCGCCCTTGTTCAGGGTGTTCGTGATCGCCGCTTCCCAGGCCCCGGTGCCGGAACCGGGGAACATGAAGACTTCGGCGCTGGTCGTGCGGAACACCTTCTTGAGGCCGTCGAACAGGGGCAGGGTCAGGTCGCCGAAATCGGGGGCGCGCATGTCCTGCATCGGCACGTTCATCGCCATGCGCACCCGCTCGGGGACGTTGGTGGGACCGGGGATGAAGAGGTGGTTGATGCCGGTTTTCATGGATGCGCTCCGTCCTGGGGTGTCGGGAAATGGGTGTTTCCGCATTTTATCTCTAATTCCAGATAGCGTCGGCGCGCCCCGTTCTCAAATCCAACCGGGTTGACGGGATGGATTTGTAACTTACAAAGGGTCGGGTATGTAATGTTGTAAGGCGTCAGGGGGATCGCGTGAAAGCCCGGAAGACCTTCGTCGGCCCCAAGCTGCGCCAGATCCGCAAGGAGCGCAAGCAGACCCAGGCGCAGATGGCCGAGGCGCTGGGCCTCAGCGCGACCTACGTGAATTTGCTGGAGAACAATCAGCGCAGCCTGTCGGTGCGGGTGCTGATGCGGTTGTCCGAAAGCTACGGCATCGATATCCGCACGCTGGTCGAGGACGACGCGCCGACCCAGCTGGCCGACCTGCGCAATGCGCTTCAGGACCCCATCTTCGGCGATACCCGCGCCGACCTTCAGGAATTGCGCGCCGCGCTGGACCATTGCCCGACGCTGGCGCAGAACCTGCTGTCCCTGCACGGCAGCTACCGCGCGCTGTCCGAACGGATGCTGGGGATGGTCGATGCCAGCGGGGCCGAAGGGGTGGTGCATGCCAGCCCCGAAGCCATCGTCCACGACCTGTTCCGCCGCAACCGCAACTATTTCGACACGATCGAGCGCGCCGCCGAAGACCTGCGCGCCCTCGGCCCGCGCCCCAACGACGAACTTTACGGGTTCCTGAAATCCCGTATCCGCGAGGCGCTGGGGATCGCGGTCGAGACGGTGCCGGTGGCCGACATGCCCGATACCCTGCGCTACTACGACGAACCGGCGCGGCGATTGCTGTTCTCGGAGGGGCTGGACCACCTGAACCGGGTGTTCCAGCTTGCCCATGTCATCGGGCTGCTGTCCTGCGACGCGATCTTCGACACGATCCTGGCGGAGGCGAGGATCTCCGACCCGCGCGGACAGGCGCGCTCGCGGGTGGAACTGGCAAACTACTTCGCCGCCGCCGTGCTGATGCCCTATGCGGCGTTCCATGGCGAGGCGCTGACGTGCCGCTACGACCTCGACCACCTCGCCGCGCGGTTCGGGGTGTCGTTCGAGCAGGTGTGCCACCGGGTCACCACGTTGCAGCGCGACGGGGCGCAGGGGGTGCCGTTCTTCTTCATGCGCATCGACAAGGCGGGGAACGTGACGAAGCGGTTCAACGCGACCAGTTTCAATCTCGCGGAGCATGGCGGGGCGTGCCCGCGCCTCGATATCCACATGTGTTTCCGGATGCCGGGGCGCATCCTGCCGCAGACGGTCGAGATGCCCGATGGCGGGCGCTACTTCACGATCAACCGCACGGTCGACCGGCCGACCTTCGGCTATCGCTCGCAGGACCAGCGCCTCGCCGTCAGTCTGGGCTGCGCGGTCGAGCATGCGGACAAGATGATCTATGCCGCCCATGCCCCGGCATTCGATCCGGCGGGCGATTCGGCCACGCCCATCGGTATCAACTGCCGCCTCTGCCCGCGCCAGCACTGCACCCAACGCGCGCAGCAGCCCATCCACCTGGACCTGCCCATCGACGAGAACCGGCGGGGGCGGACGCGGTTCGAGAGTTGAGCGTGACTTGGCCCCCGTTCCGCCCTACCTCCTGCTGACAAACCCCGGAGGATACCATGGACGACGCGACCCGTACCGAGCTGGAAGCCGCCACCTTTCGCCGCCTGCGCGACCACCTGCGCGAGCGGACGGATGTGCAGAACATCGACATGATGAACCTGACGGGCTTCTGCCGCAACTGCCTGAGCCGGTGGTACGACGAGGCCGCCGCCGAGCGCGGGGTCGAGATCGGCAAGGCGCAGGCGCGGGAAATCGTGTACGGGATGCCCTTCGATGAATGGCGCGCGAAGTATCAGGCGGATGCGACGGCGGAGCAGAAGGCCGCATTCGCGAAGACGCATCACGATTGATTTTTTCGCGCTGCGCTCACGCAATCGCACGCTGACCGTCGAGGCCCCGGATCGGGGTCCGGGGCAGAGTTGTTTTCTGAAAGTTATCTCATGAACCATGGCGGCGACCCGCTCAACTGGGCCAGGCTGGCCGCCCTCGGCATCATCTGGGGCGGCTCCTTCATGCTGGTGACCGTGGCGCTGGAGGGGATGGGACCGTTCACGCTGGTCGCCGCGCGTATCGGCATCGCGGCGCTGATGCTGTGGGGGCTGTGCTATCCGATCTGCGGCGGGTTGCCGAAACGGCGCATCGTGTGGGCCTTCGCGCTGGCCTCGGCCATCCTGTCGAACGCCCTGCCCTTCGCCCTGCTGACCTGGGCGCAGACGACCCTGCCCAGCAGCGTGACCGGGGTGTTCATGGCGGTGATGCCCCTGATCGCGCTGGCGATGAGCCATTTTCTGGTGGCGGGCGAGCGGATGACGGCGCGCAACACGATCGGCCTGACCATCGGCTTCGCGGGGATGCTGGTCCTGTTCGGCTTCGACGCCCTGCGCCAGCTTGCCAGCGGCGAGGGGACGGCGGTGGCGCAGGCGGCGTGTCTGGTCGCGACGGTCTGCTATGCCGGCGGCACCATCGTGATGAAGCGCGCGCCCGAGACGCGGCCCGTCGCCTTCGGCGCGGCGACGATGATCCTCGCCGCCACCCTGTCCGTCGCCCTCGCGCTGTGGGTCGAGGGGGTGCCGAACGCGATGCCCTCGGCGGGCAGCGGGCTGGCCATCCTCGTCCTCGCCATCGGGCCGACCGCCGGGGCGCTGCTGCTGATGCTGAAGATACTGGAGACGGCGGGGCCGCCCTTCCTGTCGCTGGTCAATTATCAGGTGCCGATCTGGGCGGTGGTGTTCGGCGCGTTCTTTCTGGGCGAGGACATCTCGCCCCGCCTGGGGGTGGCGCTGGGGCTGATCCTGGTCGGGATCGCCGTCAGCCAGAACCTCGCCGCGCGCCTGCGGGGTCGCCCGGCATGAGCGATATCGCGGCGCTGCGCGCGCCGACGCCGACCTCCTATGCCATGGTCGGGGCGCTGGTGGTGATCTGGGGGACGACGTTCCTGCTGGTGAAGTTCGCGCTGGTCGAGGTATCGCCCGCCGTGGTCGCCGGGGCGCGGGTGCTGATCGGCGGGGCGGCGGTAATCCCGTTCGCGGTGATGACCGGGCGGGCGATGCCGCGCGGGCGGGGGCGCTGGCTGGGGGCGGCGGCCATCGGGGTGTTCTCGCTGGCGGTGCCGATGTCGCTGCTGGCCTGGGCGCAGCAGGTGGTGCCGAGCGGGGTCGCGGGGGTCTACATGGCGGTGATTCCGCTGCTGGTTCTGCCGCTGGCGCATGTCTTCTCGCCGGGCGAGGCGATGACGCGGCGCAAGCTGGCCGGGTTTCTGGTCGGGTTCGCGGGCGTGCTGATGCTGATGGGGCGGGAGGCGCTGACGGCCCTCGGATCGGCGGACGGACTGGCGCAGCTGGCATGTCTGGGCGCGACGCTGTCCTATGCGGTCGGGTCGATCATGACGCGGCGCACGCCGAAGACGGACCCCATCGCGCTGTCGGCGCTGGGCTTCGCGTTCGGCGGGGTGCTGATCGCGCCGTTCGCGCTGGCGGCCTGGCCGCAGGAGATGCCGTCGACCCAGACCGTCGCGATCCTGATCGGCATCGGGATCGTCTCCAGCGGGCTGGCGATGATCCTGCGGGTGGCGGTGATCTCGTCGGTCGGGTCGGTGTTCATGTCCGGGGTCGGCTATCTGGTGCCGATCACGGCGCTGGCGGTGGGGGTGGTGTTCGGGGGCGAGACGGTGACGCCGGCGGACGGGGCGGCCTGCGCGCTGATCCTCACGGGTCTGGCGATTGCGTCGCGTCGAAGAACCCCGTGAAATCGGCGA
>Ga0115031_1000823_pt1 | contig 22588 bp, 14 predicted proteins | sample Maine_Asex4_meta_FD_87301 | JGI IMG/M metagenome (GOLD analysis project Ga0115031, IMG submission 87301) | Marine algal microbial communities from Maine, USA - Maine_Asex4_metaG | ecosystem: Host-associated > Algae > Red algae > Unclassified | place: Maine, USA | collected 2015-01-05
AAACCAGATTCCCACAGGCAAGGAAGCCGCAATGTCTGAACGCAACCAGTCTTCTCGCACGTCCAGTGATCTATCACTCAGTGATTTATCACTCAGTGATTCAATAGATGCGAACGTTCCAAAACGTCGGCGCCGAAGATGGCCGCTGTTTTTGCTGATCCTTCTGCTGCTGTTTTTAGCGCTGCCCAATCTAATTACTTTGTTTGGGCTGGAGCGTCACGCGATCGAAATGGCGATGTCCGATTTCAACGGGAAGCTTACGGTAGGCCGATCGTCAATCGGATGGTTCCAACCGATCACGCTCAAGAACGTTTCCGCCATCGACGAAGCGGGCCAACCGCTGTTCAGTGCTACCGAAGTCAGAACATCAAAGCGTCTTTTTTCGTTCATCAACACTAATGACTTCGGTCACATCGAACTGAAGCAACCGGTCGTCAACGTTCACATGCGTCCCGACGGCAGCAATCTCGAAGACGCCTTTGCCAACTACATCCCCAAAACCAACTCAAATGCGACGGCGAAATCTACTCAGAACAACACTCCCACGGAACTACCTAAGGTATCAGTCAGCATTGTTGACGGCGCTGCCACCATCACCTCCAGTACGACACCGGAAGCTTGGTCGGTGGACCAACTGAACATGTCTACGGAAGTCAAATCCGAAGCCGCTCCGCTCGCATCGGCAATCCAGTGCCGCGTTACGTCGTTCCTTCCTGATGCGGGCGGCACGCAGATCCCACAATCATCTGGCAATCTCAATCTTTCTGCCCAAGTCGACGCGGGACAGCAGAAGTTGTCACTCAATTCGATCAACGCTTCGGTTCAAAGCCAACAGCTACCAATGTCAATCGTCGGTCCATTTGTCCAACGGTTTATCGGCCCCACACGCGTCGCTGGTAATTTGGATTGCGCAGTCGTCGCCGCCTACGATTTAAAAAATAGCTCCGTTGCGGCGACGGTTGAATCGCTCAATCTTTCCGAACTACAACTGACTGCTGCTGAAATAATGGGCAACGATGTGTTTCATTTGGCTAGCGCCAGCGCGAACGGAAAAATCAATTTGTCGCCAGCGCTACTATCAGCGGACAATTTTAAATTCAACACTGACGTTGGTGAAGTCAACGCGGACGGCACTTTTGATTTGAACCAACTCAATCAGCTTTCATCTGCATCGGCGGCACGTGCAACCGACTTCCAGATGGACGGAAAACTGGATCTGGCGGGACTAATCAAGATGCTCCCCAATACGTTTCACACTCACCAAGACCTAACGCTGGAATCCGGATCAGCCACCTTCCACGTCGGCAGCCAAACACAAGTCGACGGGCGACAATTGGTATTGAATCTGGATACGGCAAACCTAAAGGCGAATCGTGCAGGTCAAGCCATCGTTTGGAACGAACCCATCCGGCTGGTTGGCAACGTCGTTGAATCCAACGGAACGTTTGCGTTACAGCGTCTGCAATGCATCTCAGACTTTTTCACCGTTAACGGAAGCGCGAACTTTTTTGAAGGCGTTTTCGACGTCGACGGTGATCTAAGTCTACTGACCGATCGTTTGAGCGACTTCGTTGACCTCCAATCTTTTGCAATTCAGGGCATCTTGGCAGGGAAATTTGGTTGGCAACTGCGTGATCGGTCAGGTAGCGGCGCGACGCTGCAATCGTTCGCGACCGCGCAAGACCGTCCTATGGAAGTGATCGGCGACTTTAAAATCACCAACCCGGTCATTCAAATGGCAGGCCTTCCGGACTGGAAGCAGCCTCAAGTCGACCTGAAAATGAGCGCGACTTTGGTATCGCTGGCGACCGGCGATTTCGCTCTCCAGCAAGCCGGCGTGCGAGCCAATCTAGGCAGCGAACAATTTATAGCGTCGTTGGCAGAGCCCGTCGGCAATGTTGCGACCAATGAGACGTGGCGATTCAACACGCAGGCTGTCGGAGACTTGGGTGGGTTGGTTCGGCACGTTCAAAACTTTGTTGACTTGGGACCAATTAATGCCCAAGGTGCCACCAACATTACTTGCTTGACAACATTGTCGGGCAATTCATTGGACGTTTCAAATTTTAAATATGATCTTCGTGATGTCGCGTTTGATGGGTTCTCATTGATTATCCAGGAACCTCAGGTCAACGGCGATGCTCATCTGACTTATGACCTCAACACGGGCATCATTGACCTGAAGGAAGTCACGCTTTCATCACGCGCACTCTCAGCGAATGGTCAAAACGTGCAGATCATTGTCGCTGACAACATTCAAATCAATGGCGACGTCAGATTTCGAGCAGACGTCAATCGCGCGGCCGACTGGATTCAGATGTCTCCGACAGAAGATTCCGTTTTCTGGTTCGGTGACGCCCAAGGCTCGTTGCAGATGGCCTCTGACGCCCAAGGCATCGGTGCCAACATAGATATAAGAATCGCGGATCTGACCGCAGGGCGAAAAACTGGCCGCGTAAACAGCGGATCCAATGCGTTTCGTACAGTCAGCGCCGCAACCAGTATGTCGACGCTGTGGACCGAGAAGAGTGTCGACCTGCGAGGCGGACTGAAATTATCCAACGATTTCGATTCAATTCTGTTTCAAAAGATGCAACTTCAGGCCAACTCAATCGCAGCCAATGTGAACGGAACAATCACCGAACTTTCGGGCCGCATGCTGGCCGATCTTAATGGAGCTTGGAATCCGCGATGGGAGATGATCAATGCGTTGCTGGACGTTTACACCGGTCGCACGGTTCAATTAGCAGGGCAGGGCGAGCAACCGTTACTCGTTCGTGGTCCGTTGTTTCCGACTTCCGAGCAAACCGCAGCAACCAACGCTTACATTTCGCCAGCGCTACAGGCCAGCACCCGTATTGCTTGGTCACAAGGTAGCGTATTGGATATCCCGATCAATGGCAGCCAAGTCGACGTCATCGTCGATCAGGGGGTTGCGGCGGTGCAGACGGGGGAGATTGAGTTTGCCGGTGGAAAAATTCAACTGTCTCCTCAAATTGATCTGCGTTCCGACCAACCGGTACTCTATCTCGATCGCAAAAGAATCATGGACAATATCGAACTGACGCCTGAGACGGCGCAGACGATCCTCAAGTACATCAATCCGCTGGCAGCCGACGCGACGGCAGCCGAAGGTAAATTTTCTATCGACTCCCAAGGCGTCAAAGTTCCGTTGTTTGACCCTATGAAAATGGAAGCCAACGCAATTGTAACGCTACACAATGTCCGCGTGGGTGCGGGCCCCTTGGCGCAGCAATTGATCGGACAAGCGAAGCAGCTTCAAACGCTGATTCGCCCTGACAAGGTCAACGACCGCAACTACGACACTTGGTTGGAGATGTCCGAACAAACCGTGCCGGTCAACGTGAAGGACGGTCGCGTTTATCACGACGGACTTAAATTCAGCCACGACGACATTCTCGTTCTGACCAAAGGGAGTGTCGGGCTCGATCAAACGGTGAACATGGTCGCTGAAATTCCAATCTCCGACGATTGGTTAAGCGGCAACAAATACCTAGCGGGCTTGAAAGGCCAGTCAATATCGATCCCCGTTACAGGTACGGTTTCAAAACCTGTGCTTGACCGCAGCGCCATTCAAAACTTCTCACGTCAAATCGCCCAGCAGGCTGCCAGCGGAGCGATCAATAAAGTGGTTCAAGACAAACTGGCTCCGAAGCTCAATGAGTACCAGAACCAGCTGAACGACAAGATTGACGGCGAAGTTAGTAAGCTACAGAACAAACTACAGAATAAAATTCAGGACAAACTCCAAGAACAAGTCGGCAACCAGATTCAACAGAATCTTGGCGATGCCCTCAAGCAAAATTTGGGCAACTCGCTACAAAACCGTTTGGGAGAAGTACTGAATATTCCTGGCGCTGGATCATCAACGACTCCCGCAGCTGCTCCGGCGACTTCACCGGCGAATAATGTGGAGGATGAGTTAATTCGGGGCATTGGGAATCTGTTCAAGCGAAATTAGGCCCCCTTTCTCAAAAATAGTCACATTTGGGGACACGAAAGAAGCCCTCTTTCGCGGGAGCCAAGGGCGATAATCGTGTAGAATTGGATTTAGTCCGCCTTATTCCTTCGTATCAGCAGATCCCCGTGAACTTACATTTTCTCGGTACCACCGGTTACCATCCCAACGAAAATCGCCACACCGCGTGCCTGATGATCCCCGAGAAAGGGATAATCCTCGATGCGGGAACCGGCATGTTTCGGGCACGCGATCTCATCGAGACCGATACGCTCGATATTTTCCTATCGCATGTTCATCTCGATCATTCTATCGGGCTGACATTTCTCTACAACGTGTTGTTCGATAAGAATTTGTCGCGCGTTACGGTTCATGTCGCCGAAGATAAAATATCTGCCATCCGGGATCACCTTTACTCTTCAGCCCTGTTCCCGGTCGAACCTAACTATGAAATTGTGCCGATCCAGCCAAGCATCTTGGTAGAGGACGTAGAAATCAAATCACTCACGCTTGACCATCCAGGTGGTAGCCATGGGTTTGTCCTAACTCACAGCAACGGTTCATTGGCTTACATCACAGACACGACGGCGAAAGAAAACGCCGACTACATCCAGCACATTAAAAATGTCGATGTGCTTGTACATGAATGCTATTTCCCTGACGGCTGGGAAGATAAAGCAAAACTGACCGGACACAGCTGTTTAACTCCGGTGGCCAAAATCGCCGCTTCGGCAGATGCCGGTCGACTGATCTTGGTCCACATCAATCCACTCAACGAGTCTGAGCAACCGCTGGATTTGAAGACGGTAGAAGAGATATTCGCCGAAACCGACGTTGCTAAAGACCGGATGATCGTGCCGCTGTAAATTGGCGATTGTTCGACGGCACCTGCCCTGAGAAAGTGCCGAAGGCCTTGCAACGTTTCCTCTTCTCTCGGTGAACTCTGTGCCTCCGTGCTGAATTTTTAGCTGCTGTTGCCCCGTCGCCGATCGAGAAGATTTGTTTCACCACGGAGACACGGAGTTCACGGAGAAAGAAATGGGCTTTGCCCAGGAACTACTTAGCCAACTCAGCTTTCACGACCTTGAGAAACGCGTCATCGTCGGGAGCAACTCTTGAAGCGAATCGAGCAACAGGCGCACCGTCTTTGCCAATGATGAATTTTTCAAAGTTCCATTTTACATCGCCTGCTCCCTTAGGTTTCAAATCTAAAGAGCACATCGACGCGTAGAGTGCGTTCTGATTGTCGCCATTGACGTCCGATTTTTCGAATAGATCGAACGTCACATTGAATTTATCAGAGCAAAATTTGATGATATCTGCAGAATTTCCAGGTTCTTGCTTGCCAAACTGATTGCATGGAAAACCTAACACAACCAAACCATCTTCTTTGTGAGTTTGAAACAAATTTTCAAGAGCCGCGTATTGCTTCGTAAATCCGCATTTGCTGGCGACGTTGACTATGACCACAACGCTTCCTTTGTATTTGGTCAGATCAACATCATCACCCCTAATCGACTTTAATGTACCTTTCAAAACGCTCCCTTTTCTTGCTGATTCGTCCTGTGCACTGACTGTTACAGCCGAAATAAATATCAGCGACAACGCGAATGCGAAAATTAGATTTTTCATAATTTCTTGCCTTACAAAAAGGCACCTTAATAAAAGTAGCCCTTGTTTTATTTTTCTTTACCCCATAGTTTCACGATCTCGACACCAACTTCGCAAGCTTCCACCATCTCGTCTAAGCAAGCCCACTCCAACACGGAATGAATATTGTGTTGACCCGACGACAAATTCGGCGTCGGCAATCCAAGCTCTGTTAATCGAGAACCATCGGTACCGCCTCGGACGATCGTCAACTTTGCCTCTCGGCCAAGTAGCTGATGAGCCTGGGCGGCGATCCCGATTGCTCGTGGTTCGGCGACCAAACCGTCGCCCATGTTTCGATATTGTTTTTCAATCTCTACATCAACCTTGGAACCCGCAACCGCTGATTCGGTTTGCTCTGCCGTCGCTCGAAGCAATTTTTCGTATTCACGCAACTTCTCTGAATTAAAGTCTCGCAGCAGAATTTTCAGTGTTACCGACGACACGTCACCAACGATTGAATACGGGTGCAAAAAACCTTCTCGTTCTTCAGTGCGTTCTGGCGACACGTCCTTCGGCAATGACTCGACGAAGTGTCCTGCCGCCCGAACCGCATTCACCATTCGATCTTTTCCAATAGAAGGATGGATATTGATTCCGGTACACGTGATTAAACCAAGGTCAGCAGAAAAGGTTTCGGTGTCGATCAAACATCGTCCACCACTGTCAAAATTGTAGCAAACAGAAGCATTGACCTCGTCAATCTCCACATGGTCGACACCACGACCAATCTCTTCGTCACATGTGAACATGATTCGCACTGGGCCATGTTCAATATTTTGATTCTCCAGCAAGTGATTGGCCAGTTCCATGATGATCGCGACACCAGCTTTGTCGTCACCACCAAGCAGCGTTGTACCATCGGTGGTGATGATCGTCTTGCCTTTGGCGCCCGTAAGTTCTGGGCAAGCGGCGGCCGTGATGGCCTTTGACGAATCACCAGAAAGTACGATATCACTACCGTCAAAATTTTTGATTACGTTGGGTTTAACATCGCGCCCCGAAGCATCAGGCGAAGTGTCGACGTGCGAATTGAATGCGACAACGGGCGCTTTAAGGTTTCCGGGGATGGTTCCCATCACAATCCCAAACTCATCTTGGGACGCATCGGCGATCCCCATCGCCAGCATTTGCTGGACCAGAAGTCGACCAATCACCAATTGCCCCAGCGTGCTGGGAACAGATTGGCTTTCATCATTAGCGGTTGAGTCGATTTTGACGTACTGTAAAAATCGTTCCAGCAAGCGTGCTTTATTCATCGTGAGTAAAAAATATGGCATGAAATAAGAATTCCATATCTTAATTCATCTGGGCCAACTAGGTAGTGTCCGATACTAGACTGCGCTCCTAGGTTGCGAATCTATGGCGAAGGTTCGCAGAACCTATCAGCCGCCATGCGACAGCGTCCGGTCTTACGCGCTAAAAACCGGACACTATCGCGTGGCGGCTGCTGAAATTTTAAAAAATCCACAACCTCTCCGCGAAAGGCTACACTAGACCGACGTTTTGACCAACCAGAACCAAAACGTCAACAACAGAGGCGTTAGCAACAGGCAGGCGGCCGAGGTAGATATCGCCGTCTGCACAGCGATCGCAGGGTGGCCTTGGTAATGCCTGGCTAAGACGATTGGAAAAATTGCACACGGCATCGACGCCTGAATCAGCAGAACAATTCGCAGTTCATCTGAAAACCAAATCAAATAGGCGGCTGTTCCGTACAGCAGTGGCAACAATAAAAAACGCAACACCATCGTCGCACTTATCACGCGCACGTTGCCTTGCCACGGCGACTTTTGAATCACACTTCCAAGTGTCGCGCCGACCAATATCAAGCTGATCGGCACCGCGCAAGGTCCAAGCATCGAAATCACGCTCATCAGCACCGAGGGAATCTCGGTGTGGAGTTGTGTAAAGTTCAAGAACAGTCCCACCGTCAATGCGATCGAAGGACCGTTGATGAGTTTTTTCCATACGCCAACTGAAGATCCGCTGATAAGGACGATCCCAAGGGTCCACAACGCAATTTCCAAACCCAGATTGTGGACGAACAAGACACCAAGAATTTGATCCGCCTGTTCACCAGAGAAAATTCGCTCCACCAGTGGGATCGGAATGAAACCGTAATTTTGAAGGGCAGCCCCCACCGTGAACGTGTTGAGTCCATCGTCCGACTTTAGTCCGATCAAACGCCCTGCAAGAAAGCAAACCGCAAACGCAACTACAATTAACACCAGTCCCACCACCATCGCTGCGGTAACAAGGGTCGACTGTCGGAGAAGATCGTTGCCGAGTATCTTTGATAGAATGAAGCAGGGATAAAATACGTTTATCGCCAGCGTCATCAAGCTTTTTTCGGCCGTATCGTCGATAACTTTGATGCGGTGGCAAAACCAACCAAGCCCAACCACTAAAAATACGGTGATCGTACTGATGAGGATGTTCTCAAAAGTCATTGAAAGTTACTGGCCCAGTCGCCGGGTTAAGTAAATGTGAGCAGCTAACATATTCTGACCGGTTGCTTTCGGCTACCCGGCGGAATTATAAGCGTTTGATAAATGTGAGCGGCAAGGCGCTAGCTCAATGGCAATTACTTTAGACGAAACGTGGGATAATCCTATCAGCCGCCACGCGATAGCGCCCGGTCCTAATCGCGTAAGACCGGACGCTATCGCGCGGCGGCTGGTGGGTCGATGCGTGGCATCAATCTAAAGTAAGTGCCATTGGGCGCTAGCTGCCGGCTCGTTGCATCACATGCCGGCGGCTAGCCCGGATATTGCATCAGCCGCATGGCGATAGCCACCGGTTGCTACGAATATGGGGCAGAACAGGACGCTTTTCCGTTGGCGGCTGATGGAGAACGTAATTATCGACTTTCAAATTAAAACGTTGAGGTTCGACGATAGACTAGAAAACAAAAGACCGCGCGCAATATCTGGGCCAGCGCCTTGCCGCTTAGTTCAGAGCAAAAAATTTGTTGAACTTCGACCTATCAAACAGAGCTTAGCCCGTTATCTACAGATTCTTCAGAAAAAACAGTCTCATGAAAAGTCAGTTCAACTCTCAACACGCAGATCCTTTGGCGGGCGACGATTTGGCGATGCGGGTCTACACATCACGACTGCTGGGCGCTGAAGAAGATCTCGTGATTCATGGCGGTGGCAACACGTCTGTCAAATCAGAAGTGCAGGATTTCTTTGGACGCATTGTGGAAGTGTTATTTGTTAAAGGCAGTGGATGGGATTTAAAGAAAATCAAGAAACCCGGATTCGCGCCGCTACGACTCGAAGAAACACAGATGTTGGCCCAGCGAGATACGCTCAGCGATGACGACATGGCAAAACAACTGCGCGCAAATCTGCTCGATCAGTCCGCGCCATCGCCGTCAGTGGAAGCCATCCTACACGCGATTATGCCGTTTAAGTTTGTGGACCATACACACGCCGACGCTGACCAATAATCCAAATGGAGAAGCCATTCTTCCAAAGATATGCAAATACTAGACCCCGCGCCACGCTGGGGCGTTTGGAAGAACATCGGAACGTTGGCTTTTGGCAGTTCCTTAAAAGACTGCAACATCATCGCCGATGTGATCCGCCATACGGTGCAGTGCATTCAAACGGGCGAAGCGATCGGTAGGTGGGAGGCCTTGTCGAAAGAGGACATCTTTTACTTAGAGTATTGGGTGCTTGAACAAATCAAGTTAGCCAAAGCGGGCCAACCCAAAGTTCACCAAGGCAAAATCGCGATCGTCACAGGAGCCGCCAGTGGCATCGGCCTGTCAACGGCAAAACGGCTTCACGAGGACGGCTGCGTCGTGGCGGGATTCGATATTAACCCGGCCGTCGCAGCGAAGCTCAAAGACGAGCGAAGCGATTCTCTTATTGGGCGTGTTTGCGACGTCACCAGCGAAGAAGCCGTTAAGTCAGAAGTTCATCGTGTGGTGAAACAGTTCGGTGGTTTGGATATTCTGGTTCTCAATGCGGGCGTATTTGAATCAGGCGAATTGATTGACGAACTGGAAGATTCATGGGCACGGGCCTTGGACATCAATCTGACCGCAACCCAACGCGTGCTGCGACACTGCATTCCATTTTTGCGTCTTGGCTGGGATGCATCCGTCGTGATCGTTGGCTCAAGAAATCATTCCGCGCCCGGTGCAGGCGCGGCCGCCTACTCGGTCAGCAAGGCGGTTGTCACACAACTCGGCCCGCGTGGCGACGCTTGAACTTGCGGCGCACCAGGTGCGGGTGAACACGGTGCATCCCGATGCTGTCTTCGACACGGGCGTATGGACAGACAAAGCGTTGGAAAAATCTGCAGCACGTTACGACATGACCATTGCCGAATACAAAACGAAGAATTTGCTAAAACGAGAAATCAAATCGACTGATGTCGCTGCGCTGATTTCGACGATCGCAGGCCCCATTTTTAGTTCAACAACCGGCGCTCAGATTCCTATTGACGGAGGCAATGATCGCGTGATTTAATCAGAGCGTTTTAAGGCAGGTTGAAAACCTACCCCACCGACAAGGTATAAAAAAAGCGTCGAACTTTATCGGAACGACGCTTCGTATATTTTTATCCCAGCAAGAACAGCGGCTTAATGCGGAGTCTATTTCTTGCGATGACGAATTTTCGCACGCATACGACGTTTCTTCCGACCCACTTTACGACGACCTTTTCCGGTCCGTTTCGTTCCCACTTGAGCAATCTCCCATAATGTGTTGTTTTATTGTCTGCGACGCTGTATGTGCAGAGTCCCAGATTTTACGCGATCAGGCGGAGCTTAATCAACCCACAAACATTGGGATCGGCTCCGATGGTTCGATTTGCCGAACAAATTTTGCCACAATAACGCCGTTGGTCCAAAAAACAGACTATAAAACACCGGAAACCTGTTCGCCGCCGCACATAGCGGATCGAATAACAAGCAATTTCTAAATGCTATCAACTGCACAATCACAGGACCGCTGACTCTTTGTCCACCAAAATCATTATCACCATCGACGGCATCAATTCGTTCATGCTGGGCCTCCATGGAAATACTTCGGTCGAAACGCCCGCATTTGATGGCTTGGCGGCCGATAGTATTTCGTTCGATTTTGCGTACGCTCCCTCCAGCGATCTCGATAAAGTGCTTGAGACAATCCTCAAGAAGTCGGAGGCCCAGCCAATCACGGCCATGATCCAAGGCAGCAGCATTTTCGTTTCGGACTGCCCCGTCGCAATCGGCGTCGCAGAATCGGTTCAGTTTGATTCGATCGTGGCGATCAGCACGGGCGACGGCAATGCTGCAGCACAGACGGCAGCCCGAACGCAAGCCGCAGACTTCTTCGCCGCCGCGACCGAGGCGGTCCAGAGATTGGAACAAGGGGATCTTTTGTGGTTACACTTCTCGGGGCTAACAGCGCGATGGGATGCACCTATTGCAATGCGTCAACAGTTCCAGGCGTTGGATGACCCAGAGCCTTATGCTGATGTTGCGCCGCCTCAGTTTACGTTCAACGCCGATCAAGACGATCCTGATTTACTGGTGTCGATACAGCAATCCTGTTTCGCGCAGGTCGCGATCATCGACAGTATGTTGGGAATTTTCACTGACTATTTGGACCAACACGACGTTGCTCAATCGGCCGTCATGATGGTTGCTGGTTTACGAGGCTATGAGCTGGGCGAACATGGGCGCGTTGGCCCTGCAACCAGCCTGTATGCTCAGTCGCTGCACGTGCCCATGTTTGTGAAACTTCCGGATGCCGAAGAGGCCTTTAAGAATCGCCGCAGCCACTACCTCGTTCCAACCTCCATCATCGGCGACTGGATTTTGGAAACAAAGAAGGTGGAAGACTACTGCGCAATCATGACTGACACCGATTCGAAACCGCTCTTTTTCAGTTCAGGCCAATCTTACGCGATTCAAACAGCGGCTTGGAAATTCTTATGCTCTGTCGACAAGGACGGTGTGTTCTCCGAGAAGCTTTTCGCAAAACCCGACGACCGCTGGGAAGTGAACGACGTTGCCAGTCGTTGTCCCCAAATCGTCGAAGAGATGGAAGCGCTTATCAAGAGTAAGACCGACTTCCAGTAGATTCATTTTTCACTTGAGTTGGACCGTTCTTGATCGCGAGCGGCCTCATCCGAGTCAGTCGTTTGGTTGCCAATTCGGCAATTCCAATCGTCGCAGCCACCATCCATATTCCAGACACGGCCAACATCCAAGACGTTGGCAATGAACTTGGACGTAAGATGATAATCATCATCGTGGCTTAACCATGCACCGCCCCAACGCCTACCATGAAGGAAAATCTGAGATGGAGAATTTGCTCAATTTGATTGTAATTTCGAAATTGAAAGTAGACTCCCAAAAGAGGCGGCAGGAACACTATCAATAAACTAGCGACCATTGCTGCAACAAAAACTTCTTCAAATGGACAGACTATCATCGCCAGCCAGCACGAGAGTATGAACCCAATCAATGTTGGGACCACGCATTGATGATCTGGAGGTGTCACCTTTCGCCAGTACCAAGGTAAAGTTGTCCTGCTAGAGTCTGTTGGCTGGGGCTGCATTCGGCTTGCCTTTCGTTGGAAATCAGATCGTTCCATGAAAATCTATGCCACAAACCCAACGCTCGGCACGAAACCCACGCTTAATCTCGCAGGTCTCAAAGGAATCTCGTGCCCCTCTCCATATATCTCACGCGCCTCATACAACCAGAACCTCTGATCGCACAGTACCGAATTGTCGCCTTCTCTCCGCGAAAGCAGCGTTCTCATCCGGAGCGAAAGACGACTCTAAAGTGCTATCACTCCGCATCTTGCACTGGTGGTGAATCTGGGGAACTTGGTAAAGTCTGCCGCCCTTAGGGGCGAAATTCCTTTGCAAATCCAAGGCAGGATTCTAGATGATTGGACAGGGAAGTCCACAATCGAACAACCAAGCTGCCCCACCAAAGCACATCGCAAAACACTGCTTCCATCCAAGATCAACAATCTGGGGGTTAGTAATGCTAACGTTGTCGTGCTTGTTCGGTGCCGTCCTCGCGTGCGCAGATCTTAGACTCACCTACGCACAAATAAAGTTGCAACCGGTTCCCTCTTCAAATCTACAAGCGCAACCACAAACTCAATCACCACTTCCAAACTTCCGCTTTCGCGTATCTTGGGGAGGTGGGCAGAACCAATCTTGGCACGGGTCAATCTCCGCTGTCAAAGGCACCGTATCGAATATCGTACCGCTCGGTTTGGACGAATCGCTGGCCAACACCGCGACCAAAACCAGCGATAGTCAGATCGACATCCTTCAGAAAGTCGCGACCAACTACGACGGCTTTGACTTCACGTTGCACGGTGATCTCGATTCCAACATTCTTATCGACCTCGCCGCCGACGATGATCCAGAATCAAAGATTCAAAAAACGATCACTGTGCAGTCGTTGCTTCAAGGCGTTTTCCACCAGCAGCTCGACGATTTAGGTAACCACCTGACGATCGACCGCGCGCCGGGCGACAAAATCCAAGTAGAATTCGACCAAGACCATTTAGTATTCGATTCTGGTGAAACGATTTGCTTGGACGTTGTGTTAAATCACTGCGATATTAAGCGAGGGCAAGCCAGCGCCCGTGTGAGTATCGTATCAGCGCGTGAAACTGGGCCTTCAACTTGGTCGGCAACCCAAAAGATCGAAGTCAATAACGTGGGCAGCACGCCCACGCCAACGCCTTTTCAATTCGAAGCTCCCAAGCGCGAAGGCGTTTATGATTTGCTGATCGAAGTCGAACGTAACTGGCTGGGCATCAACAACGCTACGATTAAAAGTGCCGCTAACAATAAAACGATCCGCGCTCTAGATCTGCAACGTGGCTCGCTACAGCGGCGAGTTCAATTCGTTGTGCTTGAGAACAAATCGCGGCACGCCGATCCTGCCAGTCCGTTCGTCTCGATTGGTGAAATTACACCCGCCGACATCAGCCCCAGCGGCCCCCATTGGCGAATCCAATCTCATAGACAGAAACTGGCCGTATTGGGAAATCAGAAGACTTCTCTGGCACAATCCGGCGATGACGCTTTCGTCGAACTCGCTTCGGGCGGCTGGCAAGCGGTTCGTTTACCAACGCTTGAGATGGGCAAGCCTCACATTGTGGAAATCGCTTACCCTGCCAACCAGGCGATGTCTCTAGGGGTGAGCATATTGGACCCATCGCAACAGGGGCAAGTGCCGCTGCGGGGCGCCGATTCCGGCATCCAAGTTCCCAATTCGGCTGTCGTGGAGGCCGACTCGCAAACGCGAATGGCTCGTCACCGCATCACGTTCTGGCCCAACTCGAAGGACGTTTATCTACTGATGGTCAATCAGTCCGCTGATACCGCAGCCCGGTTTGGAAACATCAGAGTTCTCGCCGGTCCTGATAGGCTCGCTGGCACAGACGATGCGTCGCGACCCAATCGGAGAACGGGTCGAAAGAGATTGGCGTGGTATCAATCCCCTTCATTCATGGACGATTTTGGTGTGCAAAAATTCTTTGACCCAGTCGCCGAACAACCACTGGACGATTGGGTTGCGTTTTACCAAGGTACGTCCCGGCTGATTGAGTATTTGAAGTCAAATCACTATCAAGGCGTCGTATTGAGTGTGACGGCCGACGGAAGCTCGATCTATCCGGACGTTCTTTCAAGAAACACTCCGGCCCACGACTCGGGTATCTTCCTTAGCGCTGGGCAAGATCCGTTTCGCAAAGACGTGCTGCGGATGATGCTGAAGATGTTTGAACGCGAAAACCTGACTCTGATCCCCGCTTTTTCCTTCTCCCATCCGTTGATGGACGTTGAAGCAAGCCGCGACCATTCATCGGCAATCCAAACGTTTGATCTCGTTGATCAATCCCAGAACGTTCCCCAGTCCTTTGAAAAACAGCCGCGCTACAATCCGCTTAGTGAACGTGTGCAAGTTGCGGTGCTGAAACAGTTGCGTCAGTTTGTAGACAGGTATCGAGGAATCCGTTCCCTCGGGGGAATTACACTGATCTGTCAGCCCAACACTTACACAATGCTCGCCGGCAACCAATGGGCACACAATCCCCATACGATTGAAAGTTTTTTGAATTCGTTTGACGCACAAACCATTGAACAGTCAGAGGACCAGTGGATTCAGTGGCGATCCGATCAAATGACACGGTGGTACCAAGCGATTGCTGACTTAGTGGACAGAAACATTGACGGCGGGCAATTGTTCATCGCTCCGATAGGACTGTATGACAATGACGAAGCATTTTCGGCGCTGTGTCCCAACCTGCACGCAACCGTCAACTTTGAGCAACTGTTAAAGCGGTTTGGATTCGATCGAATCGAGCTAATGCCTGACCCGCGAATCGTTTTGCTCAACCCACAAACGCTAACGACGGTCGAAACGCTCTCAGACTCTCGGGTTCACCTCAACGTCAATGCGTCTCGCCAAGCCCATGAATTTTTTGCCAGCGGTCCACAGACGGGAACCATCTTTAACCATCGTGGATTGTGGGCGCATTTTGCTCAACTGCAATCGCAATCTCCCTTCCATCAACAAACGGGCCGGTTGATGCGGCGAATTCAGTTGACACCATCGGGAAAATGGAATCGCCAGCGTTTCAGTTCGGCCATCCGGCAACAGGACAGCCAATTTCTGATCGATGGTGGACGTGGACTGCCTCAGGGACAGGAAGAATCACTGCGCAACTTTGCGACGACCTTCGCTTTGCTTCCGCGCGTCCGTTTCTCGAACGTGCAACTTAATGAGGACAACACATCCTCTAGTGAGGATGAATCACTGATTGTCAGGCAAGCGCAATTCGAGGGGAACACTTATCTCTACGCAGTGAACGATTCACCTTGGAAAATGACCGTAGCGATCCCAATTGGAAAATCGGTGGACAAAATCCGGCAGGTTGGCGCGATCCAAACTTATGAATCTAACACCAGCGATCCGGTCGCTGAGTACTTCCCGTTGAGTGATTTGCAGCGTCGTCAGATTTTCAATTCCAATACGGGGATCTTGACGATTCTCCTTCCCCCCTTTTCCATCGCGGGAGGAAAACTGACGGGGACGCAGATGTCGGCCAGGAGATATGCCTATGAAGTAGATAAGAACATTGAGCAATTGCTACGTAAGAGAACGTACGCATTGCAAGCGAAGCTGAACCTAGCAAAAGACTCGCCGCCGCTCAGTGTCGTTAGTAACGCAGGCTTCGAAGAACAGCCTCTGCAAACCGCATCTAGTTGGGACACCGGCGATCAAGCCGCCGATCGAGTTCTGCTGGACAACAGCCAAGGCCATGAAAGCAACGCTAGTTTAAAGTTAATTTCTCAAGGGGAACCTGTTTGGGTGCGCAGTAATCGTTTCAAAGTACCCCAAACGGGGCGGCTTTCGGTGACCGCTTATCTGAGAATAGACAACTTAACGAACCAACCGCCACTGCGAATCGCCATCGAAGGCGAAACGAAAAAATCCACCTACTATCGTTTCGGCGTTGTTGGAAGCCTCGCCCCAGAAGCCGAAGAAAAACAAATCAACGACCAGTGGCGACGGTTTGCAGTCCACTTTGATGACTTGCCGACCGGAGAACTACGTGATTTGAGAATTGGGTTTGACCTGATGGACAAAGGCTCCGTTTGGATTGATAACGTATCAGTCCACGATCGTTGGTTCGATGAAAACGACGCCAAAGCAATGACACAGTTACTGGCTGGCGCGACACCGTTGATGGAAAACCCAAGTTCGTTCGAAGGCTGCCGCAGGGTACTGGAAAGCTATTGGCCACGATTCTTGGACGAGTACATCGAGATCGAATCGGCAACAGCCAACCCAGATGCGATGCTGGCCGAAGAAGAAAGCCGGCCCGCAACCAGTGGCGGCAGCAACATCTTCAAACGTGTTAAATCAAAATCGCCTTCGTTACTTCGTCGTTGGAAAAGCAACTTTCCCCAGCGTTGATTTGATGGCCGCCAGCAATTCTGGCTCGCCCTCCAAAAAGACAATCTCGGCGACCAACGCATAAATTGGCATTCCTTTGAATTGATTCACGCCAATTTTCACCAGATCCTTATGCGTGCAGACGATTGCGGTGGCGCCGCTTTGGATCGCCGCTTCGGCGATCGCCTCAATGTCGGCGCGGCCGTAGAGATAGTGGTCGGGGTAAAATATCTGACCGGTGACAGAGACTCCTGTGGAAGATACTGTATTTAGAAAACTGTTAGGGTTACCGATCGCACAACAGACGAAAACTTCTGCGCCGCCCTTATTGGAAGCTGGTGATGGTGTAAATTCGCAAAGGTCTTTTTCTTGACCGTCGTACTGCATCCATTTCGCCGGCTGAACTTTCGTCTTCGCGATCGGCAAATCGGGGCAAAATCGCTTAAGCTGGGCTTCGGTACGGCCAATTTCTTCATGTGAGACTTGATCGCAGCGGCTGAGCACCACAAAATCGGCGCGCAAGATATTCTTCACCGGTTCTCGTAATAGCCCGCGCGGTAAAAGATGGCCAAAACCAAACGGCTCGGTGGCATCGACAACGACGATATCCAAGTCGCGGCCCAACTCGCGATGCTGAAAACCATCGTCCATAACGATCACCTCGGTCTCAAGTTCTTCGATGGCGATCGCGGCTGAGTCCGCTCGACGGGGATCTTGAAGATGGGGCACGTCGGGTAAACGCTGGCCAAGTTCCATTGCTTCGTCGTTTGGCTTGGACGTTCGATCGGCGTTTTTAGCAGCACCATAGCCCCGACTGACGATGGCAACCCGGCGATCAAGCTGGCGAATTTGCCGACACAACCAGATCACTAACGGAGTCTTGCCCGTGCCTCCGGTGGACAAGTTCCCGATCGAGATGACAGGCACGTCGACTTTTGAAACGACGATCTTACCGGAGTCAAATCTTCGATTCCGTCGGTACACGCCAAAACGATAAATCGGGGTCAGTGCCCACAACAACGCGCGCATCATCGCCGCGCGGATGCCCTGTCGTCGGCCGCTGATAATTTCCAGAAGCGCTGTTTGTTTAATCATGCAAGGTTATTTCAAGCTTCTGGCATAAGCATCCAGCACCCAAGCGTTAAACTCAACGCCATCGGCAACTCTTTTGCCATCGCAACAACAGTGTCGACAGTACCAATCGGACGACTAACTAGCGAATCAATGTAAACTTACCACTTAATTTTGCCAACTGAGTTGACTTGCGCCGATTCACGATACTGGTTGGTATCTACCGCGCAAGACGGTTTGTCCAACTTGGACGTTTGCCCTATTTGCATTGCAAATGGATTTCACGCATCGGATAATTCGCTAACCCAAGTGAATTTGCGTTATCGAGTCTCGCCGAAGAGAAATGACTATGATTAACACGCGACTACCCCGAATCATCACCATGATCACGATCGCCTGCTGCTTGTCGTTACCGACCAGCAATTCGCGAGCGTTCGCTCAGGATAAATTCCCCAGTACCGATGAGTCTCCTTTCGAAGAGGATTCTCCTTTTGAAGAAGAAAACAACGATGGTTCGTTTTCTGAATTGGACGAAGATACTGGGCGGCGTGAAAGATCAAGTCGCGGCCGCACAATCCGGCCCAGCGACCGAGCTGATCGTTCAGGTGCCGGATTTCGTCCCGAAGAAGATCTCGACGATCCACTTGGGTCGAGCCAACAAGTCATTCTGAATGATCGTTTCGCGGGATGGAACGAAGCGAGTGATGGGCTAGGGAAACGCCGGGTTGGTGAGGCGCTGAGAGCGAACTGGGTAATGGTCGATCCTAACGGTTTGCTGGACGGTACCGTTCGCCCGGTTGACGGAGCGAAAGTCGCTGGAATGACGATTTACCTCATGAACAAAGGGCGGTTAGTGAAGACCGCTGCCGTTCAAGATGATGGTAGCTTCTTCTTTACCAATATTCAACGCGGTGCGTACGCGTTGGTTGGTTGGGGTGACAATGCGTTCTTCGCTTGGGGAACCAATATCCTTCCGTTCAGCGAGGACGCTGATCCTTCCACACCCACATTTATCACGACCTACGCATTTCAAAATTCAACCACGATTAATACCGACTGGATTCGATACTTTGCTCCTAACGTTTCCTACCGTGTGTACGGAAGATACGAATCAGAAGAAAGTAGCCAGGATCCGGCCAACCTGTACGGTTTCCGCGGTCTATCAAACTATCAGCCCTCGTCGATCGCTTCGACGTCCGTTGGCGGCACACCGGTCTCTCTGACCAGCGACGGTCGATTTATTGGTCGCGTGCATCAGCTACGCTCCTTTGACGGCCGACCTGTCGATGTTCGCAGCACCAAAGTCATGCTGCTTGAGCGTGATAGTGTGGTGGCTTCGACGACGACAGACAATTACGGCGTATTCGAATTCGAAGAAGTTCCACCCGGCCGATACGGCCTAGTGGCAGCAGGGGTTGATGGCATCGGAATGACAGGACTGGTTGTGTCTAATGCTGACGAAATGGAAATGACCGAAGAAGGTGAACTGGAAGATCCGCGAAGCGATGGTGAACCGTTTGATTTCTGCCTGACATCTTCAGAGACTGCCGGTTGGTTGAATCACTACGCGAAAGAGGTAGCCTATCAACGCGCCATCTTGGCACCACGTCCTCCAAAACCTAGAGACTTGATGAACAACAATTGCAACTCTTGCAATGGCCAGTGCGATGGCAATGGAACGTGCAACCAATGTGGTCGTAACAACTTGCGTCCCGAAGATGCACCTTGCCAATGCCATAACCGCAACCTGACGTTTGAGCAGTGGCAACAACTGGGCTGTGCGAAGTACCGAAGTAAAGGATTTAGCTTCGGTAAAACGACGCGTAAGATCACAGATGGAATTGACAATGTCTTCGAACGAGTATTCTATCCTGAATCTGAAACCGGGGGCATTACCGGCGGTTCCGTACAAGGCCAACAGTTCAATAATCGCGGCCAAGGTCGTTTTCCGGGGCTGAATGACCAGGGAGCACTCCAACCGGGCTTCGCAGCACCGAGACAAGCCCAGCAGAGTTTTGCCGATCCCGGATTCGGTCAGGGCGTAGGAATACCAACTCCAGCACCAGGCGGATCAGGCACAAGGTAGAGAATTAGAAAACGAAGCAACAGATGATGCTTCAAAGTCAAAAGCCACCACGGTGATTTACCATGGTGGCTTTTTCTACTATTAAAACCCGCAACCGACGATCTAGAACTCGTCCATGTCATCGTCGCCTTGAAATGCACCTTCTGCGTAGGCGTCCCACCCTAACTTAATCAGCGCTAAGATACCCTCTTGGGCTTCGATATTTGTTTCAATTCCGTTAGGGATTGCTTTCGACCATAAGGTGATTCGACCCGTTTTATCATTCTCTAGTGCCGATGCCATGTCCGCGAGCGATTCTTCGCCGGATGCTTTGCTGGCGAAGCGTAAGATCGGGGCAACGCGTAGGTTGTACATCAACTGCCCGTATTCAGATGGCTTCGGCGTCTTCGATCGCTCGATCGCATCGGTCAAAGTCGTTAGCGGGTCTTTGCCTACACCGAAGTAAACTTTGTCCGGCGACACTCCAACGATTATTTGGATTTGGCTGCCGAAAATATCACGCACCTCTTCTTCGTCTTCGGGTATAGAGACACTAATTGTGTGCAGGGTAATGTCATCGTACGCGCCGGAATTAAGTTGAGCTTGCAACTTACCATCAGCCTTCGTCTCCGCCAAATCGACCAGACTCTTTACTGCTTCTTCAAACTTTTCAGTGTCAACGATTGAGCTACCACTGGCAAAGTTAAATGAGTTCTCGTCCATCACCAACACGCCACCGGTGTCGATCAATTTACCTTCTAACGTCGCTTTAAACGATTCGGCGATGTTAGAAGACGCCGTTTCGACAGTCGCGAGTTCTTCATCAGTGAGTTCGCCATCAGCATCAATTTCTTCGATCATCTGCTCACGCATATTGTCCATCAGGCTGACGTAGAGCTTCACATCGTCTTCGTGTAATTGGTAACGGAGATTGAAATCAACGGCGGCGTTATCATTCAAAAAACCTGTGAAGTCGCTGTCACCAGGCGGATTCATGCCTTCAAGGCGTTTTGCAAATTCAGAACCTTCCAACGTCGTCATCGAAAACGTGCTGGTCAGCAACTTCTTTTGTTTATCAATCTTATAGCCCATCGTCAGTTCGTCGGTCTCATTGACAAGGCTCTTCACCTGCTCCAATTGAGCTTCGAAGAGCGATTGGTCCATTTGGTCCAGTCCTTCAACTTGTTCCAGTTCCTCCATTTGCTTGTTGAAACCATCGGTGACCAATTCGATCCCCTTGTCACGCAACTCTTGAGGTACACGTTGGCCAAAAACACGTACGGCCACATTGAAGTCATCAGAAACGGCCAGAAGTTTCTCACTAGGATTCTCAGGTGCCATCTCGAACATGGCTTTGTCGTCGCTGATTAGAAAGTAGCCGTCGGTTTCTTTGATTAAAAATTCGTCATTGGAATCGACCGTAACGGTGATGTAGTCATCGCCTTCGTCGATGTCGGCGAAGTTTGCGATTTGATCGAGAATCTTTTCCCCGTCCTCAACAGCAACCATCCCCAACCATTTCGGTTTGGGATCGTCGCCTTCGAAGTACAGATACGCGCCGGAAGCTTTTTTACGGTCGATCCCACCGGTGTAGTATTTGACTTGCGACTGAATCATGAAATTCAGATTGCCAAAACCGGAAAGGTTGACCAGATGCTTCATGTCATCCAATTGTTCACCCAATGGCGCCATCGAAATGACAATGGCGGGCTCGGGAGCCGATTGGGCCGAACTGGTTTGAATAATCAACAGCGGCGCCGCACAGATGGCAAACATCGTCGTGAAGGACAGGAAAAGGTTTCTCACTTGATTTTCTCCGGTTACATAATTTCTTGAAGGCGACCGTCTTGAGATTGTCTGGATAAAATCGACAACCGGGGTGCCCGCAAAGTTTTTAGCAAATTGATTTAGCAAGGCCGACAGCAATGTAGCGACCGCGCGAATGTGTGGACCGCTCGCAGTGCAACAGCACGCCCGCATCGCCATCGCCCAAAGCGTCTCTTGTACTCAAGAATAACACAATCAGCGGCGATTTTGGATTAGGGTAAAGGCGCCGATGCTATCTTGAGCAATTCAACGCAGACGTTTGGCTCTGCTTCTACATAGTTACCCACAGAGGCGAGCAAAAGTTTCTCAGGCCAAGCAGTTTTAAGTAGATAGACTCAGAAAAAACTGAATCTTTGAGGCCAAATCAGCAGTATAGAAAACAGCTGCGTTGCTACGATTGCCGCGCATTGAAATGGCGATTAATGCAGAATTAACGTTCGCGGAAGACAATGCGACCCTTTGTCAGGTCGTAGGGCGAAAGCTCGACCCGTACTTTGTCGCCAGGTACGATACGAATAAAGTGCCGGCGCATTCGGCCAGACACATGGGCCAGGACTTCGTTTCCTGTTTCTAGTTCGACGCGGAAACGCGTATTGGCAAGTGCTTGTGTGACGGTTCCGTCAACTTCAAATGATTCTTCTTTTGGCATGAAGCCCCTTTTAACGTGAAAAAAATTTAGACACTCATTTTACAAGTGAGTCCTAGGCAAAGTCCAGTCCAACCTCGCGTCCGGGAGCCAGAACGTTGTAATTTTGACCTCCAAAGCGCGAAAGTCTCATCAGCAAATCTGGCGGTAAGATAACGTAACGAGCATGCCATGCAACAGCGCGACAAACAGCAAAATCGACTGAAATGGCTGCTAATAGCAGCAACATGGGCCACTTTCGCGCTCTCAAGCAGAATCTTCGCCTCGATTCTGGCCGAATACGCTAACTATTTCCCGCCTAATTTTGACGCCGACTTCCTATTGGGCCGCCAATCTTATTTTTTTGGCAGCTACTGCCTGGCGTTTTATGCTCACATTATCGCCAGCCCAATCGCGATGATTTTAGGC